>Ga0213872_10000057_pt1 | contig 100906 bp, 89 predicted proteins | sample VelepicomBERX_R2_FD_160071 | JGI IMG/M metagenome (GOLD analysis project Ga0213872, IMG submission 160071) | Rhizosphere microbial communities from Vellozia epidendroides in rupestrian grasslands, the National Park of Serra do Cipo, Brazil - RX_R2 | ecosystem: Host-associated > Plants > Roots...
CCGCCGCAGCCGATGGACTACTTCCGCAAGATCGGCCGCGCGGGCCAGAGCCTGCTGGAGATCATCAACGACGTGCTGGACTTCTCCAAGATCGAATCGGGCAAGCTGGAACTGGAGACCCTGCCCTTCGACCTGCCCGACACCCTCAACCAGATCGCCGACCTGTTTGCCTGGCGCGCCGCCGAGCGCGGACTGGAACTGGTGATCTGGGCCGATCCCGACGTCCCCTCCAATCTGCTGGGCGATCCACTGCGTCTGAGCCAGGTGCTGGTCAACCTGGTCGGCAATGCACTCAAGTTCACCGCGCGCGGACATATCCAGCTGCGCGTAGCGCGCGATCCCGATTTCTCGCGCAATGACGGCAGCCGCGTGGGCCTGTACTTTACTGTCGAAGATTCCGGCCTGGGCATCAGCGAAGAACAGCAGGCGCGCCTGTTCCAGGCTTTTGCGCAGGCCGATGCCAGTACCACCCGCCTGTTCGGCGGCACCGGCCTGGGGCTGGCCATCTCGCAGCAGCTGGTGCGCAAGATGGGTGGCCTGATCCAGCTGCAAAGCCAGCCGGGCAAAGGCAGCACCTTCAGCTTCAGCATCGTGCTGGACTGCGCGCCGGAGCAGACCCCGCGCATTCTGCCTGTGCCGCCGGAAGCCCGTAACAAGCGCGTGCTGGTGGTGGACGACAGCGCGCCCGTGCGCACCATGCTGTATGCGCAGCTGAAGTCCCTGGGCCTGGACGCGGCGACCGCCGCCAATGGCGACCAGGCCATGGTCATGGCGCAGAAACAGCATTGGGATCTGGTGCTGGTCGACTGCGATATGCCAGACATGGATGGCGTCCAGACGCTGGCCTCGATGCGCGCGCTGAGCCAGCAACTGACCCTGCCCGCCGTGATGCTGCTGACCGCCTATGCGCGTGAACACAGCCGGCTGGCGGCGGAACAGGCGCAGATGCATCCTTTCCTCGACAAGCCGGTCAACCCTTATCAATTGCGCGCGGCGGTGATGACCGCCTTTGGCCTCGATCCCGGCGTCGCGCCCACGCGCGCGCTCAGCGCGCCCTCGGCGGCGGCGGTGCGCATCCGCGGCGCGCGCGTGCTGGTGGTGGACGACAACGCCATCAACCAGCAGGTCGCGGCGGAAGTACTGCAGCGCGTGGGCGTGACGGTCGACCTGGCCAGCAGCGGCGATGAGGCGATCCGCATGTGCGACCTGTCCGAATACGATGCGGTGCTGATGGATATCCAGATGCCTGACATGGACGGCTACCAGGCCACCGCGCGCATCCGCAACAGCGGCCGTCATGACGGACTGCCAATTATCGCAATGACAGCACACGCGGTGTCCGGCTACCGCGAGCGCTGCCTGGCGATGGGGATGAACGATTACGTCACCAAGCCGATCGAGCCGGAAGTGCTGTATGGCGTGCTGGCGCAATGGGTCAGCGTGAGCAGCGATGTCTTGGACAGCGGCGTGGCAATCGCGCCGGGCGATGTAGCAAGGCGCGCCGTCATTGCGGCCTGTCCCGGCATCGATATGGATGCGGCGCTGGAGCGTCTGGGCGGCCACACCGCGCTGCTGCTGCGTTTACTGGGCTTGTTCGTGCAGGACTTTGGCGCAAGCGTGCAACACATTCACGATGCAATCGACTCCGGCGATTTTTCGCGGGCCGCGCAACTGGTCCATAAAATCAAAGGCGCGGCCGCTAATATTTCGGCAACGGACTTGTATCGAACTGCAAGTGTGCTGGAAGACCGGCTCAGAGTGGAGACGCCCGATTTGCCGCAACTGCTCGATGATTTCACGCGCGCCTTCGATGTCGTGATGGATAGCGCGCGCGAACAGCTGGCTGATGACGAAACGCCAAGTCCCAATCAGGCTAGCGATTCGCTAGTTTGAAATCGGCCTTGTAGCGCCAGCCCCTTTGGCCTAGGATGAACTCAGCGTGTTGCACACGCGGTGTCAAATTTCCGATGAAAGGGTAATGTAAATGGCAACCTATTCTGCACAAACGGTCGACAAGCTGCTGGACAAACTGTCTGGTGATGACGCCTTCCGCCAACAACTGCTCAGCGACCCAGAAAACGCACTGAGCGGCATCGGTATCCGCCTTGACCCGGGCCAGATTCCCCAAGTTCGCAGCCTGCCTTCGAAAGAACTGATCGCTGCCCATCGTTTCGCCATGCTGAGCAAAATGGAAACCGCAGCGGGAGCCTTCCCGTTCTTCCTTTCGGGCCGCGTCTGATCCGTGCCCTTCGCTCTCGGTAAAAAAGCCGCGGTGTGATCCACCGGCGGCTTTTTTTCTTTTTTCACTCCTCGTAGCGCAGCTCCACCGTCTCCTGTGCGCCGGATGCCGGGCCGCAGCCGCATACCGCAATCACCGCATCCTTCAAGGGGTCCAGTCCGAGCGCCTGTTCGATATCGGCCTCGTTGATGGCGGCCGTGACGAAGGCCGGCATGCCCGCTTCGGTCGCCAGCAGGTAGAAAGTCTGTGACAGGTGGCCCGCATCCAGCAGCACGGCGCGATAGGCCTTGACGTGGTTGCGGTACTTCCAGAAATTGCGCTCCACCCGCGCGGCCAGCACCACCAGCATGGGCGCATCGACAAACCAGTCCTGGTCCGCCACGGCGCGCATCGCCAGTTCAGCTGTCTGCACAGTATCCATCGCCTTGATCGGCTCCAGCGCGTGCCGTACTGGATGGTAGTGATACAGTCCGGGCGACACGCCCTCTACACGCTGGGCCAGCACATAGGCTTCCACCGGATGCAGGCCGCCTGCGGAGGGACTGATTTTTTTCAGCACATAGGCATCCGGCGCCATCTCGCGTTCGAATTGCGAACCGAAGGCCCGCTGCAGCAGCCGCGAAGCGGTGGCCAAGGGCAGCACGGCATCGCGGTCATAGTTGCGGCCGGTGTAGCGCTTGAAGAAGACGTCATCCAGCCGCGCGCGTTCGGGTGCCGGTAAAGGCAGGCATTCCCCGGCGGCGCCCAGCTCGATGGTCGGCCCGGGTGGTGTGCCGTTGTTTTCCACCAGTTGCTCAAAGGTGGGGAACTGCATGCCGGTTTCCACTGTCATGCCGCCCCAGCGGCCAAAGGTGTGGAACAGCAGGGACAGAGGCCGCCAATACTGCGAGCGCAGGGTTTCGTCGCGTTCGCGCGTCCCACCCAGTACAGGCGACTCGGCGGCGCCCTCCTCATCCGCGATCAGCAGGCCTTTGTCGAGCAGGCTGCCGATGGCCGGCGCGCCGAAGCGCTGCTCGGCGGCTTCCCGCTCGATCCACAATGCCGGGCCCAGGGCGCCCAGCACCGCCATCTCGGCAGTATCGACTTCCACCTCGCGGTCCAGATGTGGCGCCAGCGCCATCCAGTGCATGGAAGCTTCCAGCGGCGCCTGGCCGGAAAACAAGGCTGCCCAGTCGACTTCAAGATCTTCGCGGGGTTCGATGTACAGCACAGCACAGCGGCGTAACTGCATGATGGCACCTCATCATCCGATCGGTGCCTTCAACATAGCATTACCGCCGCATCAACTCAAGCGGGCTACATCAAGAAAGGCCAGCGGCCCAGTACAGTGTAGGGAAGGTTCTGGCCAATATGGCTGTGCAGCAGCACCAGCTCATGCACGGACCACGATACCGGCGCAACGCCGTGTTCCGGCACCACGCATTCGTCATACATCAGCGTGACGTGGGGCGTGAAGCTGGGCGAATTCCCCGGCAGACCAGCCTTGAGCAAGGCCCGCGACAGCGCCGCGTACAGCCCATGCAGGCCCACCACACCATCGCCTCCGGTCAGCACCAGCGGACGGCGGCCGGAGGTACGCGATCGCGTCATGAAAGTCAGTACCTGGTCGAAGCTGGCGCTGAATGGCGCCAATGCCTGCGCCGTCGCTTGCGCCGCCTTCTCCGCGCTGGCCAGTACACCTTTCGGCAGGCCGGGATAGTCGCCCAGTACACATAAGGTGGCGTGCAGGCGGTCGGCCAGTACAGCGCGCGATTGCAGATCGTACGAAGAGCGCAGCTGCGCCACCAGCGCCGCCATCGACTGCTGTGCAGCGGCGTCCGGCAGCACGGCAAAGAACAGGCGATCGGTCAGCGACGGTGGCGGCTCAAAGCCAGGCAGGAGAGATTGCTGGGACATGGCTTATTTCACCCGCTGCTTTTCCAGCTTGCGCGCCAGCGTGCGGCGGTGCATGCCGAGGCGGCGCGCCGCCTCCGAAATATTAAAGTCCGTTTCCGCCAGCACGGCGTGGATCTTCTCCCACTCCAGCGTCTTGATCGAGGTGGAGCGGTTGGTGAGTTCCAGTTCCTCCTGGCCCGCCACGTGCTCGAAGGCCGCTTCGATATCGTCGGCGTCGGAAGGCTTGGCCAGATACTGGCAGGCGCCCAGCTTGATCGCTTCCACCGCCGTGTTGATGCTGGCGTAGCCGGTCAGCACCACGATCAGCATATCCGGATCGTGCTGGTGCAGCATCTGCACGCAGGCCAGGCCGGAGGAATTACCCTTCAGCTTCAAATCCACCACGGCGTAGCCGGGCGAATGGTCGACCAGCAGCGCGCTGGCCTCGTCCACGTTTTCAGCCATCAGCACCTTGTAGCCGCGCCGCTCGAACGAGCGGCTCAGGGTGCGTGCGAATGCCGCGTCGTCTTCCACGATCATCAGCAGACGTTCAATCGTCATGTAATCGGTCCTCTACATATTCAATCGACGACAGCGGCAGCGTAATCCGCACTGCCGCGCCGCCTTCCGGGCGGTTGTGGGCGACGACCTTGCCGCCCAGCGTACGCGCCACATTCACCACCAGGAACAATCCCAGGCCGCCGCCGGGGCGGCCCTTGCTCGACTGGTAGGGCTTGCCAAACTGATTCAGCATCGCTTCCGGGAACCCGGGACCGGCATCGGTCACCTCCAGCACCAGCGATTCTTCTTCGCGCAGCGCTTCCAGCCGCAGCCACTCGGGCGAGGCTTCCAGCGCATTATCCAGCACATTGCAGATGGTTTGCTTGAGCGCCGAATCGAACACCACCGGCAGGTCGCCGTCGATACGGTTCTCGAATTCAAACGACGCCACCGGGCGGCTGTGGCGCCACTCTTCCACCAGCCCATCCAGAAAAGTATAAATGGTGGTGCGCACCGAGGACTCGCCGCGCGCCTCGCCCGCCGACAGCAGAATGCCGCTGACAATGCTCTTGCAGCGCTTGATCTGGGTCTGCATCTCGCTGATCTCTTCCAGCAGCTCGCCGTTCTTGCTGAACTCCGGCATGCGCTTCCAGTCGCCCAGGATCACCGCCAGGGTGGCCAGCGGCGTGCCCAGTTCATGCGCCGCACCGGAAGCCAGCAGGCCCATACGCACGATGTGCTCTTCCTCGGCGGCGCGCTGGCGCATGTCCGACAGCTTGGACGCCGAGGTGCGCAGATTGCTCATGATGCGGGTGATGAAGAACACCAGCAGCGAAGCATTCAGGATAAAGGACAGCAGCAGGCCTTCCAGATACACGCTGAGCAGGCCGTCCTCGTGCCCGGCGGGCAGCACCAGCGGCTTGGCGAACAAGGCCAGTCCCGCCACGCAGGCCGCCGTCACGCCGACGATCAGCCAGGTGGCCCAGCCTTCCAGCAGCACCGCGCTCAGGATCACCTGCAGCAGATACAGCGACACGAAGGGATTGGCGGTGCCGCCGCTCAGATACAGCTGGCCGGTCAGGCTGCCCACGTCCACCAGCAACGCCAGCAGCAGCTCGCCGTTGGTCACCACCTGCTGCTCGTGCCAGCGCAGCTGGCTGGCGATATTGAAGGCGATCAGGCAGGCCAGCACGTCCAGCATGCCGGCCAGCGGCAGCTTGATGTCGAAGCCCAGCGTCACCACCGCGATGGTGGTGATCTGCCCGATCACGGCCAGCCAGCGCAGCTGGATCAGCTGCTGCATGTTCTTGTGCCCGGCCGCGTAGCTCAGGTTATCGGCGTTACTGCTCATTGATTCCATTTACCCCTTGCGCTCATGGCGCACCACCCAGAAAGCGGCGCCGGCCACCATCAGGGCCAGGCCAAACCAGGTGATAGCATAAACCAAGTGGTTGTTGGGGAAGGAGATCACCGTCATGCCGCCCACCGGAGCCTGCGCTTCACCAGTAACGGCGGGTGCTTCGCCATTCGCTTCCACGTCGATAAAGAACGGCGCTACGGCAGGCAGCCCGCGCGCCTGCGCGATGGCGGCCAGCGCGCGGCTGTACCAGAAATTGCGCGCCGGGTCGTTCTTGCGCAGCACGCTGCCCGGCTTTTCGCTCAGGCGCAGCAAGCCGCTGACAGTGACCTGCGCATCGCCCGCTGCGATCGCCGCCGCGCACAGCCCCGCGCCATTGGCGACGGGGGGCGTGGGTTCGGCCTTCCAGCCGCCCTCGCCCGCTGGCAGGAAACCGCGGTTAATCATTACAATACCGTCCACCGTGCACAGGGGCGTCAGCAGCCAGTAGCCCGCGCCACGCTCGGTCGATGCCAGCACGCGCGTCGACAGCGCAGGCAGATACACGCCGTGCAGCCGCACATGGCGGTACTCCTGCGTCTCGGCCGACACCTGCGGCCACTCGGGCGCGCGCGGCGCCTCCACGGCGGCGGCGTGCACGCGCCGCTCAACGCGTTCGATCAGCGCCAGCTTCCACTGCAGGCGGAAAATTTGCCACGTCCCTAAAGTAAAAAACCCTGCGAACATCAGCACGGCGATGATCGCCATGCTGATGCGCAGGGTGCGGGAACGACGGCGCGGAAGTGCGTCGTCTTTCGTGTTCATCACTGCATGTCGCGCATGTTGTGAACGTCAGTACCCATGGAAGGCATCATGTTGATGTTCATGTGGTACATGACCCAGATCGAACCGGACAGCACGATCAGCAGCAGCACTGCGGTGAACAGGGTTGCCAGCAGCGTCCAGCCGCCTTCGGCCTTGCTGTTCATGTGCAGGAAGTAGACCATGTGCACGATCACCTGAACGGCGGCGAAGCCCAGGATCACCGCAGCCGTGGTGGCCGAGCTGGTGATCACTTTGTTCATCACCAGCCAGAACGGAATCGCGGTCAGGATCACGGACAGGATGAAACCGATCGCGTAGTCCTTCAGGCTGCCGTGGTGGCCATCGTCGTGGTCGTCGTGACCGTGACCGTGGTGGTCGTCATGGTTGTGATGTGCGCTCATGGCAGGACTCCCATCAGGTAGACAAAGGTGAAGACGCCGATCCAGATCACGTCCAGGAAGTGCCAGAACATCGACAGGCACATCAGGCGACGCTTGTTCTCCGGAGTCAGGCCATGCTTGGCCAGCTGGAAGCACAGGGTGATCAGCCAGATCGAGCCGAAGGTCACGTGCAAGCCGTGGGTGCCGACCAGCGAGAAGAACGAGGTCAGGAAGGCGCTGCGCTGCGGGCCGTTGCCCTCGGCGATCAGGTGCACGAATTCCTGGATTTCCAGGAACAGGAAGCAGGCGCCGAACAGGCCGGTGACGATCAGCCAGCCGATGGTGGCCTTCAGGTTCTTGCGCTGCGAAGCGATCATGGCGAAGCCATAGGTGATCGACGACATCAGCAGGAAGCCGGTGTTGATCGCCACGGTCGGCAGATCGAACACTTCCGCGCCCGACGGGCCGCCCGCATAGTTGCGGCCCAGGACAGCGTAGGCGGCGAACAGGCCCGCGAACAGCAGGCAGTCGCTCATCAGGTAGATCCAGAAGCCCAGCAGGGTGCCGTTTTCCGGATGGTGGTCGCGCGTGTAGTAGCGCGCGCTTGGGTCGGCGCTATTGGCGCCGTGAGTAGGTGCGTTCACGTTCATATCAGGCATGTGCTTCCAGCAGACGGGTATGGGCTTCTTCCGTACGCACCACTTCATCAGCCTTGATGTAGTAGTCGCGCTTGTAGTTGAAGGTGTGGATGATGATCGAGGCCATCATGCCGACGAAGCTGAAGCCAACCAGCAGCCACATTTGCCAGATCATGCCGAAGCCCAGCAGACCGGCGAAGGCGGCGATGATGAAGCCGGCCGCGGTGTTCTTCGGCATGTGGATGTCGACGAAACCGTTCAGCGGACGCTGGTAGCCGTTGGCCTTCATGTCGGCCCAGCTATCCATCTCGTGCACCACAGGGGTGAAGGCGAAGTTGTAGTCTGGCGGTGGCGACGAGGTGGCCCACTCCAGGGTACGGCCGCCCCATGGGTCGCCGGTGACGTCGCGCAGCTGGTCGCGGCGCAGGAAGCTGACGAACAGCTGGATCAGCAGCGCGCCGATACCGCAGGCGATGATCGCCGCGCCGATGGCAGCCACGATGAAGTAGATCTGCAACGAAGGATCATCGAAGTGGTTCATGCGGCGGGTAACGCCCATGAAGCCCATGATGTACAGCGGGGTGAAGGCGACCCAGAAGCCAACCAGCCAGCACCAGAACGATACCTTGCCCCAGAACTCATCCAGCTTGTAACCGAAGGCTTTCGGGAACCAGTAGTTGATCGCAGCGAACACGCCGAACACCACGCCGCCGATGATCACGTTGTGGAAGTGGGCGATCAGGAACAGCGAGTTGTGCAGCACGAAGTCGGCTGGAGGCACGGCCAGCATCACGCCGGTCATACCGCCGATCACGAAGGTCAGCATGAAGCCAACGGTCCACAGCATCGGCACGTTGAAACGCACGCGGCCTTTGTACATGGTGAACAGCCAGTTGAAGATCTTGGCGCCGGTCGGGATCGAGATGATCATCGTGGTGATGCCGAAGAACGAGTTCACGGAAGCGCCGGAGCCCATGGTGAAGAAGTGGTGCAGCCATACCAGGTAGGACAGCACGGTAATCACGACGGTCGCATACACCATCGAGGTGTAGCCGAACAGCTTCTTCGAGGAGAAGGTCGAGACGATTTCCGAGAACACGCCGAATACTGGCAGAACCAGGATGTAGACCTCAGGGTGGCCCCAGATCCAGATCAGGTTCACGTACAGCATGGGGTTGCCGCCCAGGTCGTTGGTGAAGAAGTTGGTGCCGAACAGACGGTCCATCGACAGCATGGCCAGGGTCACGGTCAGGATCGGGAAGGTTGCCACGATCAGGGCGTTGGTGCACAGCGAGGTCCAGGTGAAGACAGGCATCTTCATCATCGACATGCCTGGCGCGCGCATCTTGACGATGGTCGCGATCAGGTTCACGCCGGATAGCGTTGTCCCGACACCGGCCACCTGCAGCGACCAGATATAGTAATCGACCCCCACGTCCGGGCTGGCGGCGATGCCGGACAGCGGCGGGAAGGCCAGCCAGCCGGTGCGGCCGAATTCGCCGATGAACAGCGAGATCATGGTCAGCACGGCGCCGAAGGTGGTCATCCAGAACGAGAAGTTGTTCAGGAACGGGAACGACACGTCACGTGCGCCGATCTGCATCGGCACCACGTAGTTCATCAGACCGGTCACGAAAGGCATCGCGACGAAGAAGATCATGATGGTGCCGTGGGCGGTGAACACCTGGTCGTAGTGGTGCGGCGGCAGGAAGCCGGCGTTGTCGCCGAAGGCCATGGCCTGCTGCGCACGCATCATGATCGCGTCGGCAAAGCCGCGCAGGAACATGATCAGGCCCAGCACCATGTACATGATGCCGATTTTTTTGTGGTCGATCGAGGTGATCCAGTCGCGCCACAGCGGACCCCACAGGCGGAATTTGGTCATCAGGGCCAGCACGGCGAGGCCGCCCAGCACCACCATGGCAAAGGTGCCGATCAGGATAGGCTCGTGGTATGGAATTGCTTCCAGCGAGAGCCGCCCAAAGATCAATTTGGTCAGGTTCAAGTCAGACATGATTATTGTTTACGAATTGGTTGGGCCGAGGCGGTCTTGGTCTCGTTCGGCAGGCACAGTTCCTTGTCCAGCTTCTGGCCTGCGTTGAAGGCCTGGATGCGGGTGGCGTCCTGGTGCATTTGCATGTTCAGGCAGGTGGTGCCTTCCTTGGCGCAGCGGTTCAGCGCCAGGTCGTACAGGCCCTTGTCCACGCCCGAGAAGTGCATGATCGGATGCTTGATGGTCGGCTGGTCCAGCTCAACGTACTTGGCGCGGGTCAGCGCACCGCTCTCGCCGCTGGCCTTGGTCTTTTCCACCCAGGCGTCAAAGTCGGCTTGCGTCACAGCGTGGTACTTGAAGTGCATGTCCGAGAAGCCGGCGCCGCTGTAGTTGGACGACATGCCTTCGTACACGCCGGTCTTGTTCATCACCGCGTTCAGCTGCGTCTCCATGCCAGGCATGGTGTAGACCATACCGGCCAGCGCAGGGATGTAGAACGCATTCATCACGCTCGACGAGGTCATGTGGAAGCGCACGGGAACGTCGACCGGAGTGATCAGCTCGTTCACGGTGGCGATGCCCTGGTCCGGATAAATGAACATCCATTTCCAGTCCATCGACACGACCTGCACTTCCAGCGGCTTGACGCCGGCCGCGATCGGACGGTGCTCGTCCAGGCGGCTGAGTGGACGGTAAGGATCCAGCAAGTGGGTGTAGATCCAGGTGATCAGGCCCAGAACGATGATGATCAGCAGCGGAGCGCCCCAGATCAGCAGTTCGAGCTTGGTCGAGTGGTCCCAATTTGGCTCAAACTTGGCCGCTTTATTGCTCTGGCGGTATTTCCAGGCAAACCAGCAAATCAGGAACATGACGGGAACGATAATCAGCAACATCAGCAGAGTGGAAACCACCACCAGGTGGGCCTGCTGCGCGGCGATATCTCCGGACGGGTTCAGAACCACGGTATTGCAGCCGGCAAGCCACAACAGCGGGGTCAGGAACAGTCCACGACGGGCGAGAGTAGTAATCATGCAGTAATGTACGTTACAGAATAAGGAGATCGTGATACTGTACATACAACGGTGTCATTCTGGAATTGGACACTTTGTCCTATCCTTGGATCAAGAAACCGTGATTTAGAACTATTAATAAAGAGACAAAGAGACGACCATGGCCAACACGATTACCTTGAACGGCGTGCAAGCAGGCGCCAACGAAGCTACTCCTGCAGTACCAAGCGCGATCCATCCAGATGCGCGCGACGGCCATATTTCCCCCGGCGAGATCGCCATTGGCGTGGTGATTGGCCGCGCTTCCGAATACTTTGACTTCTTCGTGTACGCCATCGCTTCGGCGCTGGTGTTCCCGTCGATCTTCTTCCCGTACGAAAGCCGACTTGACGGGACACTATACGCTTTTGCGATTTTCTCATTGGCCTTTATTGCGCGGCCGCTGGCATCTGTTGCATTTATGGCAGTTCAGCACCATTTCAGCCGCGAAATGAAACTGACCGTGGCCCTGCTGATCATGGGCGCCTCCACCGCCGGCATCGCCTTCCTGCCGGAATATGCCGAATGGGGCACGTTGTCGGTGGTGCTGCTTTGCATTCTGCGGGTCGGCCAGGGCGTGGCCCAGGGGGGCGCCTGGGACGGCCTGCCCTCCCTGCTGGCGCTGAACGCGCCGGAGAACAAAAAAGGCTGGTACGCCGCCTTGCCCCAGCTGGGCGCTCCGGTGGGCTTCTTCATCGCCGCCGGCCTGTTCTGGTACATGATGTCCAACCTGGACAACGTCGACTTCATGTCCTGGGGCTGGCGCTTCCCCTTCTACGTGGCCTTTGCCATCAACGTGGTGGCCCTGTTTGCCCGCCTGCGCCTGATCTCCACGGATGAGTATTCCACCCTGTTCGACGAGCGCGAACTGCAGCCGACCCCGGTGCTGGAACTGGCATCCAGCCAAGGCCGCAACCTGATCATCGGCGCCCTGGCCGCGCTGGCCAGCTTCGCCCTGTTCCACCTGGTCACCGTGTATCCGCTGTCCTGGATTAATCTGTACTCGCCGCGTCCGGTGACGGGCTTCCTGGCCACGGAAATGATGGGTGCCGTGCTGATGGCGGTGGGCATCATCGTCTCCGGCCTGGTGGCGGACAAGTTTGGCCGCCGCACCACCCTGGGCACCCTGGCTGCCGCGATTGCCGTGTTCAGCATCTTCGTGCCAAGCCTGCTGGAAGGCGGCGAATCGGGCCAGAACACCTTCCTGATGATCGGCTTCGTGCTGCTGGGCCTGTCGTATGGCCAGGCTGCGGGCGCCGTGACGGCCAACTTCCCGTCCAAGTACCGCTACACCGGTGCGGCGCTGACCTCGGATCTGGCCTGGCTGGTGGGCGCCGGTTTCGCCCCGCTGGTGGCGCTGGGCGTGTCGGCCTACTACGGCCTGGCCTATGTCGGCCTGTACCTGCTGTCGGGCGCGGTCTGCTCGCTGGCGGCGCTGAGTGTCAACCGCATGCTGGATAGCGGCAGCTGATCGGCCCTGCTCCACGCAAAAACGCCCGGTTTGTCCGGGCGTTTTTACTTCAAATTTGAAGATGCTATGATAGGGCTCAATGCGTAAATCTGATCAGGGTGCATCGTTGGTGATGCCCACCCGATCTGGAGATGACGATGGCGCCCAGCCCCTTTGATACGCTTAACGTGGTGGAGCGTCTGGAAAGCGCAGGCATTCCCGCCGAGCAAGCAAGAATGCACGCTGCCGTACTTGCTGATATCCTGAAAGAAACTATTTCAGTTGAAACTGAGTGCATGGCTGAACGCTTCGCCAACAAGCGGGAAGCCGCTGCTGAACTCAATCAGTTCAAGGTAGCGCTGGAGAAGCTCGATGCAAAAATCGGGACAACCGCTGCAGAACTGAAGAGTGAGTTGATTCGGTGGGTGCTAACAGTTGTGGTATCTGTTGGAATTCTACAAACCGCCTTCATCGCTGGCCTGATCCTGAAAATTGCCCCCTAGCCCGCGCATCTGACAAAGCATGAGCGGTCGGAGCGTTTTTTATTCAATCGACAATCTGCCTGACTTCCAGCGACTGCAGCCACTTCACATGGCGCGGGCCGGTCCGGATGTCCTTGCCCGAGATCAGGGCCAGCGGACCTTCAGAAGGCGCCAGCGGCTTGCCGTCGCGCTCGAATACCACGATGACCGAATCGCCCAGCTCAGCGTTGAACAGCTCATTCCACGAGAACACCACCTTGTAGCCGTCCGAGGCGGCAGCGATGATGGCCAGCTTTTTTACCGTATTGTGGTCAGCCGTTTTCAGCCTGGCGCGCTCCAGCACGGCGCGCAGGCGCACACCCTTGAGTACGCTGGCCGGAGCGCCGGCATCCCGGCCCGGCAGGCGAACTTCCACGATTTGTGACTGGTCAAACTCACGCAACTCCTCCGCGCCAAGGGCCAGAGGCTGCTGGACAGCGCCGTTCACGACAAGCTGGGATGCCACGACTGACGGCATTTGCGGCTCATGCGCCTGGGCCAATGGGGCGCCGCACAGCGCAGCCAGCAATACACAACGCGAAATCAGCGACATTGTTTCAGTTCCTCACAGATATAAAAAGCGAAATATAGTTAATTATACTGCGCTAATGGCGAGCCCCGATCTGCCCCAACCCACGCAAAACGCCCGGCTGGTCCGGGCATTTTTACTTCAAGCTCTTATTTCCGCGATTTTAAAACCAACATCGCTCAAGTTCGCGTGGGCTTGGCGCCATGCGGAAGGTGTAGTACCTGTTACCTTTCGAAAGCTGGCATTAAAGTGGGACTTGCTGTTGAATCCGGCCGCAGTGGCTAAGTCCAGCAAACTACGCGTGGCATTGGATGCCTCCTGCATTAACCTCTGCACTTCGGCAACGCGTAGACCATTGATGTACTCAAAGAAGGTGCACTGCAATTCTTGATTTAAATATTGAGATAGCAAATGGGAGGACGTCCCGATCCGATCGGCCAGCTCAGGTAATTTAAGGTCGTTTTCAAGGTAGTCCTTGTTCAACTGGTTTCGCTTGGCCAGCCGGGCTCCGATCAATTGCCGAGCCGGTTCTGTCATGCCGGAGCGGCTATATTTGCTTTTCTCAAGTTCATCTCCACTCACGACAGTAACGGCTGCTTGTGACGCAGTACCCAGATCTTGCGCGGTAAACACCGGGGTTTGACGTAAGCCATACCAGCCGACGAAGTAAAGCAACGCTATTCTCCCGAGTTCCAGCCCCCAGGTCCACACGCCGCCCAAGATGCAATCCAGCACCCAAGTCGCCAGCAACGCCACGATAACTATCGTCAGCCAAGTCAACCACTGCAGGTCGCGGCCTTGAGTTGATGAATATACCTCCTGCAAACCGGCCCTGAATTGCTTAAGCCGATATAACACTGCCACGGCATAAACCAGGTTCAATCCGATCAACAAGGGAATTGCTGCGCCAATCACGCGCGCGACGTGGAAAAACTGCTGCTCGCCCTCCTGTAGATACGGAAACAGAAAGCGCGGCAGAAAGAGCGCGGCACTAAACAGGATTGTCGGCAGGAAATGAATCGCCTGGCTACGCCAAGGGCTGGACGCAGTCAGGATGCGCACATAACAATAATAAGAAGGCGCGATGGCGGCAACAGGCCAGTCAAATACTCCGGCGCAGGATGGATATCGCCGGTATAAGCCGATACTGAGGGCCACTTCCGCCAGGCAAGCGCACGACACCGAAAAGACGAATAGTCCCAGCCAAAAATTAGCGGGCCGGGCCCGCCCCAGGACCATCAACGGGAAGGCCATGAAAAAGCCCAGCGCGCAGGTGCACAAAGCAAACTTCTCGAACATTGTCTCGGCGTCCTTCTAAAACATGCCAACCGACAGGCACATCAACGAAATTATTATTCTAGCAATTCACTGGCAATTTAGGTGCTGCACCTGGAAATGTCGCCACCTCGGGGTTCTGGCCGACCGGCCAGGTCGGCAAGACGCCTTTCGGACACTATCCTGAAGGCAGTTTGAATTCTGGCCCACACATCGAGGAGCACAATTTATGCAAGCACTGCTTAATAAGGTAAATCCGTATTTCAATTTGGCCGCCCGTATCCTGATGTCCGCGATTTTTCTCGTCGCAGGCTGGCAAAAAATCTCCGCTTACCATGGGGTCCAAGGGTTTCTGCGCTCCCTTGGCTTGCCGGAGACCTTGCTGCCGCTGGTAATAGTTGTTGAGTTTGGCGGCGCCATGGCCTTGCTGCTAGGTTACCAAACGCGTCTTGCATCATTCCTGCTGGCTGGGTTCACCTTATTGGCAGGCACCTTGGTGCATTTTCATCCCGAAGATCAACAAAACATGATTGTGTTCATGGACAACCTTGCAATGGCCGGAGGCTTGCTGCTATTCGTTCAATACGGCGGAGGGGCATTTTCTCTGGACGTGGCCATGAAAAAATGACGCAGTCCGCCGATTGGTGACGCTCAGCTGCGCGCATCGACAATTACGCAGCCGGCACCCGTGGCAGTGTGACCGTGAAGCAGGCGCCCTGTCCCTGCACGCTCTCGACCTCAATACTGCCCTGTAAGGGCCCGGTTACCAAGTTATAAGCGGTGTGCAAACCCAGGCCGCTGCCGCCCTGGCCCAGCCGTGTGGTGAAGAAGGGGTCGAAAATCCGCCCATGATGCGTATCCGGTATGCCCACGCCATCATCACTGACTTTGACGCGCACCCCATCCTCGCCCACCATCTCGGCGCTCAAGGTGACCGTTCCAGGAGCGCGTCCGGCAAAGGCATGCAGCAAGGCGTTGCTGACCAGATTGGAAAGCACCTGTCCTAGCGCGCCCGGATAGCTGTCCATTTCTATTTCCCCAGGAATAGCGCACTGGATCTGGCAGCCGCTCTCGCTGATGCTGGATTCCAGCACCAGCAGGTTTTCGGCAACCGCATCCTTGAGCATGAAGCGGCGCCGATTGACGGTGGACTGATCGGCCGCGATCTGCTTGAAATTATTGACCAGTTCTGTCGCCCTTCCTAGGCTGCGCACCAGCATGTCAGCACCCTGCGCGACCGTATCGACGAACTTGTGCATATGCATGCGCGTGAGGCCAGTCTCCATGGCGACGTTGAACTCGCCGGCCTTTTCCTGGAGAGTGCTGGCCGCCAACAGCGCATTACCAAGTGGCGTATTCAATTCATGGGCGATGCCCACCACCAGCGAGCCGAGCGCTGCGATCTTCTCAACGCGCAACAGATCGGATTGCGTCCGGGTCAGGTTCTCCAGTGCATCGCGCAGCTCGGTATTGCTGGCGATGAGGCGTTGCTGCTGCAGGATGACCCTGAAATCGGACTCGATCCCCTTTTTGATTTCCCACAGCAAATCGGCATATTTTTGCTCGAAGCTGCGGTGTTTGCTGTCGAGTACGCAGATGGTCCCGAACACGGTGTCGTCCGGCCATACGAGGGGCACGCCCAGATAGGAGATCATGTTGAGCGCGACGTCGGGATTGTTCATCCAGTGCGGATCGGCGAGCGCATCCGGCACTGCCAGCATGCTCCGCGTCGCCATCACGGTTTCGCAATAGAGGCCGGTGTTGAGATTGGCTTTCTCGTCGGCTTCATAAGGATTGCCATCCGTATGGCTGGACACCAGAACCTCAATCTGTTCCGGCAAGACACGCATGATCAATCCGGCGGGCACATCGAATATATCGGCCATCACATTCGTTGTATTTTGCCACTTTGCCAGAAAATCGCTGGGAACCTCATGTGCAACATGATTCATGCCTGATCTCCTTCACAAAGTCGATCTACAAGCGGATGCGGATTCGGTTGCCCAGTATGGCACGAACGCTTATTCGGTTCCATTTTTGCTATGTCCGGACAATCCGGGACGCTGCAGATGCCTCCCGTTCCAAATGTTGCAAAATTGCCTCAAATAATTCTTTTGAGCAATCACATCCACGCCCCTCAGGCAGCGCATTGACTCCCCGAGCCATGCGTTTGGCTTCCCAAGCCACACCAAATACGCCAGCCACTTAGCCGTTTGGCACTAAGATCAAACCCAAGCGGTATTGTTGTAATGACACCGTTTCCTGCAAAAAATATAAAACGAGACACCTCATATGAATTGCGCATCGCAGGACAAGCAGTTGAGCGTACCCGCCGCCCTCGCGGGCAAGCGTATTTTGATTACAGGCACCACCGGCTTCCTCGCCAAGGTGGTGCTGGAAAAGCTGATTCGCACTGTGCCGGACGTCGGCCGCATCCTGCTGCTGATCCGTCCCGGCAAAGGCACGGACGCACGCACCCGCTTTGAACGCGAGGTCGCCAATTCTTCCGTGTTCGACCGCCTGCGCGCGGAAAAGCCCCTGTTCCTGGACACCTTCTTTGCCGACCGCCTGGAATGCGTGACCGGCGAAGTGACCCTGCCCGGCTTCGGTATGCCGCTGGACGACTTCAACGACCTGGCGCGCCGCGTCGATCTGGTGATCAACGCCGCCGCCAGCGTCAACTTCCGCGAAGCGCTGGACGAGGCGCTGGCCATCAACGCCCTCAGCGTGCGCAATATCAGCGAACTGGCGCGCGCCGCCTACGCGCCGCTGATCCAGGTGTCGACCTGTTACGTCAACGGCTACAACAAGGGCGAGATGCAGGAACAGAACGTCTCGCCTGCACGCGGCAGCATCCCGCGCCACGCCGACGGCCACTATGAGCTGGACGGCCTGCTGAAACGCCTGCAGCACCGCATCACCCAGGTCAAGGCCGAGACCAGCGATCCCGATCAGCTGAGCCGCCGCCTGACCGACCTGGGCATCGCCGAAGCCAATTACTACGGCTGGAACGACACCTACACCTTCACCAAATGGATGGGCGAGCAGCTGGCGCTGGCGCAGATGCGCGGCCGCGCACTCACCATCGTGCGCCCGTCGATCATCGAGAGCACCCTGCAGGAACCGGCGCCCGGCTGGATCGAGGGCGTAAAAGTCGCCGACGCCGTGCTGATGGCCTACGCACGCGGCAAGACCAGCTTCTTCCCCGCCAAGCCGCGCGAAGTAATCGACATCATCCCGGCCGACATGGTCGCCAACAGCATCCTCATGGCCTCCGCCGAGGCGCTGGCCGATCCGGGCGAGCACCGCTTCTACCAGTGCTGCACCGGCTCCAGCAATCCAATCACCGTGGGCCGCGTGATCGATCTGTTCCAGTCCGAGTCCAAGCGCAACTGGCGCAACTACGACCGCCTGTTCTACCAGGAGCCGAAGCACAACTTCACCACCGTGAGCCGCCCGGTGTTCCTGCTGATGCTGCGCACCATGCAGCTGGGCTCCAGGCTGTGGAATGGCGTACGCAGCGTATTGGGCGCCGCGCCTTCGCCTTCGCTGGAAAAGGTGCGCACCACCCAGACCCTGGCGATCACCTTCTCGTTCTACACAGCGCCCGCCTACCGCTTCTACAACAGCCGCCTGATGGCTTTGTCGGCGCGCTTTGGCATGGACGACGTGCTGCGCTATCCAGTCAACACCGGCATCATCGACTGGAAGGACTACCTGTGCCGTATCCACATGACGGGCTTGAACCGTTATGCCCTGCGTCCGCGCTCTGCCAAGGGCGCGGCTGCTGTCGCCGCCGAGACGGCGCCGCCGCCTGTGGAGACGCCGGCATCGACTGCTTTGGAAACACCCTAAAAACAAAAACACGCCGACGCGGCAACATAGCTGTGCGGCAGAGGAGACAGCAGCAATGAATAACAACACACCAGCAAGCGCGCGCATGACATGGCGTGACTATGCATGGCACCGCATGGATACGGACAAGAACCTCATGGTCATCAACAGCATCCTGCTGTTTGAAGGCCCGGTGGATATGGAGCGTCTGGTCTCGACCATCGCGCTGCGCCTGCCCAACTATCCACGCTTTACCCAGAAGGTGGTCAGCCGCGGCGGCCGCCCGCACTGGGTGGAAGACGACCAGTTCAACATCGAAGCCCACATCAAGCTGGAAAAGATGGAACAGGAAGTCAGCCGCGAAGAGCTGCAAGGCCACCTGACCCGCCTGGCCCACCAGCCGCTGAAAGAAGGCCAGCCGATGTGGCATATGACGGTGCTGGACCGTGTCAACGGCGGCCACGCCATCGTGTTCCGCGTCCACCACTGCATCACCGACGGCCTGGGCCTGGTGCATGTGCTGAACCATCTCACCGACGACAACGGCCTCCACGGCCGCACGCCTTCGCCGGTGGGCCATCCGCACAAGGCGGCGGTGGTGCAAAACGCCGTATGCTCGGCGGTCGCGCGCGGCATCACGAATCTGAAGATCGCTTTCCACATCTCGCGCCTGTCCCTGCTGTGGCCGGACGCGAAGACTTCGCTCAAAAACAAGATGCACGGCGAGAAGCAGCTGGTCTGGCTGCCGCCGCTGGAAATGGAGCGCGTGCGCGCCATGAGCAAGCGCATGGGCGTGACGCTGAACGATGTGTGGGTGTCCGCCGTCTCGGGCGCGCTGCGCAAGTACCTGGAACAACGCGGCGAGAAAGTCGATGGCCGCGCCCTGCGCGCCGCCGTCACCTTCAACCTGCGCGAGAAAGCCAACGCTTTCCAGCTGGGGAATGAGTTCGGCCTGGTGGCGGTTGACCTGCCCACCAACGTGGACAACGCCGTGACGCGCCTGCGCGAGTCCAGCGCGCGCATGACCGCCATCAAGCGTTCGCACCAGCCGCGCGCCACCATGGCCTTCCTGTCGATCGCCGGCTATCTGCCGACGGCGCTGCAGCACTTTGCGCTGAACCTGTTCACCTCGCGCGGCTCGGTGGTGCTGACCAATATCGAAGGCCCGGGCGGCCGCCGCTACCTGGCCGGTTCGCGCATGACGGACCTGATCTGCTGGGTGCCGCAGGCGGGCAAGCTGGGCGTGGGTCTGGCCTTCATCTCCTACGCTGGCCAGATCCAGCTGGCGCTGTTCGTCGACAAGGACCAGGTGCCGGATCCGAACCGTCTGATGGAGCTGACCTACGCTGCCTTCGATGAACTGGAAGAAGCCACCCGCGACGTGGTGCCTGCGCCAGTGCCCGAGCCTCTTCCCGGTCCGCTGGCGCCGATCTCCTGACGCAGGAATTGGTCTCCTCAATATAGCCCCGTTTGGACTCCTGCCGCCGCCTACGGCAGGGGTAACATCGCACATTTGCCCAAACGGAGCAGACTGTGAGAAAACGTTCGGCCTATGACCACTGGAGCGAGGCAGCTCCGCCGCTGCTTGCCCTTGTCTATCCCTATGTCCTCAAGGGCTTCCACGCCTGCATGGCGTCAGGCGCCCACTGGGCAGCCGCCGTACTTCTGGCATTGGCGTTTGCTGCCCCGCTCTCCGGATTGCTCGCAACGCTGTATCTCGGCGGCGTCGCCGCGCCCGACCGAAGCCAAGTTTCAGCCCGGCTGATAGCCCTGCTGGCCATCGCGGCGCCGCCAATGTACACCGCTGCGGGCGTGCTGCTCTACATTGCGAGCGATCCCGTGGCCGATACCAGCGTGTGGTTGCTGTTATGGGGCGCACTGCTGATCTGGAGCTTCTTCGCTCGCCGTTCGGCGTCACTACCGCAGCAGCCGGCCAAGCTGCCTGCCGCACTGCGGATCGCGCACGGGAGCAGTGCGCTCGCCATTCTGCTGCTGTTCCTTGGCATGCACTTGTCCAATCACCTGGCGGGACTGTTCAGCGAAGCAGCGCATCGCCATCTGATGGATCTCTTTCGCACCATCTACCGCGCCCACGTGGTGGAGCCGATGATTGTCCTGCTCTTTTTATTCCAGGTCGTCTCTGGCCTCATCATGCTGCGCGCGTATGCCAGCCGTGCAGCGGATTTTTATCGCTCGTTGCAGCTCGCCTCGGGCGCCTACCTGGTCTTCTTCATTCTGGGGCACATGAACTCCGTGTTCATCTACGCCCGGCGCGTCGCCAGGATCAAGACCGACTGGGATTTTGCCACCGGCGCTCCGGCAGGCATGCTGCACGACGCCTGGAATATCCGCCTTCTTCCGCACTACTATCTTGGCGTGGCTTTCGTGCTGATTCACCTGATCATGGGTGCAAGGGTTGTCGCGCTAAGCCATGGCATGCGCCGCGCCACGGCCGACAGCTTCAGCAAAGCCGGCATTGCCGGCTCTGCGCTGATTGCCCTACTCATCCTGATGGGCATGTGCGGGGTTCATCTTGGCGCAGGCGATGGCGTCATCTAGCCGGTCATTACCCCAGAACATTTCGTCGCCAACGAAGAAGGTCGGCGCGCCGAACAGGCCGCGCTGGCGCGCCTGCCCGGTGCGTTCGCGCAGGCGCAGCTTGTTCTCGTCTGTCTGCGCGGCCAGCAAGACAGGCGCAGCCTCCACCCCCAGGGCCTGCAACACCTCCGCCACGTCCGCCTCGGTGGATATGCCGCGATCCTCGGCAAAGTTACGCAGCATGACCCGTTCGCAAAACGGGACCAGCCAGGGCTGGCCCTCGCCCACCAGCGCCACGCGCGCCGCCAGCACGGAATGGCGCGGGAACTCCGTCGGCTGCCGCCATTGCAGACCGTACTTGGCGCACTCGCGCGGCATGTCCTGCCACACGTAGCGGCCCTTCTCCTTCTGCAGCACGAAGGGCGAATTATCCCAGCCGAACGCCTTGAATACAGGCCCCAGCAGGAACGGCCGCCATTGCACCTCCACGGCCGCCTCGCGCGCCAGCGCAGTGACGCGCATCACGCTGAGATAACTGTAGTTGCTGGCAAAGTCGAACCAGAATTCCATGATGTTCACCGGTACAGTGGCAGCGTCATTTTGACGGGGCGTACGTCGAGGCGCAGGTTGAGGATGGAGTAGGCATCGGAACTGGCCGATTCGTAGCCCGCGCTTTCCGGCAGGCGACGGAACAGGAATTCGTAGCCGGTGTCCTGGCGCGTGTCGGTCGGGCCGGGGATGGCGATGCCGATCGCCTGCGTTTCGGCATTGGTGATCAGCTTCTCCATCGTCACCAGCAAGGCGTTATGCCCCAGGATGTCGTAGCTGAACACCGGCTCGTGCAGGTCCGGCGCGGCGGGATCGAGCTTGCCTGCGATCTTGTCCGCCGAAGGCGTATAGACGCCCGTCTTCAGGTTATAGCGGTCGCCGTGATCCAGATAACTGATGCGGGCGTTCTGCACATTGAAGTCCTTCAGTTCGGCCGCGCTGGTCGCTTGCGACAAGTCGATCAGTATCGCGCCCTGATATCCCAGCACCTCGACATCGCGCCCCGGCCCGATCACCATGGCGCTGTTTTCGTCGATGCCGAGGCCGAGGCGATAGCCTTTCTTCAGCATCGCGGGCAGCATGCGGGCAAAGCGGCCGCGCGCCAGGAAGTGCTGGTCGATGAACACCTCGCTGCCTGCAAAGCCCAGTCCCGGCGCCAGTTCAATGCCGTCGCGTACGCCCACGCTCATGGTGCCGAAGACCGTCTTGGCGTCGTAGTACATGGTGCTGCTCATGATGGCCGCGCCGGCGCTCGTGCCGGCGATCACGCCGCCACGCCGGTACACTTCCCAGATCGCCTGCAGAACTGTACTGGGCGTGCCATCCGCATGCACCAGCGCTTGGGTAATGCGTGCCTGGTCGCCGCCGGTGAAGTAGACGCCGCCCGCGCTGCGGATCGAGGCAGCCAGCTCGGCGCTCTCCGCCACCGTGCGCACATCCGCGCCGGGGTATTTGGCCGACAAGGGCACCACAAAGGCGTCCGCGCCGTGCTGATTCAGGCGCGTGGCCAGGCTGTGGCCGGAGCGCTCCGGATTGCCCGCCGCCGTCGGCACCACCGCAATACGCGCGCCCTTGCCGCCTGCCAGCTGCACCATGCGGTCCCACACCTCGGCGTTATCCGCCCGCAGCGCGCCGCCGATGATCAACAGCGAGCCTTTCGGCGCGGCGTTTGCGGACTCGCTACTCTCAGCCGCCCCAGCACGTCCAATGGCCATGGCCAGGCACAGCGCCAGCCCCATCCTGCAAACCGTCGTCCAGCGCAGCATATGCATCCTCAATGTTGTGTTGGCAACATCATACCGTGTTGACAAATGACCGTCGGTCATTTAAATTTTCAACTTAATGACCAATGAGTCATTTTATTCAACCGGAGAGGGGACATGAAGGATTTCAAGAACAAATGGGCGCTGGTGACCGGCGCCTCCAGCGGCTTCGGCCTGGACTTCGCCAGTCTGCTGGCGGAAAGCGGCGCCAACCTCGTGCTGGCCGCACGCCGCACCGGGCCAATGGAGGAGCTGGCGGATACGCTGCGCGCAAAGCACGGCGTGCAAGTGGTGGTGGAAGGTATCGATCTGGCCCGCCCCGGCGTCGGTGCGGAGCTGCTGGAGCGCGTCACGGCGCGCGGCATTGCCGTCGACATCCTGGTCAATAACGCGGGCTGCGGCGTGTATGGCAATTTCGCCGAGCAGCCGCTGGAGCGCATCATGGACATGGTGCAGCTGAACGTCGCCAGCCTGACCGAGCTGACCCACGTCTTCGCCCAGGGTATGGTCAACCGCGGCGGCGGCCACATTCTGCTGGTCGGATCGCTGGTTGGCTTCCAGGCCACGCCGACTTATGCGGCCTACTCGGCCAGCAAGGCTTACGTGCTGCTGCTGGGCGAGTCGCTCAACGTCGAACTGGCGCCGCATAACGTCAAGGTCAGCGTCCTCGCTCCCGGCATCACGGCCACCGAGTTCCTCAAGGTCTCCGGCCAGCCGGACACCTTCTACCAGCGCATGATGATGATGCGCCCGCGCCCTGTCGCGCAAACGGGCCTAAAGGCACTGGCGGCGGGCCGTGCGAGCGTGCTGGCGGGTGTCGGCAACAAGCTGACGGTGTTCATGTCGCGTTTTGCTCCGCGCTCGCTGCAGTCGCGCATCGCCCATCAGCTGATGAAGCATTAAGCTAGCTGCTTGGCGCGTCGCGCGCTCGCCACTACAATGGCGTCACGATGAAACAACGCGCCACCGACGACAACGAAAAAGCCGCGCGCCGCAGCGCCATCCTGGACGCGGCGCGCAAACTCTACCTGGAAGACAGCCGTCAGCTGCCTTCCGCCGCGCGCATCGCGGAAGCGGTCGGGCTGGCCAAGGGCACCCTGTATCTCTACTTCCGCACCAAGGAAGAGATTTTCCTGGCGCTGCTGGCGGAAGAATTTTCCAGCCTGCTGCAGCTGGTACAGGAAGTCTTCGGCAGCACACCCGTGCCGCCGCCATCAGAATACCTGGCGCGCTACGTCGCACATTTGGACCAGCATCCCGAGCTGCTGCGGCTGGACTCGATGGCTTACAGCGTGCTGGAACAGAATATGGGCGAGCCGCAGCTGCGTAACTTCAAGCTGGCGTTAACGCAAGGACTGGTCGATGCGGGCCATGCGCTTGATCTGGCATTGCAACTACCTGCGGGGCGCGGCACCACCCTGCTGATGCGCACCTACGCACTCACGCGCGGCCTGTGGCAGTCGCTGGACTATCCACCAGTCATGCGCGCCGTGCTGGCCGATCCGGTGTTCGCGCCGATCCGGCCGGACTTCCGCAGCGAATTGACCGAGGCGCTGGCCGAATACTGGCGCGGCGCCCTCCCCGGCTAAGCGCAGGCGCCTAGAACTCTTCCCATTCGCTTTCGCGCGACTTGGCCGCCGCCGCGGGCGCGCTCAGCCGCGTCGATGCCGCTTTCGCCCTCACTGCTTTCGGCGCGGGACGTGCGGCCACTGGAGGCGGGGCGGCGACGCTGGCGCTCATGGCGCTCGGCGCACAGCGCTCCTCCGCGCCTTGCAGCAGCTTGAACACCGCCACCGCCTGATCCAGCTGCTCCGCCTGTTCGCGCATGCTGGCGGCAGCGGCGGCGGCCTGTTCGACCAGCGCCGCGTTCTGCTGCGTGGTGTTGTCCATATCCGTCACGGCCAGACTGATTTGCTCGATCCCGGCGCTCTGCTCCTGGCTGGCCTTGGCGATCTCGCCCATGATCGACGCCACCTCGCTGACAGAATTCACAATCTGCTGCATCGTCGCACCCGCCTGATCCACCAGTTTGCCGCCCGCATCGACCTTCTGCACCGAGTCGTCGATCAGCACCTTGATTTCCTTGGCCGCCGAAGCGGAGCGCTGCGCCAGATTACGCACCTCCGACGCCACCACGGCAAACCCGCGTCCCTGCTCGCCCGCGCGCGCCGCTTCCACTGCCGCATTCAAGGCCAGGATATTGGTCTGGAACGCGATCCCATCAATCACGCCGATGATGTCGACAATCTTGTTGGAGCTGGCCTTGATCGATCCCATGGTTTCCACCACCTGGCCTACCACCTCGCCGCCCTTGAGCGCGTGGTCGGAAGTCGAGCGCACCAGCTCATTGGCATGGCGCGCGTTATCGGCATTCTGGCGCACAGTGCTGGTCAGTTCCTCCATCGAGGATGCCGTCTCTTCCAGCGTGCCCGCCTGCGCCTCGGTGCGCGCCGACAGATCCAGGTTCCCGCTGGCGATTTCATTGGTGGCCAGATGGATGTTGTGCGCGCTGTGGCGTATCGTCCCGATCACATCGGACAAGCCACTGCTGATGCCATTCATGGCGCGCATCAGGCGCCCGATTTCATCCTTGCTGTCGCAATGGGTTTCGGCGGTCAGATCGCCCGCGGCGATACGTTCAGCGACATCGATCCCGTCCTTCATCGAACCCGCAATCTGCCCGTGCAGCCAGTACAGGGCAGCCGCAGTGGCCACAAACGCCGCCACCAGTGTCGCCACCAGCCACATATAGGCGCGCCGCCCGGCCTGCTCGGCCTGCGCCACGGTGGCCGTGGTGCGTTCATCCAGCAAGACCAGGAACTCATTCACCGGCTGCATGATCTTGGCCTTGGCCTTGTGATACGCCGCGTCGTGCGTCAGCTGGCGCGCCATCTCGGGATTGGGTTCGCCCTGCTTGGTGAACTTGCCGGTGCCGTCGTCGTACAGGCCCTTGACCGCGTTCATGGCGATGGTTTCGGCCTTCACCAGGTCATCGGAATTGGCCTGCGCCTCGCGCAGCTTGGCGAATTCCTGCTCGGTAAAGCCAGCCTTCTTCATCTGGTCCTGCAGCGACTCGGCGGGGCCGTCCGGCGTCGGCTTGGGATTGCCGGCGGCGACAAAGTCCCAGTAGATGCGCTCATAGTGCTGCGGGCGCGGCTTCTTGCCGTTGCGGATATCGAGAATGTCGAAGTACTGCTTCTCGTACGAGGGATCGCCCGTGACCACATAGGTGCGCGCCAGCAGCGTCAGATCGTCCGAACTCTGGCGCAGCTCCTTCGCCAGCAGGAAGGACTGGTAGCGCGACTCGTTCGCCTCGTTGACGCGCTGCTGTGCCACCGAAATGCGATAAGCCGCGGCAAAGATCAACAATGACAAAACCGCACTGAATGCCAGGAAGGCTGCGAACATCGCCTTGATCGAGTAGGTCCGCTTCATATTCCCCTCCGTAGAAATCGTTATGGCTGAACGTTCCGACGCGCGTCCGGCCGCACAATCAACGCGGCCAGGGCTGGTATCATGACGATAGCTCCTACCATATTCCACAAGAACATAAAGGTCAACAACAGTCCCATATCAGCCTGGAACTTGATGTCGGACCAGGCCCAAGTTAGCACACCCAGGGCCAGCGTGACGCCCGTTAGCGCCACTGCCGCGCCGGTGCCTTTCAGGGTCTCCAGGTAGGCCTGCCTGAGCGCCATGCCGCGCGCCAGGAAGTGCTCCAGGCGGCTGTAAATGTAGATCCCATAGTCGACGCCAATGCCGATGCCCAGGGCAATCACGGGCAGCGTCGCCACCTTCACGCCCAGTCCCAGCTTGGCCATGATGGCTTCGCACAGCGCCGATGTGATATACAAAGGCAGCATGATGCACAGCGTGACCCTCCACGAACGGAACTCCGCCCAGACCAGCAAGGCGACGATGCCATAGACAAGTACCAGCATCTCGGTCTGCGCCTGGCTGATGACGATATTGGTGGCGGCCTCGATGCCGGCATTGCCGCCGGCCAGGACAAACTCGGTATCCTTGTCGTTGTTGGCGGCAGCGAAGGCTTCCGCCGCGGCCACCACACGCGACAGGGTTTCGGCCTTGTGGTCGGCCAGGAAGACCATCACCGGGACCATCGAGCAGTCGTTGCTATACAACTCGGAAGGCAGCATGCGCTGTGCCGCATTGGTCACAAAACGGTTGCGCGAGATCGCGGCCCAGCGCAGGTCGCCGCCGTTACTGTTGGCGATGATCTGCTTCATCCCATAGAACAGCGAGTTGGTGGACTCCACGCCGGGCGTGTTTTCCATCTCCCATTGGAAGCGGTCGACCTTTTCCGCCACCGGATAGGCGCCGCATTCGCCCGCCGCCGTCTTCACCATCACGACGAAGACATCCGGACTGGTGGCGTAATGGCCGCTGACAAAGGCGCTGTCGCGGTTATAGCGCGAATCGGCGCGCAGCTCGGGAGCGCCGGGATCGAGGTCGCCGATCTTCAGGTCGCGGCTCATGGTCCAGGCCACGCCCAGTACCAGCAGCGCCAGTGCGGCAGCCACGCGGGCGAAACGCGGCTCGGCAAAGCGTGACAGCCAGCGCGCCACGCGATAGGCGCCGGCCTGTTTGCGCGCCTGATGGCGCAGGCAGGCGTCCGATACGCCGATCATCGACATCAGCACGGGCAGCAGGAACATCTTGGTCAGAATGATGACGGCCACGCCGACGCTTGCGGAAATGGCCAGTTCGCGGATCACGCCGATATCGATCACCAGCAGCGTGGAGAAGCCTACCGCATCGCACAGCAGCGCAATCGCGCCGGGCATGAACAGCTGGCGGAAGGTCAGCCGCGCCGTCTCCAGGTTCGATTTTCCGGACAGCCGCGCCACGGCCATCGAGTTGATATTCTGGACCGCGTGGCTGACGCCGATCGCAAAGGTCAGGAACGGCACCAGGATCGAGTAGGGATCGAGGCCAAAGCCCAGCAGCTGCACGATCCCCAGCTGCCACAGCACGGCCAGGGAGCAGCAGAACACCGTCGCCAGGGTACTGCGCCAGCAGCGCGAGTACCACAGCAGCAGCGCCACCGTCATGGCAAAGGTGATGGCAAAGAACAGGCCGATCGCGCGCGCACCGGCAATCAGATCGCCCACGACTTTGGCAAAGCCGGTGATGTGGATGCGAATGCCGTTTTTGCCGTATTTTTCACGTACCAGCGTTTCCAGGCGCGCGGAGAACTGGCCGTAGTCCAGCCGCGCGCCGGTATCGGGATCCTTTTCCAGCAGCGGCACCAGCACGATCGAGGAGCGCTGATCGGCCGCCACCAGGCTGCCAATGCGGCCGGAACGCGCCACGTTGGCATGGACCTCGGCGATGGACTGCGCCGAGCCGTCGAAGCCCTGCGGGATGATCTGGCCGCCCGCCATACCGGCTTCGGTCACTTCCATCCACAGCACGTTGGGTGTCCACAGCGACTTCAAATTGCCGCGATCGACGCCGGGGATATAGAACACTTCGTCAGTGATCTTCTTCAGTGTGTCGAGGTATGCACCGCTGTAGATGTCGCCCTGCTCCGCTTCCACCGCGATGCGGACCACGTTGCCCAGCGGGCGCAGCTCGTTCTCATATTTGAAGTAGTTGGCAATGTAGGGATGCGAGGCCGGGACCATCTTCTGGAAGCTGGCATCGGGTTTCAGCAGCATGGCATGCCAGGCCAGCCAGCCCGAGAGGATCAGGAACAGGGCCAGCACGGTGGCGCGGTGGCTGAACAGGTGCTTTTCCAGCAGGCGCACCAGCGCGCTGCCTTTGGTGGGGCTGCCTTGCGGGCAAAGCGAGTCGATTTCGTTCTTCATGAGTGTTCCAGTCATTTCGCTTCAGCGTTCGCCACGGCGAGCAGTACGACGCCGCGCCGCCCGGCCAGCGCCATGAAGCCGCCGTCGTTCACCAGCGCGGCTCCGGCCAGCTCCCGGCCTTCGCCCTTTGCGGCGATAGTGAAGCTGCGGCCTTGATCGGTGCTGCGCAGGATGCCACCGTCACGGGTGGCCAGCAGCAAGGCGCCGCTGCGGGTCCACGCGGCGGCGATCAGCGCGCGGCCGGTGGGCGACGTCACGGGCTGCCAGTGCTGTCCGCCATCGTCGCTGCGCAGCAGATGGCCGCCGAAGCCGAAGGCCAGCATGCCGTCGCCGGGCAGCCCGGTCACGCCGTACAACTGGCCCTGGTAGCCGGTGTCCAGGGTCTGCCAGTGCGCGCCGCCATCGTTGGAGCGGTACACCTTGCCGCCCTCGCCCGCGATGGCCAGCGCATCGCCGCCAAGATGATTGATGGCGTTGAAGTGCAAGCCATCCGGGTTGTCGATGCGGTCGGCGACGGAAGTCCAGTGCGCGCCGCCATCGCGGGTGGCCAGCGCCTGGCCGTAAGCACCGACCACATAGCCCTCGTTCGCATTGCGGAACCACAGGCCCAGCCAGGGCCGCGACGGGCCGAACTTGGTGCCGGCCTGCACGTCCTGAAGGCGATTGTCGGCGCGCTGCAGCGCCGTCCTGGCGGCGGCATTGTCCGGCGCGCGATCCGCTTCCGCCTTGGCCTTGCTGAGCGCCTGCTCCGCGTCCGCCAGCAGCATGGCGTTCAAGGCGTTGCCATCCAGCCGCTTGCTCCAGCTGGCGCCCGCGTCCGCAGTGGACAGCACCACACCGTCATGCCCGGCCGCGTAGCCATGGCGCGCATCCGCAAAGAACACCGTCGTCAGGGTGACCGCGACCGGCACTGCGGCCTGCTGCCAGTGCGCGCCCTGGTCGTCCGAATACAGCACGATGCCGCGTTCGCCCACGGCGACCAGGCGCTTTCCAGCCTGCGTCACCGACAGCATCATGGCGCGGCTAGCCAGCGCGGACGCGCGCGCGGGCGTGGCCAGCGGATCGGCGGCGCTTGCGGCAGCATCGGGCGCTGGCGCCAGCAGTGCGGCCGCCAATGTCGCGGCGACGGCGGCGGAGGTAAGAATTCTGTTCATTGCAGTATCTGAAAAAGACGCCCCGCCCTGTGCCAGCGGCGGAGCGAAAGGAGAGCATCACAGTGAGACGCTTCTATAAAACCCAGGCCCTTGCTGAGAGCCTGGTACAAGCTGACACACCCCCGTGTATCAGTTGCTCAGACGGCGCAGGTTATCCGGCGAGAAGTAGCTCGCCTCCACCTTGGCGCCAAATTTCATCGGCTTTTCCTGGTTGCCCAGACCCGTCACCAGGTAGCGGCGCGCCTGCAGGTCGTAAAACACTTCCGCGGCAAACCACTGGGTCGGCGCATCGTAGAACTGCACCGCGTCGATCTCATGCGCGCGCCACAACTCGCCCCGGCCATCGTAGGCATCGGCATGGGCGATCTGCCAGCTGTCTTCGTCGATGTAGAACACGCGCTTGGCGTACACGTGGCGCTTGCCCGGCTTGAGCGTCGCTTCCACCACCCACACGCGATGCGGCTCGTAGCGCACCAGATCCTGGTTCAAGTGGCCGGGACGCACGATATCGCTGTACTTCAGGCTCTTGCTGGTCAGCTTGAAGTTGTTGTACGAGATGATCATCTCCTTCTTGCCGATCAGCCTCCAGTCGTAGCGCTCGGGCGAACCATTGAAGCCGTCATAATCGTCAGTGGTGCGCAGGCCATCCGAGCCCGAACCCGGCGCATCGAAGGCCACGTCCGGCGCCCGCAGGATACGGCGCGCGCCCGGGTTGTACATCCAGGCCTGGCGCGACTCCTTGACCTGGTCGATCGGGTCCACCACCAGCAGCGACTCGCCCGCCACGCTGGAAGGCCCGGTGATCGCGCCCATGTAGTACAGCAGGCGATTGGGTTCCTGCTTGTCCATCACGTTTGCCATGGCGATGGTCTCGACGCGCGTCACCGGCGTGAAGTTACCGTTGGCCTGCACCGGAAACTCGGCGCTGGCCCGCTGCGCCGTACCGCCACGGAAGCGCATGATGTGATTCCAGATCGCTTCCACGCCATTCTTCGGCTGCGGGAACGGCACGGCGGATCGCGTCACGTTGGTGACGCCGGAACCGCCCGCCGCCAGCTCCGCCTTGCCTGCTTCGGCCTTGACGCTGTCGTAGATTGCCTGCGGCATGGCGGCCGTGCGGTGGCTTGGATAGACGTTGATCTTGTAGGTCGGGAAGCGCTTCAGCATCTCCATCTGCCCCGGCGCCAGCTTGTCCTTGTACTGCGCCATATTGGCGGCGGTGATGGTGTACAGCGGCTTTTCGCCGGCGAAGGGGTCAAGGTAGCCAGCCTTGGCGTCAAAGCCGGCCGGCGCCTTGGCCAGGCCGCCGTCCCACGACGGGATGCTGCCGTCCTTGTTGCCTGCCTTTTCCGCCCCCACCGGGGTCAGATCCTTGCCCAGGCGCTCCACGTCCGCCTGCGACATCGCAGCCATCGCCTGCCCGGACAGCGCCAAGCTGACTGCCAGTGCCAATGCTTTCATCGATTTCATGTTGTTCTCCTGCTTAGAAGTTGATCCCCATGACCACAGAATAGTTATCGCGGTCATGGAAGATGTCGTACTTGGCGTTGTGATTGAAGCGCGAGTAGCTGAACTCTGCGTAGTAGCGGCTGTTGTAATCCGCACGCAGCGCCAGGCCCAGATTGCGGCGGTCCTCGACGAAGGTGTTATCGGCCGAGTAGCCCTTCACGTCCTGCGACAGGAACACGCGCGGTTTCAGATTCACACCGGCGAACACATTGCTGTAGGTGAGCTCCCCCTGCAGGCGGTAGCCCCAGGCGAAGCTGGTGGCAAAGCCCTTGTTCTCGCAATATGGCGCGTAAGGATTCAGGCCGGCGCAGGTGCCGCCCAGCGCGGCGGTTGGCGCAAAGCCGTACAGGAAGCCACGACCATAACGGGTCGAGGTATTCGGATCACCGATGCCGTCCCAATGCTGTGCACCGACCTCGCCCATCAGCTGCAGCTGGCTGGCGCCCAGCACCTGCGGCACCAGGCGGATGAAGGACATTTGCACCTGGGTCTTGTTCTTGCGGTCGTAGGACGCCAGCACACTGCCCTGGGCCACGGCGGGGTCATGGAACTGCGTCTGCAGACCGGCCATCGGCCCGATGCCCAGCACCGAACCCACCAGCATATCGACCGGGTTGATCTGCACCGGAATGCCTTTGGTGTAGCTGGCCTCACCGAACAGCGAGAAGCCGCCGGCCTCGGTCGCAGCCGACAAACCGACCGCGTGAATGTTTTCCGCGCCGTAGTTCCAGTCCATTTCAGATCCTGGGAAAGACGCCAGCAGGCCAAAGGTCTTGGCTGCCGGGTTCCCTGCCTTGGTCAGTGCCTGAGTGACGGCGGCCATCACGCCGGCATACTGGCCCGAGTAGATCGATGGCGCCGCCGAAGGCGTCTTCACCACGCCGATGGTCGGCGTGCGCGCATGGTAGTTGGTGAAGTACAGGCCAAAGTCGGTGCTCAGCGGCTCGGCAAAGTAATGCGAGGACAGGCCGAACTGGCCGCTGTTCTTCGGCGTGACTTCCGGCGCATGGCCGAGGCGGAAGTTGATCGGCGTGCCCGCCAGCGCCGTCGCGCCCAGTGCGTTCAGCAGCGCCGGCGGCAGCGCGCCCAGCACCGGCACGCCGTTGTACTGGGTGCGGTCGCTGCCAAGCGTATCGCCGAATACCACCGTGCCGTTCGGGCAGTTGAGCGCATCGGTCATGGACCAGTAGGTGCCGCAGCCATCCAGTACGGTACGGGTCCAGCGCAGCTGATAGAAACCCTCGAAAGACAATCCGGCGGCGGTGCCCAGGTTGGCGGTGACCTGCGGGATCGGACGCAGGATCTCCTTCACCTGTGCGCCCGGACGGTGGGCCGCGGTCAGGTCGAAGGCGCCCATGGCGTTGATGCCGGGGATGAAAGTGCTCTCGCCCCAGTTGACCACCTGGTTACCGGCCTTGATGGTAAGCGGCATATCCTGCGCGATGTCGGTGGTGCCGAACACGTAGGCATCGGCCAGCGCCACTCCGGAGAAAGTGGACAGGTGATCGAAACCGTCGTCGCTCAGGCGCGCACCCGGCAGATAAGCGTTGTTATAGCTGCCGTGCGGGACACCCTTGTTTTCCAGCGTGTAGTCGTACCAGCCGGTGGCGCGTACGAACATGCCGAGATTATCCTTCTTCAGCCGCAGCTCGCCCGTCAATTTTGGGCCGCTCGAATAGGCCGTTCCCTTGTTGAAGTTAAGGTCGCCATCGTCGTGGCCATTGCCCGCCAGTCCGCCGTTGGCGGCGGAGATCAGTTTCGGATCGCGGTCCGTGGCGCGGAAGCTGGCGCCCATGGTCGCGTTCAGGGACCACTGGCCTTCCACACCGTTATCCAGCGTGAAGCCATCGGCCAGGGCGGCGCCGCTGCTGCCCGCCGCCAGGATGGCGAGCGCGATGCGGCAAGCGCGGGCTGCTGGTGTTGGTATTAACTTGTACATCCTGTCTCCCTTTTTTAGTTGTGGGTCTGAATCGGCGTAACGATGTTGAACAAGGGATCGAACTCCTCGAAGCAGGCAAACAGCTTGCCCAGCACCTGCGGATTGCCTTCGACCTTGACTTCTCCGGCCTGCACCAGCTGCGCCAGCGGCACCTTCGCCACCAGCATCTTGAACAGCGCGGCCTGCGTCAGCGTCAGCGATACATCCGCCTTGGCCAGAACACGCCCTTTGGTGTTGTTCAGCACGGAGTTGGACAGCTCCAGTGCGTAGTCCTCGTTCAGATCGGAGAAGCGCAGGTTGACGCCCAGCTGCAGGCCGTCGGCCTTTTCGTGGTTGATGCGCACGGCCAGCAGGTCGAAGATCATCTCGGTCGACATGGCGCGGGTCAGGTCGGGGCCCTGGGTCGACAGGCGTACCGGCTTGACGCCGCTGCGCAGCTCCTGCGCCGCCGTCAGATACTCGTTGCGCCAGATGGCCGATTCGGCCTGGTAGCCCAGCTGCTCCAGCGCGTCCGCCTGCAGTGCGCGGGCGGCGGCATTATCCGGCTGCGCATAGACCAGGTGGTCGAGCAGCTGCACGGTCCAGCGGTAGTCGCTCTTGCCAAACGCGGCCTGCGCCTGTTTCATTACCGCTGCGGCGCCGCCCATCGCGGCCACGTAGCGCTGCGCCGTCTCCTTGCGCGACAGCGGATGCAGGCTGGCGGGATCGCTGTCATACCAGCCCAGGTAGTACTCGTAGGCGGCGCGCAGGTTGTGGCTCAGGGTGCCGTAGTAGCCGTGGGTCGACCAGTCGGCCTGCAAGCCTTTCGGATAGAAGCTGGCGTTGGCCAGATCGCTCATGGCCGCGCCCTGGTTGCCCAGGTGGAGCGCGCGGTCGTGGATGAAGCGGTACATATCGCGCTGGTCGGCCAGCTGGTGCTGCAGGCGTTCCTTACCCCATACCGGCCAGTGGTGGCTGCGGAAGCCCACTTCGGCATCGGGGAACTGGTCCAGCAGCTGGTTGATGTATTTGCTCCAGCCCAGCGCATCGCGGGCGCGTGCGCCGCGCAGGGTGTAGATGTTGTGCATGGTGGCGGTGGCCACTTCGGCCAGGCACAGCGCCTTCTTTTCAGGCAGATAGAACATCATCTCGGCTGGCGCCTCCGAGCCGTTCGCCATCTGGAACACGAAGCGCAGGCCGTCGATATTCAACTCCTGACCGGTGTGGTCCACCGCTTCGGTGGGCGGAATCAGGCCGATGGTGCCGATGCTGAGCGCATTTCCCAGGCCCGTGCCGATGCGGCCCTGCGCGCCGTCTTCCAGCGCGGTGCCGAACTGGTACTGGGCGCGGCGCGTCATGGCGTTACCGGCCAGGACGTTCTCCGCCACCGCCGATTCCATAAAACCTTGCGGCGCGATGATGCGCACTTTGCCAGCGGCGACATCGGCCTCGCTCACCACGCCGCGCACGCCGCCAAAATGGTCGGCGTGGCCGTGGGTATAGATCACCGCCACCACCGGCTTGCGGCCCAGGTGCTGCATGGCCAGCTCCAGCGCGGCGCGCGCCATCTCGCTGGTCACCAGCGGGTCGATCACGATCCAGCCGCTGTTCCCTTCGATCAGGGTCATGTTGGAGATGTCCTGGCCGCGCAGCTGGTAGATACCGTCGCCGACCTTGAACAGGCCGGTCACCGCATTCAGCTGCTGCAAGCGCCAGAGGCTGGGGTTGACCGAATCGGGCACGGCGCCCTTGATGAAGGCCTGCTTGTCCGCGTCACCCGGCAAGGCAGCGATAAAGCCGCGCTGGGCGTCCTCATAGTCCTGGCGGTCGGCCAGCGGCAACGTGGCGGCAAAGGCGCGGTTGGCGGCGGCGGTGGCGCTGCTGGCCGGTTTGGCGCCGGATGCGGCCTGCGCAGCCGCGTACAGCGGGAAATGCAGGGCGCAACCGGCCAGCGCCAGCGCGCCGAGGCGGGCGATCTTCTTGCTCATATGTTCCTCTCAGGGTGGTATCAGGCAGCCATGGCTTTGCGGGCGTCGGCCAGGATCATGTCGGCCGCGTATTCGGCGATCATGATGGTCGGGGCATTGGTATTACCGCCTATCAGGGTCGGCATGATCGAGGCATCCACCACGCGCAGGCCCGCGATGCCGCGCACCCGCAGGCGATGGTCGACCACGGCCATCGGATCGTCGTTCGGCCCCATCCTGCAGGTGCCGACCGGATGGTATTGGGTGTCGGCGCGGTCGCGGATATCGGCTTCCAGGCCCGCCACGTCGTCGGCGGCAACCGGATACAGCATCTTGCCGCGCACCTGGGACAGCGGCTCGGATTCCATGATCCGCTGCTGCATCTGCGCGCCTTTCACCAGCAGCTGCAAGTCGCGTTCATCCGACAGGAATTGCGGATCGATCACCGGCATATCGCGCGGATCGGCGCTGGCCAGGCTGACCGTGCCACGGCTGTATGGCCGCAGCACGTCAACGTGGCAGGAGATACCGTGCCCGACGTGCATCTTGCGCGCATGGTCGTCCACGATCGCCAGCACGAACACCAGCTGCAGATCCGGCACCGCCACCTCCGGGCTGGAGCTGAAGAAGGCGCCCGCTTCCGCGAACGGGCTGGCGATCTGGCCGGTGCGCTGGCGCTTCCATTCCAGCATGGCGGCGGCGACGCGCGCACTGCCGCGCAGCGACAGGCCAAAGCTTTCGGTCGATGCCGGCACGCGCCAGCTTTGCACGTAGTCGATGTGATCCTGCAGATTGCGGCCCACGCCCGGCAGATCCAGCAGCGGCGTGATGCCGTGCTTGCGCACCTGCGCCACCGGGCCGATCCCGGACAGCATCAGCAGCTGCGGCGAGCCGAACGCGCCGGCGGAGATGATCACCTCGCGCCGCGCCGCCGCTTCACGCAGTTCGTTGCCCTGGTAGTAAAGAACGCCCACCGCGCGCATGCCGCTGGTGCGAATGCGCGCCGTCACCGCATGGGTAATCACTGTCAGATTGGGCCGCTTCAGATTCGGCGTCAGGTAGCCCTTGGCCGCGCTGCAGCGCTCACCGTTGATATGGGTGGCCTGATAGTGGAAAGCGCCCGCCTGCTCCGCGCCGTTGTAGTCGGCGTTGTAGCGCAGGCCTTGCGTGGCGGCGGCGGCGATGAACATATCGTTCAGCGGGCTGTCGTGGCGCGGGTAGCAGACATTCAGCGGGCCGCCCTGGCCGTGGTAGCCGGGCGTCGCGGCCGCGCCCAGTTCATGGTTCTCGGCCTTTTTAAAATACGGCAGCACGCTGTCGTAAGACCAGCCGGCGTTACCCAGCGCGCCCCAATGGTCGTAGTCCCAGCGGTGGCCGCGCACATACAGCATGGCGTTGATGGAACTGCTGCCGCCCAGCGTCTTGCCGCGCGGCTGATAGCCCTGGCGGCCGTTCAGGCCAGGCTGCGGCACAGTGGTATAGGCGTAGTTGTTCATTTTGGACGGCACCAGCGCCACCACGCCCATGGGCGCGTGAATCAGCACGCTGCTATCCGGCCCGCCCGCCTCCAGCAGGCATACCGTGACGGAAGGATCTTCCGAAAGCCGCGCCGCCAGGACGCAACCAGCCGAGCCACCGCCAACGATGACGTAATCGAATTCCTGCTTACTCATTTGTCTCCCCAGGATGCACGCCGGTGTAAGTTTTTTTGCCCGGCTTGAATGCGAGATTAGGGAGCTTGCATCATGCTGTCCAATGCATCATTTTTATAGATATAATCAATTATTTGCATCATTAGGGCTTGGGTATGAACCTCAAACGCATCCGTTACGCAGTGGCTCTCGCGGAGGAATTGAACTTTGCCCGCACCTCGGAGAAGCTGCATTTAAGCCAGCCCGCGCTGAGCCGCGCGATCCAGACTCTGGAAGAGGAACTGGGTCTGCTGTTGTTCGACCGCGACAACCGCAATGTGCAACTGACAACTGCGGGCGCCGTCTTCATCGAACAGGCGCGCCGCCTGCTGTTCCAGATGCGGAACCTGGAACACGACATGGGCCTGCTGCGCGAAGCCCGGCATGGCCACATCGCCTTTGGCGCCGGCCCCCTGCCCACCGCCGCCATCGTGCCGCCGCTGGTGCGCCATCTGCGCCAGGCGCGCCCCAACCTGCGGCTGTCCGTCTCCAGCAATAACTGGGTCTACCTGCTGCAGCACCTGCGCGCCGAGGAGATCGAATTCTTTGTCGCCGATACCCGCGACATCGCCAACGCGCCCGACCTCGAGATCACCCCGCTGTGCCGCCAGTACGGCCCCCTGATCTGCCGCGCCGGCCATCCTCTCATCCAGAAGGCCGACCGCAAGTTCAAGGACATCATGGCTTACGGTTTCGCGGCACTGCGCCTGCCGCTCAACGTCAAGGCCGGCCTGGCGCAAGCGCTCCGCATTCCGCCCGGCGAAGCGCTTCCGGTCGTCTTCGAGTGCGACAATCTCAGCGTGCTGATCGAAATGACCCGCAACGACGACGTCATTCTGCTGGCGACGGAAGCCTCGGTGGCGCGTGAGATCGAAGCGGGCACGCTGGCAATGGTCAACGTACCGGACATGCCCGCCATCTATGCCGAAACCGGCATCGTACAGCTGGCCGGGCGCACCCTGTCGCCCGCCGCCTTGCTGGTGTTGGCGCATATGCGCGATATCGTCGGCACACTCCCTTCGTGTAAGGTCTGGCGCGAAGGCGCCTACCATTGATTAAGGCTTTCACAATGCTTCACTCCCCTCACTCCGCACGCAGCCTGATGGCGCGTGCGGCCGCCGTCTTCGCGCTGCTGGCCGCGCCGACTGCCCACGCACTCGATCCCGCCGTACGTCTGGACGACTACAACCACACCATCTGGACCGCCAAGGACGGCGCCCCCAACGAAGTGCTGGGCATGGCGCAAACGCCGGATGGCTGGCTATGGCTGGCCGGGATCGGCGGCTTGTACCGCTTTGACGGCGTACACTTCGAACGCTACAGCATGCCGCAGACGGGCGATGCGACGCGCCACCGCATTCTCAACCTGACCGCGCAAGCCAATGGCGATCTTTGGATAATGTATTTCGGCGGCTACATCTCGATCCTGCATCCGGACGGGCGCACCGAGCAGGTGCCGTATGACACCCGCCTGCGCAGCGAGGCGCACAGCGTCGCCATCGATACCGACGGCAGCGCATGGATCGGCGGCACCCAGGGTCTGACCCGCTATGAAAAAGGCGTCAGCAAACCGCTGCTGCCGGCGCAGACCGGACTGCCGGCCGGCCAGATCGCCAATGTCCTGCTGGACCAGTACCGCCAGATGTGGGTGCATATGGCCGATGGACTGTATCTGCGCGAGCACGATGGCATCCACTTCCGCAAGATGGCCAGCCTGACCGGGCGGGCCAGCCTGATCGAATCGCCCGACGGCCGCCTGTGGCTGGCCAACAGCGAGCAGGTGCAGCTGGTGCCGCAGCCGGCAGGCCTGGCGCCATTGGCGCGTACGCCCGGGTACAACCAGCGGGAGTCGCGTCTCGGCGGCCAGTTCGACCGCAACGGCAACCTGTGGGTGCCGGACCGGCCGCATGGGCTGCTGCTGGTGCGCGCCGCGCTCACCACCGGCGCCGCCGCGCTGAATCCGGAACAGCAGGCCAGCGACCGTTTCGATCAGCCCTGGCAGATGTCCTCGCGCCTGGTGAACGGCGTGCTGGAAGACCGCGAAGGCAATATCTGGATCGCCACCCAGGGCGGGCTGGAACGCCTGCGCGAGAACCGCCTGGTGCCGGCCCACCTGGACGCGGCGCGCGGCTTTTCCACCATCGCCCACGACACCGATGGCAGTACCTGGGTGGTCGATGCGCAGACCACCAGCGCCTGGCGCTTCGGCGCCAATGCTGGCGTTGCGGCCGATCCCGTGGCGGAAGGCAGCCACACCTATATGGCCACCGCCAATGGCCGCGACGGCGCCCTACTGCTGGGCACCACCAACAGCATCGAGCGGCGCTACCAGGGCCAGGTGACGCAGATCCCGCTGCCGCCCGGGCCGGACGGCAAACCGCTCAAGCAGTTCGTGCTCGGCATCCTGGACGACGGCAAGCGACTGTGGACCGCCACCGGCGAGCAAGGCATGTTCGCCTACCTTGACGGCGTGTGGACGCCGCGCACCAAAATGAATCTGCCACTCATCATCGTACTGGGCGCGCCGGGCCGCAAGAAGGGACAGGTGTGGCTGGCCAATGCGGACAACACCGTCTCGCTGTTCGACGACGGCAAACTGACCACCTACAAGGGCGCCGGGGTTGGCTTCCCTTCCGCCGTCCATGTCGGCGCAGGGGTTGACGACGACGTGCTGGTGGCGGGCGACCGCGGCGTCAGCGTGCTGCAGAACGGCGCTTTCCGCATGCTGCACACGCAGGATGCCGAGGCGCTCACCAACGTCTCCGGCATTTCAGTCACCGCTGACGGCGACCGCTGGCTGAATGGGAACAGCGGCGTGGTGCACGTGCGCGCCACCGACTGGCGCGACGCCATCGATCATCCCGGCCATGCGCTGCGCTACGAGCTGTTCGACGCTTCGGAAGGCTATGCCGGCCGGGCGGCGCTGGAGAACCGCGCCCACAGCGCTTATACGGCGCCGGACGGCGAGCTGTGGTTCCTCACCACCACCGGCGTGCTGCGCATGGACCGCAACAAGCTGCGTCGCAACGCGATGGCGCCGCAGGTGTCGATCCTGCGGGTGGAGACCGACAAGGCCAGCGTGCCGGCGCAAGCCGCGCTGACGCTGCCGCCGGCCTCGCAGAACTTCAGCATCCAGTTCACCGCGCCCAGCCTGACCAAGCCGGAAGGCGTGCGCTTCCAGTACCAGCTGGTGGGCGTGGACGCCGACTGGCAGGACGCCGGCGCGCGCCGCGCCGCCTACTACACCAATATCGCACCGGGTAAGTATCACTTCCGCGTGCGCGCCTTCAACGAGGACGGCGTCCCCAGCGCCAACACCGCCGAGATGGGGCTGCAGATCGAACCGACCATTCCGCAGACGCTGTGGTTCAAGGGCCTGTGCCTGCTGGTGCTGCTCGGCGTGGCGGCCCAGGCCTACCGCTACCGCGTCCGCGTGGTGATGACCCAGGTGGCGCGCGAGCTGCATATCCGCATGGCGGAACGCGAACGCATCGCCCGTACCCTGCACGACAGCTTCCTGCAAAGCGTGCAGGCGCTCAGCCTGCGCCTGGGCACGGTGGTGGCCTCGATGCCGGCGGACAGTCCGGCGCGCGGCAAGCTGCTGCCGGTGCTGGAGCACGCCGACGCCACCATCATCGAAGGCCGCGACCAGGTGCACGAGCTGCGTTCCGGCCGGGTCGACGATGTCGAGACTTCGGTACGCGAAGCGGCTGCGCACCTGGCGGAAAGCCATCCCGGCATCGTCTTCCAGCTGACGGTGCAAGGCGCGCGCAAGGCCCTGCAGCCGCTGGCGGCCGAAGAGCTGTGCGAGATCGTGCGCGAGGCGCTGCGCAACGCCTACAGCCACGCGCAGGCCAGCCGCATCGAGGCCACCCTGAGCTACGGCGCCGAACAATTCACCCTACAGGTATCCGACAACGGCAAGGGCATCGACCTGGACGCGCTGGCCGCGCAGGAAGCACAGCAGCAGCGCCACTGGGGCCTGGTCGGCATGCATGAACGTGCGCGCCGGATCGGCGGCCGGGTGGACATCGACAGCCGTCCCGGCGCGGGTACGCGCGTGAGCGTGGCCATTCCGGCCCGCCTGGCCTATCTGCGCCAGCGCCGCCGCTGGTGGCTGCGGCGTTGACGGCACGGGGAGGATGCGGCTATTCTTGCCGTTTCCCAAACAGGAGCGGCAATGTCTGATGCGGCAGCTGGCAGTAACGAACTAAAACGCGGCCTGAAAAGCCGGCATATCCAGCTGATTGCGCTGGGCGGCGCCATTGGCACCGGCCTGTTCCTCGGCATCGCCCAGACCATCCAGATGGCCGGCCCCTCGGTGCTGCTGGGTTATGCGCTGGCGGGATTCATCGCCTTCCTCATCATGCGCCAGCTGGGCGAGATGGTGGTGGATGAGCCGGTGGCCGGTTCCTTCAGCTACTTCGCCGACAAATACTGCGGCCACTGGGCCGGCTTTACCGCAGGCTGGAACTACTGGGTACTGTACGTCCTGGTCAGCATGGCGGAGCTGTCGGCCGTCGGCATCTACGTGCAGTACTGGTGGCCGGACGTGCCGACCTGGATGTCGGCGCTGGCCTTCTTCGTCATCATCAACGCCATCAGCCTGGCGAATGTGAAGGCCTTCGGCGAGATGGAGTTCTGGTTCGCCATCATCAAGGTGGTCGCCATCGTCGGCATGATCGTCTTTGGCGCCTACCTGCTGATTTCCGGCGACGCCGGGCCGCAGGCCACCGTGAGCAACCTGTGGGCGCACGGCGGCTTCTTCCCCAATGGCGTCAGCGGCCTGGTGATGTCGCTGGCGGCGATCATGTTCTCCTTCGGCGGGCTGGAACTGATCGGCATCACGGCGGCGGAAGCGGACAATCCTTCCGAGACCATCCCCAAGGCCACCAACCAGGCCATCTACCGCATCCTGATCTTCTACATCGGCGCGCTGGGCATCCTGCTATCGCTGTACCCGTGGGAGAAGGTCGTCACCAGCGGCAGCCCCTTCGTGCTGATCTTCCATGCGCTGAACAGCAACCTGGTGGCCAATATGCTGAACGTGGTGGTGCTGACCGCCGCGCTGTCGGTGTACAACAGCGGCGTGTATTCCAACACCCGTATGCTGTACGGCCTCGCCAAGCAGGGCAACGCGCCGAAAGCCCTGCTGAAGGTGAATGGCCGCGGCGTGCCGCTGGTGGCGCTGGGCGTATCGGCCCTGGCCACCGGCATTTGCGTGCTGGTCAACTACTTCATGCCCGGCAAGGCCTTCGGCTTCCTGATGGGTCTTGTGGTGTCGGCGCTGGTGATCAACTGGGGCATGATCAGCTGGATCCACCTGCGCTTCCGCGCCCACAAGCGCGCGGCCGGCCAGACTACCGCCTTCCAGAGCCTGGGCTACCCGCTGACCAACTACCTGTGCCTGGCCTTCCTGGCCGGGATCTCGGTGGTGATGTATCTGACAGACGACCTGCGCCTGTCCGTCTACCTGATCCCGGCCTGGCTGGCCGTTCTGGGCGCGGGCTACGCCCTGCGGCGTAGCAAGCTGGCCGCGCCGCGCTGACGCGGCCCGCCACGGCCCGGCCGGCATGGCGCCCGGCTGGGCCTACAGGTCATACAGCGTCTTGTCGACGCGCACATGGCCTGCCCCCGATACGCCGAAGCCGTTGTTCCACAGCTGATTGGCATCCACCGGCCCGCGCGTCGTCAGCACCTGGGCCGTGACGGCCTGCAGATTGCTGCCCGGGGTGACCACGCCGTTGTTGAATTCGGCCAGCACGTTGGCCGGGCGGTTCGGGCCATTCCACAACTGCGTATGGCTACCGTACGGCGGATTCGCGCCGTCTGGCGCCAGCTGGGCCAGGCCGTCGCAATTGAAAGCATAAGACCGGCCGGGCAGCAGACGGATCGAATCCGGCTCCAGCGACATGCCACCCGACGGCACCAGCTGGATCTTGACCAGTTGCCCCGCCGCGCGCAGGCGGCCGTACTGGTTGGTGCTGTTGCCACTGAGGGCATGGTCGAGGCATACCTCAATACCAAAGTCGATCGGCTTGCCGCCGCCGTCATTCATGCCGGCGATGCGGAACAGCGCGCCGCCCTCCGGCACACCCAGCACATCGGCCGGCAGCACGGTACGTGGTTCCAGCGGGCGCACCGTGCCGGGGCGATGCTGCTTGACCGCGCCATACCAGCGGATAAAGTCGATCGGCGAAATATAGTGCTTGCGCGAGACGTAGCAATCGTTGCCATGATTGACGCCGCCGCGCTGCACCAGGGCGGAATTGTAGGTCTCGGCGGCCTGGCTGGTGATCAGCCGGTACTTGCCGTCGCGCTGGCGGGCGGCCGGGAAGGAGGCGCTGACCGCAGTGCCGAAGACGAACAGCCAGTCTTCGAATTTGGAGTCCGCCACCAGCGCGCGCAGCTGGCCAAACAGGCCTGGCCAAGCTTTGTCGTAGGGCGCGGGCAGATTGAACTCGGCCGGCGCCGCGCCAGCCCAGCCATTGATCAGATCGTGCAGATAGGCGCCGCCAGCGCCACGGAACAGGAATTCCGGCGCCATGAACACTTTCAATACACTGGCGTCCGGTTTGATCGCGGCCGCCGCCTTGCTGATGGCATCCGCCACGAACTTCACCCGTGCATCGATGTCCCAGCACTGACCCAGGGCATCCGTGCGGTTGTCCGGCGTTGGGTCCAGCAGGCCACTGTAGACGCCGGTGTTTTCGGTCACCTTGAAGGGACCGGTGTACAATTCCCACGAAATAAACTGCACTTTGCTGTAGTTGCTCATGTTATGTCCTCGATAGAAAGTTAACTTGGGTTTGGCCGCTTCAGGCCGCTACCGCCAACACCTTGCGCACCCGGTCCCAGTAGGCGTGGCGTTGCGCCAGACCGTTGACACCGCCGTTGATACGCGTGGTAAGTTCCACAAAAGCCGCGTTCCCGTCCGGCCCCTGGGTTCGGTCGGCCAGTTCGTTCAGGCCGCGCGAGTGCCAGAACCAGGCGGCCGACAGCACCGCGCCCGGCGGTCCTGCCAGCAGATCGGGCTGGCCCAGGGCGTCAATTCCGGCGGCGTTGGCAAAGCGGGCATAGTTCTCGCGCCCCGTCAGCTGGATCAGGCCGCGCCCCCGGTAGCGCCAGCCATCGCCGCTGGCCTCGTCGCCGTTGCCCATGCGGTCGGCATACACCCGGTTGGCCAGTTTTTCCGGCTGCTGGGCATACTGGACCGCCACCTCGTCCGAAGGGAAACGCTTGGGCCAGACTTCACGCAGGCGCGCAACCGAGTAGTTGAGCGACTCCTGCAGCTGGCGGAACTCGGAAGACTCCAGCAGTACCTGGGCCAGGAAGGCTGCCTGGCGCAACGGGCGGTCAATTTCCATCCGCGCCATGCCCTGGTTGAGCGGCTCCGTCCACAGCGCCGCCCGCGTGGCCGCGTCGCTGGTGCTCAGCATCGCGGCCAGTTGCTGTTCAGTGATCTCATTCATACTCTGTCTCCGTAAAAAGCGCACCGGCCGGAACCCGGCAGGTGCGCCCGGTCTGCTTATGGATTCGGATTGTTAGCCGGTGCTGCGGCGTTGCTCACGCGCGGCTGGATCGAGGTCTGCAGGATGTCCAGCACACGCGCCAGGCCTTCCGGCATGCCGCTGTCTTCCGCCAGCACTTGCACGTGGTACTTGGCCGAGTTGTCCGAAGTACGGGTGTTTTCCTTGTGCGTGGCGACCGAACCTTCCAGATGCACACTCAGGCTGAACGGGCCCCAGCCAGCCTTCATGTCGGCCGAGAATTTGCCCTGCTTGTCTTCCGACTCTTTCGAGCTGAAGGAGGACTTCACTTCCATGTCGAAGGTGATGTCCACTTTCGTGATCGCCAGCGCCGGCACCTTGACAATGGCCAGCAGCGGCACCTTCAGCTCGACCGCTTCCTCGATGGTCTTGGAGGCATCATTGGGATCGGCCACCGGACGGGTGAAGGAGAATTCCGCCAGACGGGTGGGGCCGACGCCGCCCTTGCTCGGGTCGGCTGGCGGCATGAAGCCCACGTATTTGATGAAGTTGGCGGTGGCGTTGGCCAGGCGCACCTGGGCATCGCAGGCGGCGGTCAGCGGGCCGCCGATCAGGTCGCCCATAGGCAGGCCTTTGAATTGCGACGCCATATCAATCAGTTCAGACATAATCTACTCCTTTGAAAGTATTTATCTTGGATTAAATGTCGCGGTTGCGACATATATAGACTACGCTGCTGGATATTCTATTTAATGACGGTTTCTGATAAAGCGGCGATACCACCCCGATAAAATATGACCAATGGAACGGCGCGGATGGCCGTTATATGCCTGTTCTAATTGCCGCTGCAATTCCGGGTCCAGGCGGAAAATATGGCCAGCCCCGCGCGGACGGCGCGCGCGGCTGCTGGGCAAAATAATGACGGAGGTCTGGTGCGGCTCGGCGCATACCCGCAGTTCCAGCAAGGGAGCCGACAGCGCCCGCCGCCACAACGGCGGCAGCCCGGTATGGAACACAGTCTCCTCGCGCCGCTCCCAGCCAAAAGGCAGGCGCAGGCGATAACCATAGAGGCTGAATTCCAGCGTCTTCAGGCCCATGCTGTAGGGGCGCAGCAGCTGGACTGCGGGCACATTGCGCGGGGCGGCATCCCCCGGGCAGCGATAGGACTGGCCGGCCTGGCCAGCGGCGCGCGCGTCGGGAGCGTTCTGCCGGGACAGCTGTTCCAACGCCGCGTTGGCCTGCGCGTGGGCGTCCGCGACGGCCCGCACTAGACCGTCCGACGTGTGCACCGGACGACGCTTAGGCCCTGCCATGATCGTCCAGGAACAAGGGGCGGCGTTCGAAACCGATGTTATAAACGACGTACTGCAATACTACCTGATGCTCGCCGATATTATATAAACCGAAGTTCTTCTCCATTCCGATTAAATATCCACGCGGTGTTTCGGAAAGATAGCGATTTACCAGCTGCATCGACTCCTCCACCTCCGCCTCGGTTTTGATATTCTGAGGATTATCATTGCCGACCACAATACGCTTAATAAAGCGCAGATTGGAAAGTTGAAAATTATTCGCCGCCACGATTTATTCCTTTCCTGCCGGCTGATCCGTACGCGGCGTGGCCACGGCGGTGGCGCCCTGACCTTTGACCACGTCGTTCAGCAGGCGCGCCAGTCCCTCGGTCTTGTCCGTGGCTACCAATTTGAGCTTGATGTGCGCCGCGTTGCCGCTCTTGCCGGCCAGGCCGCCGCCGGTGGGGTTGATCATCAGGCCGGACTTTTTCTCCGCTGGCGCCGCGCGCCCCATCTGGTCGATGATGCCCTCGTGGACCGCGCCGCGTTCCTGCTCTTCAAAGCCACCCAGTTCCACATCCAGGTCGATCTCCGCCTCGCCGATGATGAGCGAGCTGTGCGGCACCATTGAGATCACTGGCAGGCGGTAGTGATAATTGCTGCCCGCCTCCGCCGTGCTGTGGGTCGCCGGCAGTTCCAGGTCGATCACCGTGGGCTGGTGCAGGTCGTCAAAGAAGGAGGCGATATTTGCCAACTGCGCCTTTTCCACCATGTGCTGGGCGTCCATGATCGAGCCCGCAATCGCCCGTACCATGTCTTCCAGACTCGTCAAGATAGCCATATGTTTCCTCGCGTAGGTTGAAGGGATGCTGAAGCCAATTCAGCAGAACTCCGAGCATAGCGCCGCCCCTCCCTGCCGCCCTGACTGATTCTGGCGCCGCGCCAGCGATGGTCAGAATCGCCGCGGCAGGCGCTGCCTAAGATGGCCGGGACCATGCTGCAGCGGGTCTCCGTCCCTTCAACGAAACGAGGTTGCCTATGAAACTCATTACCCTCCTGCTGGCCTGCGGGCTGGCGTGCAGCACGGCCGCCAGCGCCGCCCCTGCCGATCCCTGTGCCATGCACGTCAGCAGCAGCAACAGCGACGCCGCCCGCAAGGTACTGGACGCGATGTACCAGCCGGTTGACGAAGCCATCGCCGTGATCGACAACGCCGAGGTGCGCCTGTCCTCGCCCACCCTGGCCAGCGGCACCCTGGCCTACCTGAGCGTGACGCCGAATTTTGCCGACCGCATCGCCGAAGTCTGCGTGCTGGGTTACTTCGAACTGGAACGCAATGGCCGCGCGGAACGGCTGCCGTTGCTGGTGGAGCACATCGAAACCGTCAAGCCTGCGCCCGGCGACAATACCGCGCCGGAATCCACCCGCATCTACTTCCGCACGCCGCACTTGGGTGAATTCAACAACGCCCAGGACTTGCGCGGATACTGGCGCTTCTGGGAGGCCGACCAGCGGGTGCAACTGCGCATCGCCGGCTTCCAGTACCGCGACGGCGTGCGCGGCGCGGTGTATTTCGGCCGCGAGCAGAGCGTGCCCGTCTCTGGCAAGACGCCCAGCATCATCGCGGCGCTGCTGTTTGCTGGCGGGTTCTACGTCGCAGCCGCAGCCGCCATCTCGCTGGCGGCCCGCCGGGCCGTGCCGGAGCGCCTCGGCTGGCGCGCCACCCTATCCAGTGCCATGCCCTGGTCGATCACCAGCGCCACCGACCAATCCAGCCTGTCACAGCTGCAGATGCTGTTGTTCACCCTGATCGTCGCCACGCTGCTGTTCTACCAATGGCTGCGCACGGGCGTACTGCAGGAACTGTCGACCGACCTGCTGTACCTGATCGGCATCTCCACCGCTGGCGCGGCAGGCATCCAGGTCACCGCATCGGTAAAGAAGGATCTGCAGCCGGACATCTATCAGTACTTGCAGCGGCTGGGCTGGTTTACCGCACCGCTGGCGGGGGCCAAGCCGGGCGCCCGTGCCAGTGGACTATTGCTTAGCAATGAACGCTTCGATGTCTACAAGTTCCAGATGCTGGTGTTTACCGTGGTGATCGCCGCCTACGTCATCGCCACCGGCGCCAATGAACTCGCCAATATCCAGATCTCGGCCACCCTGTTGACACTGATGGGCATGAGCCAAGGGGCCTATATCGGCGGGCGCGCCGCCTCGGATAACCTGACACCCTTACAGGACCAGCTGCGTGGCATGCAGGCGCTGCAGAAGCGCTATAGCGCCAGCAGCGACGCGCAATTTCGGGAAGAGCTGCGGCGCCGCTTTGCGCTGGCGGCGGCCCAGGCAGGCGACATGTTCAGCCAGCTGTTCCAACGCGAACTGCCGCCCTATCTGCTGGACATGCCGCTCGATCCCCAGCCCGACGACGCGGCACCGTCGGCAAGCGAGGCCGCACAGGCGGCGCCGGTTTCGGAACAATAAATGAAGACGCCCGGTCCGCATGGCGTGACCGGGCGTCTTTTCCGCCGTGGGCGGGATGGCCGCTCAAGCCTTGGCCACGGCCGGCTCCTTGCCCATCTCATCCAGCGTCTTATGCACCAGGATGGCTGCCGCCGTATTGGCCGAGTGCAGCAAGGAGAGGGTTTGCTTGGAACGTTCCCGCATGGCGCTGTCGAGCTCATGCATCACGCCTGCCAACACAATCGTTACCTCGCTCTGGTCGCGCACCTGGCGTAGGCGTTCGAGGCAAACAGCGCTGTGCTCGCCCAGCGTTTGTAAGACATTGTCGCGCAGTGACGACAGCTCGACAGAAAATTTTTGACTGAGTTCCAGGGCATTTTGCAAGCCATCCAGCGCCGGGCGGATATTCAATGCATCGGCCTGGGCACGTAATGCGCCGATGCCGGCATCGGCCTGGAGTTCCGTCCATTCTTTGTGCGTCTTTAATGCCGACTTCATCAGCTGCGCGCCCTGCGTTTGATTATCGGGCAGCTGCTCCATGCCTGCCTGAAAGCTGGCCAGACTCATTTCATTCATTTGTTTCAGCAAGGCCAGCGAAGATTGGCTGGCCGCCATCCAAAGTGCTACGGGATGCATATTCATAATAGGTACTCCCTTCTAAGTGATTTAAATACGCGGTTGTCCCAACTGCTGCACCATTTCCATAATGGCGCGCATTTGCGGCGCTCTGCGGGTGTAGAATTCCGGCTTACCCTTACCAGCATCGCTATAGCCCCAGAAGTCCCAGCACCCCTTGGGATTAAATACCGGCTCGTCCGCAGTTTGAGGATAGAGGACGAGCAAGTGGTTGGTATCGGCAAACTCGTTGTAGCCAGTATGGGTATAAAACAGGGCGCCAAGACGGCCCGCATTCTGCAGGCAGCCGTGCAGCGCCACATGCACTCCGCAGCTATTCGCCCGGCAATAGGCCGGCACATATAGATAAGCCACCTTATCCATGCTGACACGTTCGCCGTGAATAAAGCGACTCTGATCGAACGCAATTATTTCGCCGCTGACTTTGCTGGCTGGGTTGGCCGGTTTGCTTTGCTGCCCAAGGATAAATTTCAACAAGACATGCGATTGCATGAAACCGCAATTGTTTATAAACGGCGTCGTCGACAGTTTGCAATCCGGGTCATGGTTGTCGTCCGTCATGATGGCGTGGCCCGCCTCCTCATGTCTTTGATACATAATATTGCCGGGTGGTGTCCCGGCGGCCGAGTAATAGGCACCTATCTGGTCAACGACCATGGTCTTTACCGTCTTGTCGCGCAAGCCGCTGAAAATATATACCCGTTGCCGGGCCAGGTTCTTTAGCTCGTCAATATCATTCTGGCGCTCAAATTTTTCTGCTTTCTGCAACAACACTTTTCCATTCGGCCCCACTGCGGCTACCTGTGGCTCCAGGCAGACAGCAAAGGCAGCCGCCAACGTCGGGGGGCCATAGCTTCCACTGCAATAAAACGGCCCGCCGGCAATCACGCCAACTCCTTTGAAGGTCGCCGAATAAGCCGTTGCCAGCTGGGCCGCCATAAACCCGCCCGAGGAAATACCCGACACCGAAACCTGCTGCAAATCCGCCCCCAGCGCCGGAAGCGGCTTTACCTCTTCCGCACCGGCAGTGCCGGCACAAAGCAATACCAGCGGCAGCACGAGCCGCCTTGCTATTTTCCACATAAGAACCTCCCTTAATGAAAGTTATTAAATGAGAGTCGCAGACTCTCATCAGCATTATAAGAATCACTTTCGGGAAAAGGCTGGCAATTCGTGACCACCGCTTTACTGGTCGATAATTAATGTGTCGCCAAAAGAAAAGCCACGAACCCGCTCGGTGTTTAAAGGCAGCCTTAGGCCGCTGCAGGCCTCTGTCTTCTGTCGCAAACGCCGGACCAATGTGTCGATGCGGTTCTGATCATAGGATAGGTAGTCCTCGCCAAAAGACAGCACTATCTGCTTGCGAGAAACTGCTTCGCCCTTTTCAACCAAGGCAAATAGCTTAATGAAAGTAAATTCCAGCGTCGTCAGCTCAAAAGACTGACCGTTGGGCGCAATCAGGCTGCGGTGGCGCATACTCAAATGCCAGCCCATCACTGAACGTTTTGTCCAATTTAAAAAATAAGTCAGCACTGATGGAGGTATCTTCTCCATGCGCTGATCGTCCATTTCCATGGCATCCACGATCGCGACACCTTTAGAGGAATCCTGTCCAGCGGCCCATTTTTGTTCACACGATATAAGGTCGTCGATTCCAACAACTTCATAGCCTGCATTTTCAAAAATAGCGGCCAATTCTTGAGTGCGCGCAGCTCCATGCCCTAGAACCAATAGATCGATCATAATGTCCGTCTCTTTGCCAGAAAATCAAAATTTACGGCAAGAGAATTTGATCCTCCTGACAATATCTGACGTGTATATAGCAATGGAAACGGTGTCTTTTAAAAATCGTCCAGGACGTTTTGAATATATTACGCAGTAGTTATATTTAATTAACATTTCCCGCCATTGCCATCCTTTCCACAAAGTTGTTATCTTGACCTACTTCAACGCAACATTACCTGCTACACTTGCCCCGTTGAAACTCACTGCATGATGTTGCATTAAAGGTATTTTCGAATGGTCAAGCACCGGACTCTAATGAGCCCATCAATACTGACTGCGGCGGTGGCAGCCGTTTCCCTCCCCACCCAAGCACAAGGTGCGAGTGACCAGATTCAGGAAATCGTTGTCACCGCCCAGCGCATCGCGGCGCCGGAGTCGCGCACACCGGTTTCGCTGAGCGTACTGACCGGCGATCAGCTGGCCGTCATGGGCGTGTCGACGCCGGGTGATATAGCTGCGCGTCTGCCCAATGTCCGCCTGGACAACAGCTACGACGGCCTGCGCATCACCATGCGCGGCGTCTCCAATAGCGATACCACCGAAAAAGGCGATCCCTCGGCTGCGCTGATGATGGACGGGACCTATATCGCCCGCCCGCAGGCGCAGAACCTGGGCTTTTACGATATCGCGCGGATTGAAGTGCTGCGCGGTCCGCAGGGGACGCTGTACGGCCGCAACACCACGGCCGGCGCGGTCAACATCATCACCAATACGCCGACGCAGCAGCTGGAAGGCGCCGTCAGCGCCGGCCTGGGCGACTACGCCAGCCGCCAGGGCAGCGCCATGCTGAACGTGCCGCTCAGCCCCGCTTTTGCCCTGCGCGCGGCGCTGAACTACGATACCCACGATTCCTACCTGATCAACGGCCAGGGCACGCCTTGGCATCTGGGCCAGGACCGCGACGAGAAGTCGGCGCGCCTGTCGGCCAAGTGGGCCATCAACGATGCCTTGTCGCTGCTGTTGCGCTACGATCACAGTACGGCGCGCGACGACAATGACAGCTTTGTCCCGGACACCAATTTCTATCACGGCGTGGCCAATGGCGCGCCAAGCTGGTACGACGCCAGCACCGACCAGCGCCTGACCAATGGCTTTGTACCGCCCAACGGCCTGCCGGAACAGGGCTACAGCCACAAGACCAATTCCGGCCTGGGCGCGGAGCTGAACTGGAATCTGGGCGCGCTGACCTTGTCCTATCTGGGCTCGCACCGCAGCTTCGATCACGACTATCTGCTGAACTACTACTACCGCGTGGCGCCCTCCTTTGCGCTGGGCGTGCGCCAGAGCCTCAGTGGCTCGTACACGCAGAATTCGCACGAGCTGCGCGTGGCGACCAATGGCGGCGGACCGCTGACGGCGCAGGGAGGCCTGTACTACTTCCGCGAATCGTCCGGCCAGCTCTATGTGTTCCGCGATCTGCAGCTGCTTGGCCTGCCGCCTTATTACGTGTTCCCGCATGGTCCGACCGTTTCGACCAGCAAGGCCGTATTTGGCCAGGCCACCTACAGCCTGACGCCTGAACTGCGCGCCACGGCCGGTGCGCGCTACACCGACGACAGCAAATCGCGCGTGGGCTCGACCAACTTCCAGCAGGGAGCGGACTTCAATCCGGCCACCGACTTCAAGCTGCTCAACGCGGCCGAACTGGCGACGCACCAGAGCACCTGGCGCCTGGGACTGGATTACGATCTGGCGCCTGCGACGCTGCTGTACGGCGGCGTCGCCACCGGCTACAAATCGGGCGGCTTTAACGATGGCTGCCTGGCGGGCGCGCGCGCGCTGGGCATCGACTGTCCCGCGCCGGTGGCTATCAGCGCCAGCGCGCTGTACTACCAGCCGGAGACGCTGCGCTCCTACGAGGCCGGACTGAAAACCCATTTCTGGCGCCACAAGGCGACCCTGAACCTGTCCGCCTTCAAGTACGACTACAAGAACCTGCAGCTGTCCAGCGTCGCCGTGATTATGGGCGCGCCGCGCTACGTGACCAGCAATGCCGGTGTGGCCAGCGTCAAGGGCCTGGAAGCGGAAGGCGCGGCGCAGCTGAGCAGCGCCGACCAGATCACCTACGCGCTGGCGCTGCTGGATGCGCATTATGTGTCCTACACGCCGGACGGCGTCCACTCGTGGGCCGGGCGCAAACTGGATAACGCCCCCGCCAACACCCTGACCCTGGGCTATGAGCACGCCTTCCGCATCGAGGCCGGCACGCTCAAGGCGGGCGTCTCCTCGCGCAAGAGCAGCAGCTACAGCATCGGCGTGCCGACGCAGCAGCTGGTGTACCAGATCCCGGCGCGCACCATCAGCGACGCCTCGCTGGGCTACCGCCCACTGCGTGGCGCGTGGTCGCTGCTGGCGCGCGTGAAGAACATTGAAAACAAAGTGCAGCCGCTCAGCATCGACAGCTTTGGCATGGTGGTGCCGAGCGCGCCGCGCACCATGGACCTACGCTTCGACTACCGCTTCTAATCCCATCACACAGCCTAAAACCCGCTGCCCATGAACTCTTTGCTGACCAACCTGCCCCGCATTACCGGGGCCCTGCTGATCGTTTTCCTCGGACTGATGCTGGCGCGCGGCCAGGGTGAAACCACCACGTTGCTGATCTGGGGCTCGCTGGTGATGTTCGCCTGCTGCTGGGCCAGCGCCATCCACCTGCTGGGCGGCCGCGCCGCGCTGCGCTTCGTGGTGATCGGCGTGGTGCTGGGCTGGATCGCGGAGGAGATGGGCGCGACGCGCGGCTGGCTGTTCGGCAGCTATACCTATACCGACGTGCTGGGCCCGCGCCTGGGCGCCGTGCCGATGATTATTCCGCTGATGTGGTTTGCGCTGTGCTACATCGCTTACGTGATCTCCAATCTGATCGTGTGGCAGTCGCCGTCCGATGGCGCGCCGGCGCTGCACCAGCAGATCACCATGTCGCTGCTGGCGGCGATGGTGGTCACGGCCTATGACCTGGGCGCAGATCCTTACATGGTCTACACACTGAAGGCCTGGATCATGGCCAAGACCGACGGCTGGTGGTTCGGCGAGACGCTGGAAGGCTTTGTCGGCTGGATGACGGTGTCCTTCACCATCGTTCTGCTGTTCCGCCTCAGCGTGCGCAAGCTGCCGCCGGTACCCGCGCTGCCCGCGTCGCGCTGGCATATGCTGGTGCCGCTGGCGATCTATGGCGGCAATATGCTGTTCCAGGCCTGCCTTGGCTCGCCGGTGGAAACCCGCACCATCGCCGTCTTCGCCATGGGCATTCCGCTGCTGACCGCCTTGTGCGGCTGGTCGCGCTGGCAGCAGGAGCACGCATAATGCGCGATGCACTGAACCTGGCCACCGCCCCTGCCTGGAACCTGCGCGCCGATCCGGCCGCCGACGACACCATCGCCGCCGTTCTGGCAGAGGCGCAGGACTTTAACGCCATCAGCGCCGCCATCGGCATCGTCAACAGCCAGATCGCGCTGTGGGATAGCAACGGCATGCTGGCGGACTGGCAGGCCGGCGCGGACGTGCCGGCGCATATCGCCCTCGCCCTGCAAGCCTACGTGCGCAGCCAGCGCGCCCTGCCCGAATGGGCCGATGCCGCGAAGATCGCCCGTGCCGAGACGCTGTTCATGGAAATGAGCATGATGTCCTGCACCTTGCTGTTCTGCGCCAGTCTGCCGCAGTGCTATGTGGTGCCGGATCTGGCGGGTGTGCTGCAGGTGGCAGGCCAGCTGACCGCACATACCGATTACCGCATCCGCTCCACCGCCGCCATGCTGTTCCCCGTGATGATGCGCGACGGCCTGACCGGCGCCAGCGGCTTTGGCGTGGCACAGACGCTCAAGGTGCGCCTGATTCACGCCACCATCCGCCACCTGATCTTGCGCGGCAATCCGTCCGATGCGGTGCGCGATGATGCGCCGGCCGTGGTGCCGCCGCTGGTGCGCGCCGCTACGCCGACGGGCCTGCACCAATCGCTGTACACGCAGGGCTGGGACGTCGCCCAGCACGGCCTGCCCTGCAACCAGGAAGAACTGGCCTACACGCTGCTGACCTTCCACTATATTTTCCTGATGGGCTTGCGCAAGCAGGGCATCGGGCTGTCGACAGCCGACGAAGAAGCTTATCTGCATGCCTGGAACGTCATGGGCCATGTGCTGGGCATCGAGCGCACGCTGATGGCGGACACCATGGAGCAGGCCACGGCGTTGTTCGAGCGTATCCAGACCCGTGGCCGCGCGCGCCCCTACCTGCCGGATCCGCGCCCCGCCCTAGGCGCGGCGCTGATGCAGACCATGGCCGACGAGCTGCCGCTGCGTATCCTCAAGCCGCTGCCGGTGCTGATGACGCGCTATCTGTGCGGCCCCGCCACCTCGGCCGACCTGGCGCTGGACAGCCACGTATCGCTGTTCTCGCGCGCCCTGTTCGCCATCTTCATGGGCCTCACGCGCGCCATCGACACGCTGGTGCGCCAGGTGCTGCCCGAGTTTTCGCTGTCGCGCATGATCGGCCGCGTGGCCGGCTATAACCTGACCGTCAAGCTGCTGATGGACCAGACCCGTCCCCTCAAGCTGCCCGACACTCTGCTGAACCAGGTCGACGCCACCACCCGCAGCTGGCAGGACGATCCCAAGGCGCCCGGCTGGGTCAACTGGGTGGAGCAGCGCATGACCGGCCGCCGCCAGGCACGAAAGGATGCGCGCTGATGGCTTTCGCCCCACTCCATCCGGCGCCCCAGCCACCTGCCCGCCAGCTATCCGCTCGCCTGATGGCCGGTCTGCTGGTGCTGCTGGCAGCGCTGGCCATGCTGTCCATGCTGGCCGTGTCGGCGCTCGCACCGGCGCAGGCTGCCGCCCCGCTCCTGCTGGGCGCAGACACCGCGCAAGTGGACGCCTGGCCCGCCGTCACCATCCTGCCCGACCCTGAGCGCAAGCTGACGCCCGAGTCGGCGCTGGCGGCACGCGCCCGGTTCAGCGCGCCGCAGTCGGCCTACGCCACGCTGGGCGTGCACAAGGAACCCATGTGGCTGCACATTCCCGTCCGCCAGGCGGCCGACAGCGACGGCGACTGGGTGATCGACATCGACTTTGCCGTCATTAACCGCGTCGACATCTACGTCGCCAGCGCCGGCAAGGTAGTGGATCACTACCTTGCCGGCAACCTGCAGCCCGTGGCGCCGGGAGCGCAGCCTGCGCGCACACCCACCACCCTGATCCACCTGACGCCCGGCGCCGACTACGAGGTGCTGCTGCGGGTGGAGAACATCGGCGCCATGATCCTGCCGATCCGCTTCTCGCGCGCCGCAACCTTCCATGGCCGCGCACTCAATGAGCAGATGCTGCAAGGAGTGCTGACCGGCTTGAGCCTCTGCCTGCTGCTTTACAGCCTGGCCCAGTGGGCCAATCTGAAGGAGCCGCTGTTCGCCAGCTACGCGCTGCTGGTGGCGGGCTCCTTCCTGTTCTCGTTTGAATTCTTCGGCCTCGGTGCACAGTACATCTGGCACAACAACGCCTGGATGAGCATCCACTCCGGCGGCCTGTTCGCGCTGATGGCCTCCTGCGGCGCCTACCTGTTCGTGCAGCAGGCGCTGGCCCGTCCCGGCATGGACCGCACCTTTACCCGCCTGATGCACGGCGGCGCGCTACTGTGCGTCCTGAGTGCCGCGGCGTTTGCGGCGGATCTGTTCAGCGTCGACACCCTGGTCGCCATCGTCAGCACCCTGGGCCTGCTGCCCATGCTGTTTGGCCTGCCCGGCGCCTACCGCCGTGCGCGGCGCGGCGACGTCGTCGGCATCTACTTCCTGTGCGGCTGGGCCGTCGCCTTTGCCAGCTCCGTGGTGCTCAGCCGCGTGATCTCCGGCGAAGTCGGCGCCAATTTCTGGAGCATGCACGTGCTGCAGTTCGGCCATGTGTTCGACCAGCTGGTGTTCATGCGCATCCTCGGCCTGCGCACCAAGGCGATCCAGACCGCCATGCTGCGCGCGGAAGCCTCGACCCGCATGAAGTCGGACTTCCTGGCCAATATGAGCCACGAAATCCGCACGCCGATGAACGCCATCATCGGCATGAGCCGCCTGGCGCTGATGGCCGAACCCAATCCCAAGCTGCGCAACTACCTGAGCAAGATCCAGGGTGCGGGCGAACACCTGCTGGGCATCATCAACGACATCCTCGACTTCTCGCGCATCGAAGCGGGCAAGCTGACGCTGGAAGAAGTGCCGTTCGACCTGAATGAAATGCTGGAGCACCTGGCCAGCCTGACCGCCATCAAGACCGACGCCAAGCGCGTCGAGCTGGTGTTCCGCGTCGGTGCGGGCGTGCCCGCAAGGCTGGTGGGCGATCCGCTGCGCCTGGGCCAGATCCTGATCAACCTGACCAGCAACGCCGTCAAGTTCACCGAACAGGGCGAGATCGTGGTGGCGGTCAAGCTGGTCGAGCAGCTGGACGGCCAGGTGGCGCTGCGCTTCAGCGTAAGCGATACCGGCATCGGCATGAATCCGGAGCTGCTCAAGCGCCTGTTCGAATCGTTTACCCAGGCCGACGGCTCGGTCACCCGCAAATATGGCGGCACCGGCCTGGGCCTGTCGATCACCAAGCAGCTGGTCGAGCTGATGGGCGGCGCCATCCACGTCAGCAGCACGCCAGGCGTGGGCAGCCGCTTCAGCTTCACCATCAGGCTGGGCGTGGGCAGCGACGACGCCGTGGCGCTGTCATCGCCCGCCGCGCTGCTGCACCAGGTGCGCGTGATGGTGGTGGACGACAGCGCCACCGCGCGCGATGCGCTGGTGGAGATGCTCGGCTCCTTCGGCGTGACGGCCCATGCGGCCAGCTCCGGCGAACAGTCGCTGACCATGCTGGCCAAGGCCGAAGAAGCGGGCGAGCCTTATCAAGTGCTGCTGATGGATTACATGATGCCGGGCTGGGACGGCGTCGAAACCATCCGCCGCCTGCACGCCGATCCGCGCCTGTCGGCGCCGCCGGCCATCCTGATGGTCAGCGTCTGCACCCGCGACACGGTGATGCAGCAGGAAGGCGAGGTGCCGCTGCAAGGCTTCCTCACCAAGCCGGTCGGCCCGGCGCTGCTGTATCACAGCCTGCTGCAGGCGCTGCAGCCGGAGCTGGAACCCGCCGGCGCGACGCCGGCGCAGGAAGCGCCCATCACCGGCCTGCGCATGAGCGACCTGGCCACGCTGACCGGTGCGCGCATCCTGCTGGTGGACGACAACGCCAACAACCGCGAGGTGGCGCTGGACTTCCTCTCCACCATCCGCATGCAGGTGGATGTGGCGACCAATGGCCGCGAAGCGATCAAGCTGGCGCTCGCCAACGACTACGACCTGGTGCTGATGGATATCCAGATGCGCGAGATGGATGGCCTGAGCGCCACCCGCCAGATCCGCGCCGACGGCCGCCATCCGGACCTGCCCATCATCGCCATGACCGCCTACGCCATGGCCGGCGACCGCGAAAAGAGCCTGGAAGCGGGCATGAACGACCATGTGACCAAGCCGATCGATCCGGATCTGCTTTTCGGCACCCTGCTCAAGTGGATCGCGCCCGCGCGCCTCACGGGGCGGGCGCCGGCGGCAGCAACGGCGGCGATGACGGCAGCCGTCCCGGCAAACGCCACGGCCGCCACAGCCACATCAGCCGCCGGCGTGCTGCCCGCCGTGCAAGGCATCGACTGGCAGATGGCGCTGGCCAGCGTCGACGGCCAGCACGCCCGACTGCAGCGGCGCGTGCGCGGCTTCGTCGAGGAATACCGTAATATGCCGCAGACGGCGCGCAACGCCATCGCCAGCGGCCAGGGCGAGCTGCTGCAAAGCCTGGCGCATAATCTGAAGTCAAGCGCCACTTACGTCGGCGCGGCCACGCTGGCCTCGCTGGCGCATCAGCTGGAACAAGCCTTGCGCGACGGCCAGCAGGCGCCGATCAGCCGCCTGACGCTGGAGCTGCTGGCGCAGCTGGAACTGGTGCTGGCCGGACTGGCGCCCGTCGCCGCCCCGGCCGCAGCCCCCTCGGTGCATCCAGCCCTGGCCACGCTGGTGCGCCAGCTGCACGCCTACCTGCGCGACGACGACGCCCGCGCGGAAGACGTGCTGCAGGAGTTGCGCGCCGCCCTGCCCGGTGACGTGCACGCCGTCACCCTGACCGCGCTGGCGCACGCGGTCGATGAAATTGAATACGGTATCGCGCTCGGACCGCTGGCGGAACTGGCGCTGGCCCTGCAGATCACGCTGGAAGAAGAAAACCAATGAACCTGGGAGACATGCAGAAAGTCCTGGTGGCCGATGACGACGCGATGAATCGTCAGGTGCTGTCGGACCTGCTCAAGCCGGAATACACGGTGCTGCTGGCGAAGAACGGCGCGCAGGTGCTGGAGCGCGCCGTGCGCCATACGCCGGACCTGATTCTGCTCGATGTCATGATGCCGGACATGGACGGCTACGAAGTGCTGCGCCGCCTACGCGCCGATCCCGTCACGGCCAATATCACGGTGATCTTCATCTCCGCGCTGGACCGGCCGGAAGACGAAGCCACCGGCCTCAAAATGGGCGCGGCCGACTACATCTCCAAACCGTTCAACGCCACCGTGGTGATGGCGCGGGTGGCGCTGCACCTGCAGTTTGTGCGCCAGCGCCGCATGCTGGAGCACCTGGCCCACGTCGACGGTCTGACCGAGCTGGCCAACCGCCGCCGCTTTGACGAGATGTACGCCACCGAATGGCAGCGCGCCCAGCGCAACAGCACCCCGCTGTCGCTGGCGATCCTGGATATCGACTGTTTCAAGCAGTACAACGACTACTACGGCCACCCGGCCGGCGACCGCGCCCTGCGCGCGGTGGGCCGCGCCGCCTCGTCCTGCATGCGCCGCCCCTGCGATCTGGCGGCGCGCTACGGCGGCGAAGAGCTGGTGCTGCTGATGCCGGACACCGACGCCGGCCAGGCGCAGCACGTTATCGCCGCCATCCGCGAAGCCCTGCGCCAGCTGGCGATCGAGCACGCCGCCTCGGTGGCCTGCACCACGTTGACCGTCAGCGTCGGCGGCGCAACCCTGGCGCCCGGCACCGGCGAACTGGCGGCAGCCCTGTTTGAAGCGGCCGACGCCCACCTCTACCGCGCCAAGCGCGAAGGCCGCAACCGCGTCATCTGGCGCGAAGCCTGAAACGGCTTAGCTTACACGTCCATCAATGCGCGCATCCGCTGCGCAATCCCCTGACCCAGCAAGTGGATGTGGTAGCCGTCCACAAAGCCGTGGTGCGCCTGCACCGCGAACGGCACCGTCATCATGCCCTCTTTCGCTTCACCAAAACGGCCCCAGGCCAGCGACGGGATATCGGCCGTCTTGTGGCGATAGACCGGATGCTCGATGGCGCTCAGCTGCAGCCAGGGCATGCAGGTCACATGCACATGGCGGCGCTGGTCCAGTGGCGACTGCTCGCGCCCCGTGTTGATCAACTGCGTGGCCGCTTCCGCCTCGGCCTTGGCCTGCAGGCTGCGGACGACGAACTCGCGCAGGTCGTCGCTCATGTCGAAGCGGGCGAAGTTCAGATTGTTGTCGCCATTGAGCACCGTGTAAGACGCAAACACGCTGTCGATGCGGATCACCTCTCCCTCCAGGATGCGGTACATGAAGTTGTCGATGGACTGGATCGACTGCAGCACGCAGTAAAGGAAAACGTGGAAAGGCGGCAGATTTTGTGCTTTGCACCATGGCCGGAAATCCGGCACTTCCAGGGCAAAGCTCAAGTTAATCAGAGGGTTTTCGAACGAGTTGAAAATCTCGAAACGGTCGCGGCGCAGCTCGAAGTTTTGCATGATTCAAAAGCGGTTTTTTGGACTAGTATAAACCCTGCACCAGAATGGCGCGGGCATTGACCGTTGTACAACGGATATGTCCTGGCAATAAATTGCGGAAAACAGCACACCAACAGGGGCATTCTCAGTAGAATGCGTGCAGCGTTTTACAGGCAAAGAGGCAATGGGCTTATTTCCCAAAATCAACGAGCTACCCGCTCGACCCTGTGAGTGCCAATACCCACGAGACAATTGGAGACTGTTTTGAGTTTATTTAGAACCAAAAATCTGGACGAGATGATCGCCGGCAGCCACAAAGCGGGCGGCCTGTCGAAAGTACTTGGACCGTTCGACCTGATCATGATGGGCATCGGCGCCATTATCGGCACCGGCATCTTCGTGCTGACCGGTACCGGCGCGTTGAAAGCCGGTCCGGCCCTGCCGCTGGCCTTTGTGGTGGCTGCCTTTGCCTGCGGCTTTGCCGCCATGTGCTACGCCGAATTCGCCTCCACCGTGCCGGTGGCTGGTTCTATTTATACCTATAGCTACGCCGTGCTGGGCGAGCTGGTGGCCTGGATGATCGGCTGGGATCTGCTGCTGGAATACGGCCTCGCCACGTCCGCCGTGTCGGTCGGCTGGTCCGGCTACTTCCAGCACCTGCTGGGCGGCTTCGGACTGCACATACCGGTGGCCTTGTCCGGCGCTCCGGGCACCGTGCCCGGTGTGACCACCTATTTCAACCTGCCTGCCTTCGTCATCATGTTCCTGATTACGGCCATGCTGAGCTGGGGCGTGCGTGAATCGGCCCGCGTCAACGGCATCATGGTGGTGATCAAGGTCGCCGTGGTCCTGCTGTTCATCATCACCGGCATCAACCACGTCAATCCAGGCAACTGGCATCCCTTCATGCCATTCGGTATGTCGGGCGTGATGAGCGCCGGCGCCATCGTGTTCTTCGCCTTCATCGGCTTTGACGCCGTCACCTCGGCGGCGGAAGAAGTCAAGAATCCGGCGCGCGATCTGCCGATCGGTATCATCGGTTCTCTGGCCGTCTGCACCATCCTGTACGTGATCGTGTCGGCCATCATGACCGGCATCGTGCCGTTCCAGCAGTTCGCCACCGCGCTCGACCACCCGGTCGCCATGGTGCTGGACGTGGCCAAGGAAAACTGGTTCTCCGGCTTCGTGTCGCTGGGCGCCATCCTGGGCATGACCACCGTGATCCTGGTGATGTCCTACGGCCAGACCCGCATCATCTTCGCCATGTCGCGTGACGGCCTGCTGCCTAAGCGCCTATCGACCGTGCATCCGAAATTCCACACCCCGTTCTTCGCCACCTGGCTGGTGGGCATGGTGTTTGCCGCCATCGGTTCGCTGGTGCCGCTGGACGTGCTGGCGGAACTGATCAACATCGGCACCCTGGCCGCGTTCTGCCTGGTGTCGATTTCGGTGGTGGTACTGCGCCGCACCCGTCCGGACCTGAAGCGCGCCTTCCGCTGCCCAGGCGTGCCGGTGATCCCGGCACTGGCGGTGATCTTCTGCGTGGCGCTGATGGCCTTCCTCAGCGTCACCACCTGGATCGCCTTTGGCATCTGGCTGGTGATCGGCCTGCTGGTCTACTTCGGCTACGCCCGCAAGCACTCGGCACTGAATCAAACCTCCGCAGCACAGCAGAAAGTCCACGCCGGTTAATCTGACCGGCATCCGCTGCCGCCTGATCCAGGCGGCAGCGTTCCCACCTCGCGTGCGGCCAGCGCACCACCGCGTAGCGCCCGCCGGGATCCCCTACCCTAGTCTGATTACACGCGCGCCGACAGGCGCTGCATGACCGCCACCACGTGGTCGATCTGCTCGCGGGTATGGCCCGCGTTCATCATGAAGCGCAGGCGCGCCTGGCCCACCGGCACGGCCGGGAACTGCACCGCGTCGACGTGGATGCCTTCCGCGCGCAGCTCGCGCGCGTGGATGCGGCACTGCTCGGCGTCGCCGATCAGGACCGGCACGATCGGCGTGGCCTTCGACAGGATCTCGTAGCCCAGCGGTTCCATGCGCTCGATGAAGTAGCGCTGGTTGTCCCACAGGCGCTGGCGGCGCTGCGGTTCTTCTTCCAGCAGGTCCAGCGCGGCGATCAGGGCAGCCGCCTGGTCTGGCGGCGGCGGGCAGGTAAAGCCGTAGGCGGAGCTGGTCAGACGGATCACGTCGGCCACTTCGCGGTCCACGGCGACAAAGCCGCCGATCGCGCCCAGCGCCTTGCTCAGCGTCCCCATTTGCATGATGTTCGGGCTATAGCAGTTGTAGTGTTCCGAGGTGCCGCCGCCGTTCGCACCCAGCACGCCGGTGGCGTGGGCGTCGTCCAGGTACAGCAGCGCATCGTACTTCTCCGCCAGCGCGGTCAGTTCCGGCAGCGGCGCAATCGTGCCTTCCATGCTGAACACGCCGTCGCTGACGATGATCGGCGTGGTGCCCTGGGCGGACTTCAGCATCGACTCCAGCTGGTCCATGTCGCCGTGCTTGAAAGTGTGGCGCTCGGCGCCCGACATATGGATGCCTTCGCGGATGCTGATATGGTTGTACTCATCAGAATAGTAGGCGTACTTGTGGCGTTTCTTGGCGCGGTAGCCATGCAGGCGCGCCAGCATGCCCGCTTTGGTGATCGAGGACAGCACGCCGATATTGGCCATATAGCCGGTCACGAACAGTACCGAATCGGTCTTGTGTTTCAGCTCGCCCAGGCGGCGTTCCAGCTCGCGGTAGACGGCGATGTCGCCACCCAGCAGGCGCGATTCGCAATTGCCGACGCCATAGCGGTCCAGGCCAGCCTTGGCTGCTTCGACCAGGCGCGGGTGGTTGGCCAGCGCCAGGTAGTTGTTGGTACTGAAGGACACCACCGATTCGCCTTCCGCGACAAAGGTTGGATCGGGCAGCGTGTCGTGGACCGCTGATTCGTGGTGGGTCGGTGCGTGCTGCAGCCAGGCTGCGATATCGCTTAAGTCATGCATGATGCGCTCTTTCAAAAATCTTATTCAGTCTCCGCTTTCTCAGCGAAGTATGGGAATGCCAGGGGCAATAACAGCAAGGTGAAGACCGTGGCGGAGACGATGCCGCCCACGATCACCACCGCAAAGGGACGCTGGGTTTCCGAGCCGATGCCGTGCGACAGGGCCGCAGGCAGCAGGCCCAGGCCCGCCATCAGCGCCGTCATCAGGATCGGACGCAGGCGCATCACGGCGCCTTCCACGGCGCTGGCGGCCAGGCCCGAACCGCCGCGCGCCAGTTCGACGATCTGCTCAACCATGATCACGCCGTTCTGCACCGAGATGCCGGCCACCGCGATGAAGCCCACCGCCGCCGATACGGAGAAGTGCAGGCCCGCCACCGCCAGCCCGGCAATCCCGCCGATCAGGGTGAACGGCACAATGGCCAGGATCAGCAGCGCCTTGCGCACGGAACGGAAGGCCCAGAACAGCAGCGAGAAGATCAGCAGCACGGTAATCGGCACGATCACCTCCAGACGCTGCACGGCGCGCTGCTGGTTCTCGAACTGGCCGCCCCAGGTCAGCGTGTAGCCGGGCGGAAGATGCACTTGCGCCGCCACCTTCTGCTGCGCCTCGGCGACAAAGCTGCCTTGGTCGCGGCCCAGCAGGTTGGCCTTGACGGAGGCATTGCGCTCCCCTGCTTCGCGGCTGATGCGAGCGGCTCCCTGGCGTACCTCGATGCGCGCCACTTCACCCAGCGGCACCGTGCCCGCGCCGCCCGGCAGGTTGATCTGCAGGGCCGGAATATCGCCCAGCGCCGCGCGGCTCTGCTCCTGCAAGCGCAGGGTGATGTCGAAACGACGGCCGCCCTCATAGAAAGCGTTGACGGTGCTGCCGGCCAGCGCGGTCTGGATGGCGTTGTTGACGTCGGCGACATTGATGCCCAGACGCGCGATGCGGCCCCGGTCGATCTCAATATCGACTTCGCTCTGGCCCCCGATCGGCACCGCTTCCACGTCGGCCGCACCGGCGATGCCGTTCAGGATCGCCGCGACCTGTTCGCTTTTCTGCGTCAGCACGGCCAGGTCGGGACCGGCGATCTTCACCGCGATCTCGCCCTTAACACCGGACAGCGCCTCTTCGACGTTATCCTCGATCACCTGCGAGAAGTTGGTCGGCACGCCCGGCATGCGGTGAATGCGCACCGACATATCGGCGATCAGATCCTCCTTGCTGTCGAAGCGCCATTCGCCACGCGGCTTCAGGTCGGCCAGAATCTCCATATTGTTCGGACCCTTGGGGTCGGTGCCATCGTCCGGGCGGCCCACCTGGGAAATCACGCTGGCCACTTCCGGATAGCTGTGCAGGATGCGGCGCACCGCCTGCTCCACCTGGCGGGTCTTTTCCAGCGCGGCGGAATTGGGCAGGCTGATGGTCAGCCAGATATTACCCTCATCCAGCTTGGGCAGGAACTCGCTGCCCAGCAGCGGCGCCAGTAGCAGGGTCGCGGCCAGCAGCAGGCCGGAAGCGCCCATCACCAGTCCCTGGCGGCGCTGCGCCGCTGCCAGCAGATTGCGGTAGCGCTGCGACAGCGCCGTCATCCAGGCGCTGTGCTTCTCTTCCATCGAGTGGCCTTTGATGGCCCAGGCCAGCAAAGTCGGCACCAGCGTCATGCTGAGCACAATCGCACCCAGCATGGCAAAGCTGAGGGTGAAGGCCACCGGGGCAAAGATTTTCCCTTCGACGCGCTGGAACGTGTAGATCGGGATGAAAGCGACGATGATGATGGCCTTGGCGAACAGGATCGGATGGCCCAGCGCCACCACCGTCTCGCGCAAGGTGCGCTTGCGCCAGGCGTAGGGCGAACGGTCGCCCTGCTGGTCGAACTGGCGTAGCGCCAGTCGCACCATCAGCGCTTCCACCAGCACCACAGCGCTGTCGATGATGATGCCGAAGTCCACCGCACCCAACGAAATCAGGTTGGCCGGAATGCCGCGCGCATCCAGCATGATGAAGGCGAACAGCAGCGACAGCGGAATCACCGTCGCCACGATCAGGGCCGCGCGCCAGTTCCCCAGGAAGATCATCAGGATGCCGATCACCAGCGCCGCGCCAACCAGCAAGTTCTCGCCCACGGTGCGCACCGTATGATTGATTAGCTGCGTGCGGTCGTAGATGGTCTTCAGGCGCACGCCCTTGGGCAGGCGCGCGTTGATCGCATCGACGGCGCGCTTGACGTCCGCCACCACCTTGGCCGCGTTGGCACCCTTGTTCATCTGGACCGTGCCTTCGACCACGCTGTCCTGCTGTTCGTACGCCACCACGCCGGAGCGGGGACGGAAGCCGATGCCCACCTGGGCCACGTCCGACACCAGCACGGTCTTGCCGGCCGTGGCGCTGACAATCACCCGGCCGATATCGTCCAGGCTATTGAAGATGCCAATGCCGCGCACCACCAGCGCCTCGTCGCCGCGCCTTACCAGGCCGCCGCCAACGTTGGCGCTGTTGTTGCTGAGCGCCTGGCTGACCTGGTCGATGGTGACGCCATAGCGCTTGAGCGCAGCGGGATCGGCCTGCACCTGGTATTCCTTGACCGTACCGCCAAAGCTGACCACATCGGCCACGCCGGGCACAATGCGCAGCTGCGGACGCACCACCCAGTCCTGCAGGGCGCGCACCTCGTTCGGATCCATATCCCTGGGCGCTTCCATGATGTAGCGGAACACCTCGCCCACCGCCGTGGTGAGCGGCGCCAGGCCTGGCTGCAGGCCGGGCGGCAGGGTCACGTTCTGCAGCTTTTCCAGTACCTGCTGGCGGGCGAAGTAGTCGTCCGTATTGTCGGCAAAGGTCAGCGTCACCACCGACAGGCCGCCGATGGTCACCGAACGCAACTGGGTCTGCTGCGGCACGCCGCTCATCTCGCGCTCGATCGGCAAGGTGACGGAGCGCTCGACCTCCTCCGGCGCCTGGCCCGGATACTGGGTCACGATCTGCACCTGCACGTCCTGTACGTCGGGGAAGGCCTCGATCGGCAGGTTCTGGAAGGCGCGGATACCGAAGACGGCCAACACCGCCGTCGCGATCAGTACGAAGACGCGCTGGCCCAGCACGAAGTTGATGAACTTACTCAGCATGGGCCGCCACCTCGGCGTTGAGCAGGAAGGCGCCTTCGGTCACCACGCGATCGCCGTCATTCAGGCCGCTGTCGGCATAGCTGCTGTCATGGCCGCGCAGCGCGATATGCACGCGGCGCTTTTCGAAGTTGCCATGGCGGGTTTCGACGAAGACGAATTCGTACATGCCTTCCACGAACAGGCTGCCGTTGGGCAGCTGCACGGCGCGGCGCTGGCCGTCATCGGCCAGCAGGGCCACGCGCACGAACATCTCCGGCTTGAGCTTCAGGTCTGCATTCGGCACCACGCAGCGCACTTGCACGCGGTGGGTGACCGGGTCCAGGGTCTGGCCGACATGGGCCACGCTGCCGCTGAAGTGCTCGCCCGGCCAGGCGTCGCTGTCCAGCGATACCTTCTGGCCCGCATGCACGGAGCCGGCGCTGCGCTCAGGCACATCGACCATCACCGACAGCTGGTGCAGATCGCTCACCACAAACAGCGGATCCGGCAAATCCGGGCGCACTTCCTGGCCCGGATTGATGCGGCGTTCCGCCACCACGCCCGCCAGCGGCGCACGCAGGCCGAATACGCCGTCTGCGCCGGTGCTGGCATTGAGGTTCTTCAGGCGCTGGGCGGCGCGCTGGGTTTCGGCGACGGCCTGCTGATAGTCCGCCTGGGCCGACTCGTAATCTTTACGCGCCAGCACTTCGCCTTCATACAGGGTCTGGGCGCGATCATAGGCTTGATGCTTACGCTGCTCGTCGGCGTGCGCCTTGTGCCAGTCCGCCTGGGCGGTGGCCAGGTCGGGGGCGTCGATGGTGGCCAGCACGGCGCCGGCGCGTACCTGGTCACCCGGTTCCACCTGCAGGCGCGTCACGCGGCCGGCGATGGGCGAGCTGATACGCGCGGTGCGGTCTTCGTCATACACCACGCGGCCGTTGAGCGGCTCGGACAGCGGCAGCGCGCCTGCCTGCAGCGCCTCCACCTTGATCGAAGCCCACTGCGGTGCGCCGTCGGCAAAGCTGATGCTGTTGCGGACCGGCTGCGCTGCGGCAGCAGCACCCGCGCCAGCCGCCTGCGCCGCGTGCGGATGGCGCATGGCGAATACACTAGCGACAGCGGCGGCCAGCAGTACAACGGCGCCTGCCGCCTTCTTCAAATTGATTTGGACGATCATTTTTATTTTCCTTCCGACGCTGCGGCTTGCAGCGCCGCCAGTGCCTTGGCATGGGCGGCACGCGCGGCCAGCGCGTCGAGCTGGGTGTTGCGATAGGTTCGGCGTACGTCGAGCAGGTCCATGATGGCCAGCGCACCGTGCTGGAATGCGAATTCGGCCGCGTCGGCGGACTTGCGCGCCGCCGGCATCAGGCCATCGGCGTCTTCGTAGCGGGCCAGTACGGCGGCACTGCTGCGCACGCGGTCGCGCGCCAGGTCCAGGTCCGCGCGGGCCTGCGCGCGCGCCTGATGCAGATGCTCGCGCGCGGCGTCGAGCGCGGCGTCGGCAGCGCGAATCTCGCCCTGGTAGGCATAGCGCACCTGCAACGGAATCTGCAGCGCGATGCCGAAGCTGTTGCCGCTGCCCTGGGGGTTGGCTGCGCTGGTCGGATAGTGTTCGGCCTGGACGCCAACCGTGATGTCGGCGCTGCGCTGCGCCAGCGCCAGCTTGCGCGCCGACTGCGCCGCATCAAAGCGAGCCACGGCCGCCAGCACGTCGGGACGGCGCGCCAGCAAAGCCTCATCGTCGCCCGCTTCCGCGCCGCCGGACTGCGTTGCATACGCTCCGTTGCCCGCAGACGCCGCAGGCTGCACCGGCTGCGGCGCGGCTGCTTGCAGCGCCGGCCAGCCGTCGCTCGCATCCAGCGTCGCAGCGCTGGCATTCTGGCCGGTCAGCCAGGCCAGCGTCTGACGTGCCTGGAACAGGTCCGACTCCGCCTGCAGCGCGTCGCTGTGCGCACGGCCCGCGTCCACCTGCGCGCGCGCGACGTCGGCGGCCGCCAGGTCGCCCGCCTTGCGGCGCTTCTGCGCGGCGGCCACCGTCTGGTCGAACAGCTGCGCCGTATCGCGCAGGATGGCCAGGCGCTCATTGGCCGCCATCAGATCGTAATAAGCCTGCGCCACCAGCAGCGCCACCTGGCGCTGGGTATCGCGCGCGTCGTCGGCACTGGCGCTGGCCAGCAGGCCGGCGTTCTCCACGCGCAGCGCGCGCTTGCCGCCACGTTCGATCAGCTGGTCGACCCGCACCGCGCTGTCGACCGTCTTGCTGCGCAGGGAACCCGCGCCGACACCGGCATTGGGGTTGATGTTAAAGCTCTGCAGCGTCAGCACCGGATTGGGCGCCGCACCGGCGATGGTGACGTTGGCCTGCGCGCCTTCCACGGCCAGTTCGGCCTGGCGCAGGTCCGGATTGTGTTCCTGCGCCAGCTTGAGCGCTTCCTTCAGCGTCAATGCCTGTGCCCACGCGCCGGGCGACAAAAAGCCCAGCGTCGCTGCCATTAATGCGCACATCGGATGGATCGGTTTCAGCATGGTTTTACGCGGCTCGGATGGCGGGCGCCGGACTGGCGGCCCGGCAGATGTTAGTTTTCGCGGGGTTTGCCCCGGCCTCAGGCGGCGGGCAGGATTCGGGAAATGCGGGACAGCTTGCCCTGGTCGCAGTCTTGCGGCCACAGTTCGACACGCTGGCCTGGCTGCACCTCCTGCCCTTCCGGCAGCGGCGCCACTTCGGTCAGCATGCGGCGGGAATGGCGGTAGTCGATGCGCACATAGCGGTGCTGCGCCAGTTCCTGCGCCGGCAGCTCGGCCAGGCAGCGCGGCAGCGACTCGCGCGGCGCATCGGCGGCGTAGACGCTGGCAACCCAGCCACGCTTGGCGCCATTGCGCCAGTCGACCGCATGCTCCGGCGGCAGCGGCGCGCAGGCGCTCGCCACGGCGATCAACGTTGCCAGTAAAGCCAGATTGGAGAATTTGCTGCTGTACATGCCCTGCATCCTTCGCGAACACGCGGCCGGACGACCGCGCGCAGCGATGATACGCAAGGTCACATTACCGCGACATTGCGGTTACATTACGATTTGGTAAGGTTGGTTTCAGATGGAAAGCGAGGCCGCCGGCAGCAGCAGCCGCGCGATCAAACCAGGGGCGGCATCGGCCAACTGCAGCTCGCCGTCATGCAGCTTGGCGGTGGCTTCCACGATCGACAGGCCGAGGCCATTGCCGGGCTGGTTGCGGCTCTGATCCAGGCGGTAGAAGCGCTCACGCACGCGCGCCCACTCGCTGGGCGGGATGCCGGGGCCATTATCGCAGACGGCAATCGCCACCCGGCCCGCCATCTGCTCGGTGCGCAGCACGATGGCCGCGCCGTTGCCCGCGTATTTGAGCGCGTTGTCCAGCAGGCTGGCCACGGCGCTGGCCAGCAGATTGCGGTCGCCGCGCGCCATTGCCTGCGGCGCCAGTTGCAGCGTCAGCGTGGCCTGGATGTCTTCCGCGCTGGCCTCGTACATTTCGCCGATGTCCTGCGCGATGCGGTTGAGGTCCACGCTTTCGCTCAGGCGCGCACGTACGCCCGATTCAGCTTCCGCAATCTGCAGCAGGCGCTCGAACAGGCGGATCAGGTTATCGATGTCATCGATGGCGTCGCCGGCGGCGTGTTCCAGGATGCCCACTTCGGCCGGGTGGCGCAGCGCGTCATCCAGCTTGCTGCGCACCCGCCCCAGCGGCGTGCGCAAATCGTGGGCGATGGCGTTGGAGACGTGGCGCACGCCATCCATCAGCTTCTCGATGCGGTCCAGCATGCGGTTGATGTCCTGATTCAGCCGGCCGAATTCATCGTCTTCGCCTTGCGGAATACGGCGGCTCAGATCACCCGCTTCGATCTGCTCCGCGGTACGGCGCACAATGCCCAGACGCGCTTCCACCTGGCGGCGGAACAGCAAGGCGCCCAGCAAGGTCAGGCCCAGCGACAGCGCGGCGCCGGCACCCACAGCGCGCCACACCAGCGAACGGATCGACTCCTGTTCGCTCAGGTCGCGCCCCACGATCAGCAGGCCGCCATCGTCCAGCGCGCGCTGGTACAGGCGCGCGCGCACGGAGCGGCCGTCGCGTACCACGTCGGCGCTGGTCAGCTGGCTATTAGGCAGCCGTGGCCAGGTGCTCAGATTGCCCGCGCGGGTGTGGCCGCCCGCATCCTGCAGCAGGAAGATCTCGCGGTCGCTGTCGATGCCGTCGCTGAGCTGGCGCTGCACCTCGGCCGCCAGCGCGTCCACATTGCGTCCGCTACGCTGTTCCAGCATACGTTCCGCCACGGTCTGGATACGGCCGTCGATATTCTCATCGAGTACGCCGATGGTGCCAACGTAGAACACCGCCGACACGCCAAAGATGGAGACGCTGCCCAGCAGGCCGTAACCCAGCACCAGCCGGGCCGCGAGAGAGCGGCGCAGCCTAAACATGCTGCAGTGGCGGCATTGGCGCCAGGCTGTAGCCCATGCCGCGCAGGGTGTGGATCAGCGGTGTGGCGAAGTCTTTGTCGACCTTGGTGCGCAGGCGGCTGATCTGCACGTCGATCACATTGGTCTGCGGGTCGAAGTGGTAGTCCCATACCGCTTCCAGCAGCATGGTGCGGGTCACCACCTGGCCTTCATGGCGCATCAGGTATTCCAGCAGGCGGAATTCGCGCGGCTGCAGCGAGATGCTGCGGCCGTCGCGGGTGGCGCGCATGGTGCGCAGGTCCAGCTGCAGGTCCGCCACCTGCAGCATGGTGGCATGCTGGCCCGGCACCGCGCGCCGCAGCAGCGCCTCGATGCGCGCCTGCAGCTCGGAAAAGGCAAAGGGCTTGGGCAGATAGTCGTCGGCGCCGCCGCGCAGGCCGGACACGCGCTGCTCGATGTTACTCAGTGCCGAGAGGATGATCACCGGCGTCTTCTTGCCCAGCGCCCGCAGCTTGCCGACGATGGTCAGGCCGTCGATCCCGCCCGGCAGCATGCGGTCCATGACGATGATGTCCCAGTCCGCGCCGGTGGCGAAGTCCAGCCCTTCCTGCCCGGTGGTGCAGGCGGTGACGGTATATCCGGCTTCGCGCAGTCCTTTACAGACATAGCGCGCGGTATCGGCTTCATCTTCAATGACCAGGCAACGCACGGGCAACTCCCTTTTCAAGGTATCAATATCGCCGCATCATACCCCATTCGCCTGCAAGGCCTGTAGCTCGGCCTCGCTGAAGCCTGCCCGGCGGCGCGCCTCCAGATTGAACGGCCCGCGCGGCACCGGCGCGCGATAGCGCTGCGCCAGTTCGGTGTAGGTGCTGCGTGAGTCGAGGCCGCGCAGCTGACACATATGACTGTACCAGCGGTTGCCGATTTCGACATGGCCGATCTCGTCGTGCAGGATGATGTCGAGGATTTCCGCCGCAGCCTGGTCGCCCGCCTGCGCCAATTTGGCGCGCAGCGGCGGGATCGCATCCAGTCCGCGCGCCTCCAGCGTGCGCGGCACCAGCGCCATGCGCGCCATCACGTCGTCTACGGTGCGGTCGACCATCTCCCACAGGCTGTCGTGCGCGGCAAAGTCGCCGTAGGCAAAACCAAGACTCTGCAGATGCGCCGACAGCAGCGAAAAGTGATACGCCTCCTCGCGTGCCACCCGCAGCCAGTCGACATAGTATTCATCCGGCATGGCGGCAAAGCGCCACATGGCGTCCAGCGCCAGGTTGACCGCGTTGAATTCGATATGCGCCAGCGCATGGATCAGCATCGCTCGGCCCTGCGGCGTCGCCATCGAACGGCGCCCCACCTGCAGCGGCGGCACCAGCTCCGGCCGCGCCGGCCGGCCAGGCACCGGACCATCGGCCTGCAAAGCCGCCGTGGCATCCAGCGCACAATTGCCATTTCCATATGCCTGCGCCATCGCCGCCACGGCCGCCACCTTGGCGGCGGGGTCGGATTCAAGCAGGCATTGCAAGGCCGCCGCCCGAAGTTCCTGAGGTACTGCCATGCCATCTCCCATACAACAAATATCAAAGCCAGGCCGCTATTCTGCCATGAAGCAACAGCAGGACATGCGTGGCAGGCCAATTCAGTTATGATGGAGGCTCAGAATGGCAGCCCATCCCAGCTGGAGTGCACATGAACAATAATGCGCCGCACCATGACGAAACGGACCCAGCGGGCCTGATCCCGTTCCGTACGCTGCTCTACCGTTTCATGTTTTTCGACTGGCTGTTCCGCGATGTCAGCGCCGCGCGCAACCGCATCGAACGCCATGCGGCGCTACAGCACAACAAGTACATGAGCCGCTACCTGCCGATCTATCTGCGGCGCTGGACCGTGATGGCCACCTTCGACTTCATGCTGGGCTTCGTGTTTGAGCGCATGCTGCAGGCGACCATGCTGTCGGCCTATTTTTTCACTTGGTCGTGCGCCAGCGTGGCGGGCATCGTGGTGATCGCCGTGGCCTGGCTACTGCTGACGTACGGGCGCTTTTCCTGAGGCGCCTTCAGAGAATCTACGACTCCAGCTGCCGCTCGAGCCGCTCTGCCCGGGGCACTGCATTTTTTGATCTGGATCATTCAATTGTCTGAGCAAATTCCCTACGATGGATTCATCATCCGTCCAATACAAGGGGAGCTGCCATGTCCTACAAGACCATCCTGGTGCAGGCCGATTGGGCCGATGCGCCGCCTTCCTGCACCGCTGTGGCGGCGCACATCGCCCTAGCTGAAAACGCCCATCTGGTAGGCGTTGCCATGAGCGGCGTCGAGCAGGTCATCTATCAGTGCAATGCCGCCGCTCCCGGCGTGGTGGAGCTGCCCGTCGACCTGAGCGCGCTGACCGCGCGCGCCGATCAGGCGCTGGCGGCCTTTATCCGCAACGCCGAGCGCCACGGCGTCAACTCCTATGAGACCCGCCGCATCGACGGTGTGCCTGATCTGGAACTCATCATGCACGCACGCTACGCCGACCTGCTGGTGCTGCGCCAGGCGGCCGACCGCGCGCAAGCCGCCGCCGCGCCGGACAGCGCACTGCAGTACGTCATCCTCCACTGCGGCAAGCCGGTGCTGGTGGTGCCCTGCGAAGGCGAGTTCGAACATCCCGGCCATCGGCCCTTGCTGGCCTGGGACGGCAGCCTGGAAGCGGCACGCGCCATCCAGGCCGCCCTGCCCCTGCTGCAGCGCGCCGAGCTGGTCACGCTGGTGGTGTTCAACGGCGATGAAGCATATGGCGCCCACGGCGTACTGGCCGGCGCGGACATGGCCACCTATCTGGCGCGGCATGGCGTCAGGGTCGAGCTGGTCCGCCACGAAACCCAGGGAGCGCCAGGCCATGCCTTGCTGTCGCTGGCCGGCGAGCTGGCGGCCGACCTGCTGGTGATGGGCTGCTACAGCCATTCGCGCCTGCGCGAGATCCTGCTGGGCGGCGCCACCCGCGACGTCCTGCGCAACATGACGCTGCCCGTCCTGATGGCGCATTGAGGAACTGCCATGGAAACGCTCACTCCGGAAGCACGCGCGATGATCATCGGCATGCTGTCCGCGCAAAACGACCTGACCCTGGCGACCATCCGTCCCGACGGCTATCCCCAGGCCACCACCGTCAGCTTCGCCAACGACGGCCTGACCATCTACGTCGGCATCGGCATGAACAGCCAGAAGGCGCACAACATCTGCCACAGCGACAAGGTCTCGCTGGCGCTGACGCAGCCGTATCAGGACTGGATGCAGATTCGCGGCCTGTCGATGGCCGGCCGCGCCGCCGTGGTGGTGAATGGCGACGAGCAGATGCGCGTGTCCACGCTGATGGTGGCGCGCTATCCGCAGCTGAAGGAGATGATGGCCACGCCCGGACCGCAGCCGTGGTCCGGCAATATGGCCCTGCTGCGCATTACGCCGGAAGTGATTTCAGTGCTCGACTACACGCGCGGCTTCGGCCACACCAACCTTTACCGCGTGCCCGCTTAGGCCTTACACCAGGGCCAGGTGGTGCGGCTGGTACTGCGCCGCCTGGCCGATCAGCGCAACTTCCACGCCGTCAGTCAGGCCTTCGGTCGCCACCATACCGTGTGCAACGGCGGTGACAGGTACCGAGGTGCCGAGCGATACGTAGAACAGATCCTTGGCCGTCAGGCCGCTGCTGTTGGTGGCGAGGACTTCCAGCTCGATGGTGCCGCTGGCCGTCTTCGGCACCACGCCGCTGAAGGTGTCGGTGGTGGGATTGAAGCTCAGCCAGCTCACCGCCGAAGCGCCGTTGACCTGGAAGGCGCTGTAAGCCAGTTTCTGGCCCTGCGGGTCGACGAAGGTATTGGCGGGCAGCGTCAGCGAAATCTTCTGGCCGTCCTGCCAGGCCTGATTGGCGGTGGCATGCGCCAGCACGGGCGCGGACACCGCCGGAGCAGGCGTCGGCACCGGCGCCGGTGCAGGCGTTGGGGTCGGAGTCGGGGTTGGCGCGGGTGCGGGCGTTGGTGTCGGCGAGGTCGTCGTGCCGCCCACCGCCACCGACAGCGACTGCCAGTCGCCCCAGTAGCTGCCGTTATACGCGCGCACTTCCAGCGTATCGCTCACCGCCACCGTACCGGCCTGCAGCGCGATCGCCGAGAGCGAAGTCACCGTCACCGCCGCAGCGGCGCTATGGGCCACCACGGTGGCGCCGTTCACCACCAGCGTATCGCCCGTGGCGGTATCGTAGACCTGATACTGGGTGATGGCCTTGTTCAGCGGATCTGCCGCCGAGAACAGGCCGTTCAGCGTCTGCTTGGCCAGCAGCGCCAGTTTGTCCTGCGTGACCAGATCGCTGACCACCGGCGTATCCAGTTCATAAATCTTGACCATGCTGGTCTGCACGCCAGACCATTCCTGCGTGGCCAGGTGCGGCGCGGCCACCAGCACGTCGCTGGACGAACCGTCATGCGCCAGGTTCTGCACCGTGCCGGAAGAATTCAGATAGGTGATGTTATCGACCAGCATGGCGCTGCTGCCCGAGCCGGAGACCACGGTGGTGATATGCCCGCTGGTGGCGGAACCGATCACCACCATCTCGCCCGCCTTGACCATCGACTGCCAGTTGCCGCTCTGTTTGGTGCCGTCAAAGGCCACGAACCATTCGCCATTAGCCTGGCCGCTCACGCCCACCATCGAGCTGTCGACCGGCAGCGAGGCGCCCGATTCCGCCGCGATGGTGCTGGCCAGTACCCAGCAGCCGTTCATATTCCAGGCCTTGCCGACAAAATTCATGGCGGTGCTGGCGATCGAGCTCGGAGTGGCTTGCGCAGGTACGCTGCCAAAGCCCGGCTGTGTCACCACGGTGGCGCTGCCCAGGTAACCGCTGGCGTCCATCTGCTCCATCGCATAGGCGTTGTTGGCATAGCTGCTGGCGAGGCCAAAGCTATTGGTGCCGAACAAAGAGAGATTGGTGACATCGCCGACCATTGCCGACGCCTTGTAGGCCAGCTGGTCCAGGTAACCGTAAGTGCTGCTGTAATAGCGTCCGCTGGATGCCTGCAGGGTGAAGACTGCACCAACGCCGCGGCCATCATCGCCGATGCTGCTGAAGCCCGCGCTCACGCCATTGCCGACCAGGGAACCGGTCGCGTCGCTGGCGCCCGCCGTGTACTCGTTGCGGTCCAGTCCCGTCACCACCATATAGGACGGGCTGCCCACCTTGGGCGTAACGGAGAACATCGAGGACAGGTTGATCGACTGTCCGCCGCTGACAACGTAGGAATTGGTAGTCATGGCAATCTTGACGGGCTAAAAACGGAAAATGAAGCTGGCTACACTGGTTTAAGCAGTATTGCCTTAAAGCATCATCCAGTCAAGCACTGATACAATTCCCCAACATCAGACGTCAGTCAACCTCCGCGGCGCTGGCCTGCTGGTGCGCCGCCTTCAGCTTTTTGATCAATTCCGGCAGACGATAGGGTTTATTGATGAATTCAAAGGCTTCAAGATCACGGTGCTGATCCAGCAGCGCCGTATTCATATAGCCGGAGGCCAGCAGCACGAACAGATTCGGCCGGATGGCGCACGCCTGCTTGGCCAGTTCGATGCCGTTCAGGTCCGGCATGACCACGTCGGAAAAGAGGATGGCGATGTCCGGCTGGCGTTGCAGCAGCGCCAGCGCTTCCTTGCCATTATTCGCCGGCAGCGCCTCATACCCCAGCGTCTTGAACAAGTGCAGCGTGATGTCGAGCAGCTCCGGTTGATCGTCCACCACCAGCACCTTGGGCGCCCGCTGGCCGGCTGCAGCGCCTTCCTCCGATGCCTGCGCCAGCGCCGGAAAGTACAGCGCGATCTCCGTTCCCTCGCCCGGCGCCGAGGCAATGCGTAAATCGCCTTTCGCCTGCTGCATGACGCCGTACACCTGGCTCAGACCCAGTCCGGTTCCCTTGCCCACCTCCTTGGTGGTAAAGAACGGCTCAACGGCACGCGCCGCCACCTCCGGCGCCATGCCGCAGCCATCGTCGCGCACGCGCAGGCACACGTAGGGGCCGGGTGCGAGCTGGCTGTCGGCCGGCGGCTGCGCCTCCAGTTCCGCGCTGACCTGAATGCAGCCGTCCCGCCCCTTGAGCGCATCGCGCGCATTGACCACCAGGTTCAGCACCGCCGCTTCCAGTTGGGTGACGTCGGCAACGATGTCGGGCAGGCCGGAGCCGACGCGCAAGTCCAGCATCATCGAACTGGGAATCGCGCGCCGCAGCACCGCCTCAAAGGTCGACAGCAAGCGGCTCAGGTTCAGCTGTTCCGGCTTGAGCGGCTGCTGGCGGGCGAATGCCAGCAGCTGCTGCGTCAGATTGGCACCCCGGCTGGCGGCCCGCTCCATGCTCTCGATCGCGCGCAAATGCACGCTGCGGTCGCAGCCCAGGCGCAGCAGATCGAGGCCGTTGATGATCACATTGAGAAGATTATTGAAGTCGTGTGCAATGCCGCCGGTCAGCTTGCCCATCGCCTCCAGCTTCTGGGCGTGCATCAGGGCTTCGCGGGCGCGCGCCAGCGACTCCTCGGCCTCGCGCCGCTCGGTCACATCGCGCGTGATCTTGGCAAAGCCGACCAGCTCCCCCTGCGGGCTGAAGATCGGGTCGATCACCACATGGGCCCAGAAACGGCTGCCATCCTTGCGCACACGCCAGCCTTCGCGCTCGCAGCGGCCGGCGCTGCGGGCCGTCTCCAGCGCCCACATCGGGATGCCTTCGCGCCGTTCCTCTTCCGTATAAAAGCGGGAAAAATGCGTGCCGATCACCTCTTCCGCGTCGTAGCCCTTGATGCGGCGTGCGCCTTCATTCCAGTTGGTGACCAGTCCTTCCGGCGACAGCATATAGATCGCATAATCCGTCACGCTTTGCACCAGCAGGCGGAATTGTTCCTCGCTGGCGTGCAGCGCGTCCTGAACATGGCCGTAGCGCTGCCCGCCCTCCTTCCAGCTCAAGGCATGTCCGTCCGCCGAAAGAGTGCAAATGCCATGGACGCTGGCGTCATGAATGCATTGCGGGAGCTGGTGTTTCAGGGGCATATTGGTAGATCCTGGCCTGGCAGGCGATGAAAGGATGCCAATGATTGTATCGCCCGCCAGTGCCGGCGGGCGCACGCTAGGCCGCGAGGTGCTGAGCGCTCCTGAACAGGCGCACGCCAAACACCGGCCCCGCCGTATGGCCAGGCTCGGGGTCGAAGCGCACAACGATGGTGCTTTTCCCTTCGGTGAGCCGCTCCGGCAGCGGATACTCGCGGTCGACAAACACGCCCGCGTCGCCACCGTCCAGTGTCACGTGGGCAACGTGCTCGCCGTCCACGCTGATATAAAAGTCGCGGTTGCGTTCCTCCCCCCAGTAGCTGGCCTGCAGTACCAGCGCACCCGGCCCGCACCTCATGCGGAAGCTGAAGAAGCCTCCTGTACGGGCATCTCGGCCATTGCGCCCACGATAGGTGACCGGGTAAGAGATGTCGGACTGCAGATCGTGGTCGCGCTCCGGCTGCATTTCACCCAGGTGCATCACGTCGACGGAGCGTTCGGCCAGTTCCTTGAGACGCGCTTCCTCCTTGCGGAAGGCGGCTTCCGAGGCGGCCCATTCGGCTTCCGTGTAGGTGTTGAAGTAGACTGCCGCGCGCCGTTCGTACTGGGCAAAGAATGGCGCAAACTTCATGTCGCCGGGCCGTCCGCTGCCCGTGCTGCGGTACAGCGCCCTGGCGGGATCGCTGGCCTTGATCGATCCGAGAATGTCCGCGCCCACCAACGCCGGCGCCAGCCCGTCAAACGGCTTGTCGGCCGCACCCAGATCGGCCGCCAGCACCATCGGTCCGCACAGCAGCGCCACCAGCTTGCCGTTACCCGCTGCGGATTCCAGCCGCAATGCCATCGGCAGCGACAGACGCACCGTGTCGCCCGCGCGCCAGCGGCGGCGCAGCAGCAGATAGCCCTTCTCCACCCTGGCCTGCTGCGGCTTGCCGTTGACCAGCAGCGTGTGCTCCGCAGCCCACGACGGCAGCCGCAATGCCAGCGTAAAGCTGCGCGCACCGGGTTGGCGCCGCAGTTTGAGTTCAATATCGCCGTCGAAGGGATAGCGGGTCTGCATCTCCAGCTGCGAAGACTGCCACTTCAGCGTGGACGGGATGTAGAGATTCACGAACAGCGTATCGCCCTGTTCCCAGTAGATCGAATCGCCATGCTTGGCGTGGCTCTCCATGCCGGACAGGACGCAGCACCAGAAATCGTTCTCCTCGCTGGAAAATTCGCGCGCCACGCCGGACATCAGCGGCGTCATATAGGTGAACATGCCGGTGCGCGGATTCTGGTGCGCCAGGATGTGGTTCAGGTGGGCGCGTTCGTAGTAGTCAAAATAGGCGGCGTCCGGCGACCAGCTGTACAGATGGCGCGTCAGCTTCAGCATGTTGTAGCTGCAGCAGGCTTCGCAGGTCTGCTCGGTGATGTGCGCGGCGATGGAATCCGGCGCCGAAAAATATTCGCGGTCGCCATTACCGCCGATGACGTAGCTGTGATGCGTGGTGACGCGGCGCCAGAAGAAGCTGGCCGCATCGGCATCGCTGCGGCGCCCGGTCAGCTCGTGCAGGCGCGCCAGTCCGATCAGCTTGGGGATCTGGGTGTTGGAATGCAGGTTGACCAGTTCGTCGCGGCCTTGCGCCAGCGGCGCCAGCACCTTGCTGTGATACAGGCGCAGGGCCAGCGCCAGCCAGCGCTTGTCCTGCGTGCGCGCGTACAGCTCGGCGAAGCTCTCATTGATGCCGCCATGTTCGCAGGCCAGTACCTGCTGCACCTGCTCGTCGTTCAGCGCGGCGAACACCTTGTCGATATAGCCGCCGAGTCCCAGCGCCACCTGCAGCGCCTGCGTGTTGCCGGCATGGGTCTGGGCGTCGAACAATCCGGCGAAGACCTTGTGCCAGTTATACAGCGGCACCCAGCAGCCGTTCAGGTCAAAGCCCGCCGAGCGGATCTCGCCGCGCATGATCTCCGGGAATATCTCCTTGCCGTCCACCACCGCACCGTCACGGCGCTTGCGCATGAAGCCCGCCACATAGCCATCGCCGTGCGCCTGCTGGACGCGCGCCAGTTCGGCCACGATATAGTCGATGCGCGGCTTGAGCGCTTCGTTGCCGCTTTGCGCATACAGCAGCGACAGCGCGGACAGATAGTGGCCCAGGCCTTCGCCCGCGATGGTGTCGGCCTCCCAGCCGCCATAGCGCTCACCCTTGGTGGGCAATCCGGCGAACAGATGGTAGTTGTGCAGGAAGCGGTCGGCGCTGAGGCGCAGCAGGTAGGCCTGGTTGGCCTGCAGCGCATCCAGGTAGACCGAAGGCAGCAGGCGCACGGCGGACATGGGCACTGGCGCGGCGCGCGGCGGCAGCGCAGGATCGCCCGGCATCGCTGGTGTCGTCGCCGCACCAGCCTGTAGCGGCCAAGCCGCCGCCAACCCCAAACCGCCCGCTCCCTGCAAAATCAAACGGCGACGCATGCGTGCTCCTGCAATGATGAATTAGCCACTAATGTACGCAAGCGCATGCGGGCCGTCTTGCATCGGCGGCCCGCAAAAGATGACGAATTCGGCACAATCAGGAATGCCCGCTCAGGGCTTGCCGGCATCCTCGGTACTGAGCGGCAGTGGACGTGAGGTCGACAGGTGGACACCCGGCTTTTTCTTGGCGGGCGTGGAAAGCCGGGGCGACGGTGCGCTCTGCGCCTCTTCCGCCGCATTGGCGCGCTGGCCTTCGCGGATCAGGGCATTGGCGTCGACGATGATGGTGGGCTGCGGACGCAGGCCCTGTCCACCAGCACCGCCAGGCCTGCCATGGCCGCCGCCATGCGTTCCGGCCGATGCGCTTCCCGCCTGCTGGCCGGATTGCGCGGGCGCCTGCGGGGCTGGCGCGGCCGACGCGGCTGACGCGGGGCTGGCTTGCTGCTGGCCTGCTGGCGCGCCGCTTGCGGCCGCCGGGGTGGCCGTCTGCGCTTGCGCCACCCATGGCGTCAAGGCCAATATCACCAATACTTCACGGTAGAGATTCATCGCACTGCTCCTTGCATGCCGCCTGATACAGGCCAGCCTACCACAACCGCATACGCCATGCGACAATACCCGGCTCCGAACCATGCACGATTGATCCAATGCCGCTGCCAGCCTCGCCCCTTCTCTCCGCGCAGGACGCGCAAACCATCGCCGAACACGCGGCGGCGGCTGACGTAGCGGGCTTTCTCTCGGCCGAACAACAGACCTTGCTGCACCAGCGCGGCTGGCTCAAGATGCTGGCCCCGCGCGCCAGCGGCGGCGCCGAGCTGCCGCTACCCGACATGGTGCGGCTGGAAGAAGCTGTCGCCGCCGTCGATGGCAGCATGGGCTGGGTGCTGACCTTGTGCGCGGGCGCGGGCTGGTTCGCCGGTTTCCTGCCTGCGGCCAAGGCCCGTGAGATCATCGGCACGCCACAGGTCTGCCTGGGCGGCAGCGGCGCACCCACCGGCTACGCCGACCAGGAGGGCGACGGCGAGGCTGCCGGATTCCGCATCAGCGGCCGCTGGGACTTTGCCAGCGGTGCCCCCATGGCCACCCATTTCACCCTGAACGCCGTGCTGCGCGCAGATGGCCAGCCCCTGCTGGACGAGCAAGGGGCACCGCGCATCCGCGCCTTCCTGGTGCCCGCCGCGCAGGTGCAGATCGAACCGACCTGGCGCAGCGTCGGTATGCGCGCCAGCGCCTCGCACAGCTACCGCATCGAGGGCCAGTGGGTCAGCCAGGACCACGGCTTCACCATCAGCCCCGCCGCTGCCACCGCAGATGGCACGCTATACCAGTTCCCCTTTTACTCGCTGGCCTATGTCACTCTGGCCGCCAACGTGGCCGGCATGGCCAGCCACTTCATCCAGGAAGCGGAGACCTGCATGCGCCGCCGTCGCCATCCGCACAAAGGCTTGCCCTTGATGGAGGTGCCAGAAGTCGCGGCCCTGCTGCGCGCCAGACAGCAGGCGCTCGCCGCCGCCCGCAACACTTTCTATGAACTGCTCGACCACAGCTGGGCCACCGTCGCAGGCGGAGCAACGCTGAGCGAGGACGCCATGCAAAGCATCCAGGCGGCCTCGCTGGCCCTGGTCGCAGCCTCGCGCGCGGCAGTCGAACAGCTCTACCCCTACTGCGGCCTGTACGCCGCCAATCAGGACAGCACCATCAACCACATCTGGCGCGACTTCCACACGGCCAGCCAGCACACCCTTTTGCTGATCGACCCGCCGCCCGCATAACCGAATTTAAATTCGTGTATAATCCGCTCCATGAAGCCGAAAGACGAAAAAAAGATTGAAGCCATCGCCCTGGCCGTGTACCGTCTTGCCGCCACACGCGGCCTGGCGGCCATGACCCTGGCCGATATCGCCCATGCGGCGGGCGTTGCCACCAGCACGCTCTACGTGTACTACAAGTCGCGCGAAGACCTGCTGGATGACGTCTACCAGAAAGCCAAGACCGCGACCGTGCTACGCTACGGCCGCAACGACCAGCCGGAGGCCTCGCTCAAGGCGCGCGTCCGGCAGATCTGGACCAATATGGTCGACAACCGCATCGCCAACAGCGATCAGGTGGCGTTCCTGGAGCAGTACTACCATTCGGACTTCATCAGCGACGCCAGCCGGGCCATGGGCCTCAGCATGGCGGCGCCGTTCCACGCCCTGCTCGAGATGGGCCAGCGCGACGAGCAGCTCAAGCCTGTGCCGACAGCCCTGCTGGCGGCCGCCGTCATGGGACTGGCCAAGGAAACCGCCAACCTCATCGCCAGCGGACGTCTGGCCGACGATGAGCAGGCGCGCAGTAATGGCTTCCAGCTGTGCTGGGACGCCATCCGGGCCTGAGGCCCTTTTTTTGCCATTTAACCGAATATTTATTCGCCAAAAGGAGACTCAAATGCATACCGCCAATCAGAAAATTGTCCTCATCACCGGCTGCTCCAGCGGCATCGGCCTCGCCACCGCCAAGCGCTTTGCCCAAGCGGGCTGGCAGGTGGTCGCCACCATGCGCAATCCGTCCCAGGCGGGCGAGCTGGCAAGCCTGCCCAATGTGCTGCTGCAGGCGCTCGACGTCACCGACAAGGACTCGATCCAGGCTGCAGTCGCCGCCACGCTGGCGCGCTTCGGCCGCATCGATGCGCTGGTCAACAACGCCGGCTTCGGCCTGTTCGGCCCTTTCGAACTGGCCAGCGACGAAGTGATCGCGCGCCAGTTCAACACCAATGTATTCGGCCTGTTCGACGTCACCCGCGCCGTACTGCCAACCATGCGCCAGCAAGCCGCAGGCGTGGTGCTCAACGTCGCATCTGTCGGCGGCCTGACCACCCTGCCCTTCAACTCGCTCTACCACGCCGCCAAGTACGCCGTGGTGGGCTTTACCGAGGCGCTCAATCACGAGCTGTCCGAATTCGGCGTGCGCGCCAAGTTCGTCGCGCCGGGCGGCGTGGCCACTGATTTCGCGGGCCGTTCGCTGTCCACCACCTTCAGCGATAACAATCATCCTTACGCCGCCAATGTCGCGCGCGCCCTGGAGGCATGGGGCCAGCGGCGCGGCGGCTACGCCGGTCCGGAACAGGTGGCCGATGTGATTTTTAACGCGGTCACTGACGGCAGCGCGCAAGTCCGCTATATTTCCGGTGCCGACGCCGAAATGCTGCTGAACGCCCGCGCCAATATGGACGATGCGGCCTATCTGCAGCAGATCCGCCAGACCTTCGGCCTGGCCGGCTAAGCACCGTTAAAAGGAACGAATATGGGCCAACGCACCGTCATCGTCGCCGGCGCCACCGGCCTGGTAGGCAAGGCGATTATCGAAGGCCTGCTGGCCGATGCCACTGTTGGCACAGTCCACGCGCTGGTACGCCGCCCGCTGCCGCTCACGCATCCCAAGCTGAGCGCGCACGTGGTCGACTTTCAGCACCTGCCCGCGCTGCCCAAAGCCGATGAAGTCTATCTGGCGCTGGGCACTACCATCAAGGTGGCGGGCAGCCAGGCGGCGTTTCGCGCCGTCGATTACGACGCCAACCTGGCTGTCGCCAAGGCGGCGCTGGCCGCAGGCGCCACGCGCGCGGGGCTGGTGAGCGCGATGGGCGCCGATGCCGGGTCGTCGGTGTTCTACAGCCGCGTCAAAGGGGAATTGGAGCAGACCCTGTCGCAGCTGGCTTTCCAGGGGCTGCTGATCGTCCGTCCCTCGCTGCTGGTGGGCGACCGCAGCACACTGGGCCATCCTGCCCGGCGCGGCGAAGAAATCGGCTACGCTATCAGCAAGGTGCTGGGCTTCCTCATCCCGCGCCACTACAAACCGGTCCGCGCCACCGCCGTCGCGCAAGCGTTGCTGTCCGGCGTTCCCGGCACCACCGCCAAGACTGTGCTGCTGTCGGGCGACATGGTAAAGTGAGCGCGCCCATTTACCCAACCCAGGAGTTCACCATGAAACGTGTCACCGGCATTGGCGGTGTGTTCTTCAAATCCCCTGACCCGAAACGCCTCGCCGAATGGTACAAGGTGCACCTCGGCCTGAATATCGAAGCCTGGGGCGGCGGCCAGTTCCAGGCGTCGGGCGGCGAGACCACGGTGTGGAACGCCTTCAAGGCCGACACCGACAGCTTTGCCCCCAGCACCGCATCGTTCATGATCAACTACCGCGTGGCCGACCTGTACGCCCTGCTGGATGCATTGCGCGCGGAAGGCTGCCAGGTGCTGGACAAGGTCGATGACTCCGAGTACGGCAAATTTGGCTGGGTGATCGACCCGGATGGCAACAAGGTGGAGCTGTGGGAGCCGCCCGCCGGCCAGTAGTTCCCTATCGCGCCAGGTCGCGGAACAACTGGGCCTTGCTCTTGCTGACCGCGATCTCGGCGCCATTGCGCAGTACCGCTGTCAGCCTGCCATCCAGCTCGCGGCGGAAGCGCGCCACCTGGTCCAGATTGACGATGTGGGCGCGGTGGATGCGGGCAAACTGCTGTGCATCGAGCCGCGCTTCCAGCCGGTTCAACGCCAGGTGCAGTACATGCTCGCCGCTGGCGGTATAGGCCGAGACGTAATCGCCCACCGCTTCAAAGCGCAGCACCTCGTCCACTGAAATCGGCTGGATGCTGCGCCCGCTGCGCACGAACAGGCGCCGCATCGGTCCGTTCGCCAGCATCTCGCCGTAGCGGTCCAGCGCGGGCGGCAGCGGCTCTCCCATCGATGCGCGCACCCGCGCCAGCGCCGCCGTCAGGCGCGCTGCGCCAAAAGGCTTCAGCAGATAATCCAGCGCTCCCAGTTCGAAGGCCGTTACCGCGTGCTCCGCATGGGCCGTGGTGAAGATAATGCGCGGTCCCGGCGCGGGCAGCTGGCGCAGCACTTCGATGCCGGAGAAGCCCGGCATCTGCACGTCCAGCAGCACCAGCTCGGGCCGCAGCCTGCCGATCGCCTCCACCACAGCGGGACCATCAGCCGCCTCGCCGACGCACTCCAGCCAGTCGATCTCTTGCAGCAGATGGCGCAGGCCCGCACGCGCCAGCGGCTCGTCATCCGCGATCAGCAAGCGTACGCGGGACGATTCAGTCGTCATCGCCGCTCCCCAGCGCAGCCGGCAGCACCAGCGCCGCCGTCACGCCCGCAGGCGACGCCGCGACATCCAGCACCGCAGCGCTGCCGTACAAATGCGCCAGGCGTTCACGCAGGCGCCGAAGCCCCGTGCCGCCGCCGTGCAGCACGGCCGCCGGTTCCGCGCCAACACCGTCATCGCTCACCACCAGGCGCAGATTGCGGCCGCTGGCGCCGCCCTCAATGCGCAGATGGGTCGCCCCCACTTTCGGCGCGGCGCCATGGCGCACCGCGTTCTCCACCAGTGTCTGCAAGGCGAAGGACGGCAGCTGGGCGCCCATCAGCGCTTCCGGCAGCGACGTACTGACCTGCAAACGGTCGCCGAAGCGTAGCGACTCGATCGCCAGATAGCGCTGGACAAAGCGCCACTCTTCCGCCAGCGTGACCGCATCGCGCCGTTCATCTAGCGCGGCACGCAGCAGCTCCGCCAGCTGCTCCGCCGCCTGCGCCGCCTTGGCCGGGTCCAGCGGGATCAGTTGCACCACCGTGTGCAGGGCATTGAACAGGAAGTGCGGATGCAGCTGCGCATGCAAGGCCGCCAGCTGGGCGCGGGCGGTGGCCGCCTCGATCAGCGCCGTACGCTGCGCCGCCTGCTGGGCATAGGCCACCGCCGTGATGGTCAGGTACAGCCACACGCCGGTCAGCATGAAACGCATGATGCCCGGTCCGGCCACGTAAGCCAGATGCCAGCGCAGCACGCTTTCGATCAAGCTGTAGGCCAGCACCCACAAGGCCGCGTACAGGAACGCCGCTGCCGCATGCAGCAGCAGGAAGGTCCAGCGGAATGGCGACGGCCAGGGATGGCGCCGCGTCAGCGCCAGCACGCCCAGTCCCAGCAGCGCCGCACTGGCGATCATGCGCAGCGCCATCAGCCCGCCGACGGCAAATGACTCCTCGTGCACGCTCATTACCATCAGCGTGAACAAGGCCCACATCGGCACCCAGCCGATGGCCATCTGCAGCCAGAACCAGCTGCGCGAAGAGGTGGAAGGCTGCTGCATTCCGCCTAGCCGCCCGTACGGCGTGCGTTGAGCGTCACCACGGCGTCGTCCCAGGTTTTACCGTCGTCAAAGGAGCGGTCCTGCACCATGCGGAAGCTGGCCGGCGTGATGGCGAGATAATGTGTACGGGTTTGATATCGTTTCCCTTCTTGGCTGGTGCCGCTGCCCATCACCAGCATCTGGTCGCCTTGCCAGCGGCCCGTTGCGGCTTGCAGCGCGCCCCGATTGGCATCGTTACCCGTGATTTTCCAACAGTTCTCCTCGCGTGAAAAGGTGCGCTGAAAATGCACGCTGGTGGTGGGATTGCCGGAAGCGTCGGTCAGCTTCATATCGTCTTCGATCCCGCTGCCATCGGCAGTGCGCCATGCCCTCCAGCTGCCAGCCAGCTTGGGTTGGCCATGAATCAGCGCTACCAGGCCGCTCACCTTGATCTCGCCGCTGAGCTCCCACTGCCCCACCAGGAAGTCGAACTGGCGCGCCTCGTTGGCGGCAGATGCGGTAACAGCGCAGCCAAGCAACACAGCGGCGGCAAGGGCAAATCGGACAACGGCATTCATGGCGCACTCCCCCAGCGTAAAAAGATGGGCCGAGCTTAGCACGGGCCGCGACAGGCAAATGCCGGTTTTCGCCCAATCGCCCAAACAGGGCGGTGAACGGTCAGCCGCAGGCCGGCAGGCCCGCTTATTCTGGCTGCACTGATCACCAACCCGGAAAGCGCCCCATGAACCATCCTCTGATACGCCTGACTGGCGTCGGCAAGACCTACCCCGGCAACTGCACCGCCCTCGCGGGCTTTGACCTACACGTGCAGCGCGGAGAATTCGTCGCCATCACCGGGCAGTCGGGCAGCGGCAAATCCACCGTCCTGAATCTGCTGGGCGGACTGGATCGTCCCACGGCTGGCGAAGTATGGGTGGACGGCCAGGCCATACACACCCTGTCGGAACGCCAGCTGGCGCAGTGGCGCGGGCACGCCGTCGGCATCGTATTCCAGTTCTTCCAGCTGATGCCCAGCCTGTCGGCGCTGGAAAACGTCATGCTGCCGATGGATCTGGCCAGGCGCTGGCCCGCGCGCGAGCGCAGCGGCCGCGCCCTCACCCTGCTGACACGGCTGGGCATTCCCGAGCAGGCGGACAAGCTCCCCTCGGCCATGTCCGGCGGCCAGCAGCAGCGCGTCGCCGTCGCCCGCGCCCTGGCCAATGCACCGGCGCTGCTGCTGGCTGATGAACCGACCGGCAATCTGGACACCCGCAACGCCGCCATGCTGCTCGATCTGCTGGACGAGCTGGTGGCGCAGGGCCAGACCCTGGTGATGGTGACCCACGATCCCGCCGTGCTGCGCCGCGCCCACCGCACGGTGACGCTGGTGGATGGCCGCAAGGTCGCCGAAGGCCAGCCGCAGCAGGCCACATCGCATCAGCCGATCGCGGAGGCCTGCCATGTTTGATACGCGCTGGCGCAAGACCATGCGCGACGCCTGGGGACACCGCGCCCGCACCCTGCTGGTGGTGCTGGCCGTGGCCCTCGGGCTGATCGGCGCGGGCGCGGTGCTGGATGCCTGGGCCCTGGTGCGCACCACCACCCAGGCCACTTACGCCGCCAGCCATCCCGTCGCCGCCACGCTGAAAGTCACGCTGCTCGATCCTGCCTTCCTGGCGCGGGTGCGGCAGATGCCGGGCATCGGCACCGCGCGGGCACGCCGCACTGCACTCGCCACCTTGCAGTCGGCAGGCGACCGCAAGACCGCCCTGCTGTTTGCGCTGGATGACTTCAACCGCCCCGATATCGCCCGCCTGCAGGATGTTGACGGTCCCTGGCCGCCAGCAGATGGCGCCATCCTGATCGAACGCTCCTCGCTGCGCTATTCCGGCGCCAGCGTCCGCGAAGACATCACCCTGGCCGTTAACGGCAAGCCGCCGACGCAGCTGAAAGTGGCAGGCCAGGTGCGTGACGTCTCGGTCGCACCCGGCTGGATGGACCACCTGGTCTATGGCTTCGTCAGTCCATCCACCCTGCCGCGCCTGGGTGTAGCAGCCGGCTTCGACGAACTGCAATTCACCGTCTCCGATCCCCTGCCAACGCAGGACTACGTGCGCCAGCTGGCCTGGCAGATCAAGGCGCTGGCCGAGTCGGAAGGACGCCATGTCGGCCGCATCGACGTGCCGGTGCCGGGCCAGCATATCCATGCCGCCCAGATGGAGTCCCTGACCCTGGTGCAAGGCGCCTTTGGCGTCCTGACGCTGCTGGTCTGCGGCTTCCTCATCGTAAACCTGTTTGCCGCCATGCTGGCCGGCCAGCGCCGCGAGCTGGGCGTGATGAAAGCCATCGGCGCCAGCGACGGCCAGCTGGCGGCGCAGATGCTGATCCTGGCGGCAGGCCTTGGTGCGCTGGCGTCCATGCTGGCGCTGCCCGTGGCAGCATGGCTGGGCCGCCGCTACGGCAGTTTTCAGGGCGAGATGCTGAACTTCCCCGTTGAGCACTACGCCATTCCTGCCTGGGCGATCGTACTGCAAGCCCTTGTCGGCATCGGCCTGCCGGTGCTGGCGGCGGCATGGCCGGTGGCCCGCGCCTGCCGCCAGCCCGTGGCGGAAGTGCTGCGCGAAACCGGCCTGCCGGCCAGCACCAGCGGCAACCGCCTGCGCCACTGGCTGCACAGCGCCGGGCTGGCGCGCCCGCAGCTGCTGTCGCTGCACAACGCCTTCCGCCAGCGCCTGCGCTGCGCTTTGAGCTTGCTGGCCCTGGCGCTGGCAGGTGCGGTGTTTGTCGGTGCGGCCAATCTGCGCGCCGCAGTCAGGCAATCGGTCGACGGCATCTTCGCCGCCCAGCACTACGACATCATGCTGCGCGTGAACACGCCCGCTCCTGCCGATCAGCTGGCCGCCGCCGCGCGCACCGTTCCCGGCGTGGCCGCCGCCGAAGCCTGGGGCCACACCAGCGCGGGACTGGCGCACGAAGACGGCACGGTGGGCAATGCCTTCAGTCTCTTGTCCGTGCCGGTGCACAGCCGCGTGCTGGCGCCCGTGGTACGCAGCGGCCGCTGGCTGCAGGACGATGCGCCGGACGGTGTCGTCATCGGCAGCGCGCTGCTGAAGGAGAATCCCGGCTGGCAGGTGGGGCAGTCGATTTCCCTGCTGGTAGAAGGCCGTCCAGTCAGCGCCACCATTGCGGGGATTGTCGACAGCGGTCCTGAATCGATCGGCTATACCACCCCGCAGCAGCTGGCGCGCTGGCGCGGCGACAGCCTGGCCTCGCTGCTGGCCATCCGCGCCCAGGAGCGCAGCAACAGCGCCCAGCTTGATCTGGTGCGCCGCCTCCGCGCGTCGATGGAACAGCAAGGCATCCCGCTGGGCGCCAGCAGCCTGCTGAGCGACTCCCGCCAAGGCATCGAGGACCACCTGCTGATGGTGGTCAGCTTCCTCGGCATGATGGGCTGGGTGATGATCGTGGTCGGCGGCATGGGTCTCGCCTCCACCATGAGCGTCGCCGTGCTGGAGCGCCAGCGCGAAATCGGCGTGCTGCGTGCCATCGGCGCCAGGGGGCGCGCCATTCTCGGCATGGTGCAGCTGGAAGGCCTGGTGATGGCGCTACTGGGCTGGCTGCTGTCGCTGCCCCTGTCGGTGCCGGTCAGCGTGGTGCTGGGCGATGCCTTCAGCCGCGTGATGTTTGCCGTACCCACTTCGCTCATGCCAGAACCTGCCGGCGCCCTGCGCTGGCTGGCCCTGGTCAGCGTCGTCTCCATCATCGCCTGCGCTTGGCCCGCGCGGCAGGCGATGCGGATGCCGGTGGCCACAGCCCTCCAATATGAGTAACATTAAATTTTGGTAATGATGTGGCTTTACGTAGACACTCCCCTTATCGGCCACTGTAAACTTTCATTTTAGGCATGATCATAACTTGCCTTAGAAATGGAGACACTGTACCCAAGATCCTCAAGAACATCGAACCGCAACTCGTCGAGTGCACCCTGCCTATCTTCGGTTTCGATCTGTCCACCCGCGAGTACGAGCTCAATATGGCCCGTGCGGCGATTGAGGAAATGAAGGTCAGCCATCCCGACCCGCGCCAGTCCAACGTGTACGGCGAATGGATGAGCCCCAAGAACAGCCACCAGCTGAACGAGAAATGGAAGCCGCTGTGCGACCTGGTGCGACGTTTTCCTGGGCGGTAAAGAGCCGCACGAAGTGCCGGGCACGGAATTCCACATCTGGCAGTGCTGGGCCATCGAATACGGCGACGGCGGCTATGCGGCCAGCCACAATCACTTCCCCAGCTTCTTCTCCTGCGTGCTGTATCTGGAGAGCGACAACGAAAGCGCGCCGATTATCTTCGGCCGTAACACCCCGCGCCCTGCGCTACGCAATGCCTTCTACCTGTTCCCCGGCACGCTGCAGCACGAGGTGCCGAAGAACAAAGGCCGCCGCGTCGCAGTGGCCATGAACATCCTGAAGAAAAACCCCGACGAGTAAATCAGCCGGGCCGCTTGACGATCAGCGACACATTGCTGCCGCCAAAGGCAAACGAGTTGGACATGGCCGCGCCAAGCGCCTGGCCATGGCGCGCCTGCTGCGCGACGTAATCCAGGTCGCACTGCGGGTCGGCCTGTTCCAGGAAGGCCGTGGGCGGCACCGAGCCGCTCATCAGCGCCTGCACCGTCAGCACAAACTCCAGTGCACCGGCCGCACCCAGCGTATGGCCGTGCATGGACTTGGTCGAGCTGACCATCAGCTGGCTGGCGGCGGCGCCAAAGGTCTGCTTGATCGATTCGGTTTCCGCCAGATCGCCCGCCGCCGTGCCGGCGCCGTGGGCGTTGATGTAGCTGATTTCGCCGCCGTTCAAGCCCGCATGGCGTAAGGCCATCGCCATGGCGCGCGACTGGCCGCCCGGATCCGGCTTGGTGATGTGGGTCGAGTCATTGCTGGCGCCATAGCCCACCAGCTCCGCCAGGATGGTCGCGCCACGGCGCTGCGCCGACTCCAGCGATTCCAGCATCACGGCGGCTGCCGCTTCGCCCAGTACCAGGCCGGAACGATTGTGCGCGAATGGACGGCAGGAACGCTCGACATGTCCCGCCATCGCCGGCGCCAGCACGCGCAAGGCTTCCCAGGCGCTCACCACGCCGTAGGTCAGCAGCGCTTCCGAACCGCCCGCCAGTACACGGTCAGCATAACCGTGATGGATATGCCGGTACGCTTCGCCGATCGCCTGCGCCGACGACACGCAGGCATTGCTGTAATTGCTGACGGTGCCCTTGAACTGGCAGCGCAAGGCGATCTGCGACGCGGCGGCATTGTTCATGCCCGCCACCACCGACATCGGCCGCACGCGCGATTTCCCTTCCACGAACAGGTCGACATAGCCCGCTTCCACGGTCGAAGCGCCGCCCATGCCGGTGCCCCAGAACACGCCGCTGGCGGCTGCATCCTGCTCATCCAGCAGCTGCACGCCGGACTGCGCGAACGCTTCGCTGGCGGCGATCCAGCCCAGCAAGGCATTGCGGTCGAACAGCGGCTGCTCGGATACGGGAATCGCGTCCGGCAAGGCATAGCGGATCTGCGCCGCAGGCAGGCCCGCACGCTGATGCCTGCCCGGCAGCTCCAGCAGATGGATGCCGCTGCGGCCTTCCAGCGTGCGGTCGAAATTGGTCCGTGCACCCACACCCAGGGCGGAGACCGCGCCCAGGCCGGTGATGACGACGCGGCCGGAACTCATACCGCCTCGGCGCGGTCGGCCAGATAGCGGTCGATATGGTCGGCGATGTCCTGCACGTTCACCAGGTTGGGACGTTCATCGCCCAGCTGGATCTTGAAGGTTTCTTCCAGGTCGAAAATCAGTTCGATCACGGCCAGCGAATCCGCGCCCAGGGCTTCCAGCGAGGTTTGGGCCTGAATGGTGTCCGCCGGGACGTCCAGTCGTTTGGCAAGCAGGTCGATTACAGTAGGCAGCGAAGTAGTCATGGCAGGAATCAGATCAGGCAAATTTGAGGTTGGCGCCGGAAACAGCGGCGTGCGTATCGAAGAATGCCAGGGTCTCGTCGGCCACGGCTTCTTTCTCGTTGTCCAGGGTGATGATGTGGTAGCTGTTGTGCAGGATCAGTTTGCGCTTCACGCTGGAGCCGATGTGGCGCTCGACAAAGTCGGCGCTGGCGGTGCTCGCCACATCGTCCTCTTCCGCGTGAATAATCAGCGCAGGCGTCTGGATGCGGCCGATGCCGCGCCGTACTTCCTTGATCAGCCGGTGCGCCTGGAAGATGCCTTCCGCCGACAGGCGCGAAGCCCCCGCCGCCGAGGAGCCGCTCACCTTCATCTCGCGCGCGATCCAGCGCTGCAGGTTTTCGTTCTTCAGACCATAGGGATGGCGCTCATGGTAGGCGTACAGGTAGCGCGCCGGGGTGTAGTACGCGATCGGCAGCAGGAAGCGGTACCAGGGCAGGCTCCAGCCGTCATACGCCAGGGTGGTCGACAGCAGCGACAAGGCGGCGATCTCGCCGCCCTTCTCCATCGCCAGCCGCAGCGCCAGCACGGCGCCGATGCACAAGCCGGTGACGGACACGGTCTTGTGCGTACGCTTCAGTTCTTCAAAATGCTGCAGCACGTCGCGATACCAGGAGTGGTAGTCGGCCGTACTGTAGGACTGGCCGGCGCCCGTGGCATAGCCGTAACTGGGGATGAGCGGGATGACCACCGTATAGCCGGCCTTCTGCAGGCGCTTGCCGATGTATTGCATTTCCAGCGGATTACCCAGCAATCCGTGCAGCGCGAGGACAGCATGTTCGCCTCCCTGCAGCGTAATTGTTTTCATGTGTTTCCCGGTTCCCGTGCAGCGCACTCAATGAAGTGACTAATACTAGTTCAATTGAATCGATAACTCAACGCCACCAGGCCGGAATCCACCCGGGCGCGGCGCACCAGTGGGCTGTCCTGCACCGGCTTGCCCAGCCAGCTGCGGCGCAGGTTGCCGTTGAGGTACCAGGGACCGCCGATGTGCACCTCGGCGAACAGCGCGGCAAACGGGCTGCTCGCCGCGCCGGGCTGGTAGCCCGCCGTGCCTTCGTAATAGCGCACGTAGGCGGACGAACGATACTCCAGACCCGCCTGGGGATACAGTGCCATTGGTCCTGTATCCAGCTCGGCGGCATACATCAAATCGGCCAGCTGGCCATGGGACTTGCCCAGGTCGTGGTAGAGATTGACCATGAAGGCGCCCACGGACGTGACTTGCAAGGTGCCCAGTCCCAGAGGCAGCGAGTCGCGCCGATGCTGGCCGCCACCTGCCGCGTCGCTGGGCGTGTAGCCGTCCGACAGCACACGCGTCACCAGCTCGGCACTGCCCGCGCCCACCGGCAACAATTTGAGGCCAAAGGTATCGATACGGGCAAAGATCGGGCCGGCGTCAAAGTTCAGGTAGGGGATGGCTTCGCGCTGGCGGCCCTGCGCCCGCGCGGGCGTCGGCGCCGCATTGACGCCTGCGCCGATATCGCCCGTCAGCTTCCAGGCGCTGTCTTGCGCGTGCGAGGGCTGCATGGAGAGCAGGCCAAGACCGAGAAATAATGCAAATTTGTTCATGGCCCGTATGACACTCCACTTACCCCGCACTTGTCAAGCCATCGGCCGGGCGAAGCGGCAGCGGCTTTTGGTGTATGCTGCGGGAATGAGCCAAGACACCGATATCCAGCTGAGCGGCCCTTTCAAGGCCGTTGACGGCAGCAACCGCACCATCGACATCAAATCCATCCGCATTTTCGATGAAGGCTACGGCGTCATCGACCTGTATGTGGACCTTGCCGCACCGGCGTCCGACGGCCTGCACCGCGATAAAAAACTGATCGCCGAGATCAGCGCCCAGCTGCGCAAGCTGGGCTACAGCGGTCCGGACCTGACGGCGGGCGATCCCGTGATCCAGGAAAAGCGCCTGATCGTGCTCGATACGCCAGACGAGTTCCTCGCCTTCGCCGTGCGCAAAGGCTTCAAGGATCTGACGTCGGAATTCGACGACGAATAAATCCGCGTCGATTCCGGCGCCCTGCCCCTTAGCGGGACTCCACCGTCAGTACGGTGAACGTACCAGCCTTTAAGGGCGGCTGACGGCCTGCCGTGGCATGTGCCGCCGGATCCACCTCCGCCGCCACCAGGTACAGCTTGTGCGTGGCAGGATCGATGGTCACGGTGCGCGCACGCGGCATGGTCGGCACGCTGGCCTGCACGGCGAACGGCGCCGCGCCGGACACCACGGTCAGGCTGCCATCGCCATTAGAGGCAAACACCAGGTTCCGTTCCGCGTCAAACACCACGGCATCGTTGCCGTGGCCGATCGCCGCCGAGCCCACCACCTTGCCCGATTGCGCGTCCACCATGGCCAGCTTCTGGTTATGGCAACCGGCATAGAGCAGCTTCGCCTGCACGTTGATCGCCAGGCCGGCCGGCTCATCGCAGACCGATGCGACGTTGAAGCGCCGCAGCACCTTGAGCGCGCGCGTATCCACCTCCAGCACCTCGTTCTTGTCTTCCAGTGCTACAAACAGCTTGCCCGCGCCATCCACCACGGCCGTTTCCGGGCCGCCGCCCAAGGCAATCTCCGCCTCGACCTTGTTGGTCTGCGCATCGATCACGGACAGGCTGTTGCTCTTGCCGTTGGCGACAAACACCCGGTGCGTGGCCGTGTCGTACACCAGCGCATCCGGCTTGGCGCCCACCGCCAGCGTCGCCAGCGGCTTGAAGGACTCCAGATCGAACACCGTCACGTTATTGCTGCCGCCATTGCTGGTATAGCCGCGCCCAAGGTCGGAGGCCACCGCCACGCCATGCACGCCAGCGGTGGCGGCGATGGTTCCTGCCACCCGCTTCTCCACCACGTCGAACACGTCGACATGGTCGCCACGGGTCAAGAACAGATGATGGCGCGCCGCATCCATCGACAGATAGTCCCAGCGCACCGGACCTTCCAGCACCTGCTTGTCCACCACCTGATAGCCGGCGCCCGCCGCCAGTGCCGGCAAGGCGCATGCGGATCCCGCCAGCAGCACCGCCGCCATCCGCAGCCATCGATTTGATACTCCGTGCATATGCTTCTCCTCTTTTCTGGTTTTAAATCGCCCGTGAATCCGCGGGCAGCTGCAACTCAACAATCAGTCCCGTGACACCTTCGCCGGGACGGTTCTTCAGGCTCACCGCACCGCCGCACTTTTGCACGATGGCGGCAACAATCGCCAGTCCCAATCCGGTGCCTTGCTGCGCCTGGTCGCCTTGCCGGTGGAATGGCGCAAACACGCGTTCCTGCTCCGCCAGCGGAATACCTGGCCCGGCATCGATCACCGCGATCTGCACGGTGCTGCCGGCCGCCTGCACGTCAACATCGATCTGGCCTTGCGCTGGACTGTAGCGGATCGCGTTGTCCACCAGGTTCCGCACCAGCATGTGCAGCTCCGCTTCGCTCACCAGCACCTGCGCATCCAGCACTCCGGAAAGCCCGACGTCGAGCGACTTAAGCTCCGCCAGCGGCAGCAAATCCTCCAGCACGCGCAGCAAGACCTTGCGCACATCGGCGCTTTCCGGCGCATGCGGGACGCGGGATTGCACGCGCGCCAGCGACAGCAGCTGATCCAGCAAGGTCTTGCCGCGCTCAATCCCCTGGCGCAGTATCTGCAGGCGCTCCGCCGCTTCAGGCGACATCGGCGCATTGGCCAGCCGTTCCGCCTGCAGCGCGATGGCCGCCATCGGCGAACGCAGTTCATGCGCGGCGTCCGCGACGAAGCGCCGCTGGCCATCCATTGCTGCCTCCAGACGCGCCAGCATCCGGTTCAGCGCCACCACGAAGGGCTTCACTTCGACCGGCAAAGCCTGTTCACTCACCGGCCGCAGATCATGCTGGTCGCGCTGATCCAGTTCCAGCGCGGCGTTGGCGACTGGCGCCACCAGCTTGCGCACCAGCGCCGCCACGATCAGCAGCAGCACCACGATCAGCACCAGCAAAGGCAGCATGGTGCGCCAGGCGCTGTCGGTGGCGGCATCGTCCCGTACGTCGGTTTCCTGCGCCACCGCGAAGCGCCGCCCATCGGCCATGGCGCTGACCAGCACACGGAATTCCGTGCCGCCCACCTCCTGAGTACTCAGACCGTCCGGCGTGGCGCGCGGCAGCGCCAAAGCACCGGGCGCCGTGCGGCCTGCGCCATCGAGCGGCTGCACCAGCACGCGCGCATCCTTGTTCCGGCCTTCCGACGCGAAGGGCATTGCCAGTCCCTGCGTGCCGGCCTGGCGCACCAGAATCGCAGCCACCTCGCGCAGCGTGTCGTCCTGAAGCTCGTTCGCCTCTTTGAACGCCAGCGCAAACGAAGCGGCGCCGGCCAGCAGCGCCACCAGCAGAATCGCCGACGCCAGCGCGAAAGACAGCTGCAGCCGCAATGAAGCTTTCAGCCGTTCCTGGAAACCATCCATCCCGCACCCCTGATATTCTTGATGACGTGGCTACCGAATTTTCGGCGCAAGGCATGGATCAGATATTCGATCGCATTGCTCTCAACTTCTTCGCCCCAGCCGTAGACCCGGTCCTCCAGATCGCCGCGCGACAGGATCGCGCCGGGCCGCAGCAGCAGCGCATGCAGCAGGGCGAACTCGCGCCGCGACAGGCTGACCGGCGCATCCTGTCCCACCCAGGCATCGTGCGTCGCCGGGTCCAGATGAATCACGCCGTTGGTCAGCAGCGTTGCGCCGCCCGAGCTTTGCCGGCGCATCACCGCCCGCATGCGCGCCAGCAGTTCCACCATCGCGAACGGCTTGATGATGTAGTCATCCGCGCCGCCATCCAGTCCACGCAGGCGCTCATCCAGATCGTCGCGCGCGGTGATCACCAGCACGGGCAGCGTATGGCCGCCGCTGCGCAGCGCACGCAATACCTCCTGGCCATCACGCCCCGGCAAGCCCAGATCGAGCAGCAGAAAGTCGTAATGCTGGCAGGCGACGGCAGTCAGCACTTCCGGGCCGCTGCGCACCCAGTCCACGGCATACGAAGCGTCGCGCAGCGCCGCCTGCACCACACCGCCAATCATCGGGTCATCCTCAGCCAATATCACACGCATACATTCTTTCGGGATCGATCTTCGCAGAGGGTAGCATGGCAAACGCCAAGCGCGAACCTTAAGGCCTGAAACTTAGCTCAGCCTGAGGAAACGGCCCGATTCACGACATACGCAACATAGTGAAATCACGACTGGTGCGGCCCCTGTTTCTCGCGCTACGATGCACGCCAATCATGATCACAGGAGCTAGCATGAACACCTCTAATTTGGCCAAGGTACCCGCCGTAACGCTGGGTTTCTGGCTCATCAAGATCCTCGCCACCACCCTGGGCGAAACCGCTGGCGACGCCGTCACCATGTCGATGAACCTGGGCTACGCGGCCGGCACGGCGATCTTCACCGTCCTGCTGATTGCCGCGCTGGGGGCGCAAATCCGCGCGCAGCGCTTTCATCCCGCGCTGTTCTGGGTGGCTATCGTCGCCACCACCACGGTCGGCACCACGCTGGCCGATTTGTGCGACCGCTCGCTCGGCATCGGCTACCTGGGCGGATCAAGCCTGCTGTTTGCCTTGCTGATGGTGACGCTGTTCGTCTGGCACCGCAGCCTCGGCACCGTATCGATCAAGCGTCTCGATTCCGGCAAGGCCGAGGCCTTCTATTGGGCGACGATCCTGTTCTCGCAAACGCTGGGCACCGCCCTGGGCGACTGGGTGGCCGACCCGGACACCGGCTGGGGCCTGGGCTATGGCGGCGGCGCTGCCCTGTTTGCCGTGGGGCTGGCGATTGTGCTGGCCCTGTATCGCTGGTCGCGGGTATCGCACACGGCGCTGTTCTGGGCAGCCTTCATCCTCACCCGGCCATTGGGCGCGACGGTCGGCGATTTTCTCGACAAGCCCATCGCCAATGGCGGCCTGGCGCTCAGCCGCTATGCGGCATCGGGTGCGCTGGTTGCAGGCATGCTGCTGCTGATTCTCGCCCTGCCCCAGCGCGCCGAAGTTCTCGAGGACAGGGCCAATGGCTAAGTACGCCAGCTTGCTTGGATTGGCACTGCTGGCGGCGTGGATGCACGACGCACAAGCCGGGCCGCCCTTCGTCACCGACGATCCCGAGCCGGTCGAGCTGCATGCCTGGGAAATCAATTACGGCGCCACCTACACTCACGCGGCGGGAGGCAGCTCCGGCGCGCTGCCCGGCGTCGACCTGAACTACGGCGTCGCCACTAACGTGCAATTGCATGCCCAGCCTCAGATGGCTTACGTACAAGGCGCTGACGGCCACTCGTACGGTCTGGGCGACCTCGAACTGGGCGTCAAATACCGCTTCACTGCGCCCGATCAGCCATCCGATGGCTGGATGGTCGGCGTCTATCCCATGCTGGAGCTGCCAACGGGCAGCGCAAGGCGCGGCTTGGGCGCAGGATCCCACAGCCTCTACCTGCCCTTGTGGCTGCAGACCACACGCGGCCACTGGACCTTCTTTGGCGGCGGCGGCTACTGGCTCGACAGCGGCGCCGATGCGCGCAACACCTGGGCTGGCGGCGCCACGCTGCTCTATCAGATCAGTGAACGCCTGCAATTTGGCGGCGAGCTTTATGGCTCGGGCGCCCGCACGATGGACGGCCGCGCAACGCTGGGCGCCAATCTCGGCGGCGTCTACCAGCTCGATGGCGGCATGGCCTTGCTGTTCTCCGCAGGACGAGGCCTGAAAAGTGCCAGCACCACCAACCAGGCCTCGCTTTACCTGGGACTCCGTACTACCTACTGATTTTCCGGCAGTGCGCACGAACTTTCCGCAACAAACGATGTCAAAGCTCAAAGCCTCTCGTCCAGCCCGATGTCAAAGTTCAAGCCTGTTCGCGGGAGGCACTATGGACTACGAAACACGCATCAGCAAAATTGAGGCCCAGCAGGAAATGAATCAAAAGGAATTTGACCGCCAGCACCAAGCGATCATTGAGCTCCGTAAATTGATGCTGGAGAGATTCGATCAGGTAGATTTCCGTTTTAGCGAGGAACGGACGCATACCGACCTGAGCATCGAAAATCTTCGAACCCATACTGACAGGCGTCTTGAGGAACAACGCAGGTACACTGAGCAAGGTTTCACAGAGCTCCGCGATGAACTGCGTGTCAATATGCGCTGGATGATAGGCATGTGGTTCACCACCGTCGGCATGTTTGCCAGCCTTGCTGGCAGGGTCTTCGGACTCTACTAAGCGTGCCACCAAGGAAAGCTGTGGTAGGCTACAATCTCCGACTTTTCGCCTGAGTCGCGAGGATGAAGTTCATGCTGCGGTCTATCCATCTTGCCACTTGCCTGCTGTTGGTGTCGCTCTCCGCATTCGCGAAGGCAGACACCGTGCCGCTTGAATTGCGCATCGCAGTGCCATCCGATGGCCATGCCACCTACTTCGTCCGCCTGCTGGAACAGTCACTGAAACTGATCCAGCAGCCCTATCACATCCGCTACGTCAAGGACATACCAGCACGCCGCATGTGGTGGATGCTCGGTAAAGACGACATCAATCTCTTCTACGGCATACAGTCGAAGGATAAGGACAATGCTGCGCAGCTGGTCCCGGTGCGTCACGCTTTGACCAACGGCCTGATCGGCCAGCGCATACTCCTGATACGCCCAGCCGATACGGCAGTCTTTGCACGCGTCCAGTCCGTGGACGATTTGAAGCGCACCAGGCTGATCGCCGGCTTCGGCGCCGGCTGGGGCGATGCCAAGGTCTGGAAGGCTTCCGGCCTGCCGCTGTATGAGCATACCGCGCCGTGGAGCACCGTCTACGGCATGGTCGCGGCGGGAAACCGGCACGTCGACTACCTCCCGCGCGGGATCATCGAAGTGCTGGAAGAAGCGCGCCAGCATCCCGAGCTGAAGGTGGAGCAGCACCTGCTAGTCGACTATCGCGCCGACTTCGGCTTCTATCTGACCTCATCGGCCGCCAGTTATCGCCCCATCATCGAGCGCGCGCTGAAGGCGGCGGAAACCAGCGGACTCAAAGCGCGCCTGATGGAAGAAGCCTTCGGCGCCGACATCAAGGCGCTGGAGCTGGATCGCCGCACGCACCTGCATCTGTCCGCCACCCCGGATTGAATCCCAATAAAAAACCCCGCCAAGCCGTTGCCAGCCTGGCGGGGTTTCGATCAGAACCCGGTCGGTCTTACACTTTGACCGTATCGGCCACTTCGCGGAATTCCGCGATCTGGTCGAAGTTCATGTAGCGGTAGATCTTGTCGGCGTTCTGGTCGATCACGCCGATATGCGACATGTACTCTTCCTTGGTCGGAATGCGGCCCAGGGCCGAGCACACGGCCGCCAGTTCAGCCGAACCCAGGTACACGTTGGTTTCCAGACCCAGACGGTTCGGGAAGTTACGGGTCGAGGTCGACATCACGGTCGCGCCCTTGCGGATCTGCGCCTGGTTACCCATGCACAG
>Ga0213872_10000058_pt1 | contig 100531 bp, 80 predicted proteins | sample VelepicomBERX_R2_FD_160071 | JGI IMG/M metagenome (GOLD analysis project Ga0213872, IMG submission 160071) | Rhizosphere microbial communities from Vellozia epidendroides in rupestrian grasslands, the National Park of Serra do Cipo, Brazil - RX_R2 | ecosystem: Host-associated > Plants > Roots...
GTCGAGCTTGTCGTGGAACAGCGCCTGGCCGACCGCGAGCACCTGTTTCGCCTGCGCGGGCGCGAGCGCGTCGCGGCCGTTCATCAGCACGACGATCTGGCGCTGGCGCAACAGCAGCTCGCGCAGGTCGGCCTGCAGGCCCGCCGCCTGGGCCGCGGCCTTCGCGTCGAGCGGCGCGGCAGTTGCGGGGCCAACCCGCCCTGCCCCACGGTGCTGCCACCACCAGCCGCCGCCGGCCAGGGCCGCGAACAGCACGGCCACGCCGGCTCCCAGGACGATGCGCTTGCTCGAACTCAATCGGTGCTCCCTGTTTTATGCGGACGCAAGATTAGCCGAGCTTTGCGGCCCGGCCCGCCTCATGCGTCAAAGCGGCAGCGCGTCGATCGACGGCCGCGCGCAAGCCGCCGCGAACTCGTCGGCGAGGCGCTGGCCCTCGCGCACCGCGCGCAGCCAGTCGCGCGCGCGGCCGTCGAAGTCCTCGCCGTAGCGCGTGAAGTCCTTGCGGTCGGGCAGCTTGGCGTTGGGCAGGGTCGCGACCCAGGCCGGGTTCGGCGCGAGCACGACGACGTTGTCGAGGAAGGGCGTCGCGCGGTGCCGCCCGCGGAAGGGCTTGTCGAGCCAGCCCGGCACGACCTGCTGCTGGAAATGCGGGTAGAGCACGAGCGCGTCGCCGGCCATCGCCGCGTAGTCGAGGTGCAGGTGATAGTCGGTGATGCCGCCGTCCCAGTAGGCGCCGCGCGGCGCGCCCGGGATGTCGTGGACGGCCTGGAGCCAGAACGGGATCGAGCAGCTCGCGAGCACGCTGTCGAGCAGGTTGTCCTGGCTGAGCGTCACGACATGGCTGCGGTAGTCGTGCAACGGCACCGGCAGCTTCGCGCGCGGGTCGCTGAACACGACGCGCTCCAGCCAGCCGCCCATCGCGCGGCGCGCGAGCGCGTTCGCCGCGAACGCGCCCGTGTAGCCGAGCGGCGTGCGCAGCCGGCCCTCGCGGCGCAGCACATGGCGGCCGCGCGTCGTGAACACGTGCAGGCGCAGCTGCGGGTGCGACAGCACCGCGGCCTCGTGGCCCTTGAAGACCTCGTCGAGCTTGGCCTTGAAGCCGCGCGTGACGGTCGCCGCGTCGGGGCGCGTCTTGCTCGAGCGGCGCCCGTCGTCGTCGTAGCGCTGGTGCGCGTACTCGGTCGCGAGGCGCTCGAACTCGTGGCGGACCTCGGCCGGGCTGCGCGTCAGGCAGGCCGTCGCCATGCGCCACGCGCCGATCGACGCCCCGACCAGGTGGACCGGCTGCGCGCGGCGCGGCAGCCAGTCGGCGAACAGGTACTGGTCGAGCGCGTTGAGGACGAGGCCCTTGGGGCCGCCGGCCGCGGCCGGGATCACGGCGACGTCGGCCGGCGCGAGGCCGCGCTCGGCCAGGCGCGCCCGCGCGCGCGGTCCCGCAAAGATCTGCAGCGCCCTCACCTCGCCTTGCGTCACAACTTCATCTCCATGGAAATGCCGAACTGGGTCCGGCCGTAGCTCTCGACACCCGAGTAGTAGCCGCTGCCGAGCAGCGTCGTCGTGTTGGTGTCGACCGGCTGGAGATTATTGGCCGAGACGCGCAGCGAGCTCGTCTTGCTGAGCGTCCACAGCAGGTAGGCGTCGAAACCGCGGCGGCGCGACTGGATCACCGAGGTGTCGGCCGTCTGCGTCGTCGTGTAGCCGGGCGTGAAGGTCAGGCTCGAGCCGAAGGCGAACGGCTCGCTGCGCATGCGGTAGTCGAAGCCGAAGGTGCCCGACCAGGGCTGCTGGCCGTCGAGCCGGTTGTTCGGGCCCGGCAGCGTCTCGACGTCGGAGCGGTAGACATTCAGCGAGGCGCGCAGGTTCAGCGGCAGGCGCGGGTCGAACCAGCGCGGCATCAGCTCGCCGGCCTGGCCCTTGAGCTCGAGCTCGAGGCCCGTCGCCGTCGCCTTCGAGAAGTTCGTCGGCGCGGCGATCCAGCGCTGCACCGGCGACCAGGACACCGTCTCGAGCGAGGTCACGGTGCGGATCAGGTTGTCGACGTCGCGCCGGAACAGGCCGATCGACATCACGCCGCCCGAGGGCAGATAGGTCTCGTACGCGAGGTCGAGGCCGGTCGCGAGCTCGGGCTTGAGCGTGGGATTGCCCATGTGGTCGGGCGAGATCTCGGTGTTCGGCTGCGTCGGGTCCGGGTACAGGCTCGACAGCGCCGGGCGCGCGAGCAGCGCGCTGAGGTCGGGCACCTTGTAGCTGCGCGTGAGGCTCGCGCGGATCAGGTCGCGGCCCTTGGGGTCGAGCTTGTAGTTCAGGTGCAGCAGCGGCGTCGTCACGCTGCTGACGTTGCGCGTCTCGCCGGTATCGCTCGCCGCGCTCTCGGTCACGATGCGCTCGCTGCGCAGGCCGAGGTAGGCCGACCATTGCTTGCTGATGTCCCATTCGTCCTGGGCCCACAGCGCCTGGCGGGCTATGCGCGCCGAGAACGGCAGGCCGTCGATGCCGGGCAGCTGCGGCACGCCGGCGATCTCGACCGCGCGCTCTTCGTCGTGGCGGCGCCATTCGAGCTCCCAGCCGACCGAGACGCTGTGCGCGTCGCCGACGAGCTGGGCGAACTTGCCCGACTGCGTGAGGTTGCGGTCGCGGTTCGTGCCGCTCGAGGTGCGCGGCGGCTCCGACGCCGTGACGTTGTCGAAGCCGCCGCGCGCGTCCTGCACGCCGGCCTTGAGCTCGACGCGCTGGGTGTCGCTGAACTGGTTCTGGTACTGGACGTTGCCGCGCACCATCTGCCAGGTGCCGAGGTTGTTCGCGTTCGCGTCGAGGCTCGGCGCCCCCTCGATGTCGCTGTACGCGTAGCGGCTGTTGCTGTGCCACTGGCCTTTCTGCAGAAAGCCGAGCAGCGTCAGCGTCTGGGCGTCGTCGATCTTCCAGTTCAGGCGCGGCGTCGCGTTGAAGCCGGTGCCGTAGTTGTCCGTGACCTGGTGCTCGGTGACCAGGGACGGCCGGTAGTCGGTGCCCGGCGAATAGCGCGTGATGTCGCTGACGTTCTGGTTGCGCCAGCCGAAGACCGACAGCGGCAGCAGGTAGGACAGGCCGCCGGCGCTCGAGCCGTAGGTGTAGGTACCCGACGCGCTCGGCCGCACGGCGCTGTAGCCGACGCCGACGCGCAGTTCGCGCTGGGTGCGCTTGGGCGGTTCCCTGAGGATGATGTTGATCGTGCCGGCGACGGCCTGGGCGCTCTGGTCGGCCGTCGGTGCCTTCGAGACCTCGATGCGCTCGACCTGGGCCGGGTCGAGCTGGCTCAGGTCGAAGCCCGGCGGCGCGGGGTCGCCGTTGAGCAGGATCAGCGTGTAGCCCGAGCCGAGCCCGCGCATGACCGGCGTGCTGCCGCGCATCGTGACGCCGGGCAGGCGCTTGAGCACGTCGGCGACGTTGGTGTCGCCGTATTTGTCGAGCTCCTCGCGGCCGTAGAGCTGCTTGGCGACGCGCGAGCGGCGGCGCATGTCGGCGTCGCTCTGCGGCTTGGCGGTGACCTCGACGCGGTCGAGCTTGGCCGGCGTTTGCGTCTGCGCGTTGCCGGTCGGCGGGCCGTCCTGGGCCCGGGCCGGGACCGCGGACAGGGTCAGCAGGGCCAGCACGGCGCCGGCCAGGGGGGCGAGCTTGAGATCCATGTAATGCGGGAGCAAGGCAGACGACAAAGCCGCGGATCATGCCGCAGGCGCGTGACAAGCGTCGAAAGTCACTACATCGTGCGATTTATGGGCCGTCGGGTGGGCCGATCGCGACTTTTCATCCGAGCCACGGCCTTGTCGCGGCGAGAATGCCCGCGCCTTGCGCAAGCGCGCACATGAGTTGCGGTTATGGGAGGGTGCATGGATTTCTCGACATTCGTCGGGGCCTCGGTCCACGACATGAAGAACTCGGTCGGCGTGATCACGGCCTACCTCGAGGACCTGCTCGCCCAGGCCGGCGGCGCCGAGGCGCCCCTGCTTCAGCAGACGCTGCACGAGACCCAGCGCGTCAACGGCAACCTCGTCCAGCTGATGGCGATCTACAAGATCGAGCGCGGCCTGTACCCGTTCAACCCCGAGGAGATCGACTTCGCCGAGCTCGCCGCCGAGGTGCTCGGCCGTGTCCAGCCGCTCGCGCGCATCCGCGGCGTCGCGCTGCACACCGAGCTGCCCGGCGACGCGCCGGCCTGCTACTGCGACCGCGAACTCGTGCTCAGCGTGCTGACCCAGGCGATGTTCAACGCGCTGCGCTACACGCGCTCGCGCGTCGTGTTCGGCGTCGCCGTGACGCCCGAGGGCCTCGCGATCCGCGTCGACGACGACGGCGCCGGCTTCCCCGCGTTCATGCTCGCGAGCGACTACCCGCAGCCGGGCATCGACACGGCGACCGGCAGCACGGGCCTGGGCCTGTACTTCGCGCGCCATGTCGCGGCGCTGCATCGCCACAAGGCGCGCGCGGGCCAGACCCGCATCGAAAACCTGGCCGAGGGCGGCGGACGCTTCGTCCTCGTCCTGCCCTGAGGCGCCACCACCATGCAGGACATTTTCGGTTCGCGCAAATTCCTCCTGGTCGAGGACTTCGAAACCATGCGCAGCGTGATCCGCGGCCTGCTGCGCCGCTGCGGCGCCGAGCGCGTCGACACGGCCGCGTCGGCCGACGAGGCGAGCAAGCTGCTCGCGCGCGAGCGCTACGACGTCGTGCTGTGCGACTACAACCTCGGCGTCGGCAAGAACGGCCAGATGCTGCTCGAGGAGTCGCGCTTCAAGCAGTGGATCTCGCCGACGACGGTCTGGATCATGATCACGGCCGAGAAGAACTCGGACATGATCTTCGTCGCCGCCGAGCACGCGCCCGACGACTACCTGCTCAAGCCGATCACCGAGGGCACGCTGCAGACGCGGCTGCAGCGCCTGCTCGCGCGCAAGGCCGCGCTCGCCGACATCGTCGCGGCGATGCAGGCGAAGGACTATGCGCGCGTCGTCTACCTGTGCAACCAGCGCAAGCCCGAGGGCAAGAACCTCGCCGACCTGCTGCGCCTGCAGGCCCAGGCCTACGAATTGAGCGGCGACGCCGAGCGCGCGATCGCGACCTACCACGACGTGCTCGACCGCGCCGACATCGCCTGGGCCAAGCTCGGCATCGCGCGCATCAAGGCGGCCAAGGGCGACGAGGCCGGCGCGCGCGCGCTGCTCGAGGAGATCGTCAGCGCCCACCCGCAGTACCTCGAGGCCTACGACGGCCTCGCCCAGCTGCTCGAGCGCCGCGGCGAACTCGACCGACAGCTCGAGATCCTGCAGCGCGCGACCAAGCTGTCGCCGAACTCGGCGGCCCGCCAGGCCGCGCTGGGCCAGGTCGCCGTGCGCAGCGGCCAGCTCGAGCTCGCGGGCCAGGCCTTCTCGCGCTCGATCAAGCTCGCCGAGCACAGCGCGATGCGCACGCCGGCCGCGCAGCTGGGCCTCGCGCGCGTGCAGTCCGAGACCGGTTCGCCCCAGGACGCCTTGCAGACGCTCGCGGCCGTCGAGCGCGACTTCGACGCGCCCGAGGCGCGCCTGCTCGCGAAGACCGAGGCGCTGCGCGCCCATGTGAAGGCCGGCGACGAGGCCGCGATCCAGGCCGCGCAGGCGCAGCTGCTCGCGCTGACCGTCGGCGCCGCCGAGGCCGTGCCGACCGAGGCCGCGATGCAGGTCGCCGAGACGCTGATGCAGCTGGGCCGCCAGAGCGTCGCGACCGAGCTGCTGCAGTTCGTCGCGCGCAACAACCACGAAGACCAGTCGGTCGCCGAGCGCGCCCAGCGAGTGTTCGAGTCGGGCGGCATGGGCGACGCGGGCCGCGAGCTGCTCAGCGCGTCGCGCAAGCAGGCCGCCGAGGCCATGAGCGAGGGCGTGCAGCTGCTCGGCCAGGGCAAGCTTCCCGAGGCGCTCGACAGCATGCGCCGCGCACGCGCGCTGATGCCGCAGAACAGCCGCGCGCTGCTGAACCTCGCCTACGTGGCCGTCGTGAGCCTCGAGAAGACCGGCTGGGACGCGACGCTCGGCGCCGAGGCGCGCGCGGCGATCGCGCTCGCGCAAGGTCTCGCGCCCGGCAACGCGCGGGCCGCCGAGCTGCACGGTCGACTGCAGAAGGTCGCGCCCGCGCATTGAGCGGATCCTCGCGGGCTCAGCGCAACGCGAGCGACGCGCCGGTCCACGCCGGGTCGGCCCAGCGCTGGAACACGCCGAGCTGCTTCGCGTCGCCGGCCTGGTGCAAGGGCGCGAGCGTCGCCAGCTCGAGCTGCTGGAAGCGCCGGCTCGCGTAGCGGCCCTCGGCGCGCGACTCGCTGACGACGAGCAGCTGCTTACCGCCGGGCACCCAGCCCGCGAACTCGACGTAGCCGAGGCCCGGCGCCGCGAGCGTCGGCGGCAGCACGTCGACGGTCCAGCCGCCCTGCCCAGCGCGCAGCACCCAGAGCTCGCGCCAGCCGTCGAGCGGCTGGACCGCGATCGCGAGCGCGTTGGCCTCGCGGTCCAGCGTCGCCGACGCGAGCATCACGGCGCCGACGCTGCAGCGCGCGACGAGCGCGTCGCCGTTCGCGTTCGAGAGCGTCAGGCAGCGCTCGCCGACGCCGGCCCCGTCCTTCAGCGTCAGGCGCAGGCCCTGGGCGAACTGGCGCTCGGCCGGCTGCTCGAGCGCGAGCCAGCGCATCGCATTCACGCGCATCGCCGTGTCGTTGGCCTCGGGCTGGTCGTCCTCGGGCAGCTCGGTCGGCTCGACGCGCGCGAAGTCGGCGAGCGCGGCGCGCGCGAGCGCCGCGTCCCGCGCCGCGAACGCGCGGCTCGCGCCGACGCTCGCGCGGCGCAGCAGCAGGCGGTTCTTCAGGTAGCCGGGCAGGCCGTCGAGCGGCGCATGCGCGAGCACCTCGGCGCGCCACGCGTCGCTGGCCTCGCGCTGGCTGGCGGTGAGCGCGGCCGGGCGGCATTCGGCGCGCGTGAGCGCGAGCGCCGCGCGCGCCTTGGCCTCGGCGCTCGCGGGCAGGCTCAGCACGCGGCGCCAGGCGTCGCCGTCGTAGCAGGCGAGCATGCTGCCGTCGGCCTGCTCGAAGTTCTCGAAGCGCAGGCCGTAGCGCGCCGCGACGTCGAGCAGGCCCGCGCGCTGGCGGCCCGTATTCGCGGCGATGCGCGCGCCGAAGTCGCCGAGGTCGGCGAGCACCTCGGCGCCGTCGGGGCCGGCGAGCTCGGTCTTGCTCGCGGCCTGGATATAGGCAGCCGCGAGCGCGACGCCGAGGCCTTCGCTGCCGTCCTGCGCCGCGGTCACGCGCAGCTGGGCGAGCAGCGTCGCGGGATCCGCGGCGAGCGCGAGCGTCTGCGCGCGCCGCACATAGCCGCCGCGCTCGCGGCCGTAGTCCCAGACCTGCAGCCAGTCGAGCCGCTCGGCGCGGACCTCGAGCGCCTCGCCGCGCAGCAGCTGGGCCTGCTGCGGGCTCGAGTCGCGCGCGGCCGCGCGCAGGCTGGCAAGGTCCTGCAGCACGAGCACGACGGGCTTGGGCGCGTCGGCCGGCGCGGGCGACGCAATGGCAGCGGGCGTCGCGGTCGGTGCGGCCTCGGCGGCGGCGGCGGCGAGCGCGAGACCCATGAGCAGGGCAGGCGTGGTCTTCTTCATGACGTTCACTCCTGCGCCTGGGCTTGCGCCGGGTTCGGCGCGGGCGCGGCCGCGGCCTGGCTCTGGCCAAGCAGCCCAGCACCGATGAACGCGCCGCTCGCCGACGGCGGTGCGATGATGACCTGGACCTTGTCCGAGAGCTTGTCGGCGAGCGTCTTCTGCACGAGCAGCGGGTGCTGGGTCAGCAGCGCGCCCTCGCGCGCCATGCGCTCGGCGTCGACCTTGCTGATTTCGGCGAGTCGGTAGGCCTCCGCGTCGGCGAGACGCTGACGCGCGCGGGCTTCGGCCTCGACCTCGATCTGGCGCGCCTTCGCATTGCCCTCGGCGAGCTTGACGCGCTCGGCGTTCGCCGCGTCGGCCTCGAGCGCGCGCTGCTGGATCTGCTTTTCCTTGAGCGGCAGGATGTGCTGCATCGCCTCCTCCTGCGCGCGCGCGGCGATCACCTGTTCGCGCTCGGCGGCCTCGGCCGCGATCTCGCGGCGCGACTTGTCGGCCTGCGCCTCGAGCTCGGTCTGCTTGACCTGCTGGGCCTTGAGCGCGAGCGTGTACTGCATCTTGTCGGCCGCGAGGCCCTCGGCGAGCAGACCCTCCATGCCCGCGCGGTAGTCGGCCGGCAGGTCGATATGGCCGATCTGCACGCTGCGCAGCTCGATGCCCTGGGCCGCGAGCTTGGCGCGCAGCGCGGCCGTGATCGCCTGCTCGATCGGGGCGCGCTGGGTCGAGAAGATCTCGCGCACGCTGTGCTGGGCGACGACCGGGTAGACGCTCGCCTGCAGCGCCGGGTCGATCAGGTCGCGCTCGATGTTCTCGGGCAGGCGCGCGGCGAGGCCCGGCAGCTGACGCTGGTCGATACGCCAGGCCAGCGTCAGGTCCATGCCCAGCGACAGGCCCTCGAGCGACTGCAGCGCGCCGGCGCCGTCGGCGCTCGCCATGCGGCTCGCGTGGTAGATCTGGTCGCGCGCCGGCAGCACGCGCACCTCGTAGACGCCCGGCAGCAGCAGCAGCCGGCCCTCGGTCGCGGCGACCGCGCGGCCCGTGAACAGGTCGGTGCGCACCGCGACCTCGCCCGCGTGCACGGTGTAGAGCGGCGGGTGCTTGGCGAGGCCCCAGGCCGCGCCGCAGGCCAGCGCGACGGCGCCGACGCGCAGCGCCACGCGCGGCGCGCCGCGGCGCACCGCGGCGCTGGCCGGTTGCGCCGCGTGCAGCCAGGCGGCGACGCGCGACGGGATGGTCTTGAGGGCTTGCGGGAGCTTCATGGCGGCCTCCTGAGGGCGCTTCGTTGGGGTGAACGCATGATTCCGCGCCCCCGGGGAAGCCTCAATGCCGCGGCCATGCCGCTTTGCTCCGCGACGCGGAAGAAATCTTCCGGGAGCCGGCGCGACGCGACTTCCATAATCCGCCCATGACGCGCATCGCCCTGATCGAAGACGACCGCCCGACCAGCGACCAGCTCGCCGGCTGGATCCGCGCCGCGAAACCCGAGGCCCAGGTCGACCAATGGTTCGACCGCGACACGGCCGAGGCCGCGCTCGAGCGCGAGACCTACGACCTCGTGCTGCTCGACATCGAGCTCGGCCGCGAGCGCCACGCGGGCGTCGCGCTGATCAACGCGATCAACAAGCGCCGCCAGGGCACGCCGGTGCTCGTCGTCTCGGCGATGCCCGCGGCGATCTACCGCGGCATCATGAAGGCGCTCGACGCCTGGGACTATCTGCAGAAGACCGCGTTCGACGAGGCCGAGTTCGTCGAGACCTTTCTCGACATGCTGCGCGCGGCCCGGGCCGCGAAGCGCGCCGAGCCCGCGACATCGGCGGCGGCGCCCGCCGCGAGCGCGCCCGAGCTCCAGCTCGACCCGCTGTGGCAGCGCTCGGCGGTCTGGCGCGGCCAGCGGGTGAACCTGCCGCTGACCGCGCAGCGCATCCTCGCCACGCTGTACCAGCGCCGCGGCGAGGTCGTCAGCTACGAGGAGCTGTTCGACGTGGTCAAGAGCGGCCGCAGCCGCGACAACGTGCGCAAGCACGTCGCGACGATCCGCGAGGCCTTCCGCGACGCCGACCCGGGCTTCGACGCGATCGAGAACGTGCCGATGCGCGGCTTCCGCTGGGCCGCATCTTGAAGATCAAGCTGCCGCGCTTCGACCTGACCTACCCTCGCCTCGGGCTCGCCGCGTGGCGCAACCGGCTCGTGTTCCACGGCGTGTTCCTGCTGCTCGCGCTCGCGACCGTCGCGCTCGCCGTGACCCTGCTGCGCGAGGAGAAGCAGCGCGCCTACCAGCGCTACGCCGAGGGCTTCGGCCGTTCGCTCGCGACGCTCGGCGCGAAGCTGCGCCACCCGACCGGCCAGCTCGCGCTGCTGAACCCCGCGCAGGACGAGGCGCGCGGCGCGACGCCGCTGCTGCTGCCGTTCGCCGCGATCGACTTCGACGACCCGCAGAAGGCGCGCAGCGCCGTCGAGATGGCCGGCTGCGCGCGCCAGTACGCGAACGGCGCGAGCCTGTGCCTCGCGGTCGGCAGCAACGCCTACGCGGGCGGCTTCGTCTACGCGGTCGGCGCGCTCGGCGCCGGGCCGCTCGTCGCGCGCGAGCGCGGCCGGCTCGAGCTCGGCGGCGTCGACCGGGCGCGCGTGCGCCTCGCCTACCGCGGCGAGGTCCAGCAATGGCTCGCGCCGTTCGAGGCGATGGCGCCGGAAGGCTTCGCCCAGCGCGGCCGGCTGACCGGCTTCGCGACGGCGGCCGACGACCTGCTCGCGCACGGCACGCGCCCCGACCGCGACTTCAGGGGCTGGCTGTGGCGCGAGGGGCCCTGCCTCGGCGGCGGCAGCGATCCGGCGACCTGCGCGCGCCGCACGATGTTCTCGCTGCGCCTGCCGGTCGCGGCGCTGCGCGACGCGCTGATGCGCGGCGGCCAGGTGGTCTGGCCGCCGCCCGACCTGGCGCTGATGGCGCTGCGCATCACGCTCGTCGACGCGGCGGGCCGCACGCGCTTCGACAGCGCGGCCGAGGCGCCGCAGGCGCCGCTGACGCTGCAAGGCCTCGTGGCCGAGCTGCAGGGTGGCGAGGTGCTGCGCATCGAGCGCGACGGCCGCCTCGTCGCGGCGCTGCGCGGCGAGGCCGAGCCCGAGGGCCTGCCCTCGCCCTGGCTCACCCGCCTGATCGCCAGGCTGCCGCTGCGCACCGAGCTGCCGCCGCGGCTCGTCGCCCACGACGCCGTCGACACGCCGCTGGGCCGCTACGAGCTCACGCTCAGCGGCGACCCGCGCAGCGTCGACCAGGCGCTCAGCGCCGTCGCGACGCGCGTGAGCTGGCTCGTCGGCGGCATGCTGCTCGCGATCTTCCTCGCCTGGCTCGTGATCGCGCTGGGCCTGATGCGGCGCATCGCCCGGCTCACGCGGCGCGCCGCGGCGGTCTCGTACAACATCCAGCCCGAGCGCCTCGACGCGCAGAGCATCCAGCGCCTCGGCGAACTCGACGTGACCGACCTGCGCGGCCGCGACGAGCTCGGCATCCTCGCCGGCACGATCGCCGACCTGCTCGCGCGCGCCAAGCTCGCGCTGCGCCGCGAGCAGCTGCGCGCCGAGCACGAGCGCGACATGTGGCACGCGGTCGGCCACGAGATCATGTCGCCGCTGCAGGCCCTGCTCGCCCTGCACGCCGACGCCGACGCGCCGAGCCGGCGCTACCTGCTGCGCATGCAGCAGGCCGTGCGCGTGCTCTACGGCACGGCGAGCCCGAGCGAGGCGCTCGCGTCCGCCCAGCTCGCGCCGACCCGGCTCGACCTCGTCGCCTTCGTCGCCGAGCTCGCGCGCAACGCGGCCTACGCGGGCATCGATGACGTGGTCCTCGCGCCCGGGCCCGAGGGACCCGTGTTCGTCCACGCCGACGCCTACTCGCTGGAGGACGTCGTGACCCATGTGCTCGCGAACGCCGACCGCCACCGCGCGCCCGGCAGCCCGATCACGCTGCGCGTCGCGCGCGACGGCGCGGGCACCGAGCTGCGCATCCACAACCGCGGCGCGCCGATCCGCGCCGACATGCTCGAGCGCATCTTCGACTACGGCGTCAGCGGCGACGCGGCGCCCGACGCTGCCGCTAGCGGCGGCGTCGCGTCGAGCGAACACCGCGGGCAAGGCCTGTTCGTCGCGCGCAGCTATTTGGCCAAAATGGACGGCCGGATCGCCGCCGTCAACGCGGACGGCGGCGTCAGCTTCGTGATATCGCTGACGCCGAGCTAGCGAGGACCCCATGCCCAGAGATACCCGCCCCGACCCGCGCCGCCCGCAACGCCGGCCGCAGCCGACGCCGCTCGGCGCGCCGGGCGGCCTGCTCGCGATCCCGCTGTTCGTGCTGCTGTTCTGGGGCGCCGACCTGCTGTGGAACGCGCCGCCCTGGGGCTGGATCGTCTACGCGGGCGCGAGCGCGCTCGCGTTCATCGCCTACGTCGTCGACAAATGGGCCGCGCGCGCGGGCGCGTCGCGGATCTCGGAGTCCGCGCTGCTGACGCTCGGGCTGCTGTGCGGCTGGCCCGGCGCGCTGCTCGGCCAGCAGCTGCTGCGCCACAAGACGGCCAAGCCCGGCTACCTCGCGGTGTTCTGGGCCAGCGTCGTGCTCAACGTCGCGGTGTTCCTGTTCTGGGTCTCGCCGCTGAGCCCGCGCGTGGTCGGCGAGCCCCCCGTGGCCACCGAGGCCGAGACCGACCTCGCGCCGATATCGAGTTCGCCGCCGGGCATGCCCGACGCGGTCGCGTCGGGGGCTGCGAAGGCGGCCGTCGCCCCGGGGCCCGGCGCGTCGGCGCCGCATCAGTAGGCGCGGCGCGCCGCGCTCAGCCGAGCAGCGCGTGGACCGCCGCGTTGATCAGCGCGCCGCCGCCGATCAGCCAGCCGAACAGCAGGCCGGCCAGGGCCAGCGGGCGCAGGCCGGCCGCGCGGATCGCCGACGCATGCGTCGTCAGGCCCAGCGCGGCCATCGCCATCGCGAGCACGCTCGTGTCGAGGTCGGTCGCCGCGTGGGTCAGCGCCGGCGTCAACAGGTGCAGCGAGTTGAAGCCGGCCATCGCGACGAAGCCGAGCGCGAACCAGGGGATCGTGATCGGCGCGCGCCGGCCCGCCGGTGCGGGCGTGCCGGCCGCCGGGCGCGCGAGGAACAGCGACAGCGCGAGCAGGAAGGGCGCGAGCATCATCACGCGGACCATCTTCGCGATCACGGCCGTGTCGGCGGCGGCCTGGCTCACGCCCTGGCCCGCGGCGACGACCTGGGCGACCTCGTGCACGGTCGAGCCCGTATACAGGCCGAAGGCCTGCTCGCCGGCGCCGAAATGGGCCGCCGCGAAGTGGTACAGCGCCGGGTACAGGAAGATCGCCGTGGTGCCGAACACGACGACCGTCGCGACCGCGACGGCGACCTGATCGGGCCGGCCCTTGACGACCGGCTCGGTCGCGAGCACGGCCGCGGCGCCGCAGATCGAGCTGCCGGCGCCGATCAGCATCGCCGTCGTCCGGTCCATGCCGAACCCGCGCGTGCCGACGAAGGTGGCGATCGCGAAGGTCGAGCCGAGCACGAGCGCGTCGATCGCCACGCCGGCGACGCCGACATGGCCGATGTCCTGGAAGGTCAGGCGCAGGCCGTAGAGCACGATGCCGACGCGCAGCAGGCGCGCCTTGGCGAAGCCGACGCCCGCGTGCGTCGACGGCAGCGCCGCGTGCAGGCCCGCGCCGAGCATGCCGAGCACGATCGCGAGCGTCAGCGCGCTGATGCCGTGGTTCGCGAGCCAGGGCAGTTGCGCGCCCCAGCTGCCGGCCGCGGCGACCAGGCCCGCGAGCGCGAGGCCCGGCAGGTGTTCGCGCAGCCAGGCGTCGAGCGGGGCGAGGGTTGCGGTCTGGGGCATGGTCGGGCTGTTCATGATGGTCGGCCGGGTCGCGCGGCGCAGCGGCGCCGCTTCTCTGGTCCGCACTGTGAGGTTCGCGCAAAAACCTGAAAAGCGAATTGTTTTGTTAATATCAACCCAAATTACGGGTAGATAAGCCGATGCGACTGACGCTGCGCCAGCTCGAGGTCCTGCTCGCCGTCGCCGACCACGGCAGCACGACGGCCGCGGCCGCGGCGATTTCCTTGTCGCAGTCGGCGACGAGCGCGGCGCTGCTCGAGCTCGAGCGCGCGCTCGAGGTCCGGCTGTTCGACCGCGTCGGCACGCGCCTGCTGCTCAACGACGTCGGCCGCGCGCTGCTGCCGCAGGCGCGCGCCGTGTTCGGCGGCGCGCAGGCGCTCGAGCGCGAGTTCACGGGCGGGGCGCGGCTCGCGCCGATCCGCGTCGGCGCGAGCACGACGATCGGCAACTACCTGCTGCCGAGCCTCGTCGCCGGCTACCTCGCCGCCGAGCCGCGCGCCGAGCTCGAGGTCCGCGTCGCGAACACGGCCGACGTCGTCGCCGCGGTCGGGCGGCTCGAAGTCGACGTCGGCTTTATCGAAGGCCCCTGCCACGACCCCGAGGTCGCGGCCGCGCCGTGGCGCGAGGACGAGCTCGTCGTCGTCGCGGCGCCGCAGCACCCGGCGCTGGCCTCGGGGGCCAAACTCGGCGTCAACGCGCTGCGCGCCGCGCGCTGGCTGCTGCGCGAGCCCGGCTCGGGCACGCGCGAGGCCGTCGAGCAGGCGCTGCTGCCGCACCTGAAGCAGCTGCGCGAGGGCCTGCGCTTCGGCGACACCGAGGCGATCAAGCTCGCCTGCGCCGAGGGCCTGGGCCTGAGCTGCCTGTCGGCGACGACCGTGCGGGACTGGCTCGCGAGCGGCCGGCTCGTGCGCGTGCCGACCCCCCTGCCCCGTCTCGTGCGGCCGCTCTACCTCGTGCACCAGCGCCGCCGCGAACCCTCGCCGAGCGTGCAGCGCTTCGTCACGCATTGCCGTCAGAATGGTGCCCCGTGAACCAGGCCCTGCCCCGACGCCCGAATCGTGCCGCCCGCCTCGTCCCGGCGCTCGCGGCGCTGGCCCTGCTATGCGGCGCGCCGCCGGCCCGCGCGTTCGAGCTGCGCGTGCCGCCGCACCCGGGCGCCGACGCGCGCTGCGCGAAGCTGTGGCAGCGCCTCGGCGCGCTGCTGCCCGAGCTCGTCGTGCGCGAGACCGGCGACCAGCCGACCGCCGCGCGGCGCGACCTGCTGCTGCGCGACGGCACGCTCGACGCCGACTGCGGCACGCTGCCGACGCCGGGCGGGCTGCGCTATTCGGCGCTGCCGGTCTACAGCGTGCATGTGGTGCTCGTCGCGCGCGCCGACGATCCCGTCGAGGTCCGCGACGCGGCCGCGCTGCGCCGGCTGAGCCAGGACGCGCCGATCCTGCTGAACCGCGGCTCGCCGCTGCGCGCGCTGCTCGAGCGCCTCGGCGTGACGGCCGTCGACGACGCGGGCGCGCACACCGACCGCAATATCGAGAAGCTGCTCGCCGGCCATGGCCGGCTGTTCGTCTACCGTGAGCCGGGGCTCGACAGCAAGCTGCGCGAAGCCGGCCTGCAGGGCCGCGTGCGCGTGCTCGCGTGGAGCCCCGGCGACCTCGCCTACCACCTCGCGTATTCGCCGCGGCTCGACGCGGCGGTGGTCGCGAAGATCGAAGGAGCGTTGAGTCAGCTTGCGCGCAATGGCGAGCTCGGCCCTTAGTTGTCGTCCCGCATCTGCGCGCCCTTCGCGATCGGCCCGAGGCGGGCCGCCTCGCCGGCGAGGAACTTGCGGAAGTCCGCGCGGCTGCCCCCCGTCGGCTCGATCGCGAGCGCGCCGAGCTTCGCGCGCAGCTCGGGGTTCTTCAGCGCCTGGTTGACGGCCGCGTTGAGCCGGTCGAGCACGGCCTCGGGCGTGCCCTTGGGCGCGAACACGCCGGTCCAGTGACCGATGAAGATGTCGGGGAAGCCCTGCTCGGCCGCGGTCGGCAGGTCGGGCAGCGCGGCGATGCGCTGGTTCCAGGTCGACGCGATCGCGCGCAGCCGGCCGGCCTTGATCTGGCCGAGCACGACCGGGCTGCCCTCGGACGTCGCGTCGACCTGTTTGCCCGCGACCGCGGCGACGCTGTCGCCGCCGCTGCGGTACGGGATGATCTGGAGCTTCGCACCCGAGTGCAGGCGCAGCATCTCGGCGACGAAATGCGGCGTGCTGCCGGTGCCGGCCGTCGAGAAGTTCAGCCCCGGTCCCTGCTTGGACGCGGCGACGAGGCCCTTGAGGTCGCGGATCGGCGAATCGGCCGGCACGATGATCACCGACGGGCTCACGGCCATCATGACGACCGGCACGAGGTCGTCGGCGCGGTAGTTCATGTGCGCGCGGATCATGAAGTTCGTGATCACGCCGGCGGCCGGGGTCAGGAAGGTGTAGCCGTCGGGCGCCGCGTGGGCGACGAAGCTGTTGCCGATGTCCGAGCCGGCGCCGGGCCGGTTGTCGACGACGATGGCCTGGCCGAGCACCTTGGACGTCGCGTCGGCGACCGCGCGCGCGACGATGTCGTTCGCGCCGCCCGGGCCGAAGGGCACGACGAAATGGATGGGCCGGTTCGGCCACGCGTCGTCGGCGCGGGCGGGGCCGGGCAGCAGGCTCGCGGCCAGCACGAGCGCGAGGGTCAGGCGGCGGTGCATCGATGGGACTCCGAAACGTCGGGATGACGGAAGGCTTAGCGTAAGCGAGCAGCGCTCAACGCCCATCGGTAAAAGCGCGGCTCGCGCGCCGCGCGATCAAGTCGAGACTTCAAAGCTCCGGGCGGCGCTTCGCCGCGACGAGTCCCATTTGTCCCATTTATCAGCTTCGTAAAAAAAACAAGGAGCGGCGACCAGACTATTGCTACGGACCTTACCAAAGCGGAGTCGACCAGTGATCTCGCACACCTCCCCAGATTCCAGGGCAAACGCGATAAGTCGTCGCACGAAGATGCGGTCGATTATTTCAACAATGCTCGCCATGTCATTTTGCCCAGATGGCGACACGATGGAAACGCCCCCACCGTCCATATAAACGGTCAGCGATATTACCAATGGATCGGCTACCTCCCCCCGAGCTTTCCCAGCACCGTCGCCACCGGGGGCATCGCCGTTTCCAGGCCATGAACTGCTCGTATAGGGCGTGACGCAATACGACTACTCATCGGACGTGCGCTGCACCAACCATGGAAATATTACGTCGCGCGATGGAGTTGAAGAACGCTGGTTGGCAGCTGAAGCCGTATTCAGAAACATAAGGCAATACATTTCACTTTTCGATCGAATAGTTGGAAAGACACCCTACCGGAATGGAATACTGCATGTCACTTACGCAGACGGTGGGACTGAGGATTGGCCTGTCTTGGAGCCATATTTCTCCGCGGCCTTGGGCGGTGCCCCAATTCCAGGCACGCTGAAGGCAGAAGACGGCGTCGCCAAGCCGCATCCGATTTGCAACAAGTAAGCACATATGAGGAAGTACTCAGTTGCGACCATCGCGGCGATCGTCGCCCTGCTATTGGCGGCTTGGTCGTATCGTGATTCGGGGGCGCCAACCGCCAACGGCCGGGCGATAGCGCTTGCGCCTTCGCAGGACAGGCCGCCCCCACAGTCTGCTCCAATGCCTGCAGAGCAAGTGGCCTCGGACCCAGTTCGGCCTCGATCGACTCGAAACGGGCCTTCAAGAAAGGTCAACCTGCTGTTTGCAACGGCACGCGACTATCGGGTCGCGTTCGAGGAACTTCTGCAGCGGCAGCAAGAAGGTGGCGGCTTCTATGCCCGCAATATATTGAGCATATGCAGTGGCCTGCGCGATTTGACTTCGGATCTTGCAGGTTCTGAAGAAATAACCGGCGCACAAGCCGCCGCCAGGCAGTTGCTGAAAGATCGCTGTTCAGGATTTACGCCGGAAGAAATCTCCGAGGCCCGAAAGCGGGGGCTCTTGACCGACACTCGACTGAAAGACGACCCACTTATCTTAGCCCAGCGCGTCTGGAATCAGGAATCACCCGACCCACAAAACCGGGCGGCGGCTCTTTCACAGGTCCTCGCGACAAAGGACCCACTCCTGATAGAGGGGGTCCTGGCCAGCGTGATATTCATCCCCGACCCGGGGGGACTGTATTTCAATGGGAATTCATACAGTCAGACCAACGCCAGGCAGGTCATGAGCATGGCTGTGCTGGCGGCTACTTGCCAGATCTACGACGACGCATGCGGAGCGCTCGACAGCTATGTCGTCACGGCCTGCGCCATGAAGAACAGCTGCTATTCAAGTCGCATGCAGCTGTTCGACGCCGCCGCGACCGAACAGTTTGGAAGCGCAGGCCACGCCCTCTATACGGAACTGGTTCCGAAGTTGACCCTTGCAATCAATTCCGGGGATGCCCGGGCGTTCATCCGCCGATAGGATTGTGCGAATCCGCAAAGCGCCCGCACTCGGGCGCACTGCGGTTCAGTACGAACAATTGTCTGAAGCCCTGGTCAATTGCGCTTGAGCTTCGCGAACGCCGCGGCCATCGCGCCGCCGCCGGCGGGCTCGGGCGCGCGGCCGCCGCCGCTGCGCTCGCCGCGCGCGGCCGGGCGGAAGCTGTTGTCGGCGCCGCTGCCCTTGCGCGGGGCCGGCGCCGCGTCGAGCTTCATCGTCAGCGAGATGCGCTTGCGCGCGAGGTCGACCTCGAGCACGCGGACCTTGACGATGTCGCCGGTCTTGACGACCTCGCGCGCGTCGCTGACGAACTTGTTCGCGAGCTGGCTCACGTGGACCAGGCCGTCCTGGTGGACGCCGAGGTCGACGAAGGCGCCGAACTGCGCGACGTTCGAGACCGTGCCCTCGAGCAGCATGCCCTCGCGCAGGTCCTTCAAGTCCTCGACGCCGTCGTTGAAGCGCGCGACCTTGAAGTCGGGGCGCGGGTCGCGGCCCGGCTTGTCGAGCTCGGCGAGGATGTCCTTGACCGTGATCGCGCCGAAGCGCTCGTCGGCGTAGGCCTCGGGGCGCAGCGCCTTGATCACGTCGCTGCGGCCGATCAGCTCGCCGATCGGGCGCCCCAGCGTCGCGAGGATGCGCTCGACGACCGGGTAGGTCTCGGGGTGCACGCCCGAGACGTCGAGCGGGTTGTCGCCGCCGGGCACGCGCAGAAAGCCCGCGGCCTGCTCGAAGGTCTTGGGGCCGAGGCCCGTCACGTCGAGCAGCTGGCGGCGGTTCGCGAAGCGGCCGTTCGCGTCGCGCCAGCGCACGATCGCGTTCGCGACGCTCGCCGACAGGCCCGCGACGCGCGCGAGCAGCGCGCTCGACGCGGTGTTCAGGTCGACGCCGACCTTGTTCACGCAGTCCTCGACGACGGCGTCGAGCATGCGCGCGAGCTCGGCCTGGTTGACGTCGTGCTGGTACTGGCCGACGCCGATGCTCTTGGGGTCGATCTTGACGAGCTCGGCGAGCGGGTCCTGCAGGCGCCGCGCGATCGAGACCGCGCCGCGCAGCGACACGTCGAGCTCGGGCAGCTCCCTGGACGCGAACTCCGACGCCGAGTAGACCGACGCGCCGGCCTCGCTGACGACGACGCGCTGGATCTCCGGCCGGTCGGGGCCCTGCAACAGCTTGATCAGCTCGCCCGCGAGCTTGTCGGTCTCGCGGCTCGCGGTGCCGTTGCCGATCGCGATCAGGTTCACGCCATGCTTGACGCACAGCGCGGCGAGCTCGCGCAGCGAGCCGTCCCAGTCGCGCCGCGGCTCGTGCGGATAGACCGTGCTCGTCGCGAGCACGCGGCCGGTGTCGGCGACGACGGCGACCTTGACGCCGGTGCGGATGCCCGGGTCCAGGCCCATCACGACGCGCTTGCCGGCCGGCGCGGCGAGCAGCAGGTCGCGCAGGTTCTCGGCGAAGACCTTGATCGCGACGGCCTCGGCGCCCTCGCGCAGGCGCGCGAACAGCTCGCGCTCGAGACTCAGCGAGAGCTTGACCTTCCAGGTCCACGCAACGGTCTTGCGCAGCAGCTCGTCGGCCGCGCGTGTCTCGTGGCGCCAGCCGAGATGGTGGGCGATGCGGCCCTCGGCGAGGCTGGGCACGCCGGGCTGCGGCTCCTCGTCGAGCGCGAGGCGCGCGTCGAGCAGCTCGAGCGCGCGGCCGCGGAACACCGCGAGCGCGCGGTGCGAGGGCACGCGCGCGATCGGCTCGGAATAGTCGAAGTAGTCGCGGAACTTCGCGGTCTCGGCGTCGTTCTCGTTCTTGCCCGCGGCGAGCTTGGACACGAACAGGCCGGTCTCCCACAGCCATTCGCGCAGCGTCTTGATCAGCGCGGCGTCCTCGGCCCAGCGCTCGGACAGCAGGTCGCGCACGCCGTCGAGCACGGCCGGCGCGTCGGCGAAGCCGGCCTCCGCCAGGGCGGGCCAACCGCCCTCCAGGGCGGCCGCGAACGCGGCCGCCTCGGCCGTCGGGTCGAGCGTCGGGTCGGCAAAGAGCTTGTCGGCGAGCGGCTCGAGGCCGGCCTCGCGCGCGATCATGCCCTTGGTGCGGCGCTTGGGCTTGTACGGCAGGTACAGGTCCTCGAGCTCCTGCTTGGTCGGCGCGGCGAGCAGGGCCGCGCGCAGCTCGGGCGTGAGCTTGCCCTGCTCGTCGATGCTCTTGAGCACCGCGGCGCGGCGCTCCTCGAGCTCGCGCAGGTAGGCGAGGCGCGCCTCGAGCTCGCGCAGCTGCACGTCGTCGAGGCCGCCCGTCGCTTCCTTGCGGTAGCGGGCGATGAAGGGCACGGTGGCGCCGCCGTCGAGCAGCTCGACGGCCGTGGCGACCTGGGCGGGGCGCACCGAGAGTTCGGCGGCGATCTGCGCAACGATTTGCGCGAGCAGGGAGGGAGCGGTCTTATCCAAGTCGACGACGCGGGCGGCGGGTGCGGCCTCGCGGGAATACTTCAATCGGGCAGGCAGTTTGCCATAGCGTGCCGCAGCGTCCGCCAGCGCTCACCGGGCCCGGCGGATCTCGGCGACCAGGGCCGGGCTTGCGATGTCCTCGAGCTCGCGAAACGCCCCTTCCATCTGGCTCAGCAGCTTCGCGTCGGCCCCGCAGGCCTCGAACGCGGTCTTCCATTGCCGCACTTCGCCCCAGACGCGGCGCACCAGCGCGACGGCGTCGGCGCGCGCGGCCGTGAACGCGGCGAAACGACTCAGCGCGTTGTCGAGCGTCGCGAGCTTGCCCTGGTCGCCGACCTCGAGGTGCAGCATGCGCTCATGGGCATGGCCGGGCCGCGGCACGACGTCGTACAGCGGGCTCAGCACCCAGCCGCCGAGCCTGTGGTCGTATATGAAGCCGTGGTTGCGCAGGTGGTCGTCGTCGTTGCTCACGAAGATGTTGAACACCATGCGCGCGAACAGTTCCTCGCAGGCCGCCTTGATCGACGGCGCGTGCACATGCCTGCGGATCGCGGCGGCCAGGTCGACGTAGCCCTGGGTCCGCGATTCGAATTCCGAGCAGCCCACCAGGGTCAGCCCGCTTGCAAACGGGATCCGGCCCTCGAGCAAACCGACGCCGGGTCGGCTGTCGTGCAGCGCGACGCCGGGAGGCGGCGCCGCGCCCGCGGGCGCCCAATAGCGGTCGAAGCGCCGGATCAGCATGACCGGCCTGTCGCCGATCGGCAGGTAGCGCAGCTCGGGAACCGTCAGGCCGCAGCGCCGCGCAAGTTCGAGCGTGCAGGCCTCGGCACGGGCCACGTCGAAGCTGTCGCCGCGCGCCGGGAACTTGGCGAGCCACAGCGCGCCCTGCTCGTCGCGCACCGAAGCTTTCGGGCGCGCGCCGCCGGCCGAAGGGCCGGCGCCGAGAAAGGCCTCGAGGTTCGCGGGCAGCGGCAGGCCCTGGTCGACCGCCTCGGCCGCCTGCAACACGTACGCGAGCGAGTGCAGGTCGCCGGCCGAGGAGCCGGCCGCGCTGTCGCGGCTCGGCCGCACGTCGAGCGCGCCGACCCGGTCGCCACCGGCCTCGAGCAGGTACTCGGCCTCGGACAGCGTATTCGCGGGCACCTTGCGGCGCGCCTCGACCACGCGGCGCCCCCAGGCGTCGGGCGCCGCGTCGCGGATGCCGCCGAACTCGCCGAGGCCGTTGATCGGGAACAGCTGCTGGGCGCGGATCGCCGCGCGGTCCGCGAGGCCGAGGCTGACCGGGTCGACCTCGACCGCATCGGGCCGCTCGAGATAGCCGAGGCCATAGGCGAAGCGCGACGTGAGCTCACGGTTCTGCGGGTTCGCACCGACGCGCTCGGTCAGCACCAGCAGGCCGGCCGGCACGAAGCGCGCGGCCGACGGCAGCCAGGCAAAGACCGTCAGCTCGCGCGTCTTCGCGGTGGCCATCAGAAGTCGAGCTTGCGAAGCTCGTCCTGGCTCAGCGGCCGGACGCGCCGCGTGACTTCGCGCGCGCTGAGCGCCTGCAGCGACGGGTCGGCTTCCTGCAACAGCGCGAGCAGCGTCACGCCCGGGGCGATCGCCTCGAGATAGCGCAGGATCTGCGCCTGGGTCCGGCCCAGATCGCCTTTTTCGATCAGCGCGGCCGTCGAACGTGCGAGCCCGGCGCGTGCCGCCGCGTCGGCCTGGCGCAGCCGCCGGGCCATGCGCAGGCGCGCGAGCTTGGCGCCAAGCTCGCGCGCCTCCTGTACGCGCGCAGGGCTTAGCAATGGAGATTCGTCGCGCTTCATGTCCGCAATCAGCTACGCAAATGATTTTAGGCCCGTGATTGCGGACATATTAGTCAAAAGCCAAGCGGCGATCAAGTCCGCAATCACGGACGCTAATGCGATAGTGGCCGATGTTGCGGACCAATGACAAAGGCGCCCCGCGGGGCGCCTTCTCGAGCCGGGCCGGTGGCAGCACTCAGAACTTCATCGAGCCCTCGACCGCGACCGAACGCGGCGGCGTGACCCAGGCGGTCGGCGCGCCGACCGCCTCGCCGATCGAGCTCACGTAGCCGACGTACTGGCGGTTGAACAGATTGGTCACGACGAGGTTGACGCCCCACTTGCGCGACGGCGCCTCCCAGCCGAGGTTCAGGTCGGTGCGCGTCTCGGGCGCGCCGACGCTGAAGCCCGGGTAGTTGCCGCACTCGTACTTGTAGCTGGTCTCGTCGTTGCAGCGCTGCCCGCCCGTGTACACCCAGTTCGCGGTCATCGTGCCGGTGCCGCCGAGCACGCCGTAGCGTGCGTTCACGCCGAGCGTGCCCTCGAGCTTGGGCGTGCCCACGGGCTCGCCGTCCATCACGAACGTATGCGTGGTGTCGGGCTGGTAGCTGTAATGCTTGTAGGTCTGGTTGATGTACTCGGCCGCCGCGTTGAACGACCAGTGGCGGTCGAGCTGCCAGTGCAGATCGAGGTCGGCGCCGTCGGCCTTCTGGTCGGACACGCTGACAACATAGGTCAGCACGCCCGACGCGCTGTGCGAGGTGCTGATCGACTGCAGGTTGTTGAAGTCGTAGTGGAACAGCGAGGCCGTGTAGAACAGGCCCGCGCTCTTCAGCCCGCCCTTGATGCCGGCCTCGTAGCTCGTGATCGTCTCGGGCGAGAAGGTGCTCACGCCGGACTTGTAGATCGCGTTGAAGCCGCCGGCCTGGTAGCCGCGCGTCACCGACCCGAACAGCATGGTGTCGCGGTCGAGGTGGTGGTCGAGCACGAAACGCGGGCTCGTGTTGTTCCACGACACGCTGTTCGACAGCACGGCGTTCGTCGCCTCGGGGCTGTTGAAGTTCACGTTGGTCGTCGACAGCGCGTAGAGGTCGTCGCCGAGGTTCGGCGACAGGCCCGCGCCGACCAGCGCCCCCTGCAGCTGCGCGTTCGTCAGGCCCTGCGACGCGGCGATCGCGGCCTGGTTCGCGTTGACGCCCTGGTAGAAGCCGCCCTGCGCGAGCGCGCCGACGGTCGCGTCGATGGCCGGCGCCGTGCGCGGCGGGTTGTACCAGGTGAAGGTCTTCGCGTCGTGGGTGAAGCGCACGCCGACCGTGAAGTCGGTATCGGGCGTGAGCTTCCAGATCACGTCGCCGTAGATCGCCGCGGCCTTGTACTTGCCGGTGTTGTACATGGACTCGGTCCACGTCATGTTCGTGAAGTTGATGCCGGGGATGCCGAACATCGTCGCGAGCTCCTCGGTCATCGCGAAGGGCTTGAGCAGGCCGCCGCTCGCGCCGCCGAACACCGTGTCGAGGGTCTGCGCGTTTGAGTACAGCGCGGTCTGCTGCGCGGCGTCCTCGTAGTAGCCGGAAAGGCCGACGACCCAGTCGAGCTTGTCGGTCGCGCCATTCAGGCGGAACTCCTGCTGCCAGTTCCGGCTGCTCTCGAAGTTGCCGGTCGAGAAGTAGCTGGTCGGCACGTCGGAGCCGTCGTTGTCCTGGACGTTCTGGGCGTGGAACTTCTTGTACGAGCTCAGGCTCGTCAGCGTCGCGAACTCGAGGTCGTGGGTGAGCTTGAGCGTGACCGAGTCGTACTTGCGCGCCTCGAGCAGGTTCGCGCCGTCGTTCGCGAAGGTGTTGCGGATCGGGCTGACCCAGCTGTTCGGGTCGATCGGGAACGGATTGGTCGCGAGCTTCGTGTCCGAGGGCAGCGCGATGATCTCGCGCGGCTTCTGCGCCATGTCCTCGTGCGACCAGCTCAGCAGCGCGGTCGTGTCCTCACCGTGCCAGCGCAGCGACAGACGCGTGCCCCAACCGTTGTCGCCGCCGAACTTCGAGCCGTCGAAGGTGTTCGTGATCCAGCCGTCCTTGTGCTCCTTGACCGCCGAGAAGCGGATGTCGGTGCTGTCGTTGAGCGCGTTGTTGTAGAGCACCTCGCCGTGGTACTGCCCGTCGTTGCCCGCGCGCACGAGCGCGCTCGCCTCGTACTTGGACGTCGGGTCGTTCTGGACGATCGAGATCGCGCCGCCGGCCGAGTTGCGGCCGAACAGCGTGCCCTGCGGGCCCTTGAGCACCTCGATGCGCTTGACGTCGTTGAAGGTCAGCAGCGCGCCGCCGGTCTTGCCCGAGTACACGCCGTTCAGGTAGACGCCGACCGGCGCGTCGGTGCCGATGCCGAAGTCGCCGGTCGAGATGCCGCGCATCGTGTACTCGGGCTGGGTGGCCTCAGAGTAGTCGACCGACAGGCCCGGGATCAGGCCGTCGAGGCCGCCCATCGTCGTCGCGCCGCTCGACTTGATCGCGTCGGCGCCGACCACGCTCATCGTGATCGGCACGACCTGGAGCTGCTGGACGCGGCTCTGGCCGGTCACCTCGACGACGCCGAGGTTCTGCGGCTGGTCGTCGTCGGCGAGCGCCGGGCGCGTGGCGAGCGCGGCCAGCGCGGCCAGCGCGAGCAGGGTCAGGCGGGGCGGTTGCGTTTGCTTCATCGAGGTTCTCCGTGCTGTTGCTATCTCTGGTTCGCGGCGCGGACGCGTCACGGGTGGGCGGCGACACAGCCGCCCGACATCGCCGCGACCCAGGCGCGGATCAGCGCCAGGCCCTCGCGGTGCACCGTCGTGCGGCCGAGCTCGGGCATCATCACGCCGCCCTCGGTGGAGGCGAGGCGGTACAGCATGATCGATTCGTCGGGCGCGCCGGGAACGATGTCGAACAGCCGGTCGCCCGTGCCCTTGCCGGCCGCGACCGGCGGCTTGCACAGGCCCAGGTGGGCGTCGGGCGCGAGGAAGGGCTCGAGGTTCAGCGCCGTCGTGTTCGCCGGGCCCGTCGGGCTGTGGCAATGCGAGCAGTTGACGTCGAGGTAGGCACGCGCGCGCGCGTCGAGCGGCGCCTTCGGATCGCTCCAGTCGGCGTTGCGCGGCAGCGCGTCGAGCTCGGCCTGGGTCAGCGTCGCGTTCGGGCCGGCCTGCGCGCCCGGCACGCCCGTCAGGTAGCCGACGCGGATCAGGTGGGCGAGCTGGTTCTCGTCGTGCTCGCCGTCGGCCGACACGTAGCGGAAGTCGCGGTTCAGGTGGCGCGCCTTCGGGCCGATCGGCGCGAGCTTGCGCGACTTCACGTCGAGCATGTGGCAGCTCGCGCATTGGTTCTCGTTCGGCACGACGTAGGCGAAATGGCTGGCCGCGCCGTTCGCGGCGGCGATGTCCATCGGCACGACGTCGCCGGTGCGCGCGAGCTCGGCCTCGGTCTGGTCGGCGTTCCACACATAGGGCAGCGCGACCCAGCCCGACTCGCGGCGCACGAGCAGGCGCGTCTCGACGAGGCGGTAGCGCGCCAGGTCGAGGCGGCCGGCCTCGATCTCGTGGCTGCTGTCGGCCTTGCTCGCGACGACCTGGCCGCCCTGCCCCTTCGGGTAGTAGAAGGTCTTGGAGATGACCGTGCCGACGGGGAAGTCGAAGGTCGCCCGGTCGGCGTAGGCCGCGGCCTGGCCGGCCGGCATCCAGATCGTGCGCAGCTTGTGCGCGTAGTCCGAGAACAGCGGCGTGTTGAGGTCGTAGGGCACGACGCCGGTGCCGAGCTCGAGGTGCCGGCCGTCGCTGTGCAGCACATGCCAGTCGCTCAGATGCTCGGGCTTGCCGTCCTGGATGAACTTGACGGCCTCGGGCTGGCGCTCGCAGCCGCCGAGCAGCAGCGGGGCGACGCAGGCCGCGGCGAGCGCCGCGGCTGCAAAGACCGGCGCACGCAGGCGCCGGCCGAAGCGGAAATGAACGGACATCACCGGGTCATGTGGCGCTGGCGGTCTTGGTGGCGGCAGCGCTCGGCAGCTCGACGGCCGGCAGGCGCGGCAGCGTGCAATCGTGCAGCTGGGTTTCGATCTTGGGGCTCTTGTACTTGTCCGGGCCGTCGGCGTTGAGCACGCCGCTCGCGCCCTTCACGCAGATGCGGTCGTCGGCGACGCCCGCGCTCTTGGGGTCGGCGTAGCCGTCCCACAGCACGTCGGGGAAATGGCCGCTGAGGCCGAACATCACGGTCTTGAGGGTCTTCAGGTCGAGGCCGTCGGGCGTGTCGCCGCCGCCCTTGAAGCGGTTGTCGACGACCAGGATCGCCTTCGGGTAGGGGTCGTAGCCGGGCTCGACGCCGGTCGTCGTCGCGTAGCCGGTCGAGTAGTAGCTCGACACGATCACGTTCGCGGTCTGGTTGTCGGCGACGTCGTTGTCGTAGATCTCGACCTTGCTGTTCGAGTTGATCACGATCCCCGAGCCCGCCGGCACGCTGGCCACGGCCGTGCCGCGCGCGCCGAAGTTGGCCTGGTTGTTCGCGACCGACTGGTTCTTGTAGACGCGCGTGCCCCACCCCTTCTGCGACAGGTTGGGCATGTTGAACACGAGGATGCCGCCGGTGTTCGCGGTCGCGGTGTTCTCGTAGACGTCGGCGTGGACGGTGTTCTCGATCTCGATGCCGGCGACGTTCTGCTCGGCGTGGCAGCGCCGCACGACGACGTTCTCGGACTGGCCGACGTAGATGCCCGCGTCGGACGCGCCCCAGGCCTCGGAGTCCTCGACGAGCACGTTCCTGGTCTTGACCGGGTAGATGCCGTAGGCGCCGTTGCCCGTGCTCGGGCCGCCGGTCCAGCGCACCCGCACGTCGCGCACGACGATGTTCTCGCCGTTGTTGATCTTCAGCGCGTCGCCCTTGGTGTCCTCGATCGTCAGGCCTTCGATCGTGAAGTTGCTGCCGTAGACGATCAGGCCCTCGGGGCCCGCGACCTGGCCGCGGAACGAGACGATGGTCTTGTCCTTGCCCGCGCCGCGGATCGTCACGCCGTCGGCGCGCAGCGACAGGCCGCGGTCGAAATGGTGGACGCCGGCCGGGATCTCGACGACGTCGCCGGGCTTCGCGTCGAGCAGCTTCTGCTGGATGGTCTTGAGCAGCTGGGTGTCGACGGCGCGGTCGCCGGCGCCGTTGCCGGGCTGGTCGTTCTTGCCGCAGGCGGCGAGCAGGCCGCAGGCGGCCAGGGTCAGGGTCAACAGCGCGAACGGGCCGATGTGGCGGCCCGTCGTCTTCGAGCACAGCAGGTTCATCACGTCTCCATAGCACGCCTTCTGCGAGGCATGGCCGGAAATGTAATCAATGCTCTGATCGAGACAGGCCAGGGTTTGCCCGTTCGGTGCAAACACCGGCCCGCACGTCGAGATCGGCCGTTAGCGCCGATGGCGACTGGGTTTTCGCGCGACGCGCCGAAGGGCGCCCGCGTGAAGATCACACGCGGTCGGGGCGGTGCACGCGCACGAGCTGCTTGCCGAAGTTGCGGCCCTTGAGCAGGCCGAGGAAGGCCTCGGGCGCGTTCTCGAGGCCGTCGGCGACCGACTCGCGGTAGCGCAGCTGGCCCTCGCCGAGCAGCGCCGCGAGCTCGCCGATCGCGCGCGGCCACAGCTGCATATGCTCGGTCACGATGAAGCCCTGCAGCTTCATGCGGTTCGTGAGGATCAGCTGCGGCAACGCGAGCGGGATCGGCTGGCCGTCGTAGCCGGCGATCATGCCGCACAGCGCGACGCGCGCGAACGCGTTCGCGCGCAGCAGCACGGCGTCGAGGATCATGCCGCCGACGTTCTCGAAATGGCCGTCGATGCCGTTCGGGCAGGCTTCTTTCAGCGCGGCCGACAGGCTCTTGAGGTCGGCGTGCTCGCGGTAGTCGATGCACGCGTCGAAGCCGAGCTCCTCGGTCACGTAGCGGCATTTCTCGGGCCCGCCCGCGAAGCCGACGACGCGCAGGCCGCGCGCCTTCGCGAGCTGGCCGACGACGCTGCCGACCGCGCCGCTCGCGGCGCTGACGGTGATGGTCTCGCCGTCCTGCGGCGCGATGATTTCGTTGAGACCGTACCAGGCCGTGACGCCGGGCATGCCGAGCACGCCGAGGTAGGCCGCGAGCGGCACGACGCGCGCGTCGGCCTTGCGCAGGAAGCCCGGCGCGTTGCCGTCGACGAGCTGGAACTCCTGCCAGCCGCCCATGCCGACGACGGTGTCGCCCTCCTTGAAGTTCGGGTGGCGCGAGTCGACGACGGTGCCTGCGGTGCCGCCGATCATGACCTCGTTGAGCGGCTGCGGCGCGGCGTAGCTCTTGCTGTCGTTCATGCGTCCGCGCATATACGGATCGAGGCTCAGCCAGTCGTGGCGCACGAGCACCTGGCCGTCGGCGAGCTCGGCGGGCAGTTCCGCCTCGACGAGCTTGAAGTTGGCTAGCGTGGGTTCGCCCTGGGGGCGCGAGGCGAGGAGGATCTGGCGGTTGCGCATGGTGTGGCTCCGGCGGGTCGTTGGATCGCGCGATTGGAGCACGCAGCCAATACCCGCGCCGTCATGCGCGCGACAGTTCTGGACCGCCTTACTGCACCGAGCACAGGAGCGCGGCGAGGCCGCCTACTCCGTGTCCCCCGCCCCGCTGCGCGGGGCTCCTCCTTTACCTGCGTAGTCGGCCTCCCCGCACTCCTGTGCTTGAGCGTTGCTCTGTCGATTTTTGTTCGCCGCAAGCCCGTCCGGTGGAGACTGCGAGGCAAGGCCGGGGAGCGAGCCCGGACACATTGAGTCCGGTGGACTCAATGTGCCTGGCGAGCGCCAGGGCCACTGGCCCTGGCACGGAGCAATGGCGGGCCCCCGTAGCCCGGCACGCTCGGTGTATGCAGTAAGAAAACCTGGCCAGAAAAGGAAAAGGGACCAGGCGGTTAAGCCTGGTCCCTTCGGTCTTGGTGGGCCCTGTAGGATTCGAACCTACGACCAACGGATTAAGAGTCCGCTGCTCTACCAACTGAGCTAAGAGCCCGCTAACTGACGCGAGACTGGATTCGGTGGTGGGCCCTGTAGGATTCGAACCTACGACCAACGGATTAAGAGTCCGCTGCTCTACCAACTGAGCTAAGAGCCCCCGAAATTCCAGCCAGAAAAACCTGGTGGGTTGTGCAGGATTCGAACCTGCGACCAACGGATTAAAAGTCCGCTGCTCTACCGACTGAGCTAACAACCCGTTTCAGCAGAGCCTCACATTATAGGCCGGATTTTCCCTGCCTGACAAGCGTCCGGTCACATATCGTTCACGAACACAAAAACTGCTTCAAGAGCTCGGCCGCGGCCGTCATGCCGAAGCCCGCCGTGACCATCACGCTCGAGCCGTAACCCGCGCAGTTGAGCGTGCCGTCGACCGCGCAGGCCTCGCCCTCCTCGGCGGCGGGCCGCTGCACGGCCTCGCGCGAGAACACGCAGGCAAGGTCGACGCGGCCGCTGCGCGGCGCGCCGTGGAACTTGCGCAGGCGCTGGCGCAGGCTCGCGAGCAACGGGTCGTGCGTGACGGCGCCGAGGTCCTCGACCTCGACGGCCTGCGGGCGGCGCTTGCCGCCGGCCGCGCCGACGCAGACGAAAGGCGTGCTTGTTGCGCGCGCCCAGGCCGCGAGCTCGGCCTTCGCGCGGACCTGATCGCAGGCGTCGACGAGACCGTCGACGGGAGCGGTCAGCAAGCCCGGCCAGTTGCCGGGCGCGTCGCCGCGCGGCGGCTCGACGAAGGCCTCGACGAAGTCGACCGCGCAGCCCGGGTGGATGTCGGCGATGCGGCGCCTGAGCGCCTCGCCCTTCGCGAGGCCGACGGTCGAGCCGAGCGCCTGGATCTGGCGGTTGATGTTCGACTCGGCGACCTGGTCGAAGTCGATCAGCACGAGGCCCGCGACGCCCGAGCGCGCGAGCGCCTCGGCGACCCAGGAACCGACGCCGCCGAGGCCGACGACGGCGAAGCGCGCGGCGCGCAGGCGCGCGTAGTCGGCGTCGCCGTAGAGCCGGCGCAGGCCGCCGAAGCGGCGCTCGGCGTCGGCCTCGAGCTCGGCGGCAACGGCGGCAGGCATCAGCGCGACAGCCGCCAGACCTGCCAGCGCAGGCTCGCGACCGCGCCCGCGATGATCGCCGCGAGCGCGAGGAAGCTGCCGAGGCTCAGCGTCGAAACGCCCGAGATGCCCTGGCCGATCGTGCAGCCGAGCGCCGTGACGCCGCCGACGCCCATCAGCACCGCGCCGCCAAGGTGGCTGACCAGGTCGTCGACGGTGCGGAACGATTCCCAGCGGAAGCTGCGCGTCGCGAGCGCCATGACGCCCGAGCCCGCGACGACGCCGAAGCAGGCGACGATCGCGATCGTCAGCACCTTGCTCTGGTCGCTGAAGAACATCAGCCAGTCCAGCACATAGGCCATCGGCGCGACAAAGCTCAGGCCCTCCATATGCTGGGCCGAGGTTGCGCCGACAAAAGCCTCCTCGAGCGTGTTCGGGTCCTCGGCGACATGGCCGAACTTGCCGCTCAACCACCAGACCGCAGCGACGACGAGGCCGCTCAGGATGCCGCCGAGCAGCACCTCGGCACTGCGGCCCTCCTCGCGCGCGAGCACCCAGGCAATGAGCGCGAGCGCGAACACGCCGCCGATCGCGAGCGCCAGCACCGGCCGGGCGACGCCGACGCTCGCCGCGAGCAGCGAGGGCAGGTCCTGGCCCGTGCCCAGCGTCACCGCCACCTTGTCGACCGTCGCGACGCGCGCGACCGCGCTCACGCCCTTGAGCGTCGCGAACGCGGCGACGCCCATCACGACGAACACGATCAGCGACTTCAGGTTGCCCGCGCCGATGCGCACGAGCGTCTTGCTGCCGCAGCCCGACGCGAGCACCATGCCGAAGCCGAACATGAAGCCGCCGACCGCGTTGGACAGCCACAGCAGCTTCGGGGCCGCGTAGATCGACTTGGCCGCGTCGAGCCAGCCCGCGTAGACCATCGCGTTGAAGCCGAGCATCGCGACCGCGATCGCGAGCACCCACATGCGCATGCGCGCCCACGAGCCCATGTTGACGATGTCGGCGACGGCGCCCATCGTGCAGAAATGGGTGCGCTGGGCGACCGCCCCGAACGCGAAAGACAGGCCGAAGGCGGCCCACAGAACCTGGTGGCCGAGCGCGGCCATGTCGATGTCTTGCATGGGGCGGAATTCTATTCAGGCAATGAACAAGGCCCCGCGAGCGGGGCCTTGGGTCCGGAACGGCGCGGCTTACTTCAGCGAACTCAGCCGCTGCTTCGCGGCCTGCGCCGCGTCGCTGTTCGGGTAGGTCTTGATCAGGTCCTGCAGGCTGCGGCGGCCGAGCTTCACGTCCTTGAGCTCGATCTGGCAGTTCGCGAGCGCGAGCATCGCCTCGGGCGCGCGCGGGTGCTGCGCGTTCTCGGCGAGGAAGGTCTTGAAGCTCGCCGCAGCGTCCTTGTAAGCGCGGTTGCCGAACTGCGCGTTGCCGAGCCAGTAGCGCACCGAAGGCAGGTAGCCGCTCGCCGGGTAGGCGCGCAGGAAGCTGCCGAACGCGTCGGCCGCGGCCGCGAAGTCGCCGCGCCGCACCATGCCCATCGCGGCCTCGTACTGGGCGCGTTCTTCGGGAGCGACCTGGAAGTCGCTGCCGTCGACCGTGACCTTCTGGGGCTCGAGCGGGCGCAGGCGCGCGTCGACCGACTGGTTCTGGTCGGCGAGCTTGCGCTGGGTGTCGGCGAGCGCACGCGCGAGCTCTTCGTTGTCGCCGCGCAGCTTGGCGAGGTCGGCGCGCAGCGCCTCGATCTGGTTGTTCAGGTCGAGGACGCTGCGGCGCAGCGGGTCCAGCTGCTGCTGGACCAGCGCCTGGACTTGATCCGGCTGCTTGCGTTGCGCGTCTTCGAGCTTGTCGAGGCGGTCGCGCAGCTCGAGGATGGCGCGGCGCGCCTCGTCGTCCTCGAACAGGGCGGCGCGCGCCGGCAGGCTGAACAGGGCCGCGGCGGCCGCGCAGGCCACCAGCAGCAGACGGGAACGCAGCAGCAGCATGGATTACTTGTCCTTCAGTTCGACGCGACGGTTCTTGGCCCAGGCGGCCTCGTCGTGGCCTTCGGCGGCCGGACGCTCCTTGCCGTAGCTGACGGCTTCGAGCTGGCCTTCGGCGACGCCGACCAGTTCGAGCGACTTTGCCACAGCTTCGGCGCGCTTCTGGCCCAGGGCCAGGTTGTACTCGCGGCCACCGCGCTCGTCGGTATTGCCTTCGAGGCGCAGTGCGATCTTCTTGTCGTTGTTCAGGCGCTTCGCGTGCAGCTCGACCAGGTTCTGGTACTCGGGCTTGACGACGTAGCTGTCGAAGTCGAAGTAGACGACGCGCTTGTCCGACACGGCGGCGGTCAGCTCCGCGCCGAGGTCGACGGTCTTGACCGGGGTTTCGGCGGCCGGCGCCGGAGCCGGCGTCGGGGCCGGCGCGGGGGCCGGGTGGTTTTCGACCGGAGCCGGCTGATTCAGGGGCACGGTCGAGCTGCAGCCGACGAGGGTGGCAGCGGCAAACAAAGCGGTGAGGTAGTAGGTCGTCTTCATGGAATCACTCCAGCAGGAATGGACTTGTTGTCAGCGAAAAAAGGCCTTCGACCAAACAGCAGCAAGGGCCTCCGGGAAAACCTTGGGATTGTCTAACATGTAAGCAAATCGCTTGCGGCCAGCTTGCGGAAAAATGTGCAAAGCTTCAGAAACATTTTTGCCGCCATGTTGCTGGCGTCAGCGCAGGAACGGCCCCCAAGTGGGCTCTCGAACATCGCCATCGGTGGACACGAGCTTGGCCTTGATCTTGCCGTCGAGCGTGGTCGTCGCGAGCACGCCGCGGCCGCCCTCGCGCGTCGCGTAGACGATCATGCGGCCGTTCGGCGCGAAGCTGGGCTTCTCGTCGGCCGTCGTGTCGGTGATGCGCTGGACCTGGCCACTCGCAAGGTCCATCACGCACAGGCGGAAACCGTTGGCGCCCTCGCGCGTGATGTAGGCCATGCTGCGGCCGTCGGCACTCAGCGTCGGGCTGATGTTGTAGCCGCCGTCGAAAGTGACGCGCTCGGCCGTGCCGCCGCCGACCGGCATGCGGTAGACCTGCGGGCCGCCGCCACGGTCGCTGACGAAATAGAGCTTGGCGCCGTCGGGCGCGAACACCGCCTCGGTGTCGATGGAGGTGTCGCGCGTGATGCGGCGCACGCCGCTGCCGTCGCGGTTGATCAGGAACAGCTGCGAGCCGCCGTCGCGCGACAGGGTGAGCGCGAGCTGGCTGCCGTCGGGCGAGAAGGTCGGCGCGCTGTTCGAGCCGCGGAAGTCGGCGAGCACGCGGCGCCGGCCGGTCAGCAGTTCCTGGACCCAGACCACCGCCTTGTGCGTCTCGAAGGACACGTAGGCGAGCGAGTTGCCGTCGGGCGACCAGGCCGGCGAGATGATCGGCGCGGGGCTGATCAGGGCGACCTGGCCGCCCTCGCCGTCGGCGTCGGTGATGCGCAGGCTGTAGCGCGAGCCGAGCTTGGTCACGTAGGCCATGCGCGTCGAGAACACGCCCTTCTGGCCGGTGAGCTTCTCGTAAATTGCGTCGGCGATCTTGTGCGCCGCGCGGCGCGCGTCCTCGGGCGCGACGGCCTGCTGCAGGCCGCCGAGTTCCTGGCCCTTGACGACGTCCCAGAGCTTGAAGCGGATGTCGACGCGGCCGTCGGCGAGCTTGGTCGCCGAGCCGCCCGCGAGCGCATCGGCGGCGCGGCCGCGCCAGGCGTTGAAGTCGGGGTAGGCCGTCTCGTCGAGCGCGACGCCGGCGGCCGGCACGATGCGGAACTCACCGCTGCGCTCGAGGTCGGCGCGGATGATGCTGCCGAGCGGCTGGCCCGCCAGGGTTTCGGTGCGGAAGTCGCCGATCGCGATCGGCAGCTGCGAGGCACCGACGCCCGAGATCTCGACGCGGAACTGCGCGAAGGCCGAGGTCGCGGGCAAGGCGGCCAGCGCGCCGCCGAGCAGGCGGCGGCGGTTCAGCGCAGGGAAACAGTTCTTGGCTTGCGCGGGGCTGTCTTTTGCAGGCATGCGTGGGATTTTGCATGAGCCTGCCCTGGCCGCATTAGGCGCAGCTGAAACAAGCGCTTCCTTGTCTAGCGATGAACGTCGTGCGCGACAAAGCCCGCATCCGAGTCGGGCGGCGCCAGGCCACCCTCGACCGCGAGCGTCGCGCGCAGGTCGGCGAGCCCGGCGCTCCAGTGGTCGCGCATGGTCTGCAGGCCGAACTGCACGTCCTTGTACTGATGCTCGTAGGCCTTCTGGCGGTAGATCAGGTGCTGGACGTTGTAGCGGCGGCTGCAGGCGAGCGCCGCGGCCGTGCGGCACCAGCCGTCGTTCGCGCGCGCGGCCTCGGGCACCTGGGCGAGCACGTGGCGCAACAGGCTGCGGAAGCGCTGCTCGCGCTGCAGCATGTCGGTCACGAAGCGCGTGCGGCTCGAGTACTGGATGTCCTTGGTGCGCTCGGCGACCGCGTCGAGCGAGTCGGGCAGCGGCCCGCGCGAGCTCCACAGGTCGACCTGGAAGGCCAGCGTGTCGCGGCGCGGCGAGGTCTGCAGCACCTCCATCAGCGGCGTGTTCGACACCAGGCCGCCGTCCCAGTAGAACCCGCCGTCGATCTCGACCGGCGGAAAGCCCGGCGGCAGCGCGCCCGAGGCCATGAAATGCTCGGGGCCCAGGCGCGTGCGCGTATTGTCGAAATAGGTGAAGTTGCCGGTGCCGACGTTGACGGCGCCGACCGACACGCGCATGCCACCGTCGTTGATGCGATCGAAGTCGCAGAGCTCGAGCAGCGTCGCGCGCAGCCCGGCCGTGTCGTAGTGGCTGACCTGGTCGGGCCGGGGCGCGGCGACGCCCGTCGACGCGGGCGGCCAGCGCGGCACGAAGAAGCCGCGCTGGCCCTGGACGAAGGCGCTGAGGGTCTGCAGCATCGTCAGGCCGACGCGCTGCAACTCGGAGCCGTCGAACAGCGCCTGCTCGAAGTCCGGCGGGAACAGCGGCCAGTAGGCGGGCTGGCAGATGCGCTGCCAGAACTCGTTGAGGCGCTCGACACGGCGCTCGGGCGGGTTGCCCGCGATCACGGCAGTATTGAGCGCGCCGATCGAGATGCCGGCGACCCAGTTCAGCGCGACGCCGGCCTCGGCGAGGCCCTCGAACACGCCGGCCTGGTAGCTGCCAAGCGCACCGCCGCCCTGCAGCACGAGCGCGACGGTCTCGTAGGCGCGCGCCTGCTCGGCCGGGCTCGTGGCGGCGCGCGGCGCGGCAGGCGCCGCGGCGGCCGCTGGCGCGCGCGCTGCAGCGGCCTTGCGCGCGGGCGCCGCGGCGGCCTTTCTGGCCGGGGCCCGGGCGGCGTTCTTGCGGGCGGGCGCCCGCTTCGGCGACGTTGCGGCCATCGGCTTACTTCGCGAGGTAGTCGTGGACGACCTCGCCGAGGCCCAGCGTGAGGTCGGCGATCAGGTGGCGCGCCTCGACGATCTCGAGCACCGGCAGCTCGGCGACGGGCGCGAGCGCGTGCGGCGACAGCTCGAGCGCGGCCGGGCCGCTCCAGGCGCCCTTGAGGCGGATGTCGTGCAGGTGGTAGCGCACGATCTCGCAGATGCGCGGCGTGCCGTCGACATGGGGAATGATCTTGAGCAGGAAGTTCGGCCCCGCGAGCCGGGCGGTCTCGTGCGCGAGGTCGAGCTCGCGGTGCTTGTAGCCCATCGTGCCGGTCGCGACGCGCACCGGGCCATAGTCGAGGGTGCCGACGAGCGTGTCGATGCGCGTCTCGAGCGTCGGCGCCGCGAGCTTCTTGGGGAAGCCCCAGAGCTCGCGCCCGCCCGCGATCGGCGGGTGGTCGTTCAGGTACATCGCGAGCGTGTAGCCGCCCTTCTGCCCTTGGTACGACACCGGGATCACCTGGCCGCTCTCGGTGTAGTCGCCGAAGCCGGTCGAGTTCGGCATGCGGATGAACTCGTAGTGCACGAGCGGCTCGCCGACCTCGAGCGGCTCCGGCACGGCCGCGCGCAGCCGCTCGGGGTCGGTGCGGTAGGTGATGATCAGGAACTCGCGGTCGACGAAGCGGTAGGGTCCCATCGGGAACGCCGGGCTCGTCAGGGGCATCGCGAACGCTTTGGACAGGACCTGGTCGGGGCTCATGGGACTCCTTGCGACGACGGGGTGCGGGCCAGGATAGCCGAAGGCGGTGCGCGAAATGTGACGCCTACGGGGCCAGGTGAATACGCTCTTTCACATGCTTGAGGTTGGTCACCAAGGTGAAGCTCAGCAGCGTGAGCATCGCCCACGACGACCATTTGCCGAGCGACACGGTGGCCCAGGCGCCGAACTGGTCCGGGTAGCGCCAGACGCCGAAGAAGGTGCCGAAGTTCTCCGCCAGCCAGATGAAGAAACCGGTCAGCACGAAGCCGCGCAGCAGCGGCATGCGGCGCTCGCGGTCGAGCGGCTTGAACACGACCTCGCAGCGCGCGTACCGGCCCAGGGCGACGGCGCCGAGGTACCAGCGCAGGTCGGGCAGGAGCAGCTTGTCCGTGCGGCGCTCAGAGCAGCACGATGTCGTAATGCTCGGTCTGGTTCGTCGGCTCGGCCGACAGCGAGATCGGCTTGCCGATGAAGTCGGAGAGGCCGGCCAGGTGCTGGCTTTCCTCGTCGAGCAGCATCTCGACGACGTTGGCCGCCGCGACGACGCGGAACTCCCGGGGCGCGAACTGGCGCGCCTCGCGCAGGATCTCGCGCATGATGTCGTAGCAGACCGAGCGTGCGGTCTTGACCTGGCCGCGGCCCTCGCAGGTCGGGCAGGGCTCGCAGAGCATGCGCGCGAGCGACTCGCGCGTGCGCTTGCGCGTCATCTCGACGAGCCCGAGCTGGGTGAAGCCGCCGAGCGTGACCTTGGTGCGGTCCTTGGCGAGCTGCTTGCGGAACTCGCCGAGCACGGCGCTCTTGTGCTCCTCGCGCGTCATGTCGATGAAGTCGACGATGATGATGCCGCCGAGGTTGCGCAGGCGCAGCTGGCGCGCGATCGCGCCGCAGGCCTCGAGGTTGGTCTTGAAGATCGTGTCGTCGAAGTTGCGGGCGCCGACGAAGCCGCCGGTGTTGACGTCGATCGTCGTCATCGCCTCGGTCTGGTCGACGATCAGGTAGCCGCCCGACTTGAGCTCGACGCGCCGCGACAGCGCGCGGTCGACCTCGGCGTCGACGTTGCACAGGTCGAAGATCGGCCGCTCGCCGCGGTAATGCTCGAGCTTGGCCGTCGCGGCCGGCATATAGGTCTCGCCGAACGCGTGGAGCAGCTCGTGCTGCATCTTCGAGTCGATGCGGATCGAGCCGGTGCGCTCGGTCGTGAGGTCGCGCAGCACGCGCTCGACGAGGCTCAGGTCCTGGTGCAGCAGGCTGCCCGCGGCCGAGCGATGGGCGCGCTCGCGGATCAGCGACCAGGTCTTGCGCAGGTAGGCGATGTCGGCGCCGAGCTCGGCGTCCGACGCGTCCTCGGCGTTGGTGCGCAGGATGAAGCCGCCGCCGCCGCCGTCCTCGGGCTTGCCGACGAGCGCTTGCATGCGCGCGCGCAGCGCCTCGCGGGTCTCGTGCGAGCCGATCTTCTGCGAGATGCCGATGTGCTCGTCCTGCGGCAGGAACACGAGCATGCGGCCCGCGATCGAGATCTGCGTGGACAGGCGCGCGCCCTTGCTGCCGATCGGGTCCTTGATGACCTGGACCGTCAGCGTCTGGCCCTCGAACAGCTGGCGTTCGATCGGCACCGGCTGCTGGCCCTCGGCGATATGGTTGCGCGGCGTGCTGCCGTTCGCGTGCAGGTCGGCGACGTGCAGGAAGGCCGCGCGCTCCAGACCGATGTCGATGAACGCCGACTGCATGCCGGGCAGCACGCGCGCGACGCGGCCGAGGTAGATATTGCCGACGAGGCCGCGCTCGAGCGTGCGCTCGATGTGCAGCTCCTGCACGGCACCGGCCTCGACGATGGCCACCCGGGTCTCCTGCGGGGACCAATTGATCAGAATGTCTTCCATCGTGTTCCCGATGAATGCTTGTGGCTGGCGCCGGGCCAGGCACAAGAACTCCAACCAGCGTCAGCCGTGCCGCACGCCGAACGCGTCGAGCAGCGCGGCCGTCTCGAACAGCGGCAGGCCCATGATGCCCGAATAACTGCCCGAGATATGCCGGACCCAGGCCGCCGCAGCGCTTTGTACCGCATAGCTGCCGGCCTTGCCCAAGGGTTCGCCTGAGGCCACGTAGCGGCGCAGGCGCGCGGCGTCGACCGGCGCGAACTCGACCTCCGAGACCTGGCAGGCCGCCTCGATGCGCGCGCCGAGGCCCACGGCGACGCCGGTGATGACCTCGTGGCGCCGGCCCGCGAGGCGTTGCAGCGTCGCGAAGGCGTCGGCCGCGTCGGCGGGCTTGCCGAGGATCGCGCCGTCGATCGCGACGGTCGTGTCCGAGCACAGCACCGGCGCGTCGGCGAGGCCGCGGCGCTCGCGCCGCGCGAGCGCAGCAAAGAGCTTGGCGCGCGTCACGCGCTCGACGTAGGCGCGCGGCGCCTCGCCGGGCAGCACGGCCTCGAGCGCCTCGGCGTCCTCCTCGGCCGCGTCTGCGAGCAGCAGCTCGTAGCGCACGCCGATCTGCTCGAGCAGCTGGCGGCGGCGCGGGCTTTGCGAGGCGAGGTAGACGAAGTCGAACATGCGGTGATCTATTCGCGGTGGTAAGGGTGGCCGGTCATGACGGTCCACGCGCGGTAAAGGCCCTCGGCGAGCAGCACGCGCGCGAACGCGTGCGGCAGCGTGAGGTCGGACAGGCGCAGCGTCTCGTCGGCCGTGGCCTTGAGCGCGGGCGCGAGGCCGTCGGGGCCGCCGATCACGAGCGCGGCGTCGCGGCCCTCGCCCATCCAGAGCTTGAGCCGCTCGGCGAGCTGCACGCTCGTGCGCCGCTCGCCGCGCTCGTCGAGGACGATGCGGCGCGCGCCCTTGGGCAGCGCGGCCTCGATGCGCTGGGCCTCCGCGGCCATCAGCTGCTCGGCCGTCTTGCCGCCGCTGCGCGGCTCGGCCTTGACGGCCTTGAGCTCGAGCCGGAGCTCGGGCGGGAAGCGCTTCGCGAAATCCTCGTAGGCCGCGTCGGCCCAGCCGGGCTGACGCTGGCCCACGGCGACGAGCACGAGCCGCAAGATCAGGCCTTGGCGCGCGCGCTCTTCTTGGCCGGAGCCGCCTTCTTCGCGGCGGGCTTGGCGGCCGGCTTGGCCGCCGCGCGCGGCGCGGCCTTGGCGGCGGCCTTCTTCGCGGGCGCCGCGGCCTTTTTGGTCGGCGCTGCCGACTTCTTGGCGGCGGGCTTCGCGGCCGGCTTCGCGGCGCCGACCTTGACGGTCTTGACCGGCGCGGCCGCCGCGCCGCGCTTGGTGCCGACGGTCTTGCTCACGCCCTTCTTCGCGGGCGCAGCCTTCTTCGCGGGGGCCTTGGCCGCGGCCTTCTTGGCCGCAGGCGCCGCCTTCTTGCCCGCCTTCTCGGACTTCTCGGCCTTGTCGGCGGCCTTCGCGGCCTTCTTCGCGTCGGCCTTCTTCCGCGCGACCGGCTTGTCTTCTTCGTCCTCGTCTTCGGCGTCGGACGCCTTCACGAGGCCCTTGCGGCCGGTTTCGGCGGGCTTGAGCTTGACCGGCTTGCCGCCCCAGATTTCCTCGAGGTGGTAGTAGTCGCGGATCGCCGGCTGCATCACGTGGACGACGGCCGCGCCGCAGTCGACGATGATCCACTCGCCGTTGTCCTCGCCCTCGGTGCGCATGATCTGCATGCCGCGGCCCTTGACGGTCTCGCGCACGCTCGACGCGAGCGCCTTGGTCTGGCGGTTGCTCGTGCCCGACGCGATCACGACGCGCTCGAACAGCGGCGACAGATGCTCGGTGTTGAACACCTGGATGTTCTGGGCCTTGACGTCTTCGAGGCCATCGACGATGGCGCGTTGCAGTTTGCGAATGTCCATGCAGTGCTCGCTTGAATGCTTGAGGTAAAGGCGGTGCTGGGCAATATACCCGGCTACCGCGTCGCCCACCAAGGGGCGGAGGTCCTCGCCACGCGCGGCAAGCGCGCGGATCCGGGTCGATGAAATGTCGCTGGGCGGCAGCGCGATCGTGACGACGCGGTGCGGCACGGCGGCGAGCGCCGCGGCCGGCGCTACGGGCCTGCCCGCGCGCGCCGCGACCGCGAGCGTCGCGCCGCCGACGAGCTCGCGCCAGTCGTGCCAGGTGTCGATATGCGCGGCCTGGTCCTGGCCGATCACGACGAAGAACTCGGCCGCCGCGCCGCGCGCGGCGAACTCGGCGCGCAGCTCGCGCAGCGTGTCGATCGTGTAGCTCGGGCCCGCGCGCTCGAGCTCGCGCGCGTCGAGCGAGAAGCCGGGCTCGCCCGCGATCAGCAGTTCGACCATCGCGCGGCGGTGTTCGGCCGGCGCGATCCCGACGCCCTGCTTCTGCCAGGGCCGGCCGGCCGGCTGCCAGCGCAGCTCGTCGAGCGCGAGCGCGTCGCGCGCGCAGCGCGCGAGCGCGAGATGGGTCAGGTGCGGCGGGTCGAAGCTGCCGCCGAACAGACCGACGCGGATTGTCTTCACAGCCACAGATGCGTCGCGGTCTCGTGCGCCCAGTCGCGCGGACGCAGGAAGTCGCTGTACAGGCGCGCCTCGGGCGTGCCGGGCTCGGGCGACCAGGCATAGGCCCAGCGCGCCTGCGGCGGCATCGACATCAGGATCGATTCGGTGCGCCCGCCCGACTGCAGGCCGAACAGCGTGCCGCGGTCGAACACGAGGTTGAACTCGACGTAGCGGCCGCGCCGGTAGGCCTGGAAGTCGCGCTCGCGCTCGCCGTAGGCGTAGCCCTGGCGGCGCTCGACGATCGGCAGGTAGGCGGGCAGGAACGCGTCGCCGACCGAGCGCAGCGCCGCGAACGCGGCCGCGAAGCCGCCCTCCTCGTCGCTGCGGCTGAAGTCGTCGAAGAAGATGCCGCCGATGCCGCGCGGCTCGTCGCGGTGCTTGAGGTGGAAGTACTCGTCGCACCAGCGCTTGAAGCGCGGGTACAGGTCCGCACCGTGGGTGCTGAGGGCCTGCTCGCACGTGCGGTGGAAATGCTGGCAGTCGCGCTCGAAGCCGTAATACGGCGTGAGGTCCATGCCGCCGCCGAACCAGCTGACCGCAGGCCGGCCCTCGGGCAGCGCCGCGAACATGCGCACGTTCATGTGCACGGTCGGCACGAAGGGGTTGTGCGGGTGCAGGACCAGCGAGACGCCGAGCGCCTCGAACGGCGCGCCCGCGAGCTCGGGGCGGTGCTGGGTCGCCGAAGGCGGCAGCACGCGGCCGCGCACATGCGAGAAATTGACGCCGCCGCGCTCGATCAGGCCGCCGTTCTCGATCACGCGCGTCAGGCCGTCGCCCTCGAGGCGGCCGCCGGGCTCGCGCGTCCACGCGTCCTCGACGAAGGGCTGGCCGTCGATGCGGTGCAGCGCCGCGACGACGCGCTGCTGCAGCTCGAGCAGGTAGGCGCGAACCCCGACGAAGGGACTGGCCTCGCTCATGCCCGCAATCTCACCGGGCTCGCGTCGGCCGGGCGCTTGCCGCGGCAGTCGGCGAGCTCGCGCGCGAACAGCGCGAAGTCGGCGTCGGCGTCGCCGCTGATCGCGACGAAGCGCGTGAAGTCCACGCATTTGCGGCCGAAGTCGAGCGTCGCGAGGCCGACCGGCACGCGCGCCTGGCGCGCGACCTGGTAGGCGCCGCTGCGCCAGCCCTCGGTGCGCTTGCGCGTGCCCTCGGGCGCGACCGCGAGCCAGAAGAACTCGCCGCGCGCACGCGCGTCCTCGAGCGCCTGCGCGGTATCGGCGACGATGCCGTTGCGCGAGCCGCGGTCGACCGCGACGCCGCCGATCCAGCGCACCCAGGCGCCGAACAGCGGCGCGCGGAACAGGCTGTCCTTGGCCCAGAAGCGCACCGGGATGCCGAACGCCCATTTCGCGAGGATCGCGACGACGAAGTCCCAGTTCGAGGTATGCGGGTAGACCATCACGACGCCCTGCAGCGCCGGCAGGCCCGCGCCGGCGACGCGCCAGCCGAACAGGCCCAGCAGCGCACGCGCGACGCGGCTGCCGCGCAGCGGCACCGGGCGCGGCCCCGCGATCAGGGAGGGCGCGGCGGCCGGCGGGATCGCCGACGCCGCAGCTGCAGCGATGTCGCTCATCGTTTGACGGCGCGGTGGCCGATGTCGTGGCGGTACTGCTGGCCTTCGAAATGAATCGTCTTGATCGCCTCATAGGCGTGCTGCTGGGCGCTGCGCACCGACTCGCCGAGCGCGGTCACGCACAGCACGCGGCCGCCGCTCGTGACGACCTGGCCGCCCTGCTCGGCGGTGCCGGCGTGGAAGACCATCACGTCCTCGCCGATCGCGCCCTGCGCGGGCAGGCCCGTGATCGCGTCGCCCTTGCGGGGACTGAGCGGGTAACCGGCGCTCGCCATCACGACGCCGAGCGCGACGCGGCGGTCCCACTGCAGCTCGACCTGGTCGAGCGTGCCGTCGGTCGCATGCATGAGCACCTCGAACAGGTCGCTCTTCAGGCGCATCATGATCGGCTGGGTCTCGGGGTCGCCGAGGCGCGCGTTGAACTCGACCGTGCGCGGGTGGCCCTGCGCGTCGATCATCAGGCCCGCGTAGAGGAAGCCCGTGAAGACATGGCCGTCCCTGGCCATGCCCGCGATCGTCGGCAGGATGATCTCGTGCATCGCGCGCGCGTGCACGTTCGGCGTGACCACGGGCGCCGGCGAGTACGCGCCCATGCCGCCGGTGTTCGGGCCGACGTCGCCGTCGAGCAGGCGCTTGTGGTCCTGGCTGGTCGCGAGCGCGACGACGTTCTTGCCGTCGCACAGCACGATGAAGCTCGCCTCCTCGCCCTGCATGAACTCTTCGATCACGACGCAGGCGCCGCCCGCGTTGTGCGTGACGCCGAGCTTGTTGTCGGCGAGGATCCAGTCGATCGCCTCGTGCGCCTCGGCGAGCGTCTGCGCGACGACGACGCCCTTGCCCGCGGCGAGGCCATCGGCCTTGATCACGAGCGGCGCGCCGAGCCGGTCGACATAGGCGTGGGCCGACGGCGCGTCGCCGAAGACCTCGTAGGCCGCCGTCGGGATGCCGTGGCGCTTCATGAAGCTCTTCGCGTAGGCCTTGCTCGACTCGAGCTGGGCCGCCGCCCTGGTCGGGCCGAAGATGCGCAGGCCGCGCGCGCGGAACTCGTCGACGACGCCGGCCGCGAGCCAGGCTTCGGGGCCGACGACGGTCAGCGCGATCTTCTCCTTCTGGGCGAAGTCGGCGAAGGCCTTGACGTCGTTGATCGCGAGATTCTTGATCCGGTCGTCGCTCGCCGTGCCGCCGTTGCCGGGGGCGACGAAGACCTCGCTCACGCGCTGGCCCTGGGCCAGCTTCCAGGCCAGCGCATGCTCGCGCCCGCCGTTGCCGATGACGAGCACCTTCATGCGAATTCGATCTCGGCGTTGTGGAAGACCTCCTGGACGTCGTCGAGGTCCTCGATCACGTCCAGCAGCTTTTGCATGCGCTGCGCGTCGTCGCCGCTCAGCGCGATGGTGTTCTCGGCGCGCATCGTGACCTCGGCGAGCTCGGGCTTGAGGCCCGCGGCTTCGAGCGCCTTTTGCACGGCCTCGAAGTCGGCCGGCGCGCAGATCACCTCGACCGCGCCGTCGGCGTCCGTGACGACGTCCTCGGCGCCGGCCTCGAGCGCGACCTCCATCACGCGGTCCTCGCTCGCGCCGGGCGCGAACACGAACTGGCCGCAATGCTTGAACTGGAACGCGACCGAGCCGTCGGTGCCGAGGTTGCCGCCCCACTTGCTGAACGCATGGCGGACTTCGGCGACCGTGCGCACGCGGTTGTCGGTCATGGTGTCGACGATGATCGCCGCGCCGCCGATGCCGTAGCCCTCGTAGCGGATTTCCTCGTAGGTCACGCCCTCGAGGTTGCCGGTCGCCTTGTCGACGTTGCGCTTGATGTTGTCGGCCGGCATGTTCGCGGCCTTGGCCTTGTCGATCGCGAGGCGCAGGCGCGGGTTCATGTTGATGTCGCCGCCGCCCTGGCGCGCCGCGACGATGATTTCACGCGTCAGCCGGGTCCAGACCTTGCCGCGCTTTTCGTCCTGACGGCCCTTGCGGTGCTGGATATTGGCCCACTTGGAATGCCCTGCCATGGCTTGACTCTGCTTCTTTATGTGTTTGGGGGTGAGGCGCGATTTTAGCCGGGCGGCCCGCGCCTGCCCCGGGGACCCGCCCCGCGGCCCCGGGGCAGCGCTTGACGCGCCAGCAATATTCGCCGCAGCCGATTCGCGACAAGCTGCGCAGAAGCTGGTTTTCCTCCCCCTTTCGGGGGTGCTATTTCGTTAGCATCCGGCGAGCGGACGCCCCGCGGCCTGGAGAAGACCAGATGAATGCATTGAAGTCCATCAAGATCGGCCCGCGCCTGGGCATCGGCTTCGGCCTCGTGCTAGTGATGCTGGCGATCGTCGCCTACGCCGGCATCCACGGCATCGGCATCGTCGCCGAGAGCCTGCGCACCGTCTACGAGGACCGCAGCCTGCCCCTCGGCCAGCTCGCCGCCGTCGAGGCGGCGCTCAGCGAGGCGCATGTGGTCGTGCTGCGCGCGGGCGCCGCCCCCGACCCGGCCCAGGCCGATGCGCGCAAGGCCGCGATCGACAAGTCGCTGCAGACCGCGGCCGAACAGTTCAAGGCCTATGCCGAGACCTACCTGACCGAAGAGGAGAAGGGCCTCGTCGCCGACTACGTGCGCGACCGCGACGAGTTCCTCGGCAAGAGCGTGCCGGCCGCCGAGGCCGCGCTGAGTTCGTCGACCGGCGACGAGGGCAAGGCCAACTACACCCAGTCCTTCGGCCCCAAGATCGGCGCGATGCAGGCGACGCTGAAGAAGCTGATCCAGCTGCAGATCGACGTCGCGGCGCAGGAATACAAGCATTCGATCGAGGTCAAGAGCACCGTCAACTGGATCGCCGTGCTGATGGCCGTCGGCGCGATCGTCGTGGGCGCCGTGCTCGCGTGGATGATCACGCGCTCGATCGTCGCCCCGCTCAACGAGGCCGTCGGCCTTGCCGAAGGCGTCGCCGGCGGCGACCTCACGCGCCGCGTCAATGTCGACGGCCGCGACGAGGTCGCCCAGCTGATGCGCGCGCTCGGCGAGATGAACGACGGCCTCGTGCGCATCGTCGGCCAGGTGCGCTCGAGTGCCGAGTCGATCGCGACCGGCAGCGCCGAGATCGCGACCGGCAACGCCGACCTGTCGCAGCGCACCGAGGAGCAGGCCTCGAGCCTCGAGGAGACGGCCGCGTCGATGGAACAGATGACGGCCACCGTCAAGCACAACGCCGACACGGCCCAGACCGCGACCCAGCTCGCGACCTCGGCGAGCGGCGTCGCGGCCAAGGGCGGCGAGGTCGTCGGCCGCGTGATCTCGACGATGGAGGAGATCACGACGAGCTCGCGCCGGATCAACGACATCATCGGCACGATCGACGGCATCGCGTTCCAGACCAACATCCTCGCGCTGAACGCGGCGGTCGAGGCGGCGCGTGCGGGCGAGCAGGGCCGCGGCTTCGCGGTCGTCGCCGGCGAGGTGCGCACGCTGGCCCAGCGCAGCGCCCAGGCAGCCAAGGAGATCAAGACCCTGATCTCGCAGAGCGTCGAGCGCGTGAACGCGGGCGCGGCGCTCGTCGACGAGGCCGGCACGACGATGGGCGAGATCGTCGCCCAGGTCCAGCGCGTGTCGGACCTGATCGGCGAGATCGGCGCGGCGACGCTCGAGCAGACCCAGGGCATCGGCCAGGTCAGCGAGGCGGTGAGCCAGCTCGACAAGGTCACCCAGCAGAACGCAGCGCTCGTCGAGGAGTCGGCCGCCGCGGCCGAGAGCCTCAAGCAGCAGGCCGCGCGCATGAACGAGGTCGTCGGCGTGTTCAAGCTCGACGCGCGCGCGCCGGCGGCCGCCCCGGCCGGCTACGGCGGCGGCGCGCCGGCGGCCGCGGCCCACCATCACGCGGCCACGCCGACCCCGCGTCCGGCCGCGAGCAAGCACGCACCGGCGCGCAAGCCCGGCAAGCCCGGCGTGAAGCCGACCGCCGCCCGCCCGGCCGCAGCCACGCCGCACGCGGCACCAGCCGCCGCGCCGGCGCCGCGCGCCGCCGCCCCTGCGGCCCCCAAGCCGGCCGCGCCACGCCCGGCGACACCGGCCGAGGCCGAGGGCGACTGGGAAACCTTCTAAGCGCAATCCCCGCGCTACCATTCGCGCCCGCCGCCGGCCGTTCGCGCCCGGCGGCGGCGCTTCGTCGCAATGCGATCGCCGGCCGGAGCCGGTGGCGCCGAACATGGCGGCACCTCGAACCCGACAGGAGCCCGCCATGTCCGCACTCACGCAAATCCTCGCCGCCACCCCGCTGTGGGTCTGGGCGATCCTCGGCTACATCGTCTACATGGGCGGCGCCCAGCTGCGAGAGCGCGCGTTCGCGCGCCGCCGCCTGATCCTGCTGCCCGGCGTGTGGATGGTCTTCGGCGCCTGGGGCATCGAGCGCAGCTTCGCCCTGGGCGCCGCGCCCCTCGTCGTCTGGGGCGTCGGCCTGGCGCTGAGCTTCGCACTGATGCGCACGAGCCGCTGGCCGGCCGGCGCGCGCTTCGACGCAAGCCTGGGCCAGTACCTCGTGCCCGGCAGCGCGCTGCCGCTCGCGCTGATGCTCGTGATCTTCGTCGCCAAGTACGCGCTCGGCGTCGGCCTCGCGTTGCACCCCGAGCTCGGCGAGGCCCTGCCCGCCGCGCTCGGCTTCAGCCTGCTGTTCGGCCTGATCGGCGGCGCCCTCGCCGGCCGCTCGGCGAACATCCTCGCGAAGGCCTGAGCCCGCCCCGATGAAGCCCTGGATGTCGATGCTGCTGCGCCAACTGGGCATCGTGCTCGGCGTCGCGATCCCGCTCGCCGCGCTCGTCGCGTTCACCTTCCACCAGAGCTACGCGTCGACGCTGTACTACTCGCTGTGCATCGCGGTGTGCTGCTCGGCGCTCGTCCAGGGCCTGCACGAGCTGCTCGTGCGGCTGCGCGGCCGCCGCGGCGAGCGCTGGCTCGGCTGGCCGCTGACGTTCGGGTTGATCGTCGTCGGCGTGCTGCTCGGCAACCCGATCGGCTCGGCCATCGCGAACTGGTTCGCCGGCGTGCCGAACACGACGCTGCTGCCCGGCTACGCGAACTTCGAGACCGTCGCGTTCCTGCTCGCGATCTCGATCACGCCGGGCGTCGCGATCGCCTATTTCTTCAACAGCCGCGAGCGCCTCGCCGCGGCCCAGGCCCAGGCCGCCGAGCACCGACTGCGCCTGCTCGAGGCCCAGCTCGAGCCGCACATGCTGTTCAACACGCTCGCGAACCTGCGCGCGCTGATCGAGTCCGACCCGGCGCGCGCGCAGGCCATGCTCGACCACCTGATCGCCTTCCTGCGCGCGCTGCTGCAGGGCTCGCGGCTCGGCGGCCACGGCCTCGCGGCCGAGTTCGCGCGCCTGCAGGACTACCTCGCGCTGATGCAGGTGCGCATGGGGCCGCGGCTGCGCTCGCGCTTCGAGCTGCCGGCCGAGCTCGCCGAGGTCGAGATCCCGCCGCTGCTGCTCCAGCCCATCGTCGAGAACGCGATCCAGCATGGCCTCGAACCCGCGCTCGACGGCGGCGAGATCGTGATCGCCGCGCGCCGCGAAGGCGAGTCCGTCCTCGTCGAGGTCCGCGACAGCGGCGTGGGCCTCGGCGGCGCCGTCTCGCCGACCGCCGCCGCCGCGGCCGCCCATACCGGCTTCGGCCTCGCCCAGGTGCGCGAGCGCCTCGCGACGCGCTTCGGCGCGACGGCCGACGCCTCTTTCGAAATCCGCTCGCCCGCCGAGGGCGGCACCCTTGCCATCGTGAGACTGCCATGCCGCGCGCCCTGATCGCCGAAGACGAAGCCCTGCTCGCCGAGGCGCTGCGCCGCGAGCTGCTCAAGCAATGGCCCGAGCTCGAGATCGTCGCCGTCGCGCCGCACGGCCACGCGGCGCTCGAGCAGGCGCTCGCGCTCAAGCCCGACATCCTGTTCCTCGACATCCGCATGCCGGGCCTGTCGGGGCTCGAGGTCGCGACGGCGCTCGCCGAGGACTGGCCCGACGCGGCGCCGTTCCCGCTGCTCGTGTTCGTGACGGCCTTCGACCAGTACGCGCTGCAGGCCTTCGAGCAGGCCGCGGCCGACTACGTGCTCAAGCCGGTGCGGCCCGAGCGGCTCGCCCAGACCGTCGCGCGCCTGCGCGAGCGCCTCGCCGCGCCGGCCGGCGACGCGGCGCTCGACGGCGCGCTCGCGCAGCTGCGCAGCCTGCTCGGGGGCGCGCCCGCCGCGGCGCCGGCCACGGCCCTGCGCCTGCTCCAGGTCGGCGTCGGCAACACCATCCATATGGTGCCGGTCGAAGAGGTGCTGTACTTCGAGGCCGCCGACAAGTACGTGCGCGCCGTGACGCCGGCCAAGGAGCACCTGCTGCGCGTGTCGCTGCGCGAGCTGCTGCCCCAGCTCGACGCCGGCCGCTTCTGGCAGATCCACCGCAGCGTGATCGTGCGCAGCGACGCGATCGAGCGCGCCGTGCGCGACGAATCGGGCAAGCTCACCGTGCACTTGGTCGGCCACGCTGACCGGCTCGGCGTGAGCCGCGTCCACGCCCATTTGTTCAAGGGTTTGTGAACACTGGGCGGTGCAGCCGCGGGGCTTGGCGATAATTCCGCGAGAAAACCATCGCTTCGTTTCCATGTCCGACTCCGCCGACGCCGTCAAACCCAGCAACTTCCTGCGCGCCATCATCGAGCGCGACCTCGAGGGCGACGCGCTCGCGGGCCGCCATTTCGCCGGCGCGCCCGGCGACGCGGCCGCCCACGCGGCCGGGCCGCTCGACCCCGCGCGCGTGCGCCTGCGCTTCCCGCCCGAGCCCAACGGCTACCTGCACGTCGGCCACGCGAAGAGCATCTGCCTGAACTTCGGCCTCGCGCGCGACTACGGCGGCGTCTGCCACCTGCGCATGGACGACACCAACCCCGAGAAGGAAGAGCAGGAGTACGTCGACGCGATCCGCGAGATGGTCGCCTGGCTCGGCTGGAGCTGGGACGCGAACGGCGCCTCGCACCTGTTCTTCGCGAGCGACTACTTCGACTTCATGTACCGCGCCGCCGAGTACCTCGTGACGGCCGGCCACGCCTATGTCGACGAGCAGACGCCCGAGCAGATGCGCGCCCACCGCGGCGACTTCGCGACGCCCGGCGTCGACAGCCCGTTCCGCGCGCGCTCGCCCGCAGAGAACCTCGCGCGCCTGCGCGAGATGCGCGACGGCCGTCACCCCGACGGCGCGATGGTGCTGCGCGCGAAGATCGACATGGCGAGCCCGAACATCAATCTGCGCGACCCGACCCTGTACCGGATCCGCCGGGCGACCCACCACAACACCGGCGACAAATGGTGCATCTACCCGATGTACACCTTCGCCCACCCGATCGAGGACGCGCTCGAGCGCATCACGCACAGCGTGTGCACGCTCGAGTTCGAGGACCAGCGCCCGTTCTACGACTGGCTGCTCGACAAGCTCGCCGACGGCGGCCTGCTCGCGCGCCCGCTGCCGCACCAGTACGAATTCGGCCGCCTGAACCTCAGCTACGTCGTGACGAGCAAGCGCAAGCTCAAGCAGCTCGTCGACGAAGGCCATGTGCAGGGCTGGGACGACCCGCGCATGCCGACGCTCGTGGGCATGCGCCGGCGCGGCTACACGCCCGAGAGCATCCGCACCATGGTCGAGTCGACCGGCGTGACCAAGAGCAACGCCTGGCTCGACTACAGCGTGCTCGACGGCTGCCTGCGCGCCGACCTCGAGGGCCGTGCCGCGCGCGCGTCGGCCGTGCTCGACCCGCTCAGGCTCAAGCTCGAGAACTGGGCCGAGCTGTTCGGCAGCGCCGCGCACCGCGAGGCCTGCAGCGCCCCCGCCCACCCCCATGTGCCCGAGCTCGGCACGCGCACGTTCAGCCTCGGCGCCGAGGCCTGGATCGAACGCGATGACTTCCTCGAAGTGCCGACCAAGGGCTACCACCGCCTCTACCCGGGCAACAGGGTGCGCCTCAAATACGGCTACGTGATCGAGTGCACGGGCTGCGAGAAGGACGCGGCGGGCGCGGTCACGGCCGTGCTCGCGCGCGTCGTACCCGACACCAAGAGCGGCACGCCGGGGGCCGACGCGGTCAAGGTCAAGGGCGTGATCACCTGGGTCGGCGCGCACGAGGCCGTCGCCGCCGAGCTGCGCCTGTACGACCGCCTGTTCGCGGTCGAGCAGCCGGGCGCCGGCGATGCCGACTTCCTCACCGAGCTGAACCCGGCGAGCCTGCGCGTGGTCCAGGGTTTCGTCGAGCCGGCGATCGCGAACGTCGCGCCCGGCACGCACCTGCAGTTCGAGCGGCACGGCTATTTCGTCGCCGACCGCGTCGACCATCGCGCCGACCGCCTCGTCTTCAACAAGACCACGGGCCTGCGCGACGGCTGGAAGTAACTCGGCAGTCGCTCAGTCGCAGGACTGGACGACCGGCGTCGCGTACTCGTGGCCGACGACGGCGCGCGCGAACAGATAGTTCTCCTTCGCGCGCGGGCTCAGCTCGTCGAGCGGCACATGGCCGGTCGCGTCGCACGGAAACATCAGCGCGCGGCCGGCGTGGAACAGCGACTGGAAACGCAGCAGGAATCTCGGGGCGGGTTGAGGGCGGTCCATACGACTTCTCCAAGGACGGGCTCTGGATGCAACAGTAGGCCGTAGACGCCTCGATGATGCGTGCAAACGTCGCGCCAAACACCCCCTGATCCGGCGACCCCCGACATGCGGGGCCGGCGGTGCGCAAATGTCACGCCGCGCGCGCGGCCCGGCTTGTCGGCGCGTCAAGCGACGCCGGCGCGATCGCCCGCCCGGTGATCCGGGTCATACTGGCCGGCCCTATTCGCACCCGCCAGGCCATGAGTGATTTGACGATCCGCCGCGCCACCCCCGCCGACGCCCCGGGTTTCGTCGCGATGATGAGCGACGAGGCCGTGTTCGGCGGCCTGCTCCAGCTGCCCTACCCGAGCGAGGCCGCCTGGCGCCAGCGCCTCGACGAGCAGCAGGCCGCCGGCAAGACCGACCTGCACCTCGTCGCCGTGCGCGGCGACGGCGCGCTGATCGGCAGCGCGGGCCTGCACCCGGCCAGCGCGTCGCTGCGGCGGCGCCACGCGATGTCGCTCGGCATTTCGGTGGTCGCCGCGGCACAGGGCCAGGGCGTCGGCAGCGCCTTGATCGAGGCCCTGCTCGACTACGCCGACCGCTGGGCCCAGGTGCTGCGCGTCGAGCTCACGGTCTACGCCGACAACGAACGCGCGATCCGGCTCTACGAGCGCTTCGGCTTCCAGACCGAGGGGCGCATGCGCGCGTACTCGATGCGCGGCGGACGCTATGTGGACGTGCTCGCGATGGCGCGGTTGCACCCAGCGCCGCCGGCGCTGGTCGGCTGAATGCGGGCGCCGCCGGCGCTGGTCGGCCAAATGCGGGCGCCGCCGGCGCCGGTCGGCTGAATCGGGGCCGCGCGCCCGCTCAGGACGTCTTGCTCGAGAAGCTGTTGTGGTGCGACGCGCCAGTCGCGTCGCCCGCGTCGCTGCCGCCCGCGCCGTTGCCCGCGCCGGCCGAGAGGTCGTGCGGGGGCGTCGCTGGTGCGGCACTCGCATGGGACTCGTCGGCCGCGGATTCGCGCGCCTCGTGGATTTCGCCGCGCGCCTCGGGTGCCGCCGTGCGCTTGCCCGTCAGCACCAGGCGCGCGAGCTTGACGACCTCGCTGGCCTGGGCCGGTACGGCGCCGATCGACAGGACGACGAAGGCGGCCGCGGCGGCGAGGCTCGTGACGGCGGCAAGGCGCTTTGACATGGGTGAAGACCTTCTGGGGGCTTTCGATCGCGGCAGTATCGCGAGCCGCCCGGGGTCGGGCCAGCGCGATGCGACGAACTGCGTCCAGCGCCGACGAACTGCGCCTGGGGACGTTGAATTCGCCCGCCGGCGGCGCCGGACGCCGCCCGGGATGGCCCCGGTGCCGGTCAGGACAGCGGCCGCTCGCCCGTTGCCTGCTGCCAGAACAGGCGCAGGTCCTGGACGCTGAACAGCGCGTCGTCGACGAGCACCTCCTGGTCGACCGCGTCCTCGGGGTCGTAGGCGGCCTCGATATAGCGCTCGCGCCGCGTCCCGGCGGGCAGCGTCACGGCCGTCACGGCGAGCAGCATCGCGTCGAGCTCGGCCGCCGCCTCGCTGCCGGCCGCGAAGCTGTGCCAGTCGGCGTCGTGGTCGCGCACCGCGCGCAGAAAGCCCTCGCACCAGAGCAGGCCGCTGGGCGGCAGCGCGTCGGCCTGGTCGGGCGTCATCACGCCCGCCGCGACGAGGCCGGCCTGGGTTTCGGCGTCGAATTCGGTCAGCAGCGGCATCAGCCGCATGGCCTCGGGCGCGGCGCGCAGCGGCCCGGGCTCGAGCGCCGCGCCGATCTCCAGCCAGCGCCGGTGCAGCGCGTCCATGAAGGCCTCGGTCGCGTCCTCGGCGTCGAGCGCGGCCGGCCAGTCGTCGCCGAACAGCGCGTCCATCGCCTGCAGCGGCTCGGCGTGGATCGGGCCGCAGCGCAGCCCGGTCAGGTAGCCGTCGAGCTGGTCGACGAGGATGGGCTCGTCGCCCTCGGGCGCCGCGCGCGCGAGCACGGCGAGCCAGGCGACGAGCGCCTCGGCATTGGCCTGATCGAAAGCCTGGGTCAAGCGCGTCTTTCGCTTACTGCAGGCGCTCGCCGACCCAGCCCGGCACGCTCGCGAGGGCGGCGGGCAGCGCGGCCGCGTCGGTGCCGCCGGCCATCGCGAGGTCGGGCTTGCCGCCGCCCTTGCCGCCGACCTGCTGGGCAACGAAATTCACCAGCTCGCCGGCCTTGACGCGGCCGAGGCTGTCGGCCGTCACGCCGGCCGCGAGCTGGACCTTGTCGCCGTCGACGGCGGCGAGCACGATCGCCGCGGTCTTGAGCTTGTCCTTGAGCTTGTCGAGCGTTTCGCGCAGGGTCTTCGCGTCGGCGCCCGCAAGCGTCGCGGCGAGGACCCAAATATTTCCATTCGTGCCCTTGACGTCGACGGCCTGCGAGACGAGCTCGTCGCCCCGGGCCGACGCGAGCTTGCTCTTCGCGCTCGCGAGTTCCTTCTCGAGCGCGCGGACCTGGTCGAGCACCGCGTGCACGCGCGTCTCGAGCTCGGTCGGCGCGGCCTTGAGCGTGCCCGCGACGGCCTGCACCGTCGCCTCGAGCGACTGCAGGTAAGCGAGCGCGTTCGCGCCGGTCACGGCCTCGACGCGGCGGATGCCGGCCGCGACGCCGCTCTCGGCGACGATCTTGAACAGGCCGATGTCGCCGGTCGCGCGGACATGGGTGCCGCCGCACAGTTCCTTGGAACTGCCGATCGTCAGCACGCGCACGGTGTCGCCGTACTTCTCGCCGAACAGCATCATCGCGCCGCTCTTGTGCGCGTCGTCGAGCGCCATGACCTGGGCCGAGGCCGCCGCGTTCGCGAGGATCTCGGCGTTGACGATCGCCTCGACCGCGCGGACCTGCTCGGTCGTCAGCGGCGCGTTGTGGGCGAAGTCGAAGCGCGTGCGCTCGGCGTTGACGAGCGAGCCCTTCTGCTGGACATGGGCGCCGAGCACCTCGCGCAGCGCCTTGTGCATCAGGTGGGTCGCGCTGTGGTTGCGCACGGTCCTGGCGCGGCGCTCGGCGTCGACGCGCGCGGCGAACACGTCGCCGACCTTGACCGCGCCCTCGAGCACGCGGCCATGGTGGCCGAACACGTCGGCCTGGATCTTCACGGTGTCCTCGACGCCGACGCGCGTCGTCGCGTTGCGCAGCTCGCCGGCGTCGCCGACCTGGCCGCCGCTCTCGGCGTAGAACGGCGTGTTGTCGAGCACGATCACGGCGTCGTCGCCGGCCTGGGCGGCCGCGACCGGCGCGCCGTCGACGTAGACGGCCGTCACGCGCGCGCCCTCGACGCCGAGCTGCTCGTAGCCGTGGAAGGTCGTCGGCGTGCCGCTATAGGCGAGGCCTTGCGCCATCTTGAACTTGCCGGCCGCGCGCGCGCGGTTCTTCTGCTCCTCGAGCAGCTCGTTGAAGCGGGCCTCGTCGACGCCGACGCCGCGCTCGCGGCAGACGTCGGCCGTCAGGTCGACGGGGAAGCCGTAGGTGTCGTGGAGCTTGAACGCGACGTCGCCGTCGAGCTTGGCGCCGTCCTTCAGGTTGGCGAGCGCGGCCTCGAGGATTTCCATGCCCGTCGCGATGGTCTGGAAGAAGCGCTCTTCTTCCTGCTTGAGCACCTCGGTCACGCGGGCCTCGTCGCGGCGCAGTTCGGGGTAGGCGTCGCCCATTTCCTTGGCCAGCGCGGCGACCAGCGAGTGGAAGAAGGGCTTGCGCGCGCCGAGCTTGTAGCCGTGGCGGATGGCGCGGCGCGCGATGCGGCGCAGCACGTAGCCGCGGCCCGCGTTGCCGGGGATCACGCCGTCGACGACGGTGAACGAGCAGGCGCGGATATGGTCGGCGATGACCTTCAGCGACGGCGACGCGCGGTCGCAGCCGCCTGCGCCCGCGGCGTCCACGGCCTGCTTCGCCGCGTCGATCAGCGCGACGAAGGTGTCGATCTCGTAGTTCGAGTGCACATGCTGGAGCACCGCGGCGAGGCGCTCGAGGCCCATGCCGGTGTCGACGCTGGGCTTGGGCAGCGGGTGCATCACGCCGTCTTCGGTGCGGTTGAACTGCATGAAGACGTTGTTCCAGATCTCGATATAGCGGTCGCCGTCCTCGCCCGGGCTGCCCGGGGGGCCGCCGGCGATCTCGGGACCGTGGTCGTAGAAGATCTCGGTGCAGGGGCCGCAGGGACCGGTGTCGCCCATCATCCAGAAGTTGTCGGACATATAGCGCGCGCCCTTGTTGTCGCCGATGCGCACGATGCGCTCGGCGGGCACGCCGATCTGCCGGTTCCAGATCTCGTAGGCCTCGTCGTCCTCGGCGTAGACGGTGACCCAGAGCTTGTCGGCCGGCAGCTTGAAATGCGCGGTCAGCAGTTCCCAGGCGAAGCCGATCGCGTCCTTCTTGAAGTAGTCGCCGAAGCTGAAGTTGCCCAGCATCTCGAAGAAGGTGTGGTGGCGCGCGGTATAGCCGACGTTGTCGAGGTCGTTGTGCTTGCCGCCCGCGCGAATGCATTTCTGCGAGGTCGCGGCGCGCGTGTACGAGCGCTTGTCGAAGCCGAGGAACACGTCCTTGAACTGGTTCATGCCCGCGTTCGTGAACAGCAGCGTCGGGTCGTCGCCGGGAACGACCGGGCTCGACGCCACGATCTGGTGTCCCTTGGATTCGAAGAACTTCAGGAAGGTCTGACGGATGTCTGCTGCTTTCATGCCGCTGGAGCCGGATCGCGCCGGTTTAAGTGCTTGATTTTTGGGAGCTTTCGATTATAGGGGTGGCGTCCCCCGCGGCCCTGTAGAGTGTGGCCCCGACACCCAGTCTGGAGACCCCCGATGGATTCGACCCCCAACCCGCTCGCCCAGCTCGACGACCCCGGCCTGCTCAAGAGCCATGCGCTGATCAATGGCGAATGGGTGGCCGGCAAGGAACAGTTCGGCGTCGCCGACCCGGCGACGGGCCGCGCCCTCGCCCAGGTCGCGAACCTCGGCGCGGCCGAGGCCGAGGCCGCGATCGCCGCGGCCGACAAGGCCTGGCCGGCCTGGCGCGCGAAGACCGCCAAGGAGCGCGCCGCGATCATGCTGCGCTGGAACGCGCTGATCCTCAAGGCCGCCGACGACCTCGCGCGCATCATGACGGCCGAACAGGGCAAGCCGCTCGCCGAGGCGCGCGCCGAGGTCGGCTACGCGGCGAGCTTCATCGACTGGTTCGCCGAGGAAGGCCGGCGCCTGTACGGCGAGACCATCCCGACGACCGACGCGAACAAGCGCTACCTCGTGCTCAAGCAGCCGGTCGGCGTGTGCGCGGCGATCACGCCGTGGAACTTCCCGCTCGGCATGATCACGCGCAAGGTCGCGCCGGCGCTCGCCGCGGGCTGCCCGGTCGTGATCAAGCCGGCCGAGGCGACGCCGCTGTCGGCGCTCGCGCTCGCCGAGCTCGCGCAGCGCGCCGGCATGCCGGCCGGCGTGCTGGGCGTGCTGACGGCCGACGCGGCGAACTCGATCGAGGTCGGCAAAGCGTTGTGCGCCAGCCCCGTCGTGCGCCACCTCTCGTTCACGGGCTCGACCGAGGTCGGCCGCCTGCTCGCCGCGCAATGCGCGCCGACGGTCAAGAAGGTCACGCTCGAGCTCGGCGGCAACGCCCCGTTCATCGTGTTCGACGACGCCGACCTCGACGCGGCCGTCGACGGCGCGATCGCGAGCAAGTACCGCAACGCGGGCCAGACCTGCGTGTGCGCGAACCGCTTCTACGTCCAGGCCGGCGTCTACGACGCCTTTGTCGAAAGGTTCGCCGCGCGCGTCGCCGAGCTCAAGGTCGGCAACGGCTTCGGCGCCGGCGTGCAGGTCGGCCCGCTGATCGACGCCGCGGCGCTCGACAAGGTCCAGGCCCATGTCGACGACGCCGTCGCGCTCGGCGCGCGCGTCGTCGTCGGCGGCAAGCGCGTCGAGGGCGCGGGCGGGCATTTCTTCGAGCCGACCCTGCTCGCCGACGCGAGCCCGCGCATGCTGTGCACGCGCGAGGAGACCTTCGGCCCGATCGCGCCGGTGCTGCGCTTCCAGACCGAGGCCGAGGCCGTCGCGGCGGCCAACGCAACCGAGTTCGGCCTCGCGAGCTATTTCTACAGCCGCGACATCGGCCGCGTGTTCCGCGTCGGCGAGGCGCTCGAATACGGCATGGTCGGCGTGAACACCGGGCTGATCTCGACGGCCGAAGTGCCGTTCGGCGGCGTCAAGCAGTCGGGCATCGGCCGCGAGGGCGCGCGCCAGGGCATCGAGGACTACGTCGAGCTCAAGTACCTGTGCCTCGGCGATGTCCTGAAGTGACCCCCGCGCCCGCGGCGCATCATGTCATTGGCGTGAAATATTTGGCGACGATGCTGCGGGCCTTGCTACGCTAAGAGCAAACGTTTGCAGCCTCACAAACGGCGTTTGGACCGCGCTTGCGGGTCAAGCACAAATGTGATTTCCCTACAATACCGTTTGCTCAGATGTTGCTAATTGCACATGAAAACGTTTGCGTCACAGCAAATCGATACATTCGTGCCCATTGATTCCCGACCGGGTTTTCCCCTGCCCGATCGCTTGTTTTTGAAGTTTTTTTGAAACGTTTGCGCGCTTCGGCGCGCTCAACCGGAGTGATTGAGATGACTGAACAGAAATTCGCCCGCTTCGCGCGGACGGCGCTCAGCCTGGCGGTCGCGGCGATGGCGGCCTCGGTCGCGCACGCGCAGGCTCCCGGGGCTGCCGCGGCCCCCGCTGCCGCCGCGAGCGACGCGGCCCAGGACACCAAGACCGAGCGCGCCAACGCGTCCAGCACTTCGAACACGACCACCGCCAACTCGTCGCGCAGCACGATCGAGCAGCTCCAGAAGATCGAAGTGACGGGCACGAGCCACTCGCTCGGCGGCGGCCTGATGACGGTGCAGATCGCGCCGAAGGCCGTGTCGACGATCACGCGCGAAGCGATCGAGCAGTCGCTGCCGGGCGCGAACTACGCGCAGATGATCGGTACGATCCCGGGCGTCGTCGCGATCACCGACGACACGTCGGGCCTGTTCGACTCGAACTACCAGATCCGCGGCTTCACGAACGACCAGATCGGCGTGACGGTCAACGGCGCCCCGGTCAACGACAGCGGCAACTACCGCGTCTACCCGACCGAGTACGGTGATACCGAGAACATGAACGACATCACCGTTCTGCAAGGCTATCCGGACGTCGACCAGGCGGTCGCCGGTGCCGCGGGCGGCACGATCGCATGGTCGACGATCGACCCCTCGCACACCCCGAGCATCGACGCCAGCCTGACCGGCGGCAACTACGGCTACCGCCGCGAGTTCTTCCGCGTACAGACCGGCGACCTCGGCCCCGTGCGCTCGTGGATCTCCTACTCGCACAACTCGACCGACGTGTGGCGCGGCGCCGGCAACGCCAAGGTCAACAAGGTCGACGGCAAGTCGGTCTGGACCATCGACGACGGCAACTCGATCTCGGCCTCGCTGCAGTACAACCACGAAATCCGCACCGGCGGCTACCAGATGCTGACCAAGGCCCAGGTCAACGCCAACTACTTCGCCAACTACGACACGACGCTCGCGACCCCGACCGACACCTATTTCTACGGTGACCGCGTCAACCCGTTCAAGAACTACCTGCTGAGCCTCGACGGCGAGTTCACGCTGACCGACTCGCTGCACCTGTCGGTCGTGCCCTACTTCCAGTACGGCTCGGGCGGCGGCGGTTCCGGCTACGCCTTCACCGAAAGCACGTCGGCGGCCAACATCGGCCGCTTCGGCTACATCGGCTACAACCCGAACGGCGGCGCGGTGGTCAACAACACCAAGGTGCTGGCATACCAGTACGCAGGCTCGAACACCTGGCGTCCGGGCGTGATCGCCAAGCTGGTCCAGGACTTCGGCCCGACCGATACGCTGACCTACGGCGTCTGGGCCGACGTGCCGCGCCAGGAGCAGTTCCAGTCCTATAGCAAGGTCGACGCGAACGGCTTCCCGCTCGACATCTGGGGCCAGAGCAACCTGATCACGTTCACGTCCGGCGGCGCGACGCCCGAATACAACTACCTCGACTACACCAAGACCAAGCTGGGCCGCGCCTTCGTCACCAACGACTGGACGCCCGACAACAAGTGGACGGTCACGGTCGGTGGCGCCTACACCTATATCCAGCGCGAAGGTTACGGCTATCAGCACCCGGGCGCGACGGCCGGCCCCCTGTACTCGCAGCAGTTCGGCGGCTACTCGAAGGAAGACTGGAGCAAGTTCACGCCGACGGCCGGCGTCAAGTACCAGCTCGACGCCGCGAACCAGCTCTACGCCGGTTTCGGCCGCAGCTTCCGCGCCCCGGTCAACGGCGTGATTACGCAGAGCAACGCCGTGCTCGCGTTCTACCAGCAGAACCCGAGCGCGATCGGCAGCGGCAGCAACCTGACCGCGCTGCAGCTCGCCCAGGTCGGCAACAACAAGCCCGAAACCGCCGACACGCTCGACATGGGCTGGCGCTACTACCGCGGCGCGCTGTCGGCCAGCGTCGACGCCTACGCCTCGAACCTGAAGAACAAGCAGGTCTCGGGCTACGACAACGACACCGGCCAGACCATCTACCTGACCGTGCCCTCGCTGCACCAGCGCGGCGTCAACGCGGAAGCGAGCTACAAGCTCAACGCCAACCTGAGCGTCTACGCGTCGTATGCGTTCACCCAGTCGAAGATCATGAACAACACGGCGACCTTCGGCGACGGCACCTACCCGACCGCAGGCAAGTCCTTCGTCGACGTGCCGAAGAACTCGGTCAACTTCGGCTCGAGCTACAAGAACGGTCCGTTCTGGGCCAGCGTAAACGCGAACTACCGCAGCAGCTTCTGGGCCGACTGGAGCAACACCGAGAAGGCCGGCGGCTACTCGACGGTCAACTTCGCGACGGGCTGGAACTTCGAGGACGTCACCTCGTGGCTGACCAAGCCGCAGCTCAAGCTGAACATCAACAACGTGTTCAGCCGCCGCGCGCTGACCTTCGCGAACGCGACCAACTTCCTCGCCACCAAGGGCGGCGCGCTCGACGCGGTCACGAACGCGAACACGCTGTACCAGAGCAATGCGACGTACAACACGCTGCAGCCGCGCACCGCGATGCTGACGCTGAGCGCTTCGTTCAAGTAAGCTCTCGCGACCACCGCAAGACCGAAACGGCCTGGGCATCCCAGGCCGTTTTTTCTTCGGGAGAAGCCCATGACACCCAGCCTTTCTTTGTGCCCGGGACTGGCCCTCGCGCTGGGCGCCGCGTCGCTCTGGCTCGCCGGCTGCGCGAGCGCGCCGGCGCCCGCCGATGCGGCGCCGCGCACGCTGACGATCCTGTCGGTCAACGACTTCCACGGCAACCTGCAGTCGCACGGCCCGACGCCGGCGCTGCTGCGCCTGCCCGACGGCCAGGGCGGCACCCTGCCGGCCGAGCCCGCCGGCGGCATCCCCTACCTCGCGAGCGCGCTCGCGCAGCTGCGCGCCGCGCACCCGGACGCCGTCGTCGTCGCCGCAGGCGACCTGATCGGCGCGTCGCCGCAGACCTCGGCCCTGCTCGGCGACGAGCCGAGCCTCGCGGCCTTCGACCGGCTCGGCATCGTCGCGTCGGCGCTCGGCAACCACGAGCTCGACCAGGGCCTCGCGGTGCTGCAGGACAAGCTCGCGGGCCGCTGCCCGGCCGAGGGCTGCCCGCTGCCCGGCTACGCGGGCGTGCACTTCCCCTACCTCGCCGCGAACCTGGTCGACGCGGCGACCGGCAGGACGATCCTGCCGAGCTACGCGATCCGCGAGGTCGACGGCCTCGAGGTCGCGTTCGTCGGCGTCGTCACCAAGGACACGCCGGCCGTTTCGCTCGCGCGCAATATGGTCGGCCTGCGCTTCCTCGACGAAGCCGACACGCTCAACGCACTGGTACCCGAGCTGCGTCGCGCGGGCGCGCAGGTGCTCGTCGCCGTCATGCACGAGGGCGCCGAGTGGCACGGCGCGGCCAACGACCCGAGCTACGCCTGCACGGGACTCGCCGGCCGCGGCGTCGACATCGCGCACCGCCTCGCCAAGGACTACGCGCTGATCGTCAGCGGCCACAGCCATATGGCCTATACCTGCAAGGTCGACGGGCGCCTGCTGACCCAGGCCGGCAGCTTCGGCGCCTGGATCACGCAGACGACGCTGAAGGTCGACGCGCAGGGTCAGGTGCTCGCGGCCGACGCCGTCAATGTGCCGGTGCTGCAGTCGCGCTACCCGCCCGACCCGGCCTTCGCCGCGCTCGAGGCCCAGGCCGAGAAACTGACCGAGCCGGTGCGCCTGCGCCCGATCGCGACGCTCGCCCATGGCCTGCACCGCCAGCCCAAGGACCCCGACGGCGACGCCGGGCTCGGCAACCTGATCGCCGACTCGCAGGCCGCCTACGCGCGCGCCCACGACGCGGTCCAGGCCGGCCCGGTCATCGCGTTCATGAACCCGGGCGGCATCCGTACCGACCTCGAGGCCAGTCCCGCGCGCCCGGTCAACCTCAGCGAGCTCACGGCGATCCAGCCCTTCCATAACGACCTGGTCGCGCTGACCCTGAGCGGCGCCCAGCTGCGCGAGCTGCTCGCCCACCAACTGCCGCACGGCGCGGGCGCGACGCCGCGCCTGCTCCAGCCCTCGGCGAGCCTGCGCTACACCTGGACGCGCGACGGCGACGCCGCCCGCCTCGTCGACGTGCGCGTCGACGGCCAGCCGCTCGACGACGCGCGCAGCTACCGCATCGTCGTGAACGGCTTCATGGCCGACGGCGGCGAGGGCCTGAGCGTGTTGCGCCAAGGCCGCGACCGCGTCCAGCTCGGCGTCGACCTCGACGCGATGCTCGACTACCTGGCCGCCCATCCCGAGGCGGTCGACCAGGTCGAGCCCGGCCGCATCCGGCGTATCGAGTAAGCGCGCACCCACTGTCGAACCGGCGGGGCCGCGCGAGCCGTCGCCCCCCGATTCGAGCTAGGCGTTTAGCCCAGGCCCCGCCGCACGGCCGGACGCTAGACTTGTCCGGATCAAAAGAACAAGCTGGCGAAAAGTACCGACGGGTGGGAGCGGTGGATGGCCGAGCATCGGGCTGAGGGGGGCGGAGCGGGTTTGGTGCGCGCAGCGCCTGCCACGCGCGCTCCTGCCCTGCCCGACGCCGAAGCAGCCGAGCTCGCGTGCCGGCTTGCCGGCATCGGCGTCTGGCGGCTCGACGCCGACGGCGCGACCCTGCATTTCGATGCGACCGCCGCCCGCCTGCTCGACCTCGCGCCCGCCGACAGCTGCCCGGTCGCCGTCTTCGTCCACGCCTGCGCGCCGGCCGAGCGCGAGCGCGCCGGCGCGCTGCTGCGCGCCGAGCGCGGCCGCGCCGAGTTCGCCTACACGAGCGTGCGCGGCCGCGCGCTGCGCCTGCGCCTCGCCGCCGAGCTGCGCGACGGCCGCCTGCTCGGCAGCCTCCAGGACGTCAGCGCCGAGCACGCGCTGTTGCGCGACCGCGCCCGGTTCGACGCGGTCATGCACACCGTCGTCGACCGCCTGCCCTGCGCCCTCGGCGTGTTCGACGCCGAGCTGCGCCTCGTCGTCGCGAACGCCCAGTACCGCGCGCTGACCGGCCTGCCGGCCGCAGCCTTCGCGGCCGGCGGCCAGCCGCATTACGACGAAATCGTCGCGGGCCAGCTCGGCCTGGCCCGGCCCGCGCCGGACCCGGCCGCCGCTGCCGAGCCGTCCGGCGCGCCGCAGCTGCGCGAGCGCGCCGACGGCACGACGCTCGAATGGCACGCGGGCCCGCTGCCCGGCGGCGGCTTCTTTCAGTGCGCGCTCGACCTGACCGAGCGCGTGCGCTTCGAGGCCGAGCTCAAGCGCAAGGAAGAGCTGCTGCGCGGCGCGGTCGAGTCGATCGACGAGGCCTTCGCGCTGTTCGACCCCGAGGACCGCGTCGTCCTGTGCAACGAGAAGACGCGCGAGGTCTACGCGCCCGTCGCCGACCTGCTCCAGCCGGGCACGCCCTACGAGGCGATCCTGCGCGCGGCCGTCGCGCGCAACCCCGACCACCCGGCCCACGCCGACCTCGAGTCCTGGGTCGCATCGCGGCTCGCCGAACATCGCAAGAGCACGAACAAGGTTACGCGCTCGTTCAACAGCAACGGCCAGACGCGCTGGATGCGCGTGATCGAGCGCCTGCTGCCCGACGGCCACCTCGCGAGCTTCCACGTCGAGATCACCGACCTCGTGCGCGCGAGCCAGGCCGCCGAAAAGGCCTCGCAGGCGAAGAGCCAGTTCCTCGCGAACATGAGCCACGAGATCCGCACGCCGATGAACGCCGTGCTCGGCATGCTGCGCCTGCTGCAGAAGACCGCGCTGACGCCGCGCCAGCGGGACTACGCGGCCAAGACCGAGAGCGCCGCGCGCTCGCTGCTGGGCCTGCTCAACGACATCCTCGACTTCTCCAAGGTCGAGGCCGGCAAGATGACGCTCGACCCGCACCCGATGCGCATCGACCAGCTGCTGCGCGACCTGTCGGTGATCCTCGCGGCCAACGTCGGGCGGCGCAGCGTCGAGGTGCTGTTCGACATCGACCCGGCGCTGCCGCGCCGCGTCGTCGCCGACGCGATGCGCCTGCAGCAGGTGCTGATCAACCTCGCCGGCAACGCGATCAAGTTCACGCCGGCCGGCGAGGTCGTGCTGCGCATCCGCGTCGAGGCGCGCGACGCCGACGCGGTGACCCTGCTCGTCAGCGTCGCCGACACCGGCATCGGCATCGCGCCCGAGCACCAGGAGCGCATCTTCACGGGCTTCTCCCAGGCCGAGGCCTCGACTTCGCGGCGCTTCGGCGGTACCGGCCTGGGCCTCGCGATCAGCCGCCGCCTCGTCGAGCTGATGGGCTCGCGCCTCGAGCTCGAGAGCCGGCTCGGCGCGGGCAGCCGCTTCTTCTTCCGGCTGCGCCTGGCCGTGCCGCCCGACGGCACGCCCGACGAGGCCCCGGCGCCCGCGCGCGGTCGCGCGGGGCCGCTGCGCGCGCTGTTCGTCGACGACAACGCCTGCGCGCGCGAGATGCTCGCGACCATGGGCGACGGGCTGGGCTGGCGCGTCGAGACGGCCGACTCGGGGACCGCCGCGCTGGCCCGCGTGCGCGACGCCGCGCTCGCGGGCCGGCCCTTCGACGTCGTGCTCGTCGACTGGGTGATGCCGGGCATGGACGGCTGGCAGACGAGCCGCGAGCTGCGCGCGATGACCCAGGGCAGCACGCCGGTCGTCGTGATGGTCACCGCGCATGGCCGCGAGATGCTTGCACAGCGCAGCGAGCACGAGCAGGGTCTGCTCGACGGCTTTCTCGTCAAGCCGGTCACCGCGTCGATGCTGCACGACGCCGTCGTCGACGCGCGCAGCGGCATGGACGCCGACAACGCGCCGCCGCGCGCCGCGAGCGCGGTGTCGCGGCGCCTCTCGGGACTGCGCCTGCTCGTCGTCGAGGACAACCCGAACAACCAGCAGGTCGCGCGCGAGCTGCTCGAGGACGAGGGCGCGGCCGTGCTGCTCGCGAACGACGGCCAGCAGGCGCTGTCGCTGCTCGCGCAGTCCAAGGTCGGCCCGCCGCGTATCGACGCGGTGCTGATGGACGTGCAGATGCCCGTCATGGACGGCTACACGGCGACGCGGCTGATCCGCCGCCAGCTCGGCCTCACGCTGCCGATCATCGCGATGACGGCGAACGCGCTGCCGGCCGACCGCCAGGCCTGCCTCGACGCGGGCATGAGCGAGCATGTCGGCAAGCCCTTCGACCTCGACGCGCTCGTCGCCGTGCTGCTGCGCCACTGCGGCGTGCGCGAGCTGCGCGCCGAGCCGCGCGCGTCGCGCGTCGAGCTGCCGCCCGCGCTGCTCGAACAGGCGGCCGGCCACGGCATCGAGCTCGCCGAGGCGATGGGCCGGATGTCGGGCAAGGTCGACCTGTTCTCGCGCAGCGTCAAGGCGCTGCGCGAGCAGGCCGCGGCGCTGCCGCCACCCGAGCACGCCGACTTCGGCGCCGCGCTGCACAGCCTGCGCGGCCTCGCCGCGAGCCTCGGCGCGCGCCGCCTCGCCGAGCTCGCGCAAAGCGGCGAGCAGGCGCTGCAGACCGACGGCGGCCTGCCCGAGGACTGGCCCGCGGGCTGGAGCGACACCGAGCGCGGCCAGCTCGACGCGCTCGGCTCGCTCGCCGACGCGCTGCAGGCCGAGGTCGAGGTGCCCGCGCGCGCCGAACCGCTGCTCGAGGACGCACGGCTCACGCCGCTGCTCGCCGAGCTGATCGAGCTGCTCGAAAGCTCGGACATGGCCGCGCTCGAGCAGCACGAGCGCCTGCGCCCGACGCTGCGCCGGCATTGGCCGGGCACGGCCGAGACGCTCGAGAGCGCGCTCGAGGGGCTCGACTTCGTCAGCGCCGCCGGCCACTGCCGCGCGCTGCTGCGCCCGGAGAACGCGTGAGCGGCGCGGCGCCGGGCCGTCCCAAGCGAGCCGCTGCCGTGGGGGCACCATGAGCAGCGGAAATGGCGGCCATGTCTGGAGCGCGACGCCGCAGGGGCTGCTCCAGCTGCTCGGGCGGCGTCCGCGCCTGCTCGTCGTCGACGACCAGCCCGTCAATATCCAGGCCCTGCACCAGCTGTTCGCGGCCGACTGCCAGGTGCTGATGGCCAGGCACGGCGCGCAGGCGCTCGCGCTGTGCCGCGACAAGCTGCCCGACCTCGTGCTGCTCGACGTGCAGATGCCCGGCATGGACGGCTACGAGCTGTGCGCGCAGATCAAGGCCGACCCGCTGCTGAGTCGTATCGCCGTGATCTTCGTGACCGCGCGCGACGCGGCCGAGGACGAGACCCGCGCGCTCGAGACCGGCGCGGCCGATTTCATCACCAAGCCTTTCAACCCGGCCGTCGTGCGCGCACGCGTGCGCGCCCAGCTCACGATCAAGCTGCAGGCCGACCTGCTGCGCGAGATGGCCTTCATCGACGGCCTCACGGGCATGCACAACCGGCGCCATTTCGACGAGCGCCTCGACGTCGAGCTGCAGCGCGCGCTGCGCACGCGCACGCCGCTCGCGCTCGTGATGGCCGATGTCGACTTCTTCAAGCGCTACAACGACGCCTACGGCCACCTCGCCGGCGACGACTGCCTGCGCCGCGTCGCGCGCGCGCTCAAGGCGAGCCTGCACCGGCCCGGCGACGTGCTCGCGCGCTACGGCGGCGAGGAGTTCGCGTGCATCCTGCCCGAGACCGACCTGCCCGGCGCGCTCGGCGTCGCGCACAAGCTCGAGGGCGCCGTGCGCGCGCTGCAGATGCCGCACCAGCGCTCCGACGTCGGGCCGATCGTGACGATCAGCCTCGGCGTCGCCGTGCTGCCGCCGGGCCTGCCCTGCGAAGCCGCGACGCTGACCGGCCTCGCCGACGAGCAGCTCTACCGCGCCAAGGCGCAGGGGCGCGGCCAGGCGCAGGGGCAGGAGCTGCCGGGCTAGGGCCCGGCGCTGCGGCACCGCCGCTCAGGCGTCGACCTTGAAGTAGGCGACCGCCGACGCGAGCCGGTCGGTCTGCTGGCGCATGCTCTCGGCGGCCGCCGCGGTCTGCTCGACGAGCGCGGCGTTCTGCTGGGTCGCCTGGTCGAGCTGGCTCACGGCGACGTTGATCTGGGTTACGCCGTCGGCCTGCTCGCGGCTCGACACGGTGATCGCGGCGATCAGCTCGGTGACGCGGCCGACCTCGCCGACCATCTGCTCGATCGTGCCCTGGGCCTTGTGGACCAGGCCCGTGCCGGTCTCGACCTGCGCGACCGAGTTGCCGATCAGCTCCTTGACCTCCTTGGCCGCCTGGGCGCTGCGCTGCGCGAGCGAGCGCACCTCGCCGGCGACGACCGCGAAGCCGCGGCCCTGCTCGCCCGCGCGCGCGGCTTCCACCGCCGCGTTCAGCGCGAGGATGTTGGTCTGGAACGCGATGCCGTCGATCACGCCGATGATGTCGGCGATACGGCCGCTCGCCTTGGCGATCTCGTCCATCGTGCGCACCACGGCGCTGACCGCCTCGCCGCTCGCGAGCGCGGTCCGCGCGGCATGGCTCGCGAGCTCGTCGGCCGCCCGCGCGTTGTCGGCCGCGCCCTTGATCTGCGCGGTCATCTGCTCGACCGACGCGGCCGTCTGCTCGAGGCTCGAGGCCTGCGCCTCGGTGCGCCCCGAGAGATCGCTGTTGCCGGCGGCGATCTCGGCCGCCGCGTCGTTGATCTGGCCGCTGCCCGCGCGCACGCCCGAGACGATGCGCGCGAGGTTGGTCGTCATCTCGCCGAGGTGGCCGAGCAGCTGGCCGAGCTCGTCGCGGTAGCTGCTGGAGACGCGCACGGTCAGGTTGCCGTCGGCGACCGCACGCACGACGTCCGAGGCCTGGGCGACCGGCCGCGTGATCGAGCGCGTGATCGCGACGGCCGCGAACAGGCCGATCAGCAGCGCGCCGGTGCCGACGACGGCAAAGATGCGCAGCACGCGCGCGTAGGCTTCCTTGGACGCCGCCGTCGCGTCGGCCGCGAGCTTCTCGTTGTAGCCCCACCATTTCTCGACCTTGTCGCGCATCGGCTCGTAGATCGACTTGGCATCGTTGAGGCTTAGGTTGCGCGCCTCCTTGAGCTTGTCGGCGTCGCCGCCCTGGCCGGCCTTCGCGGCCGCCAGCACGCGGTCCTGGACCGCCTGGAAGGCCGCGTTCTGGTCGCTCACGTCGTGCAGGAAGCCGCGGTCGGTGTCGTCGGCGACAAGCGGTTCGTAGGCCTTGAACTGGTCCGTGATGATGCGGCGCTGCTCGCCGATGCGGTCGACGAGCGCCTGGGCGCGGCCCGCGTCGTCGCTCGCGACGACCTCGCCGCCGAGGCGCCGCGACTCCGACATCGCCATGTCGAGCTGATGGATGACCTTCAGCGACGGCAGCACGTTGGTCGGATAGAAGTCGGCGTACTCGTTGATCGAGCTCGTCTCGACGGCGCCGATCACGGCCATGATCAGCAGCAGGACCAGCACGAGGCCGAAGGCCAGGTACAGGCGCACGCCGATGCGCAGGTTGTAGAACGCGGTCATGATGCCCTTTCGCTCCAGGTTTGCGGCCGATTGGCGGATTCGGCGGATCGGCGGATTTGGCCGGCCCGACGTTGCTGGCTCGTTTCCAAGCAAGCACTCTGACAGAGCAGGCTTGCCGGCCACTTGCAGCTGTGGCAAAGGGCTGACGACGACCATGACCGGCCGTCAATGCGCACGAACGCGCGTGCTTCAGGCGCCCGGCGCGGCCTCGGGATGGCGCGCCTGCCAGGCGCGCAGCGCCCGGCGGTATTCGTCCTTGGCGAGGTCGTAGAGGTCGAAGATGCAGGGGTCGCAGCCCTTGCCGCAGCAGGCGTCGAGGTCGGGCTCGGGCGGCGGCTCGGGCTTGGGGTCGGCGTCGGCGTCCATGACGGGATTGTGCCGGTGACGATCAAGCTCGTCGGCGCAGGGACAGTAGCAGACCCATGCCTGCCAGCGACGCGCAGTAGACCAGACCGGGAACGCTGAACAGGCAAAGCATCGCGCCGACGACCGCGACGGCGAGCAGGCCAAGGACGAGGCCGAATGGAGCGCGGCGGCGCAAGCCCAGATAGCCGATGGCGCAAAGAAAATAGAGCACGAAGAAGTTCTGCCCGGCGAGCTGCAAAAGCCCCTCGACGCCGAGGCCGCCGAGCCGAGTCGCGACGATGACCCCGGAAAAAATCGCCCAGCATGCCGTCATCGCGAACAGGGGCTGCCCACGCCGATCGACCGCCCCGGCAACATCCGGCAGCAGGCCATCCCGACCGGCGGCATAGACGGCCCGGGATGCCGAGAAGAACGCGCCGATCACGTTGGCGAGTACCAGCAGCGCGGCGATCACGCCAACCGCCTGCGCACCAAGCTCGCCGAGCCATGGTCGCGCGAGCTGGACGAAGGGCGCGGACCGCCAGCCGGCGTCGTCCCCCGCGAACGAAGCGACGATCCAGGCGATGAAGACGTACATGATCGCGACAACGCCGAAGCTGGTCCAGATCGACACCGGCATGTCGCGCCGCGGGTCCCGCATGTCCTCGGCCAGGAACGCCGTCATCTCCCAGCCGGTGTAGGCGAACAAGATGACCGGCAGCGCCGCGAGCACGCCGCGCCAGCCGGCCGGGTCGACGGGCATGGGCGCCAGCGCGACCGGTGCGTGCGCCGACGTCAGCAGGAAACCGACACCGATCGTCGTCAGGCCCAGCACGATCAGCGCCGCAATGCCGGTCTGGATGGCCCCCGAGATCTTCAAGCCGACGACGCCGGCAAGGTAGGCGATCGCGACGACCCCAAGCGCCGATTCGGTCGGCGTCGGCCCGGGCACCACCTGCGTCAGATAGCCGGAGCCGATCAGCGCGATGGCCGGAATCCCGAGCGAGAAGGTCCCCAGCACGATCGCCTCGGCCATCGCGGCGACGCGGTATCCGAGCGCTGCCCGGATATAGCCGACCACCCCGCCCGCGCTCGGATACGCGGACGCGAAGAACGCGAAGATGGCCAGCAAGGGCAGCATCAGCACGGCGACGAGCACCCACGGCACGTAGCCGAGCCGGCCGGCCAGCCCGTAGCTGAGCCCGGGTAGCGCGAGCAGGCCGGCACCGACGACGATCGTGATGGACATGGCCGTCGCGACGACCACGCCGATTTTTCCGTCGTCGCGCACCTGCGATTCCCCGTGACTCGATCAACGCCTAGGATTGCCGCAAGGCCGCCCGAGGACTTTGATTCGGGTCAAGAATTCAGCCGCTGCCCTCCCCGTCCACCTCGACCCGGTTGCGCCCGGCCTGCTTGGCGCGGTACATCGCCCGGTCGGCGCGCGCGACGAGCTCGGCGACGCCCTCGCCGGGCGTCCACACCGCAAGCCCCACCGACACCGTGAGCCGCGCCTGCGTGGCCGCGTCGAAGGGCTGGGCGGCGAGCGCCTCGCGCAGGCGGTTCGCGCAGGCGCGCGCCTGTTCGGCGTTGGCGTTGGGCAGCAGGATCAGGAACTCCTCGCCGCCCCAGCGGCCGAGCTCGTCGCCGCCGCGCAGGCTCGTGCCGATCGCGCGGCTCGCGTACTGCAGCGCGGCGTCGCCGGCGGCGTGGCCGAAGCGGTCGTTGACGCTCTTGAAATGGTCGAGGTCGGCGAGCGCGACGGCGAGCGGCGCGCCCGAGCGCGCGGCGCGCTGGATCTCCTTGAGCAGCAGCGCGTCGATATGGCGCCGGCTCCACAGGCCCGTCAGGCCGTCGCGCGCGGCGATCTCGCCGAGCCGCGCGACGGTCTCCTTGAGGCGCGAGCGCAGCCGGTAGATGTAGCTCGCGGCGCCGGCGAACCAGATCGCCGACGCGACGACGAGCACGGCCGTGACGGTCTCGTCGCCGAGGTCGAGCACGCCCGCGTAGCAGTGCAGGCGCAGCGCGACGGCGAGCGCGTAGGTCGCGAGCATATAGGCCGTGGTCCAGACCAGCTGGCGGCTCGACAGCTTGAGCATCGCGAACACGAACAGCACGCTGTAGAACGGCACGGCGACGAGGTCGAGGCGCGGCCCCGCGAGCAGGATCGGCACCATCATGCTGCACGCGACGATTACCTGGCCCTGCGTCAGCGAGGGGTCGGCGAACGCGAGGTTGGCGCGGCGCAGGAACACGAGCAGGAACGCGAGGTTGATCGCCGCGAACGCCGCCGCGATCAGGCCCCAGCGCGCCCAGCTGAGCATGCCGAGCGCCGCGCACAGCGCGAGGATGCTGATGCCGATCGCGTAGGTCGCGCTCGCGGCCGCGAAGCGCAGCACGCGCAGGCGCTGCTGCTCGGCCGGGGTGCGCTGGGTCGCGCCGGCGTGCTCGTCAGGCGGCGTCGGCCGCGCGCCGGGCTGCTTCGACATCCGTGTCTCCTCCCCGCGGGTGTCGCGTGCCGGCATGTTGCCACCGCCGGGGCCGCGCGCTCGCGGTAGACTGCAGCTCCTGCCGCGGGTGTCGTATAACGGCCATTACCCTTGCTTCCCAAGCAAGAGACGAGGGTTCGACTCCCTTCACCCGCTCCAGCGCAGCGTCAATGCACGTCGAAGCCCACGAGCTCCCCGACGCTGCGCTCGGTGCGCTCGCCGTTGGCGGCGTAGTACTCGTCGACCGACTTGACCCAGCGCCTGACCGCGGGGACGTACCACACGGCACGGTAGATCCGCCCTTCGGCCAGGTGGGCCGGCGTCGTCTTGACGGACGAGCCGGCCACCGCGTTGCCCGAGGCGCCGACCGCGCCCGCCGCGGCCTGGCTCGAGGCCGCGACTTCGGCGACCCACTTGCCCTCGGCCTCGACCTTGATCGCGTCGAACTGGCCCGCGCCGACCTTCACGGTTTCGGGACCGACGACGACGAAGGTCGTCGTCACGTCTTCCCAGCTGTGTTGGGGATTCGGATGCTCCTCGCGATAGTGCACCGTCCAGGTCTTGCCCTTCGTGAGCGGAAAACTCAGCGGCTGGTTGACGACCGTCTCGACACCGTTGACCGAGCGCATGCGCCCCCAGTCGGCGCTGAGCACGAGGCTGCGCGGCGGCTGCGTCGAGCCGTCCTGGTGGACGTCGACGTAGAGCGCTGTCGCGGTCGCGCGCGTGAGCGTCACGGCGTCGCGCTCCTCCTTGAATCCGGCCTTGGTCTCGGTGGTCTGCCGGTAGGTCCAGCTATCGCCGGCCTGGAGCGGCGGGCGGTCGACCTTGTCGCCGTCCGCATAGGCTGGCGCCCCGATTGCGCCGCCCAGCGCCAGGCCGATACACACCGCGTGCTTGATGCTCATTCGAGTCCCTCTCCCTAAGGCCACGGACCTTAGCATGCGGCCCGCGCCACGCCCTTCCGCCGGCTTAGCGCTCCGGGTACTTCATCCCCAATTGGTCGAACAGGAACGCGTACATGTCCGCGAGCTGGTTGACCTTGATCGACAGCGAGCTGCCGATGCCGTGGCCCGCGTGGGCGTTGATGCTCAGGTAAATCGGCCGGCCCGAGCCCGTCGCGGCCTGCAGGCGCGCGACCATCTTGCGCGAGTGCATCGGGTTCACGCGGCCGTCGGTCGCGCCGGTGGCCATGAAGATCGCCGGGTACGGCGCGCCGTCCTGCACGTGGTGGTAGGGCGAATAGGCGTACAGCGCCTTCAGCTGGGCGGGGTCCTTGACGCTGCCGAACTCGCTGACGTTGAACGCGCCGTTCGGGTCGAGCTCGACGCGCAGCATGTCGTAGAGCCCGACCATCGACACGACGGCGCGGAACTGCTCGGGGTGCTGGGTCAGCACCGCGCCCATCAGCAGGCCGCCGTTGCTGCCGCCGAGCGCGGCCATGCGCGCGGCGCTCGTGTAGCGCTGCGCGATCAGGTACTGCGCCGCCGCCGTGAAGTCGTCGAACACGTTCTGCTTGTGCGTGAGCGCGCCCGCGGCGTGCCAGGCCTCGCCGAACTCGCCGCCGCCGCGCAGGTTGGCCGTCACGTAGACGCCGCCCGCGTCGAGCCACAGCCGCGTCGCCGCGCCGAGGAAATGCGGCACCTCGTTGACGCCGAAGCCGCCGTAGCCGTAGAGCAGCAGCGGGTGGCTGCCGTCGAGCTTGACGCCCTTCTTGCGCACGATGTTGAGCGGGACCTTGGTGCCGTCCTTGGACGTCGCGAACTCGCGCACGACCTCGACGTCGTCGAACGCGACCGGGCTGGTCTGGCGCAGCTTGCTGGGGCCGGCCTGGCCGCTCGCCTCGTCGTAGCGCACGAAGTACGGCGGCTGGAGATAGGTCCGGACCGCGACGAGCAGGCTGCCGTCGCCGACCGCCTCGAGTTCGTCGACGTCGGCGACCTCGGGCAGCGGCAGCGCGCCGCGCGGCTTGCCGTCGTGGTCGAACGCCGCGACGCGCGACGGGCCGCCGACGACCTCGCGCAGGTAGATCGCCGTGGGCGTGACGACCAGGGGGCTGCTGCCGCCCTCGCCCGCCGACTGCATGACGGCGTCGGATTCGGCCACGACGATCTTCGCGTGCGCGAGCAGCGGGTCGTCGAGCCCGAGCTTGAGCAGCTTGCCCTTGGGCGCGCCCTGGCGCGAGACCAGGTACAGCGCGTCGGGGCCCTGCACGACCGCGACGACCTTGTCCTCGAAGCGGCTCAGCTGGCGCACGCTGCCGTCGCCCGTGCCGAGCAGGTAATGCGCGAACTCGCCGCCGTCGCCGTTCGCGACGCTCGCCACGAGCAGCTTGCCGCCGGGCCGCGTGCTCAGCGCGATCTCGGCGACCTTGGGAAAGTCGCGGCCGAGCACATAGGCGTCCTTGGCCGGGTCGTCGCCGATGCGGTGGTAGTAGACCTGCTGATAGAAATGCTGGCGCTCGGCCGGCTCGCTCGGGCCCGGGTAGCGCGTGTACCAGAAGCCCGAGCCGTCGTCGCGCCAGGCCAGGCTGCCGCCGCCGGTCGGGAACTGCACGCGCGGGATCACATGGTCGACCTCGCGGCCGGTCTTCACGTCGAAGATGTGCAGCGAGCCGTCCTCGCTGCCGTTGTCCGACAGCGACACGGCGACGAGCTTGCCGGTCGGCGCCGGCACGAACCAGTCGACCGCCGTCGTGCCCTTGAGGTTCAGCGCGTTCGGGTCGAGCACGACATGCGCGTGCGCGGGGTCGGCGTCGCGCCCGAGCACCGCGATCATCGGCTGCTGCTTGGGCGGCTGGTTGTACATCGCGAAGACCTGGCCGCCGGCGGCCTGCAGGCCGTAGTACGCGCTCGAGCTCGCCGCGATCTGCTTCATCAGGCGCGCGAGCATCGGCTTGCGCAGCGCCAGCTTGTCGAAGTAGGCGCGCGTGCGCTTGTCCTCGGCCGCGCTCCACTGCTGGACCGCGGGGTCCTGGCCGTTCTCGAGCCAGCGATAGGGGTCGGTCACGCCGAGCGTGCCGTAGGTGTCGGTGACCGGCTTGACGGCGGCCGGCGGCGCGCCGGGGTCGGCGGCCTGGGCCGGCAGCAGGCTGGCAGCCGCGAATGCGGCGACGCCGCACAGGCGCACCAGCGCCGCGATCGAAGAGGGACTTGGTTTCACGTTCGTTCCCTTGCGTTGAAGCGCCGCAGCGTACGCGCTTGGCGGCGTCGCGCAAGCTCGTATCAACGCGAAACCCGCGATGCTTACACCGCTATCGCGCCGCCGCGACGCGGAACTCGAGATCCTCGCCGCTGACGAAGTTGCCGTCGGGCTCGATGTCGAGGCTGCGGTCAAGCGCGCCCGCGAGCTTCAGGCGCTTGGCCTGCTCGGGCGCGATGCGGATGTGATAGCGGCCCGGCATGACCTGGTGCAGCAGGTAGTAGCCGTCGCTCGCGCTCGTGCAGCGCGCGACGACCTCGCCCTGCAGGTTGACGAGCTCGACGTCGGCCGCGCCGATGCCGCGGCGCCGGCCCTTGGCCTCGACGATCCAGACCGTGCCCTCGACCTCCGAGGTCGGCACGACCGGAAACTCGACGAGCTCGACGCGCCCGGGCCGCGGCAGCACGCGCACGCCCGGCGTCAACGGCTTCCACTGCGGGTCCTCGAGCGTGTCGGGGTCGAGCGCGAGGTCGGCGTAGCGGTCGGGCGCGAGCCGCGACAGCAGCGCCGTGCCGTTCGCGTCGGTCAGCACCGGGTGGCGCCCGCCGCCGTTGACGATGAAGCCGGCGTTCTCCACGTATTCCTCGCCGGGGTCGTGGATGCCGTTCATGTTCTTGTCGACGAAGGCGCGCGCCGACACCGCGCCGGTGCCCGCGAGCGGCAGGCCGTCGAGCGACCATTTGCCGGTGCGCGGGTCGCGGCCGAGCGCGACGAACAGCTGCATGCCGACGGCCGCGTCGTGCTGGCTCGAGTAGCTCGCGTTGACGGCGAGGCCGAAGCTGCCGAAATTGCGGCTCACGCCCCCCGAGAACAGCGTGAGCCCCGAGTCGAGCGTACGCAGCACGCCGCCCGAGAGCTGGTAGCCGCCGGCGAGGCCGTGGTCGGCGGTCAGCGCGATCGACTGCAGGCTGTGCAGCGGCTGGACCTCGTAGCCGAGCTGCGCGTTCAGGCCGACGTCGGCGACGCGCCGGCTGATCTGGAACACGCCGTCGGTCGTGCCGACATCGCCGCTGCGCTGCCAGCGCAGCGAGTTCGACAGCGCGGTGCCGCGCACGACGGTCGAGGTGCGCAGGCCGATCTGGACGTTGCTCGGCCCCTGGTCGAAGCCGTTGCGCACCGCGTCGACCGCGACGTTCACGACGGGCAGGCCCGGCGCGTGGAGCAGGCCGTTGAGGCTCAGCTCGTCGCGCAGGCGCACGTTGCCGGCGACGTCCGAGTACTGGTCGTTGTCGAAGTTGCCGCCGCGCTGGGTATGCAGCAGGTCGACGCTGAAGCCGGCCACGCGCGTCTTCAGGCCCAGCTCGCCGAGCGCGCCGCCGCCGCCCATGGCGTCGAGCTGCGAGCTCAGGATCATGTCGTTCATGTACGCGAGCAGGCCGATCTGGCCGAAGGTCAGCGGCTCGAGCGTGCCGGTGCGCGGCCGGCGCACGAGGCCGACCTCGCCGGTCAGCGTCCTGGTCAGGCCGATGTCGGCCTGGGCGACGCTGCGCGGCGTGCCGTGCGGGTCGTACTGCTGCGCGACCGAGTAATAGACCTGGCCCGGCTTGACGCTCGCCTGGTCGAGCAGAAAGCTCTGCTTCTCGACGCGCAGCTGGCCGAGCGGGCCGTGGAACACGAGCCGGAAGTCGTTGCGCCCGAACGAGAGCGGCATGTCGTCGAAGTTGTACTGGCCGTCGGCCCGCGAGGACTGGAAGCCGACGAGCGCCTCGTTGTAGTACAGCGTGACGTCCCAGCCCGGCGGCAGGTCGCCGCGAAAGCTGTGCCGGTCGAAGCTGTTCGGCTGGTCGAGCGGCCGGTTGCTCACGGCGACGCCGTTGCCCATCGGGCTGCCCTGCATGACGTTGCGCACGCTCGGCAGCACGACGTTGCCGACCGCGACGGCGCTCGCGTGCAGCGGCCCGAGCAGCGCGGCGTCGGGGTCGTGGCGCGACAGCGTCATGCGCAGGTCGGGCGTGGCCTGCTCGTTCGCGCGCGTCGCGTAGGCGGCGCCCTCCATCCACAGCAGGTCGCCGGTCAGGTAGGCCGTGTACGCGCCCTGGTACCGGCGCTGGCCCTGGCCCGCACGCTCGCTGGCGCCGTAGGTCTGGTCAACGAAGGGCAGGCCGATCGGGCCCGGCGTCGACGCCTGGTACGGATAGACGGGCCGCTCCGCCGCGCGGTGCGCGTTGATGCCGGCCGCGAGGCGCTCGCGCTCGAGGCGTTCCTGCAGCGGCAGCTTCTCGCGCGGCTCGACCTTGAGCTGCAGCGTCGCGAGGTCGAGCTTGAGGTTCAGCGGCAGCCAATGCTGGAGCAGCTGGCTCGACACGTAGATGTCGTCGCCGATCACGCTCGCGAGGCGCGGCTCGAAGCCCGACTCGCGGCCGGCGAGGCTGACGAGGTCCTGGCCCAGGTTCAGCGCGAAGCCGCGCTCGGGCGTGACCAGGTAGCCGTTCGCGCTGCCGAGCTCGGGGTGGACCTCGATCGCGAGCGTGAGCAGGCGCGCGAGCTCGCCGAGCGGCAGCAGCAGCTGTTTGCCGTCCTGGTAGGCGGCGAAGCTGTCGGACAGCACCTGGCCGTCCAGCTGGACCTCGAGCACGAGCAGGTTCGCGTCGACGTCGGCCGCGCGGCGTGCGGGCGGCAGCGGCAGCGGCCCGACGGGAGACGTCGCGGTGGGTCCCGGCGGCGGCGGGGCCAGCGGCACGAGCGGCACGGCCGCGACCGGCGCGGCCTCGCGCGGCTGCACGCGCAGCTGCCAGGTCGGCAGGTCGACGGCGAGCTCGACCGGCAGCCAGCGCGCGATCAGCTGCGTCGACAGGTAGATCTCGTCGCCGATGACCATCGCGAGGCGCGGCTCGAAGCCCTGCTCGCGCCCGCCGACCGTCGCGAGCGACTGGCCGAGGTCGAGCGCGAAGCGCTGGTCCGCGCCGCGCACCGTGCCGCTCGCGAGGCCATGCGGCGCGTCGACGCGGATGTCGTAGCCGAGCAGACGCGACAGCTCGCCGAGCGGCAGCAGCACCTGGTACCCGTTCTGGTAGGCGTCGATGCGCTCGGGCAGCGTGCGGCCCTTGAATTGCACGAGCAGCGCGCGCAGCTCGACCTGGGTCACGCCTGCGAACAGCCGCGCGGGCTGGGCCGCGGCGCTGCCGATCGGCGGCGCGCCGGCCTCGAATGCCGCATGGGCGGGCAGCGCGGCCACGGCCAGGCCCGCCGCGACGGCAAAGGCCGTGCGGCGAATGAGCGTGGCGTGGCGCGGGCGCATGCGGGTCGGGCGACGGGGAGCGCGGCGCCGCTCAGGGCAGCGCGAGGCTCGCCTCGGCGAGCAGCCTGCCGCCCGCGTCGGGGCGGTCGCGGTAGGCGACCTTGACGACGCCGCCCGGCGGCAGGCCCAGGGCGCCGTCGGGCAGCTGCAGCGGCAGCACCGCGCGGCGCGACGCGTTCGGCACGTAGACGGCGACGCCGCCCGCGCGCCCGACCTCGAGCGTCACGCCGCCCGGCGTCGTCACCGTCGCGACGAGGTCGCCGTAGACCGAGCGGTTGCCCTCGCGGTCGAGCTGCAGCGCGATCGCGCCCTGCGGGTTGCCGGGGCCCGCGGGCAGGACCTGGAGGTCGCTGAGCGCGACCTTGGCCTGGGTGTCGCCCTGGCGCACGATGACCGGGATCGACGCGCCGATCAGCGCCTGGATCACGACGCCGACGCTGCTGCCGTCGCTGTGCGCGACGTCCTCGATGCTGCTCGCGCCGCTCGCGTCGGCGACGCGGTCGAACTGCAGGTGCGAGCGGTACTCGCCCTCGGCGAGCCCGACCGGGCGGCGCAGGGCGATGCGCACGATCTGGGTGCCGCCGGGCGGGATCGTGACCTGGTGCGGCGAGAATTGCAGCATCGCATCGGCGAACCGCTCGCCGGGCCCCGGCGTCTCGACCGCGACGAACTCGCCGTTCGGGCCCATGCGCCGGTTGACGAGGCGGATCCGGTAGGTCTCGGGGGTCTGGCCCTGGTTCATCAGCTCGACCTGCGCGGCGCGCTGGCGGTCGAACACGATGCGGGTCGGGAACAGCATCAGGTCGGCCATCGCCGCCTGCGCGAGCAGCGCCAGCGCGAGGCCGGCCAGCCATCGGTAGGTGCGCGTCGTGAACATCTGGATTTCCTTTTGGAGGCTCGCGCCTGCGCGGCGCTAGTTGTAGTTGACGGTGACGCTGAAGTTGCCGCTGTAGTTGCCGGCCGCCTGCGAGGCGCCGACGCTCAGCGTCGCGCCGACGCTGAAGCTCCCGGTTCCGCTCATCGACAGCATCCCGTTGCCGTTGACCAGCGTACTCGTGAAGCCGCTCAGCGTCATCGTCTGGCTGCCGTTGCTGAGCTGGACGGTGCCGTCGGCCGGCAACGAGATCGAGACCGCCTCGCTCGACGAGCCGCCGCTGAGCATGAACTGCGCGGCCGCCCCCGCGCCCTGGTTGACGAGCAGCACGCCGCCCGTCGACGAGCGCGCGCCGGTGCTGCCGACCGTCAGCGTGCCGCCGGCGCCGGCCGTGAACGCGCCGAACGACAGGCCGACCGTGTTCGTCACGGCTTGCTGCGCCGCGGCCGGCAGCGCCGCGAGCGCGCCGAGCAGCAGCGCCGCGGCGCGAGGCCGCGTCCGCTCAGTTGAACGCGACGGTGATCGACAGCTGCGCGGCATGGCCTTCGCCCGGTTCGTACGTGATCGCCGAGACCGCGGCGACGAGGCCGTGCTGGAGCACGGCGTCGACGGGCGCGCCGGCCACGGCTGCGACGCTGCCGAGCGTGCGCGCGAACGCGGCGTCGTAGGCCGGCGTCGCGCCGGCCGCGTCGTCGGGCAGCAGCAGCGCAGGCAGGCGCAGCGCCGGCAGGCCGCTGTTCGTGCCCGGCGCAGCGCGCCAGGCCACGATCAGGTCGGCCGCCGTGACGGGCACGCCGATCAGGCCGTTCACGTGGATCGCCTCGATCACGGTCGCGCGCGCCTGCGCCTTCGCGCCGGCCGCGTCCGCGGTCTCGGCCGCGCCGAAGATGCCGGCCACGAGTCCGATCAGCAGGCCGCCGGCGCCGCGCCGGAGCCGTGTCGATGCCGTCGCGGACTCGGGGCGGGCCGCCATGCCTTGCATGAGTGGGTCCCCTTGATCTGGTGGGGGCGTCGCGCCGCGCGGCCGGCCTCAGTTGTAGTCGACCGAGACCTGGAAGGTGCCCGTGTAGGTGGCCGCGGCCTGCGTCGCGCCGACCGTGACGGCCGCGCCGACGAATATGTAGGCGGCGCCCGAGCTCAGCGTGCCCGTCGCCGGCGTGCCGCTCGTCTGGTTGGTGCCTGCGGCCGTCGACGTGACCTCCCAGAACCAGGCCACCGGCATCGTGTCCGTGCCCGAGTCGGCGAGCGTCGTCGAGCTGCCGGTCGTGCTGATCGAAAAGGTGTTGTTGGCCGAGCCCGCGATCGTGAAATAGGCAGGCGCCGGCGTCACGCCGTTCGGCAAGGGAGTGCTGCCGCTGGCCGAGCGCACGCCGGTCGTCGACATCGTCACCGTGCCGTTGCCGGCGACGAGGTTGCCGAAGGTCATGTCGGCGGTCTTGCTGATCGTCATCGGCTGCAGCACCACGGCCGTGGCCGTCGCGCTCGCCGTCGCGGCATGCGCCCCCGAGGCGCAGGCCAGGGCCAGCAAGACGCCGGCGCCGGTGCGACACTGCTCGCGGATAGCCCGTTCCAGGATGGACTTCATGGCGATGCTCCTATTCGTTGTCTCGAGCCGCGGCCGGCCCGTTGCCCTCGCCCGCCGCGGCCGCGGCGCATCCTGAACACTGAGGATACGTTCGGTTACCACGAGTGGATGGTGCCATACCCCCACTGGCGTCATATCGACCGAATAACCCGGGGCTTGACGCGCATTTGCCTTGACGCAACGACAAACGCGCCAGCCCACGGCGGAGCGCAAGGCTTTTGCAAGCTGACGACACGACTCAGAGGCAATCGGGGTTCTGGACCGCGACGAGCACGGTCTCGACGCCGCCGTCGCGCTCGCGCGAGCGCAGCCACCAGACCGCGCCCTTGCGCACCGCCCAGGGCTGGTCCTGGCCGCACAACACGCGCGCGGCGAGCAGGCCCAGCGTCGGCTGGTGGCCGACGAGCAGCACCGGCTCCCGCGAGCGCGGGCCCAGCGGCCACTGGGCCGCGAGCAGCAGGTCGTCGACGCTCGCGTCGGGCGCGATCGTCGGCGTGATGCGCACGTCGCGGCCGAGCGCGACGGCCGTCAGCCGCGTGCGCAGGGCGGGGCTCACGAGCACGCGCGTCGTCGCGGCGAGGCGCTGGTTGAGCCAGCGGCCCATGCGTTCGGCCTGGCGCTCGCCCTTGGTCGTCAGCGCCCGTTCGAGGTCGCTGCCGCCTTCCTTGAGCGGCTCGGCTTCGGCATGGCGCCAGAGGATGAGGTCCACGGCGCGCCCCCCGCTCAGTCGAAGCGCTTCATCAGCGCTTGCTGAGCGCTGACACCGCGCCCGCCCTTCTCGACCAGGCGCACCGAGCGCCCGTCGGGGCCGAGTTGCCAGGCGTCGAGGCTGTCGTGCAGATAGGGCTGCAGCGCCTCGTCGATCACGCGCTGGCGCAGCTTGGGGTCGTTCACGGGCCAGGCGACCTCGATGCGGCGGAACATGTTGCGGCTCATCCAGTCGGCGCTCGACAGGTAGAGCGCCTCGTCGGCCTCGCCCGGGCCCCAGCGGAAATAGCACACGCGCGAATGCTCGAGGAAGCGGCCGATCACGGAGCGCACGACGATCGAATCGCTGACGCCGGGCAGGCCCGGCGGCAGCATGCAGGCGCCGCGCACGATCAGGTCGATCTTCGCGCCGGCCTGGCCGGCGCGCAGCAGCGCGGCGATCAGCGCGGTGTCGGTCAGCGAGTTGATCTTGACGACGACGCGCGCGGGCTGCCCCGCGCGCGCGGCGGCCTCGACCTGGGCGAGGTGCGCGACCATCTGCTGGTGCAGGTTGAACGGCGCGAGCAGCATGCGGCGCGGCGCCTTGGCCTTGCCCAGGGCGGCGAGCTGGCGGAACACGAGGTCGGCGTCGGCCGTGAGGTCGGCGTCGGCCGTCAGGTAGCCGAGGTCGGTGTAGAAGCGCGCCGTCTTGGGGTTGTAGTTGCCGGTCGAGAAATGCGCGTAGCGGCGCAGCAGGCTGCGGCCCTTGTGCTCTTCGCGGCGCGTCACGAGCAACAGCTTGGCGTGGGTCTTGAAGCCGACGATGCCGTAGACGACCTGGGCGCCGACCGCCTCGAGGCGCTCGGCCCAGTTGATGTTGGCCTCTTCGTCGAAGCGCGCCTTGAGCTCGACGACGACGAGCACTTCCTTGCCGCGCCGCGCGGCCTCGATCAGCAGGTCCATCAACACCGACTTGCTGCCGGTGCGGTAGATCGTCTGCTTGATCGCGAGCACGTCGGGGTCCTCGACCGCCTCGCGCAGGAACTCGACGACCGGCTCGAAGCTCTCGAACGGGTGGTGCAGCATCACGTCGCCGCGCTGCAGCCGCTCCATGATGGACTTGCCGCGCGGCAGGCGCTTCTCGGGCCAGACGGGCTCGTGCGGCGCGAAGCGCAGCGCGGGCGCGTCGGTCTGGTCGATCAGCTCGTTCAAGCGCACCAGGTTGACCGGGCCGTTGACGCGGTACAGCGCGGCCTGCGGCAGCGCGAACTGCTCGAGCAGGAAGGCCGAGAGCTCGGGCGGGCAGGTGTTGACGACCTCGAGCCGCACGGCGCGGCCGAAATGGCGCGTCGTCAGGCCCGAGCGCAGCGCGTGGCGCAGGTTCGCGATTTCCTCCTCGTCGACCTCGAGGTCGGAGTCGCGCGTGACGCGGAACTGCGAGAACGCGTCGACCTTGCGGCCCGGGAACAGCTCCTCGAGGTGGGCGCGGATCACGCTCGTGAGCAGCACGAAGCTCTGCTTGCCGCCGGTCAGGTTGTCGGGCAGGCGGATCACGCGCGGCAGCACGCGCGGCACCTTGACGATCGCGATGCGCGTGTCGCGGCCGAACGCGTCCTTGCCCGAGAGCCTGGCGATGAAGTGCAGCGACTTGTTCGCGACCTGCGGGAACGGGTGCGCGGGGTCGAGGCCCACGGGCACGAGCAGCGGCCGGACCTCGCGCTCGAAGAAGCGCGCGACCCACTGGCGCTGCGCCTCGGTGCGCTCGGCGTGGTTGACGATGCCGATGCCTTCCTTGGCGAGCGCCGGCATCACGGCCTCGTTGAAGATCGCGTACTGCTCGTCGATCAGCGCGTGGGCGGCGCGGCCGACGCGCTCGACGTCGGCGTGGCTCACGCTGCGCTCGGGGCCGCGCGCGGCGTCGAGCATGTCGGCGAAGCGGACCTCGAAGAACTCGTCGAGGTTGCTCGAGACGATGCAGATATAGCGCAGGCGCTCGGCGAGCGGCACGTCGGCGCGCTGCGCCTGGGCGAGCACGCGGCGGTTGAACTCGAGGATCGCCTGTTCGCGGTTGATCAGGGTCACGGGCGGCGCGGACGGCACCGCGACGACGGGTGCGGGCGCAATGGGGGCGGCGTCGGTCATGCCGCGATTCTATGGACGGCTTCGGGTTCCGGTGCGGCGATTTCCGGGGCCTCGTCGGCCGCGGCCGGACGGGCCATCAGCGCGCTCCAGTCGAGGATCTCGAGGCGGCCATCGGCGTGTTCGACGAGCGCCGTCAGGCTCTCGACCCAGTCGCCGTCGTTGCAGTAGAGGATGCCGTCGATCGGACGGATCTCGGCGTGGTGGATATGGCCGCAGATCACGCCGTCGACGCCGCGCTTCTTGGCCTCGCGGGCGAGCGCCTCCTCGAAGGCCGAGATGAAGCTGACGGCGCGCTTGACCTTGAGCTTCAGGTACTTCGACAGGCTCCAGTACGGCAGGCCGAACTTTGCGCGCAAGTGGTTCAGGTAGCGGTTGAGCTTGAGCGTGAACTCGTAGGCCTGGTCGCCGAGGTAGGCGAGCCAGCGCGCGTACTGGACGACGCCGTCGTAGAGGTCGCCGTGGGTGACCCAGAACTTGCGGCCGTCGGCGGTCTCGTGGATCCACTCGTCGGCGACCTCGACGCCGCCGAAATTGTGCTGCAGGTACTTGCGCGCGAACTCGTCGTGGTTGCCCGGGATGAAGATCACGCGCACGCCCTTGCGCGCCTTGCGCAGCAGCTTCTGCACGACGTCGTTGTGCGCCTGCGGCCAGTACCAGCTGCGGCGCAGCTGCCAGCCGTCGATGATGTCGCCGACGAGGAACAGCTGGTCGCATTCGACTTCGCGCAGGAAGTCGAGCAGCGCCTTGGCCTGACAGCCCGGGGTGCCGAGGTGGATGTCGGAGATCCAGACGCTGCGGTAGCGGTGCCGGCCGGGCTCGAGCGGAAGATCGTCGGAGTGCATGGTCCTTCAGCTTGCCGGGCGCGCGTGACATGGATGTGAAGGCGTTGGCACGGCGCCGCGGCCCGGCGGCCGGGCCGACGACAATCGGCCCCCATGCATCTGCTGATCCCCCACGCCGCTGCGCTCGGCGACGCCTGCCCCGCCGCGCTCGCACAGACGCCGCTGCCCCGCCTTGCCGAGCTGCTTGCGCGGCTGCGCCCGACCGCCCGCGCCGGCGACGACGAGTTCAGCCCGGCGATGCCGCACGAAGCCCGGCTCGCGCAGCTGCGCGGCGAGCCGGCCGGCGCCGTGCCGACGGCCGCCTGGCTCGCCGGCGCCAACGGCCTCGATCCGCGCGAACCCTGGGCCCTGCTCACGCCGCTGCATTTCGCGGTCGGTACGGACGGCGTGCGCGCGCTCGCGCCCGAGGACTTCGGCGCGGCCGAGGCGCGCGCCTACTTCGACCTGCTCGCCCCGTTGTTCCCGGCCGTCGAGGGCTGGCGCTGCCACTTCGCCGGGCCGCGCCAATGGCTGGTCGGCCACGCGTCGCTGGCCGACCTGGCCCGGGAGGCACCGGTGGCGAGCGTCGAGCGCGTGCTCGCGCGCAGCGTCGAGCCGTGGATGCCCGCGGCGCGCCGCCTGCGCACGCTGCAGAACGAGGCGCAGATGCTGCTCCACGAGCACCCGCTGAACCAGGCGCGCGAGGCGCGCGGCCGCGCCGCCGTCAACAGCATCTGGATCAGCGGCTGCGGCGCGTCGACCGGTACGGCGCCGCCGGCCCGCCTCGCGATCGACGCGCGCCTGTCGGCCGCGCTGCTCGCCGGCGACTGGCCGGCCTGGATGGCCGGCTGGCGCGAACTCGACGCGGGCCCGGTCCAGGCCCTGCTCGACGCCGCGCGCGCGGGCACCGCCGTGACGCTCACGCTCGCCGGCGAGCGCCATGCGCAGACCTTCGAGCCCGCGCCCGCGAACGGCCTGCGCGGGCTCTGGCAGCGCTTCAGGCCGCCGCGCGCCGACGTCGCCGCCGTGCTGGAGGCGCTATGAAGCTCGTGCAGCGGGACGTGCCGCCGCGCGCGGCCTGGGCGCTCGAGCAGGCCGGCGTCGCGCCGCTGCTCGCGCAGCTGTTCGCGGCGCGCGGCGTGCAGAGCGCCGACGAGCTCGACGACGGCCTCGCGCGCCTGCTGCCCCCCGGCGACATGCGCGACATGGACCGCGCCGCGCGCCTGCTCGCCGACACGCTCGACGCGGGCGAGCGCGTCTGCATCGTCGCCGACTACGACTGCGACGGCGCGACCGCCTGCGCCGTCGCGCTGCGCGGCCTCGCGCTGCTCGGCGCCGCGCCGGGCCAGCTCTGCTACGTCGTGCCCGACCGCGCCGTGCACGGCTACGGCCTCACGCCGCCGATCGTCGACCTCGCGCTCGAGCGCGCGCCGCAGCTGCTGATGACCGTCGACAACGGCATCGCGAGCGTCGAGGGCGTCGCCCACGCGAAGGCGCGCGGCCTCAAGGTGCTCGTGACCGACCACCACCTGCCGGCCAGCGGCGGACTGCCCGACGCCGACGCGCTGATCAACCCGAACCAGCCCGGCTGCAGCTTCGCGAGCAAGCACCTCGCGGGCGTCGGCGTCGCGTTCTACCTGCTGCTCGCGCTGCGCGCCGAGCTGCGCGCGCGGGGGCGCTACGCGGGCGGCGAGCAGCCGCGCCTCGACGGCCTGCTCGACCTCGTCGCGCTCGGCACCGTCGCCGACGTCGTGCGCCTCGACGCGAACAACCGCCGCCTCGTCGCCCAGGGCGTCAAGCGCATGCGCGGCGGCCGCATGCAGCCCGGCGTCGCCGCGCTGTTCGCGGCCGCGAAGCGCGACGCGAGCCGCGCTTCGACGACCGACCTCGGCTTCACGCTGGGGCCCCGCATCAACGCCGCCGGCCGGCTCGCCGACATGACGCTGGGCATCGAATGCCTGTTGACCGAGGACGCGGGCCGCGCGGCCGAACTCGCCGCCGAGCTCGACCGCATCAACCGCGAGCGCCGCGAGATCGAGACCGGCATGCGCGAACTCGCCGAGGACAAGCTCGACGCGCTGATGCCGCACGGCGCCCCGCCGGCCGCGCTCGCGCTGTTCGACGCCGACTTCCACGAGGGCGTCGTCGGCATCGTCGCGTCGCGCATCAAGGAGCGCCTGCACCGCCCGACCTTCGTGTTCGCGCGCGGCCAGGACGGCGCGCTCAAGGGCTCGGGCCGCTCGATCCCGGGCTTCCACCTGCGCGACGCGCTCGACCTCGTCGCCAAGCGCGAGCCCGGCGTGCTGCGCAAGTTCGGCGGCCACGCGATGGCGGCCGGCTGCACGCTCGAGGTCGACGCCGCCGCGGACGACGGCGCCGCCGCGCTCGCGCGCTTCGACGCGGCGCTGCGCCGCGTCGCCGAGGAATGGCTGGTCGAGGACCAGCTCACGAACACCCTCCACACCGACGGCCCGCTGCCGCCCGAGGCCTACAAGCCCGACACCGTGCGCGCGCTCGACGCGAGCGTCTGGGGCCAGGCCTTCGAGGCCCCGGTGTTCTGCGACGAGTTCGAGGTGATCGCGCAGCGCCTCGTCGGCGAGAAGCACCTGAAGCTGCGCCTGCGCCACGCCGGCCTGCTGCGCGACGCGATCTGGTTCCACCACGACGCGCCGCTGCCCGAGCACGCGCGCCTGGCCTACCGGCTCGACCTCAACGAATGGAACGGCCAGACCCGCGTGCAGATGATCGTCGTGGCCCAGCAGGCGTGAAGGATTGCGCAAAGAGCGGCGATTGACAGCCCTGGCAACATATTTGTCAAAACAGTGACATGCGGGTTTCCCAGACTCAGTATTCCTCCGTCATCTCGACCGCCATGTCCGTCGCTCCCCAAAATCAACTGAGCCTGCGCACGCGCCTGACCATCGTCGCCGTGATCGCGCTGGTGCTCTCGATCGTCCCTGGCGTGATGCTCATCGCCAAGCTCAACGCCGACCTCCAGCTCGCGCGCGGCGAACGCGCCGCGCTGCCGCTGAACCAGGCCTGGCAGGGCGTGCTCGGCGCGCTGCGCCAGCAGCGCCGCCTCGGCGCCGAGGCGCTGAGCACGCGGCCGGCCGCGCGCGACGAACTGCCGGCCGCGCGCCAGGCCGTCCAGGCCAGCCTCGCGAAGCTCGAGGCCGCGCTCGGCGCGGCCGACTTCGACGCGCGCCACCGCGCCGCGGCGAAGGCGCTCGGCGAATCCGCCGCCGCGCTGAACGCCGACTTCGACGCGTCCAAGCTCGACCTCGCCAACCTGCTCGGCCGCCAGCAGGCGCTCGCCGCCCAGGCCTTCGCCGCGATGAGCGACCTCGACGAGGACTCGGGCCTGAACCTCGAGCCCGGGTCGGGCCTGCACCCGTCGATCGCGGCGGGGCTCGAGAGCGCGCCGCGCGTCGAGGACGCGCTGTCCGAGCTCGGCGCGATCGCCGCGGCTGCGGCCGTCGACGACATCGGCCTCGTCAACCGCGCGCTCACCCGCTACCGCGAGCACAGCGCGGCGATGCTCGCCCAGCTGCGCATGGCGCGCGCCGCCGACGCCGAACTCGGCGCCTCGCTTGCGCCGCTGATCGACAAGGCCGACGCGCAGCGCCGCCTCGTCGACGACACCCTCGCCGCCGCGGCCAAGGACGTCAACTACCCGCTCGACAAGCTCGCCGCGACCTTCCGGGACGCGGCCGCGCTCCAGGCCGAGGTCTCGGGCCAGGTCCAGCACACACTCGCCGACGCGATCGGCGCGCGCGAGCGCACGGTCGCTCTCCGGCGCAACCTGATCGGCGGGCTGCTGCCGCTCGCGCTGGTCTGGCTCGTCGTGCTGATGCGCCGCGCGCTCAAGCGCCTGCTCGTGCCGGTCGAACAGATGATCGCGGCGACCGAGCGCATCGCCGCCGGCGACCTCTCGCAGCCGGTGCCGGCCGGCGGTGCCGACGAGCTCGGCCGCGTGCTGCGCGCGCTCGGCGGCATGCAGGAGCGCCTGCGCGGGCTGATCGAGCAGATCCATGGCGGCGCGACGAACATCCGCAGCGCCGCCCGCGAAATCGCCGCGGGCAACGAGGACCTCGCCGGCCGCACCGAGCAGGCCGCTGCCGAACTCCAGCGCACGACAGCCAACGTCGAGCTGCTCGACGGGGTGGTCCAGCAGACCAGCCGCGCGGCCGGCGAGGCGAGCACGCTCGCCCAGCGCATGTCGGGCTACGCCAAGGAAGGCGGCAGCGTCGTCGGCGAGGTCGTCGGCACGATGGAAGAGATCAGCGCGAGCTCGCGCCGCATCGCCGACATCACGGGCCTGATCGACGGCATCGCGTTCCAGACCAATATCCTGGCCTTGAACGCCGCGGTCGAGGCCGCGCGCGCCGGCGAGCAGGGCCGCGGCTTCGCGGTCGTCGCTGCTGAGGTGCGTAGCCTCGCGCAACGCTCGGCCGAGGCCGCCAAGGAAATCAAGGTGCTGATTCAGCAGTCGGTCGAGCGCGTCGAGAACGGCTCGCAGCTCGCGGGCCGCGCGGGCGCGGCGATGCAGGGCATCGTCGAGCAGGTCGAGAAGGTCGCGCAAATGATCGGCGAGATGGAAGGCAGCTCACGCGAGCAGGCCGGCCAGACCGCCGAGGTCGGCCGCGCCGTGCGCTCGGTCGACGCGATGACGCAGAGCAACGCGGCGCTCGTCGAGCAGTCGGCCGCGGCTGCCGCGAGCCTGCGCGGCCAGGCCGAGGCCATGGACGAAACCGTGCAGGCGTTCCGCCTCTGAGGCCGGGGCCCCCCGATTCGCTGGGGGGCAGCTTGCGCGCGTGTCAGCGCTGCCCGCGCGCGACCGGCTACAGTCGCGCCTTTCCTTTCCGTGGTTCTGCGCCTTATCGGGCGCGCCGTGTTTCGAGCGAGACTGACAATGATTCGCGTGAGTTCCCTGCGCCGGGCCGCCGCCGGCGCGCTGAGCCTGGCGGCGGCGAGCGCCGCCCTGGCCGCCCTTCCCACCCCCTTCTCCGCCAGCAACCCTTTCGCCCAGCCGAGCCGCCTGCCGTTCGCGGCGCCGCCGTTCGACCGCATCAGGGACGCCGACTACGCGCCCGCGTTCGTCGAGGGCATGAAGCGCCAGCGCGCCGAGATCGCGCGCATCGCCGCGAACAAGGCCCGGCCGACCTTCGCGAACACCATCGTCGCGATGGAGCGCACGGGCGCGCTGCTCGAGCGCGTGAACCGCGCGTTCGCGGCCGTCGCCCAGGCCAACACCAACGACGCGCTCGAGAAGACGCGCGCCGAGGTCGCGCCGCTGCTCGCCGCCCACCACGACGCGATCTACCTCGACGCCAAGCTGTTCGCGCGCGTCGAGGCCGTCTACGCGCAGCGCGAGCGGCTCGGCCTCGACGCCGAGTCGCGCCGCCTGCTCGAGGTCTGCCACGACGAATTCGTGAGCGCGGGCGCGAACCTGTCCGCGGCCGACCAGGACGCGCTGCGCGCGATCAACCAGCAGGTCGCGACGCTCGAGACGGTGTTCCAGCAAAAGCTGCTCGCGGGCGCGAACGCCGGCGCCTTCGTCACGGCCGACGTCGCCGACCTCGACGGCCTGAGCCCGGCGGAGATCGCCGCCGCGGCGAAGAACGCCGAGGAGCGCGGCCTGCCCGCAGGCCAGTACGCGCTCGTGCTGCAGAACACGACCCAGCAGCCCGAGCTCGCCGAACTCAAGCGGCGCGAGGTGCGCGAGAAGATCTTCGCGAACTCCTGGACGCGCAACGAAAAGGGCGACGCAAACGACACGCGCGACACCGTCGCCTCGATCGCCGCGCTCGACGCGCGCAAGGCGCAGCTGCTCGGCTACCCGAATTTCGCGGCCTACGTGCTGCACGACCAGATGGCGCGCACGCCCGAGGCGGTCGAGCGCTTCATCGGCGCGCTCGTGCCGGCCACGGCCGCGAAGGCCGCCGACGAGGCGCGCCAGATCCAGCAGATGATCGACGCGTCGGGCCCGCACTTCGAGCTCAAGCCCTGGGACTGGGACCATTACGCCGAGAAGGTCCGCAAGGCCCGCTACGACCTCGACCAGAACGAGCTCAAACCCTATTTCGAGCTCGACCGCGTGCTCGAGGACGGCGTGTTCTACGCCGCCAACCAGCTCTACGGCCTGAGCTTCAGGGAGCGCCACGACCTGCCCGTCTACCAGGCCGACGTGCGCGTGTTCAGCGTGTTCGACGCCGACGGCAAGCCGCTCGGCGTAATCTATTTCGACTACTTCAAGCGCGACAACAAGGCCGGCGGCGCGTGGATGGACAGCTTCGTCGCGGGCTCGGGCCTGCTCGGCGAGAAGCCGGTCGTCTACAACGTCGCGAACTTCACGAAGCCGGCGCCGGGCCAGCCCGCGCTGCTGAGCCTCGACGACGTCACGACGATGTTCCACGAATTCGGCCACGCGCTGCACGGCCTGTTCGCGAACACCAGGTACCCGACGCTCGCAGGCACCAACACGGCGCGCGACTGGGTCGAGTTCCCGTCGCAGTTCAACGAGCATTGGGCGCTCGACCCCGCGGTGCTGCGCCATTACGCGGTCGACTACCGGACCGGCGCGCCGATGCCGCAGGCGCTCGTCGACAAGATCCGCGTGTCGGGCAGCTGGAACCAGGGCTACGGCCTCGCCGAGCTGCTCGCGGCGTCCGACCTCGACATGCAGTGGCACGGCCTCGCGGCCGACGCGCCCAAGCAGGACGTCGACGCGTTCGAGCGCCAGGCGCTCGCCGCCACGCACACCGACTTCGCCGGCGTGCCGACGCGCTACCGCTCGAGCTACTTCCTGCACATCTGGGCGAACGGCTACGCGGCCGGCTACTACGCCTACCAGTGGACCGAGATGCTCGACGACGCCGCTTACGCGTGGTTCATGCAGCACGGCGGCCTGACGCGCGCGAACGGCCAGCGCTTCCGCGAGATGATCCTGTCGCGCGGCCAGACCGAGGACTACGGCGCGATGTTCCGCGCGTTCGCCGGCCAGGACCCGGACACCGGCCCGATGCTCGAACAGCGCGGCCTCAAGCCGGCGACACCCGCGCAGCAACAACCCTGAGCGGCGCGCCGCGTGCAGGCGTGGCGCACAATGGGCGGCGTGAACGAGACACGGATCCTCAACGCCGACCTGCACTGCCATTCCAAGGTCTCGGACGGCACGCTCGAGCCCGAGGCGCTCGCCGCGCGCGCGCACGCGAACGGCGTCGAACTCTGGGCCCTGACCGACCACGACGAGATCGGCGGCCAGCAGCGCGCGCTCGACGCGGCGCGCGCTTTGGGGCTGCCCTACCTGACCGGCACCGAGATCTCGGTCAGCTTCGCGGGCAAGGTCGTGCACATCGTCGGCCTCGGCTTCGATCATCATGACGCGGCGCTCGCCGCAGGCCTGCGCGCGACGCGCGGCGGCCGCGAGCAGCGCGCGCGCGAGATGGCCGCGGGGCTCGCCCAGGTCGGCATCAAGGGCGCGTTCGAAGGCGCGCTCCGGTACGTCGGCAACCCGGAGCTGATCTCGCGCACCCATTTCGCGCGCTTCCTCGTCGACGCCGGCCATTGCGCCGACGTGCCCGAGGTCTTCCGCCGCTACCTGACGCCGGGCAAGCCCGGCTACGTCGAGCACCGCTGGGCGACGCTCAAGGACGCGGTCGGCTGGGTCACGGCGGCCGGCGGCCTCGCCGTGATCGCGCACCCGGCGCGCTACGGCTTCACGCCGAACGAGGAATGGGCGCTGCTGACCGAGTTCATCGGCCATGGCGGCCGCGGCATCGAGGTCGTCACGGGCAGCCACACGGCCGCCGACGCGGTGCGCTACGCGGCGGTCGCCGAGGAGTTCGCGCTGCTCGCGTCGCGCGGCTCCGACTTCCACTCGCCCGACGAGAGCCATACCGACCTCGGCCGGCTCGACCTGCTGCCGGGCCGGCTCACGCCGGTGTGGACGCAGCTCGGCGCGCGCATCCACGGCTTGCAGTAGCGACCGACATGGCCCAGTACTTCGAGGTCCACCCCGACAACCCGCAGCCGCGCTTCCTGCGCCAGGCCGCGCAGATCCTGCAGGCGGGCGGCATCGGCGCGATCCCGACCGACTCGAGCTACGCGCTCGTGTGCCGGCTCGACGACAAGGCCGCGGCGGAGAACCTGCGGCGCATCCGGGGTGTCGACGACAAGCACCACCTGACCCTGCTGTGCCGCGACCTCAGCGAGCTCGCCGCGTACGCGCGCGTCGACAACCGCCAGTACCGCCTGCTCAAGCTCGGCACGCCGGGCGCGTTCACCTTCATCCTCGAGGCGACCAAGGAAGTGCCGCGGCGCGTCTCGCACCCGGCGCGCCGCACGATCGGCCTGCGCGTGCCCGAGCTGCGCGTCACGCAGGAGCTGCTCGCGCTCGTCGACCAGCCGCTGCTCGCGACGACGCTGATCCCGCCCGGCGAGACCGAGCCGCTCAATGACCCGGCCGAGATCTCGGCGCGCTACGACAAGCTGATCCAGGTCATCGTCGACGCGGGCCCCTGCCGGCGCGAGGCGACGACCGTCGTCGACATGACGGGCGACGAGCCCGTCGTGCTGCGCCAGGGCCACGGCGACCCGGCGCGGCTCGGGGTCTGAGACGCGGCGCCGGCCGACGCGCTCAAACCGCGGCCGTAACGACGATCTCGAGCCGCCAGCCCGGCCGCGCGAGGTTCGCCTGCACGGTCGCGCGCGGCGGCGTCTGGCCGGGCACGACCCAGGACTCCCAGACCTTGTTGAGGCCCGGGAAGTCGGCGAGGTCGACGATGAAGATCTGCGCCATCAGGATGCGGCTCTTGTCGGTGCCGGCGCGCGCCAGCAGCGCGTCGATCGCGCCGAGCACCTGGGCCGTCTGGGTCTCGATGTCGCTGGTCTGGTCGCTCGGCACCTGGCCGGCCAGGTAGGCGACGCCGTTGTACACGGCCATCTCCGACAGGCGCGCGCCGACGTCGAATCGCTCGAGTGGCTTGTGGTCGCTGCTCATCACTTCTTTCCTTTGGTCTTGGGGGTCTTGTGCGCGGCCGGCGCGGCCGGCGCGGCCGCCTTGCCGCCGATGCGGCTCTCGGTGCCGGCCAGCAGCTTGCGGATATTGCCCTCGTGGCGCCAGATCAGCAGCAGCGCCATCACGACGAGCGCGCCGGCGATCCAGCTCGGGTCCCAGATCAGCAGCTGGTAGAACGGCGCGAACGCCGCGGCGACGATCGCCGCGAGCGAGGAGTAGCGCGTGAAGTAGGCGATGATCAGCCAGGTCGCGAGCGTCGCGAGGCCGAGCATCCAGTTCAGCGCGAGGATCGCGCCGGCCGCCGTCGCGACGCCCTTGCCGCCCTCGAACTTAAAGAACACCGGCCACAAGTGGCCGACGAACGCGCCGAGCGCGACGAGCGCGAGCGTGCCGTCCTCGAGGCCGAGGCGGTCGCCCCACAGGCGCACGGCGAGCACCGGCACGGCGCCCTTGAGCGCGTCGAACAGCAGGGTCAGCGCGGCGGCCTTCTTGTTGCCCGAGCGCAGCACGTTGGTCGCGCCCGGGTTGCCCGAGCCGTAGGAGCGCGGGTCCGACAGGCCCATCAGGCGGCTGACGATCACGGCGAAGGACAGCGAGCCGACGAGGTAGGCGGCGAGTCCGGCCAGCAGGGGGTAGACGATCTCTTGCATGGGCGCGGATTATGCGTTCGCGCAGTGCACGGGCCGCGCCTCGAGCAACTCGGTAAGGACCCGGGGGGCGATGCCGACCAGGTAGCCGCGCCGGCCGCCGTTGATCGCGATCCGGGGCAACTCGAGGATGCTCGCCTCGACGAACACCGGCATGGCCTTGCGCGTGCCGAACGGCGAGGTGCCGCCGACCTGGTAGCCGCTGTGGCGCTCGGCGACCTCGGGCTTGCAGGGCTCGACCTTCTTGCACGGGATCTGGCGCGCGAGCTCCTTGAGGCTGACCTGGCGGTCGCCGTGCATCAGCACGATCAGCGGCGCCGCGTGCTCGTCCTGCATCACGAGCGTCTTCACCACCGCGTGTTCCTCGAGGCCCAGCTGGCGCGAGGACTCGCCGGTGCCGCCATGCTCGACGTAGTCGTAGACATGCTCGTCGAAGGCGACGCCGTGGCGGCGCAGCAGCGCCGTCGCCGGAGTCTCGCTCACATGTGAACTCTTCTTCTTGCTCATGGGTCGCCATTGTGCGGTCTCGGTCAAGCCATACTGCGCCCATGTCCGAGCCTGCCCTCGCCCCCCGGTCCCGCCGCGCGCCGCTGCTCGCGCTCGTGCTGCTCGGCCACCTGGGCCTGCTCGCGTGGCTCGACGCGAGCTGGCACCGCACGCGGCCCGCCGCACCGCCCGAGGCCGAGATCGAGCTGCGCCTGATCGCGCCGCCGCGCCCGCCGCAGCCCGTGCAGGAAGCGGCGCGCGTGGCCCACGCGCCGCCGCTCGCGCCGGTGGCCGTGGCGCTGCCGACGGCGCCCGCCGCGCTGCCCGCGGCGCCGGCCGTCGCGACGCTGAGCCTCCCGGCGGCGCCCGCGCCAGCGGCCTCGGCCGCGCCCCGCCTGAACCTTCAGCTGTCGACGCGCAGCACCGACGCGGCGACGCGCATGCTCGAGCAGGTCCACAACGACCCGCGCAGCCACAGCGCGCCGCTCGGCGTCGAGTACCGCATCGCCGACGCCGCGGGCACGCTGCCGACCGAGATCGTCGACAGCACCGACGGCTCGGGCGGGAAGCTCGTGCGCCAGGGCAGCAAGTGCACGCGCGTGACGCCCGCGCGCATCGGCACGCTCAACCCGATGGACGCGCGCGCGACCTCGCTGCCCTCGGTCTCGGGCGACTGCCACCATTGAGCGTGGCGTGCAGGCGGGTCAATGCGTGAGCCGCCCGGCGCCCTGGCCGCTCTGGCGCCAGAACACGCCGGCCTCGTCCTGCAGCGCGCGTGCGCCGCTGCGCCACCAGTCGCCGTGCACGCGCGCGGCGCCGCCGGCCGCCGGCAGGAAGAAGATCGGGTCGAGGTCGCCGTGCACGTCGCGCCGGTGCAGCGCGAGTTCGCCGACCACGCCCGGCGGGCAGGGCTGGCCGGCCGCGTCGATGACGGCGACGCGGTGGCCCGGGTAGGCGCGGCCGAGGCTGCCCGGCTGGGTGTCCCAGAAGCGCGTGCAGTGGCCGACGAAGGCGCCGATGCCCGAGCGCGCGAACAGGGTGTTGACGGGCACGCCGAAGGCCTCGCGCGCGGCGTCGAGGGTCGCGCCGCCGAGTTCGCCGACGTCCGCGGCGAGGCCCTGCAGGCGCACGCCGCCGCGCGCGGCGGCCGAGGTCGCGACGAGCGCGTCGAGCACGGTCGCCGACAGCAGCGCGTGGCTCACGCGGTGGCGGCGCATCAGCTCGAGCACGCGCGTCGCGTCGAAGCGGCCCTGCCACGCGAGCACCGGGCGGCCGAAGTACAGCGCCGGCAGCACGCCGTCGAGCAGCGCGGCGCTGCCGGCCCAGTCGGACGCGGTCCAGAACACCGCCTGCGACGGCGCGGCGGGCGCGTCGGGGTCGAAGCCGAACCAGTTCTGGCTCGCGATGAAGCCGCTCAGGTGACCGATCAGCGCGCGCTGCGGCAGCAGCGCGCCGCTGCCGGGCTCGGCCTTCGCGTCGAGCAGCAGCGCGGGCGCCTCGGCCTGCAGCGCGACAGGCTCGCAGCGCGCGTCCTCGGCCTGCACGGCCTGCATCCACGGCAGCTCGTCGCATTCGGGCGGGCATTCGCCGACGACGATCAGGCGGCGCAGCTCCGGGCAGTCGCCGCGCGCGCGGCGCAGCCCGGCGAGCGCCGTGCAGTCGACGATCGCGAGCGCGGCCGCGCCCGCGCGCAGCCGCGCGGCCTGGGCCGGGCCCGACAGCTGCAGCGACACCGGCAGCGCGACCGCGCCGATGCGCATGATCGCGATATGCGCGACGATCGCCTCGAAGCGCTGCGGCAGCACGATGCCGACGCGCGCGCCGGCCTGGATGCCCAGGCGCGTCAGCGCGTTCGCGAGGCGGTTTGCGGCGCGCTGGAGCTGGCCGAAGCTGTACTGGGCGCGACAGCCGGTCGGGCCCTCGAAAATCACCGCGGGGGCGTCGGGGGTCTCGCGCGCCCAACGCGCGCAGCAGGCGTCGGCGATGCTGAACTCGCCCGGGCATTGCCAACGGAATTGCGCGTACAGCTGCGCATAGGGATCTCTCTCGGCCATCGTTGCTCGCTGCTCCGATCCGGACAAGTCCGCAAGATTAGGGAGCGCCGCAACAATTTGTTACCGGGAATCCCCGGGGGTTCGCCCGGGCCAAACCCTCAGGCCGCCCCGTACTGCGCCAGCGCCGCGCCGCTCAGGCGGCAGATCCGCCAGTCGGGCATGACGGTCGCGCCGAGTTTCTCGTAGAACGCGATCGCGCTGGCGTTCCAGTCGAGCACGCTCCATTCGAAACGGCCGTAGCCGCGCGCGTTGGCCTCCGCGGCGAGGCGCACGAGCAGCGCGCGGCCGAGCCCCGCGCCGCGCTGCGCCGGGCGCACGTAAAGATCCTCGAGGTAGAGGCCGGGCTTGGTCAGGAAGCTGCTGTAGTTGGTGAAGTACAGCGCGTAGGCGACGAGCTCGCCGCCGACCTCGGCGACCAGGCCCTCGACGACCGGGCGCGGCCCGAACAGGTGCTCGGCGAGTTTTTTGGGCGTCGCCTCGAGCAGGTGGCTCAGATGCTCGAACTCTGCGAGCTCGCGGATCAGGCCGACGATGGCCGGGACGTCGGCGCGCGCGGCCGGGCGGATCAGGGCGGTGGGGCTACTCATCCGGTCATTGTCGCCAGGTCGACAGACAGCCATCGGGCCGCCGCGTACATTGGCCGCCATGCAAGCAGACCCAGCGATCTACCAGCCGCGGCGCGTCCCGGCCAGCCGTTTCCTCACGCTGCGCGGCCTGCGCCACCGCGTGCTCGAGTGGGGTCAGGCGAGCGCCGCGCAGCCGCCGCTCGTGCTGCTGCACGGCTGGATGGACGTCGCCGCGTCGTTCCAGTTCGTCGTCGACGCGCTCGCCGCGGACCGCCACGTGATCGCGATGGACTGGCGTGGCTTCGGCCTCAGCGACCCGAGCGGCGCCGACGCCTACTGGTTCCCCGACTACCTCGGCGACCTCGACGCGCTGCTCGACGCGGTCGCGCCCGGCGCGGCCGTCGACCTGGTTGGCCACAGCATGGGCGGCAATATCGTGATGAGCTACGCGGGCGTGCGCCCCGAGCGCATCCGCCGGCTCGTCAACCTCGAGGGCTTCGGCCTGCCCGACGCCGACGCCGAGCGCGCGCCCGCGCGCCTGGCCGAATGGCTCGACGCCTTGAAGGCGCCAGCCGAGCTGCGCCCCTACCCCGAGCTCGCCGGCGTCGCCGCGCGTCTGGTCAAGACCAACCCGCGCCTGCCCGCCGACAAGGCGCGCTGGCTCGCCGCGCACTGGGCGCGCGAGGACACGCCCGGGCGCTGGATCATCCTCGGCGACCCCGCGCACAAGCGCCCGAACGCCGTGCCCTACCGCGCCGCCGAGGTGCTCGCGTGCTGGCGCCGCATCACGGCGCCGCTGCTGTGGGTCGAGGGCGCCGAGACGCGCATCACCGAGCTCTGGGCCGACCGCTTCCCGCGCAGCGAGTTCGACGAGCGGCTCGCCCAGGTGCGCTCGGTCGAGCGCCGCGTCGTCGCCGACGCCGGCCACATGCTGCACCACGACCAGCCGCAGGCCGTCGCCGCCTTGCTCGAAGCCTTCACCACCTGAGGCTTCCCTTGAAACCGGGACGCGCCAACGCGCCGGGGTCTGGCAGGATGGCGCCCCCCGTCCAACCGTATTGCCAATGCGATTCATGCTGCCGTCGCCCCTCCTTGCGCTGTGCTGCGCGCTCGCCCTGTCCTGCGCGACGGTCCGCGCCGACGCGCCGCCGCCGGCCGCCGCGTTCTTCGCGAAGTCGCAGCTCGGCCAGGCCAAGCTCTCGCCCTCGGGCAAGCGACTCGCGTTCGAATCGGCCAACGCGAGCGGCCGCGTCGGCCTCGTGATCCTCGACCTCGAGGACCGCGGCAAGCTCTACCCGGCCGGCCTCGGCGACGCCGACGTGATCGGTTTCGACTGGGTCGGCGACGACCGGCTCGTGTTCAGCGCGGTCGACCTGCACAAGGTCGGCAGCGACCGCTCGGCGCCCGGGCTGTTCTCGGTCATGTACAACGGCGAGCGCTTCCGCGAGCTCGTGCACACGACCGGCAGCTTCGTCCAGACCGCGGACGACAGCGCCTTGCGCTGGAACCACCTTCTGCTCGACGTGCCACGATCAGGCACCTTGCCGGACGAGGTCATCGTCGGCCGCCTGCTGTTCGCCGACCGGCATCTCGACGCGGTCGAGCCGGTCTGGCTCAATGTGCGCACCGGCGCGAGCCGCGACCTCGAGGTCGGCAGGCTGCCGCCCGGCGTCAAGCACTGGTGGTTCGACAGCGCCGGGCACCCGCGCGCGCTCTACGCGTCGCGCGACGGCCAGGGCAGCTATTGGTGGCGCGGCCCGGACGACGAGGCCTGGCGGCGCATCGCGAGCGGGCCGGTGCTCGACCTGCCGTTCAGCGTCGCCGGCGTCGACGACGCCGGCCATCTGTACGTGCGGGTCTCGCGCGGCGCGGGCGGCACGGCCGAACTCGCGCGCTTCGATTTCGCCAAGATGGCGCCGGCCGACAAGTCGCTCGTCGCCGTGCCCGGCTTCGACCTCGACGGCTCGCTGCTGCACGGCGAGCCGGGCGCCGCGCTGCTCGGCGTGCGCCTCGACGTCGACGCCGAGACGACCGCCTGGTTCGACCCGGCGATGCGCGCGTTCCAGGCCGAGGTCGACGCGCGCCTGCCGGGCCACGTGAACCGCATCGCCTGCCGCCGCTGCGGCGCGCCCGACATGGTCGCGATCGTGCGCAGCTATTCCGACCAGGACCCCGGCACGCTCTACGCCTACACGGCCGCCGACAGGCATTGGACGCGCGTGATCGCCGCGCAGAAGGACATCGACCCGCGCCGCATGGCCACCGTCGCGCTCGAGCGCATCAAGGCGCGCGACGGCCGCGACCTGCCGGTCTGGCTCACGCTGCCGCCGGGCGCGAAGCCCGGCGAGCCGCGCCCGGCCGTCGTGATGGTCCACGGCGGCCCGTGGGTGCGCGAAGGCCATTGGCGCTGGGACGCGACGAATCAGTTCCTCGCGTCGCGCGGCTACCTCGTGATCGCGCCCGACTTCCGCGGCAGCACCGGCTACGGCGACGCGCATTACCGCGCCGGCTTCAAGCAATGGGGCCAGGCGATGGAGGCCGACCTCGCCGACGCGCTGCGCTGGGCCGAGGCCAAGGGCCTCGCGCAAAAGGGCCGCGCCTGCATCATGGGCGCGAGCTACGGCGGCTACGCGGCGCTGATGGGCCCGGTGCGCGACCCCGCGCTCTACCGCTGCGCGATCGCCTACGCGGCCGTGACCGACTTCGACCTGTTCCTCAAGGGCAACTGGTGGGTCGGCGACGACCTCTCGGACGAAGGCCGCCGGTACGGCCTGAGCACCGCCGTCGGCGACACCCAGGCCGACGCGGCGATGCTCGCCGCGAACTCGCCGCTGCTGCAGGCCCGGCAGATGCACGCGCCGGTGCTGCTCGGCTGGGGCGAGCGCGACCTGCGCGTGCCGATCGAGCATGGCGAGCGCCTGCGCGCGGCGCTGACGGCGGCCGGCAACCCGCCGGTCTGGGTCAGCTACCCCGACGAGGGCCACAGCCTCGCGGACACCGCCGTGCAGATCGACTACGCCGAGCGCGTCGAGGCCTTTCTCGAGAAGAACCTGCACTGACGGGGCCCGGGCGCCGCCCCGGGGTGGGCCATTTAGAATCCTTGGTTAACCCGGAAGCCCCCGGCATCGACCAGACACGCCCATGGATATCGAACGCATCAACCAGATCGGCTCGACCCTCACCGATCTTGCAGCGCGCACCGACGCGCTAAGGGGGTATCTTTGACTACGATCGCAAAGCCCTGCGATTGAACGAAGTCAACGCCGCGCTCGAGAACCCCAACATCTGGAACGAGCCCAAGCGGGCCCAGGAACTCGGCAAGGAAAAGCGCACGCTCGAGACCGTCGTCGAGACGATCCAGCACCTGACGACGAACCTCGCCGACAACGCCGAGCTGTTCGAGATGAGCAAGGCCGAAGAAGACTTCGACGGCCTCGAGGCGATCGAGGCCGACGCGGCCAAGCTCGCCGCCAAGGTCGAGGAGCTCGAGTTCCGCCGCATGTTCAACAACCCGGCCGACCCGAGCAACTGCTTCATCGACATCCAGGCCGGCGCCGGCGGCACCGAGGCCTGCGACTGGGCCGGCATGCTGCTGCGCCAGTACCTGAAGTACTGCGAGCGCAAGGGCTTCAAGACGACGATGGAAGACGAGACGGCGGGCGACGTCGCGGGCATCAAGAGCGCGACGATCAAGGTCGAGGGCGAGTACGCGTTCGGCCTGCTACGCACCGAGACCGGCGTGCACCGCCTCGTGCGCAAGAGCCCGTTCGACTCCTCGGGCGGCCGCCACACGAGCTTCGCGTCGCTGTTCGTCTACCCCGAGGTCGACGACTCGATCGAGATCGACATCAACCCGGCCGACGTGCGCACCGACACCTTCCGCGCGAGCGGCGCGGGCGGCCAGCACATCAACAAGACCGACTCGGCCGTGCGCCTCACGCACATCCCGACCGGCATCGTCGTGCAATGCCAGGACGGCCGCAGCCAGCACAGCAACCGCGACGTCGCGTGGCGCCGCCTGCGCTCGCGCCTGTACGACTTCGAGATGAAGAAGCGCCTCGCCGAGCAGCAAAAGCTCGAGGACAGCAAGACCGACGTGGGCTGGGGCCACCAGATCCGCTCCTACGTGCTGGACCAGAGCCGCATCAAGGACCTGCGCACCAACTACGAGACCTCGGCCACCCAGAAGGTGCTCGACGGCGACCTC
>Ga0213872_10000059_pt1 | contig 100362 bp, 102 predicted proteins | sample VelepicomBERX_R2_FD_160071 | JGI IMG/M metagenome (GOLD analysis project Ga0213872, IMG submission 160071) | Rhizosphere microbial communities from Vellozia epidendroides in rupestrian grasslands, the National Park of Serra do Cipo, Brazil - RX_R2 | ecosystem: Host-associated > Plants > Roots...
AGGTCGACAGCGGAGGAGGCGTCATGTAGGAAGGACCGGAGCCGTCCAGCACGAAGTGGCCGTGGCGGGTGGCGGCGCAGTTAGGAATCATGGCGACCGGCTTGGAAGCAGCGTGGGTCGGGTGCATCATGATCTTCACGTCCAGCACCGTGGTCAGGCCGCCCAGGCCTTGCGCGCCGATGCCCAGCGAGTTGATCTTGTCGCACAGTTCGATACGCAGTTCTTCCAGCTTGTTCTGCGGGCCGCGCTTTTTCAGCTCGTACATGTCGATGTCTTCCATCAGCACTTCCTTCGCCATCAGCATGGCTTTTTCGGCAGTGCCGCCGATACCGATACCCAGCATGCCAGGCGGGCACCAGCCGGCGCCCATGGTCGGTACGGTCTTCATCACCCAGTCCACCAGCGAGTCGGACGGATTCAGCATGACGAACTTCGACTTGTTTTCCGAGCCGCCGCCTTTGGCTGCAACTTGCACATCGACGGTGTTGCCTTCAACCAGGGTCATATGGACCACTGCCGGAGTGTTGTCCTTGGTGTTCTTGCGGTCGAAGTGCGGGTCGGCGACGATGGAAGCGCGCAGCTTGTTGTCGTCGTAGTTATAGGCGCGGCGCACGCCTTCATTGACGGCGTCGGTGACCGAGCCGGTGAAGCCTTCGAAGCGCACGCCCATACCGATTTTCAGGAAGACGTTGACGATGCCGGTATCCTGGCAGATCGGACGCTTGCCTTCCGCGCACATGCGCGAGTTGGTCAGGATCTGCGCGATGGCGTCCTTGGCGGCCGGGCTCTGTTCCGACTCGTAGGCGCGGGCCAGGTGCTCGATGTAGTCAGCCGGGTGGTAGTAGCTGATGTACTGCAGGGCCGCTGCAACGGATTCGATCAGGTCTTCTTGCTTAATGACGGTCATGATGTTCTCGCGTGAGTTTGTGTTTGGTGAGACTGCCGACATTTTACACGCGCGGCCCAGCAATGGCAGCGGCCTGTGGATACTGCTTAGGATTGAAATATTGGTAAAATGGTACAGATCAATCAAGGCCTGTAAGGACGCAGTAAGCGACCCGGTCTATCTTGCACACCAACGATAACCACAATTGGAGACAACGCCATGAGCAGCATCGAACAGCAAGGTCCACAAGAATCCCGTGTTTTTGAACCGTCGGCCGCGTTTGCTGCGCAGGCGCGCGTTTCCGGCATGGATGCGTACAAGGCCCTGTGCGCCGAAGCGGAAGCCGATTACGAAGGCTTCTGGTCGCGCCTGGCGCGCGAGCACATCTCGTGGCACAAGCCCTTCACCAAAACCCTGAACGAGTCGAATGCGCCGTTCTACAAATGGTTTGAAGACGGCCAGCTGAACGCCTCGTATAACTGCCTGGACCGCAATCTGGAAAACGGCAACGCCGACAAGACCGCTATCATTTTCGAAGCGGACGACGGCAGCAGCGTCAACGTGTCGTACCGCCAGCTGCACGAGAAGGTCTGCAAGTTCGCCAACGGTTTGAAGGCGCGCGGCATCAAGAAGGGTGATCGCGTGATCATCTACATGTCGATGTCGGTGGAAGGCGTGGCGGCGATGCAGGCTTGCGCGCGGATCGGCGCGACCCACTCGGTGGTGTTTGGCGGCTTCTCCGCCAAGTCGCTGCAGGAGCGCATTATCGACGCCGGCGCGGTGGCTGTGATCACCGCCGACGAGCAGCTGCGCGGCGGTAAGCATCTGCCGCTGAAGGCGATTGTCGATGAAGCGCTGGCGATGGGCGGCTGCGATACGATCAAGAACGTCATCATCTACAAGCGCACCGGCGGCGCGATCGCCTTTAATGAAGGGCGCGATCTGTGGCTGCACGATCTGGTGGATGGCCAGTCGGCGGTGTGCGAGCCGGAGTGGGTGGATGCGGAGCATCCGCTGTTCATTCTCTATACCTCGGGTTCGACCGGTACGCCGAAGGGCGTGCAGCATTCCACCGGCGGCTATCTGCTGTGGACGGCGCTGACCATGAAGTGGGCCTTCGACATCAAGCCGGAAGACGTGTACTGGTGCACCGCCGATATCGGCTGGGTGACGGGCCACAGCTACATCTGCTACGGTCCGACCGCGGTGGGCGCGACCCAGGTGGTATTTGAAGGCGTGCCGACTTATCCGAACGCGGGCCGCTTCTGGGAAACCATCGCCAAGCACAAGGTGAATATTTTCTATACGGCGCCGACGGCGATCCGCTCGCTGATCAAGGCGTCGGATGTGGATGCGAAGGTGCATCCGAAGAATTACGATCTGTCCTCGCTGCGCCTGCTGGGCACGGTGGGTGAGCCGATCAATCCGGAAGCGTGGATGTGGTACTACACCCAGGTGGGTGGCGAGAAGTGCCCGATCGTGGATACCTTCTGGCAGACCGAAACCGGCGGCCACATGATCACCCCGCTGCCGGGCGCGACGCCGATGGTGCCGGGTTCCTGCACCTTGCCGCTGCCGGGCATCATGGCGGCGATCGTGGACGAAGCGGGGCACGATGTGCCGAACGGGCAGGGCGGCATCCTGGTGGTGAAGCGCCCTTGGCCTTCGATGATCCGTACGATCTGGAACAATCCGGAGCGCTTCAAGGCGGGCTACTTCCCGGATGAGCTGGGTGGCAAGTACTACCTGGCGGGCGATGGCGCGATCCGTAACAAGGATACGGGCTACTTCACCATCACCGGCCGTATCGATGACGTGCTGAACGTGTCGGGTCACCGCATGGGTACGATGGAGATTGAGTCGGCGCTGGTGGCTAATCCGCTGGTGGCGGAAGCGGCGGTGGTCGGCAAGCCGGATGAGACGACGGGTGAATCGATTTGCGCGTTTGTGGTGCTGAAGCAGGCGCGTCCGACGGGCGAAGAGGCCAAGAAGCTGGCGCTGGAACTGCGCAACTGGGTGGGCAAGGAGATTGGTCCGATCGCCAAGCCGAAGGAGATTCGTTTCGGGGACAATCTGCCGAAGACCCGTTCGGGCAAGATCATGCGTCGTCTGCTGCGCGTGCTGGCCAAGGGCGAGACGATTACCCAGGACGTGTCGACGCTGGAGAATCCGGCGATTTTGGAGCAGTTGAAAGAGACTTCCTGAGAAGTTGGCAGGAAATAAGCTTTGTACTCTTGGGAATCTTTGCTATAATCTGCCGCTCCCGAATGCGGGAGAAGCAGGAGAGATGGATGAGTGGTTTAAGTCGCACGCCTGGAAAGCGTGTATAGGTTCATAGCCTATCGGGGGTTCGAATCCCCCTCTCTCCGCCAAGGATTCAAATTGGGTAGTCCGAGCAAGTCCGAAGACGTCCCAAAAAAGCCGCTCTAGCCCCTGCTACAGCGGCTTTTTTGTTTCTAGGCGTCCGGTACTGTCCAGCTACGTCGCACGCTTTTGGGGGTATGACACAGATCAGCATACCCTCATCCCAAAAACCATACCCCCAAAATACTGTCTAAAGTTGTTTTCGAGGCATACGTGCCGAGGAGACAACATGGGAAAGCTTATTGCTCCGCTGACCGAGATGCAGGTCAGAAATGCCAAACCCCGGGAAAAAGCTTATCGGCTTTTTGATGGTGGCGGACTCTACCTTGAGGTTGCGCCTGGTGGATCACGGATCTGGCGGTTCAAGTTTCGCCAGATGAACGGAAAGGAAAACATTCTGACGTTTGGACCTTATCCCGAAATCACGTTGCAGGAAGCACGAGAGAAGCGCCTGGAGACGCGAAGGCTCATGCTCCGAGGTGTTGACCCGGCCAAGCATCGCGACGACGCCAAGCGACTCGCGGCGGAAAAAGCTTCCAATACGTTTGAGAAGATCGCGCGGGAATGGTACGCAAACAAGGTCCCGACTTGGAGCGAGCGTACGGCCAAGAACATGATCGTGCGGCTGGAGACAGACATTTTTCCTCAGATTGGAAGCAAGCCGATTGGGGAGCTCAAACATCGCGACATCATTGCGGCACTGCGTAAAATCGAGGATCGGGGAGCAACCGAGATTGCGCACCGATTGAAGGCGGTGTGTTCTCAAATCTTTAGCTATGCCATTCAGTGCGGCCTCACTGATCGCAACCTGGTCGTCGATATGAAGGACGTGCTGAAGACCCGCCGCGCTTCCCACTTTGCAGCTATCGATGCCGACGAACTTCCGCACTTCCTCGCCGCACTTGAACGCAACGAGGGGCGCATGTTCCAGCCGACGCGCGTTGCTTTGCGTCTGATGCTGTTGGTCTTTGTTCGCACCAGTGAGCTGATCGAAACGCCGTGGAGTGAGATTGATCTCGAAAAATGCGAATGGGTCATTCCGTGGCAGCGTATGAAGCGCGGAAAGCTGACCGTAAATCCTGATACGACGAACCATCACGTTTGCCTTTCCGTGCAGGCCTGCTCATTGCTTCGCGAGCTGCATGGAATAACGGGTGGTTCCACCTACCTTTTCCCGAACCAACGTGATCATAGAAAACCAATGAGTAACAACACTATCTTGGTGGCGCTTGCGCGTCTTGGGTACAAGGGGCGCATGACTGGGCACGGGTTCCGGGCGCTGGCTATGAGTACGATTAAGGAGCGGCTTGGATATCGGCACGAAGTCGTAGATCGCCAGCTGGCGCACGCGCCACGGGATAAGGTTGCAAGTGCCTATGACCGCGCCCAATTCCTCGTGGAGCGAAAAAAGATGATGCAGGACTGGGCTGACTACCTCGATTCCCTTGCGCGAAAAATGAGATGAAGATGCTGGCCGCGTTTTCAGCGCCTATGCTCGGGAAGAGACGCTATTTCGAGTCGTCCTTGGGCAGGGACCGAGCATTACTAAGTTGGCGCGATCTTTTTCTCCCTTTGCCCGCTTCAGCATGCTGATCCGCAGCCCGTAACTGGATACGGGATTCAACCCATTGCATCACTTCATCCTGTAGCCAGGCCACTGAGCGGGCCGATATTCTGAGTGGTGCGGGAAAGTCGTGCAGCGCTATCTCCCGATACAGTGTTGCGCGGGAAAGGCCGCTGATGTTGAGTACTTCCGTGATCCGTAGCAACCGACACGTCCCAGGAGTTACTTTGTTCTCGCCCATGATTACCTCGCTTGATTTGCTTCTGAAAACTCTTGTGACAAAAGTAGCAAGTATCAGCAGAGGCTGACTTGATGCGAACTGTGTCTGAAAACTTGAGCTGCCTGAATCGTCAGCTTCCTTGATGTCGCTCAATGCTGTGTTTGGGAAAGTTGATTGCGTCGTGAACATAAGCAGCTGATCATGTGCTGGCATCGATGCGTTCCAGGCGGCACAGTCCGTATGAGCCGGCGACTGGTTCGTTGCCGCGTTCATTCACGCAGAGGACGCCGGTGTATTTGCATTGGTGGAATAGCCTGCGGCGGTTGATGCTGATCAGCGTGTAGCGGCACAACGCGACTACAGTGGTAGACGATGTGCCGTCGGGTTAGGAGCAAGCCATGTTTTCGTTTCACTCAAACTGGCTTGCCCTGCGGGGCTGTCCTCGCTGTGCTCGTCTTACGGCACTCGCTACGCTCGCCCAACGGCGGGCAGGGGCCGCATGATGGATGCCGAAATTTCTCCTCGCAAGTCGAAGGGCGGGCGCCGCAAGGGCGATGCCGCCGTGGTGCGTTCGGCCGTCATCGGCGTCCGCGTGTCGGCCGGCGAGCACGCTGTACTGCGCGAGCGTGCCGCAGCGATGCAGATGAGGCCCGCGCAATGGCTGCGCACAGCGGCTTTGACACGCCGCCTGCCGTCTCCGCCGGTGGCCGCGATCAACCGTGCCCAGTACGTGGAACTGGCGCGCCTGGCGGCGAATCTGAACCAGCTGGCCCACCTGGCGAACATGGGCAGGAACGTCACGGTAGCCAGCGGCTTGCTGGAGCGGCTGCTGGTGGAGACGCAGCGTTTGCGCCAGGCACTGCTTGGTGTGATGGAGGACCGCGATGATCGCTAAGGCCATCAAGGGCAAGGGCTTCCGGGGCGCACTGGAATACGACCTACAGAAGGAGCAGGGGCGGGTGATCGACACCAACATGAGCGGCACCACGCCACGCGAACTGGCGCACGAGTTTGGCGAGATCCGCAAGCTGCGCCCGAAGCTGGGCAAGGCCGTACTGCATGTGTCGCTGTCGGCCGCACCCGGTGAGCATCTGAGCGATGAACAATGGAAGCAGATCGCAGGGCGCTATCTGGCCGGTATGGGCCTGGAGAACAACCAGTATCTGGTGACGCGCCACACGGACACCGAGCATGAGCATGTGCACCTGCTGGTGAACCGCATACGCTTCGATGGGAGCGTGACATCGGACAGCCATGACTACCGGCGCCACGAAGTCCTGATGCGCGCCATAGAGCGCGAATACGACCTTCAGCGGGTGCATTCCTCGCGGGAGGTGGAGCGCCATGCACCCACCAGGGGCGAGATCGAGGAAGGGCTGCGCACCGGCGTGCCGTCGACGCGGCAGCAGCTGCAGCAGCTGTGCGACGGCGCGGCCAAGCACTGCGCCAGCTTTAGCGAGTACGCCGAGCGGCTGATGGCGGTTGGCGTTAGCCTGGTGCCGGTGACGCAGCTGGAGGGGAGCAAGCTCTCCGGGCTGTCCTATGTGCTGGATGGCGTGATGATGAAGGGCAGTGACCTGGGCAAGGGATACAGCCCGATGGGACTATCGAAACGCGGGGTGAGTTATGTCAAAGAGCGAGACGCTGCAGCAGTTAGCCGCTGCCTCGAACACAGCGCGGATCGAGGCGCTGAGCCAGCAGACCGAGCGCCTGCGGCAGGCGAAGCTGAGCAGCGCGGAAGAGTTGGCGACAATCTTGGAGCCGCTGGCGCAGGCCATGGCCGCGCTGACGGACGAGACGCGCACGAGTTTGGCGCAGATCAACCAGCGCAGCAAGGAGCAGGGCGAGCAGTTCCAGGCGCAGATCGCCAGCGCGGTCCAGGCATGGAACGCGGCAGCGAATACGGCGCGGGACGCGGCCCTGCAGCTGGACAGCGCGGGGCGGAGGATGGAGTGGCACCATTACCTGCTGGCCGGAATGACCGGCATGCTGGCGGGGCTGCTCGCCAGCGTATTCTGGCTTTGGCTGGCACCCGCGCCGAGGATTCAGAGCGTGCTAGACCCCAAGGCGATCGCGGAGCTGTTGAGGCCCGAGATCGCAGCACTGAAGCCGCACAAAGGCAAATGACGGCGCTCGGCGCCGATAGCTTCCTGATCACGCTGATCGACACGCAGCACGGTGCACAAGAGCAGCGCCGCTTACGCAAACGCGAGCTGGAAAAGAGCATGGCGTGGCTCAAGCGCATGAATGCGCGTGGCTATGATGTCTGGGTACGGCCAGAGGGGAAACACGGACTGGTGCTGCTGGCTGGCCTGAGCCCGATTGATTTGCAGCGGCTGCGCGAGCGTGGCTTCAACCCTGCCGCAGTGGTGGAGACGGGGCGCGAACAGTACCAGGCGTGGCTGAAGCTATCCCAGAAAGCGCTGGAAGATCCGGTGCGCAACGTGGCAGCACAAGGAGTGTTGCGCGGCTTGGTTAGGCACGGAGCGAATGTCATTTTGCGCGAGGATGGGCGGCTGGCCGGGTTCACCAACCAGCAAGTGCTACGGGCAGGCGGGCGGCACCCATTCGTTCAGGTAGTAGAGTCCGAAGGTGGTGTAGCCCCGGCGGCGACAACTTACCTTGCGCATCTGCGGGAAGAGATGGCGAAAGTGCGAGAAGTGAATATGGAACGTGAGCGGGAACGTAGCCGATCACAAGGCATGTCGCGATGACGGATTGATCGATGAATGCAATTCGACATTTCGTTCGGCTACGCTTGATTCAGCTTTTCTAAATGAAAACCGCGCCTCTGCAGGCGCGGTTTTCAATGCTACTTTTACTTCTGTTTTTTTAAAAGCTGATCTAGGGTGTCGACTCCCTCGCGGTCCAATACCGTACCCAGCTTGGCATCTGATCGGTAGCCCTTCGCGAAGTCGTCCCCATAGGTTTTACGAAGCGTTTCAACCTTGGTGTCGCTGCGTTTCTTGCGGATCTCGCCATCTTGATCGCGCATACGATTATCCAGGCCCTTTGGAAAATGAGTCTTAGTCATTGCCGCTCTCCTTACAGACGATCGGCCAAAGTGGCATTTCGCTGGCGAGATGGTAGATCCAACTTCCAACGAATCATATCGCCGAGAATAGGATAGATGTCATTGTGTTTGGCACCAAACCGCATGACCTGATCCTTTTCGTTATAAGCGCCGATATCGCGGTTTGCTCCTTCTTCCGCTGGCAGGTAGTCTTCCAAGCCTGCCAATCCCCATCGGATACGCTCCTCAGGGCGTAACGAGTAGTAGCGCCACATTGCCTCGCTGTGGGAAAAGTTCACTGTAGGAATGCCTGCAAGTAGCTTTGCCAGCAGATCAGGATCACGCTGTCGTCCATATCCGAAATCGTAGGCGAGTTTGGCCAGCGCTTTCAAGACGACTGGCTGAGCTGCAATAGTTTTTTGTTTTGCGCCGTCTTCGCCAAACCCTTCGATTTCATTGACTGCGCCCCAGAAGTCCAACGCAAATTTGCTCTTCTCTTCGACATCTTGAGGAGTGGCACCGCTGACGTTGGTCTTGTTCATAAACAGCATCGCATTGATGCCGATCAGGTCTTTTCGCGCGATGTATCCCTTATCCTCATGCCAGTCCGTGACGTCGCGTTCCACGATCTGAGCCTTGAGCAAGCCAGAGTCGTGCAGTTCATCTTTGATCCAGACGTTTACCGGATTGGACTGATCAAACTGGAACGCCAGGCTTGCCTCGACTTTCTTTGTCAGATTATTGAGGTCGTGGAACAGTTGACGTTCCTGATCGGGCGTCAGCCCCAGATGTACCTCGACCATGACTGTGCAAGTGCCGCGCGCCATCTCGAAAATTTCCATCCAGATACGCAGCTCGTCAGACTCGATCCGGCCATCATCGCCCACAGGATAAAGCATTGGGCGCTTTGGGTACTTATAGCTAGTGGTCAGCGCGCGCAAATATTCGAAAAGCATTTGCATGGCAAATCGTCGGTGCTGCCCGTCGACAACCCAAAGAACATCCTTGGTGGAAAGGTAGACATTAACCAAGCCTGCACTTACTGATTCGAAGCGCAAGCCTTTGCCTCCAGCTTCACAGGTTCGGATATTGGCGGTAATTGGCTGCATTGCCAAATATGGTTGTTTCCCCAGTGTGCGCTGTATTTTTTCCAGTGCGGGCGGTACTCCGCGTCCTTCCCGGATGTAGCGATTGCTGAGAGCGTATGCCAGGCCCTTCAGAATGTAGACCGCCAACTTCTGAGCGTGTTTTGGATCAAGATTACGCTGCGCAATCGCCTCGTCCTCAAGGTCAGGCCGGTTTTGAAGGCCACGTTCATTGGCGACCTCGGAAATTTCGAAGAATTCATGCATGGGCACTTTTACCAGCAGGGTATTGCTACCCAGGTTGTGCCCAATCAATACGCCAATCTTCTTCTCCGCAATCCCGCCTTGGGCGATCAATTGGTCAAGATCCATCACGGCTCCTTGATTGTCAGTGGGTGGGAAATCAATTAAACTGTTCATGTTTATTACTCCATTGAAGTGCCGGGCGGCGGCAACCGCCCAGCGGGGTTTTGAATATTCACTACATGGCCGGATGGGCAAGTGTCCTTCCGGCTATTCTTTTCTGGGCTCCAGGTTTCCTCGCGATCACACCGCGTCCCAATACGGCGACCGCTCTGTCCCTCCTTTGCATCTTGTCCTCCTTCTGTTTGTGTTGCACTTTCCTCACCCACGCTTGCATGACTGCTGAGCTTGGATATAAGCTTACTCGTGGTTTTTGTCCTGCGCAAGATTTTTTTCGTGAAATTTCGAAAAATAAATTCCCAGGGATTAGTTTTTGCATAAAAACGTCATTTTTGTGTTTTGTTTTGAAATCCCTGGGTGTTAAATATTCCGTGAGGAAACTTTGTGTTTGCTTCTTTGGAAAAGAAAGTTGCTTGCCAGTAGTGGTAGCCTAGGAGATGCTGCTGCGTGAGGGCATGGGCCTCACTGAGATGGTGTTTGTTGCTGGATTGCATTGATGTGGAATCGAACGCGCGAACATTTTTACAAGTCGGGCATTCGGGAGGGACTCAAGGATTTTTTGTCCCCTTTTTCATAGACAATTTGATCCCGGCAAGCACAGCTGCTCATCTCGTTTGCCCTTCGGGGTATGTTTCGGGGTAGACGCTAACTTACGGAGAACGCCGTTTAAGTGCAGTAAGGCTTCCTTTCAATGATAGGAATCCCCCTCTCCGCCAGGAATACAAATGTAAAAAAGGCCACCCTCGGGTGGCCTTTTTGCATTTGTTTCCTGGCGGAGAGAAGCAAGGCCCCTGCGGGCCTTGCGCGGGGGATTCGAAGGCATCGCCCCTACCGGGGCGAGCCTCTCCGAATCGCCACTTTGCTGCCGCGAAGCGGCAGCCTAGCGCGCCGCAGGCGCGCAGCGCGTTCATTGCTAAATTTCAATTACCGACATAATATAGCCTCGCCAACTGTCCAGTTCGTTGCGGGAATACCGTGCTTCCTACAAATCCTACGAAGGCCTGACCTCCGAAGTAGACTGGTGTCAGTCGTCTTGAGTCAGATCAAATCCTGGGTGCTTGTGTCCGAATGTCAGATGTGGCCCCATCCCGCGCTTTCTTAATGATCAGGGGTTCCTGTTACCAATGGGCCGAACATTTGAGTGTAGATGTTTGGCTCTTCTGGTTTCAACTCCTCCCGATGCCACGTTGCGACCATTTTCGAAATCGCAATGATTAAGCGGTTGCGGTTTCTGGTATTGAGCGTGTCAGGTGCATCTGTAGATTCGGGGAAGATATTAAGCGTCGAAGATTTCTGCAATGGTCACTGACTGGCGCCGTATCAAAGCTCGTGTTCAATGGATGGTGCGCGAAGTGGTTTCTGATCTTGGCAATTAGGAATAGGTCATCCCTCGTTACCTTGCTAATCAACTTGAAGGCGTAAGCAATTCTGATCCTTTGATTGAAGGTGGCTAAAGGGCCGTCAGCATCGAATAGTTTGGTGCTGCCATCTTCAACCATAAATATCTTCAGGTATTTCGCAAGATAGTTTTCAATAAAGCTGCCTGCGAGTACTGCCGCAGCTCTGTCCGATTCCGCATGGAAGCTTTGCAAGCTTGCGTGGTAGTCATCGATGTCTAAGTCGGTAGGTTTCATTGTGTTTTCCATGTAAAAAGGCCCGCTTCGGCGGGCCTTTTCTATGCTGAACGCGTTAAACGGCGACAAGCTCTAACCGTTTCCCAAGTGAGGCGAGGGCGTCTGCTACTCGATCAATTTTTGTCGTGTGGTGAAGGTCAATGATGCGGGTAACTTCTTGCGGTTGTGTATTCATTTGACGAGCCAAATCAGCAGGACGAACACGCTGATTGACCATTTCATTTAACAGTAACACTTTTGCTGCGACACTCAATGGAAGGCCAATAAGGCGCTCTCCAGCCTCTGGCCGGGATGGCTGAGGAACTAGACGCCGATCTTCAAAATAAAAGTCCATAGCAGTGATAAGTGCATCCTCAGCCATTTCAAGTGCTTCTGCTTCGGTATCGCCTTGCGTAATCGCTTCGGGGATATCTCTAAACGTTACGACAAAGCCGCCCGACTCATCTGGTGCAAAGGTGGCTGGATATTGCATACTAATTTCTCCTAGAAGGTACATCTTGTAAGTAGGGATTGCGAGCTAAGTATTTGCAGATGTAAATATGAGCTTTCAAAAAAGGGCATTTGCCCGAAATTTCTACTTTTTTACTTCTACAGCTGGGATCTAGTTGTAACAAGCAAGCCCCTTTTCGGGGCCGCTCCTCATTTAAGTTTTAGCTTCTTCTTCACGCCGTCCACCAGGGGCTGCTTTAGTTCTTTGGCGGGGTGCCTCGGCAGGATTGTTTGTTCGCCATTGGCATACAGCTTCAAGTGCTTCTTGGCGTTTTCAATCCGTACACCGCGCTCTAGCAGCCATCGTACGAATTCGCTTTGTTTCAACTAGTCCTCCTTTCTTAGTGAAGCAACTATAAACAATTTTGCTTATTTTTGCAAGCAAATTTGTTTGTATTCATAAGCAATTTTGTTTGCCAATGACGTGCTTGGTTGCCTCCATGCAGTTCGCTGGGCAGTATGCCGCCGAGTTGCTGACGTCTGCTGCTGCGCCGATGCCGCCCCGTCTAAAGGAGGTGAAGAGGGATTGGCTCCGGCCGAGTGAAGCTGACTGTAAACCGGGACTTTGGGATAATTCTAAGGTTGACGTAGGGGAATTCAGGGGGGGTATAGGGATATTGGCTAAGCCGCCACCATCATGAATCCATACCTACACGCTTTGGGTTCTACCTTGAAAAATTCATAGCGTAGGGGGATTCGAAGGCATTGCCCCTACCGGGCGAGTCTCACCGGATCGCCACTTTGCTGCTGCATCAATGAGGCGGCGCGCTGCGCGCGAAAGCAGGCCGCTACGGGTCTCATGGCGAGACTCTGCATACTTGTCGATTTTGTTTAGCACAAAGCGAGGAATGCTGATATTGATGCGCTCTGGCTTGTTGTCTAGCTTATCCAGATCAATCTCGACCAATGCCCAGATCCCCCTTTGTAATCAGAATTTTCCAGGAGAGCTTCGATCTTCGTCTGAGCGATCTCAGCAGGTTCTTCTAATTCCAAGAGGGTTTCAATGTGGCTGGTAATAGCCTCTCTAACATTTTTTAGCGCGTCCTCAACGGTATCGCCCCAGGAGTGGACTCCTTTGATGTTGGGGGCACTGACTCCGTACACACTGCTTTTATCTTTAAATATCACAACTGGGATGTCCATTTCTGGCCTCCTGCGCGCGTTCTGTAAGTGTACGCACAATGCGTGGTGTGTAAAAGTGTGTGCAGGCTGGTCGCGTTTCCCTTTGATTGATACAACGCAATTACATAGGATCTGCCTAGAGCGTGATTGAGATAAGGCAATTCTACAGTGTCATTTCTTAGCAAAATCCATGGATACTCACTGCCAAGCGGAGGGATTCATGGCCATCGACGTGTACCTGCAACTCGACGGTATCAAGGGCGAGTCAGCTGACCTGGAGCATGCCGGGTGGATTGAGTGCACCTTGGTGCAGTGGGGGATGAGACAGCCGCGCAGTGCGACAGCTTCCACGGCTGGCGGTCACACTGCAGAGCGTGCGGAACTGGATGACATCATCTTTCACAAACTCGCCGACCTTTCCTCGCCGATCCTGATGCAAGCCTGTGTCACAGGGCGAACTCTGCCGAAGGCCAGGTTCGAATTCATGCGCGCGGATGGACAAGAGCGGATCAAGTACTTCGAGGTCGAGCTGACCAACGTCTTGCTTGGCGCCGTTACGCCGGTGGTTCATGAGGGAAGTCTTCTGAGTGAAACGGTGGGGCTGAAATTCTCGAAGGTGGTCTGGCGGTACACGCAGCAGAGGGTGGCAGGTGGTGCCGGAGGTAATACCGCAGGCGGCTGGGATTTGGCTGCTAATCGGGTCTTCCTTTGAGGCGCGGCCATGGCTGAGTCACTCGTCAAAGACTCGCGGGGATTTTTCAAGCTGCCGCAGAATCCGGAGCAGGGCGGCTTGGGTTATTACACTTACGGAACGCCAGCACATGGCGCGGGACAGTTTGCCCATCCGAAGTTGATTTCTCTTCTTAACCTTGTTGAGTTCCGTTGGCAGGGTATGGACAAGCGCAAGATGGGGATCGGGAATATCAGTCTGGCTGGTGGTGTCAGGTTCGATCCGCATCAGGGCCATCAGAGCGGGTTGGATGCCGATATTCGACTGATGCGCAAGGACGGACTGGAACTACCCGTTCGGTGGATGGATGAGCAGTACGATCACGGCGCTACGTGTAAACTGATCAGCCTGTTTTTTGAGTCGGGCATCGTGTCGGTCATCTACTTCAATGATCCCAAAGCTCCTCGAGTCAAACCGCGCTTCAGACATGACGATCATTTCCATGTGACCGTCATTGGAGAGGGGGCCGCATGAAAGGTTTTATTCTTGCGCTCGTTTTGCTGGCTGCGTTGGCGGCTCCAGCGCAAAGTGAGCAGGGATGGGAGTGGAAACTTCGCCCGGCAGAGGTGAAATATGTGATCTATGGGGGCGAATTAGGCGACCCGTATGCACCGAAATCCAATGATGTACACGTCGCCTTTTACATTCGCGGACGCACGGCCAGGGAGATGTTTGAGGCGATGGGGCCGGACAGGAAAAGCCAGTGCGGCATCGAGAAGGGTGGCCGAGTTCGTGAAAAGGAGCATGTTGTTTGTAGCTATCGGCCTGCTGACGGATACCAATGCGATCTGGGATTCGATCTCCGCAGTGGAAAGAGCATTGGTGGTTCGATTTGCTAATCACGCCGGCGACATTTGTCGAATTGGATGGCATACTGACCTGACATTGAATCTCGAAGCAGTGATGAGAACCACGGTGACAATAGACGACGAGCTTTATCAAAAGGCTCTTGAGTTAGCGGACCCGTCCATGGAAAAGACCGATCTCTTCCGTGAGGCCGTCAAAACTTTTGTGCGTGTACAGGCCGCAAAACACCTGATCGCATTGGGTGGTACTGCACCGGATATGCCAGACGTACCCCGTCGGCGGGCCGAGTAATCAGCTTGCGCGTTTATGCTGCTCACAGCGCTGATCCTGCAGCCCCTGCGACTTCTGGCATCTGATCCACACTATGCTGAAAGCGCTCTACAAGATCGCCGTAACGGTCTACCGCATCACGATCTAAGGTAACCTCGCCGCAGTTGCGGCAGTGGAAGCCCTTAACACCAGCGATGACAGTCATATGTCCCTTGTAGGTATAGGACACGTCGCGAGTGCAATGCACTGGAGAGGGCGCTCCGCATTCCGGACAGTTCTTCATGTTCATAACTCCTTAAACGAGACGATCAGCACGCCATCAATTACTGTCGGCTTGATGTAGAGCGCGACGCCACCAACCGTCCTGCCATGATAAACATCTTGGCATAATCGGTGTACTGATCAAACTCGCCTTCAAAGCTAAGGGATACGTCTTGGATAACGTTCAGTTTGCAGCGCACTTGATTGGCTTGGTCCAGACAATGGTCGAGCAATCGGGAAACCCTGAAGGCTTCGATGCGAAACTGTGGGTATGCGATTGGCTTTCTCATCCGCTGCCCGCGCTGGGTGGGAAGATGCCTGCGAGTTACATCGATACGTTAGAAGGGCAGAAGCTAGTGGTTGAGCTGCTGGCAATGAGCCAAAGCGGGGCTTATGCGTAAGCGGTGTTGCTGGCGTTTGTGTGAAAAAAAAGCCCTGACTCGTCAGGGCTTTTTTGATCAGCGAAGAGCTCAGGCTGCTTGCTGTTTGCGGCGGCGGGAGACCACGCCCACCACGCCCAGGCCACCCAGCAGCATGGCGTAGGTTTCCGGCTCAGGTACTGGCGCCAGGGTCTGGTTCGAGAAGCTCTGGAACGCGTCGCCGTTGGCCGAGTACTGCACTTGCTGGCCGCCGTCGCAGCAGCCCTCCAGGCCGTAGATGGCCAGGGTGTGGTTGCCTGCGCTCAGGGCGGTGCTGGCGATGTTGAACGAGCCGTTAGGGGTGCCGTAGCTGCCGTTCCACCACATATCGTTCTGGTTGATCGCCACGGCCTGGCCATCCAGGAACACGGCGCCGCCGTTGCCGAAGTCGACGCCGGCGCGGAAGGCGTAATTGCCTGCGCTGCTCAGGCCGAAGGTGATGACCGATTTGAAGGCGATGTTGGTCGAGCCTGCACCGAAGATGCCATTGTTCGACACATTGTCGTAGCTGCTCAGCACGGTGCTGCCGTAAGGATTGCTGGCAACTGCGGCGTCGACCACGTTGCGGTAGTCGTCGGCGGTGGCCTGGGCGCCGGCGCTGGAGAATCCGGTCTGGAAATTGATCACGGCGGCGTTGGCGCTACCGAGGGCGAGGATGGCCGCAACGGCGGCGAGTTTAACGATCTGCATGCTGGACTCCGAAAAGAAGATGGGAATTGCCAAGGGGCTGACCAGGCGCAATGTTTGGGAACCCAGCCGAGATATTTCTCGATGTAAATATTGATATTCTTTATTGCATCTTTTTGGAATTGTATAGATGCAAATTCATGATGTCAATCATTTACGGCCTTGCTAGAATCGCCTTGCAAATTGATTAACCATGTATGGAGATTCAATGAAAAGTGTTACGCGGTTTTCCCTCGTTCGTATCCTGCTGGCCCTGCTGGCGGTCTGTCTGCCGGTGGCGCTGGTGATCGTGCTCTCCCGGCAGATTCCGGATAAATCCCTGCGTGCGTACTGGCCCACCCTGCTGGGGGCGCTGGTCGGCTATGGCGGCTACCTGCTGTATGTGCGAAAAGTCGAGCAGCGCACGGCGGATGAGTTGCGCGGCCCCGCTGCGGGCCTTGAACTGGCCAAAGGCCTGCTGCTGGGGACGCTGCTGTTCCTGGCGGCGCTGGGTGTGGTGGCGCTGTTCGGGGGCTTTCAGCTGAACGGCAGCGGCAGCGCGGAAGCGGCGGCCAAGGCCTTTACCGAGATGATATTTGTCGGCCTGATCGAAGAGGTGCTGTTCCGCGGTATCCTGTTCCGTATCACCGAGCGTTCGCTGGGCAGCTGGGCGGCGCTGGCAATCTCGTCGGTGATCTTTGCGCTGATGCATGTGCCGAACGATGGCATCACGGCGATCGGCGTGGCCAATACGGTCATCGCGGGTGTGATGTTCGGCGCGGCTTACCTGGTCACGCGGCGGCTGTGGCTGGCCGTCGGCATGCATTTCGCCTGGAACTTTGTGTCGGATGGGGTGTTTGCGCTGCCCACTTCGGGGCATGCCGCGAAAGGGCTGCTGCCTGCGCAGCTGAGCGGGGCGGACTGGCTGACCGGTGGCGCTTACGGCATTGAAGCCTCAGTCGCCACCTTTGCCGTGCTGATCATTGCGAGCGGCCTGCTGTTGCGGCAGGCCGTACGCAAGGGGCAGATTATGGGACGAAATCAGATGTAGTAGATCGCCGCAGCCAGGCCGACGATCAGGCCGAACTTGGTGACCTTGTAGGCGGTCTTGTTCCAGGCCTTGTAGCGGCGGCGGTACTGGCCCATCACGAAGGAAATCTTGAACAGCTTGCTCACCAGGCCGGTCTGATCGCCAGCCTCGTTGGGCGAGCTGGCCGCCGTCATCAGGGTGCGGCCCAGCCAGCGGTTGATGGCCTGCGCCCAGCGGAAGCGCATTGGACGCTCGACGTCGCAGAACAGAATGATGCGGTCGCTGTCGCTGCCGTTGATGGCCCAGTGGATATAGGTTTCATCGAACATCACCGCCTGGCCGTCGCGCCAGCTGTGGCGCTCGCCATCCACGTCGATGAAGCAGCGGTCGTCGTTGGGCGTCGCCAGTCCCAGGTGATAGCGCACCGAACCGGCGTAAGGATCGCGGTGGGGATTGAGCTTGCCGCCCGGCGGCAGCTCGGCAAACATGGCGGCCTTGACCGAAGGGATCTGGCGCAGCAGCTCGTAGGTCTTGGGGCAAAGGCGTTCGGCCGAAGGATGGCTGGCGTCATACCATTTCAGGTAGAAGCGCTTCCAGCCGTTTTTGAAGAAGGAATTGAAACCGGCGTCATCGTTCTTGTCGGCCGCCTTGATCTTCTGCATGGCCAGCAGGTTTTCGGCCTCGGCGCGGATCACTTCCCAGTTCTGCTGCAGCGGCGCCAATTCCTTGAACTGGTCCAGATCCAGGTAGGGCTTGGACGGCACGCGCGAAAACGTGTGCATGAAAATGTTAATCGGCGACATGAACGACGAGTGGTCGAACAATTGGCGCATGAACGGCAGGCGCACTTTGCCGCGGAAGTGAATGTGTAAAATCGGAATAAATAAAAGACAAACTAAGGCAAATTTCATAACGCCCCTCCATACAGTATCCGGCATGATACTGCATTAGGCGCTGATTGATAAAAACCGACAGTCAGCCCGGCCTTGCTGGCAATACGATCCAGATCCTGATGACCAGTCGAGGTAGCGGATGGAATTTGATTATGTGATTGTCGGCGCCGGTTCGGCGGGCTGCGTGGTGGCGGCGCGGCTGGCGGAAGATCCGTCGGTGAGCGTATGCCTGCTGGAGGCCGGCGGGCCGGACACCAGCGCGCTGATTCATATCCCGCTGGGTTTTGCGGCGGGCGTCAACCTGGGACGCAATGCGGTGCTGTATGAGACGGTGCCGCAGCCGGGCCTGAACGGCAAGCGTGGCTATCAGCCGCGCGGACGCACGCTGGGCGGCAGCAGTTCGATCAACGCCATGGTGTACTGCCGTGGCAACCGCTACGACTACGACAACTGGGCGGCGCTGGGCAATCCGGGCTGGGACTATGCCAGCGTGCTGCCTTACTTTAAGCGCGCCGAGAACAGCGAGTGCATGGGCGAAGACGACTATCGTGGCGTCGGTGGTCCGCTGAACACCGCGTGGCTGCGCGATCCCAGTCCACTCAATGAGGCCTTCCTGGCGGCCTGCGAAGAGCAGGGGCTGGCGCGCACGCCGGACTACAACGGCGCGCAGCAGGAAGGCTGCTGGCCCTCGCAGGTGACGATGCGTAACGGTGAACGCTGCAGCGCGGCCAAGGCCTATCTTGCGCCCCTCACATCCGCGTCGCCGCGTGCGAACCTGCGCATCATGACCGGCGTGCAGGCCACGCGGCTGGAGCTGCGCGAAGGCCGCGCGCATGGTGTGCATATCGAGCAGGGCGGCGTGGCGCAGCTGGTGCGGGCGCGGCGCGAAGTGATCCTGAGCGGCGGCAGTTTCGGTTCGCCGCAGCTACTGATGCTGTCCGGCGTGGGCGATGGCGCCGCGCTGCAGGCGATGGGCATCGAATCCAGGCATCAGCTGCCCGGTGTGGGCGCCAATCTGCAGGACCATGCGACCACGGTGCTGATCTGGCGCACCCGGGCCGGGCATGAGACGCTCGGCCTGTCGCTGGGCGGCGGCTTCCGTCTGGCGCGCGGCTACGGGCAGTGGCAGCGCGAGCTGCGCGGGCCGCTGACCACCAACGTGGCGGAATCGGGCGCCTTTTTCCGTACCGATCCGTCGCTGCCGGCGCCGGATATCCAGCTCGAGCTGTGCATCGGCATGGTGGACGACCATAACCGCAAGATGCACTGGGGCCATGGCTATACCGTGCACGTGACCTTGATGCGGCCGCGCAGCCGGGGCAGCGTGACGCTGGCCAGTCCGGATCCGCGCGCGGCGCCGCTGATCGATCCGCGCTTCCTCAGCGATGAAGCCGACCTGGCCGCGCTGGTGGCAGGCACGCAGCGTACTTACGACATCATGATGGCCGGGCCGCTGGCACGCTATCGCGGCAAGATGCTGTACGAGATGCGGCGCGACGACGTGGCCGATGTGGCGCGCCATGTGCGCAGCCAGACCGACACGGAATACCATCCGGCCGGCACCTGCCGCATGGGACCGGGTAGCGATCCGATGGCGGTGGTGGATGCGCGCCTGCGCGTGCACGGCATCGCGGGCCTGCGCGTGGTGGATGCTTCGATCATGCCGCAGCTCACGACGGGCAATACCAATGCGCCGACCATCATGATCGGCGAGCGCGCCGCCGACCTGATCAAAGAAGATGCGCGCGCGTTGTAGGGCTTATTCACCCAGCAGCAGGGCGGCGTCCCTGATCTCGATGCGGCCGTAGTGCAGGGTGATGGCGCCGGCCTGCTCCAGCGCGCGCAGTTCCTTGTTCAGGGTCGGGCGGCTAATCCCCAGCATCATGGCCAGCATGTCCTGCGAAGCCGTGATGGTGTGGTTGGCGGTGGTGGCGAGGGAGGTGTCGCCGTGCGCCATCACCAGCAGGCGGCGCGCCACGCGCTCTCGGGTGGTGGGCAGGGCGCTCTCGCCGATAAAGCTCATGGCCAGGCGCAGGCGGCCCGCCAGCAGGCGCGCCACGGCCTTGGCAAACGTGGGGCGGTCCATCAACGCGTGGAAGGCGCTGGCGGAGACGGCGCGGACCAGGGTCTCTTCCTGTGCGATGGCGGTCTGCGCGCGCGGCTGTTCTTCCAGCAGGGCCACTTCGCCGATCCAGTTGCCCGGTTCGATCACCGCCAGGATGCCTTCGCTGCCTGCGGCGTGGAAGCTGGAGAAGCGCAGCGATCCGCTCTCCACGCCGAAGAAGGCGCCGTGCGGCTGGTCGGCCGCTTCGCCCTGCTGGAACAGCATCGCGCCGCGTCCCAGCTTCAAGGGCGAGGCGGCGGCTAGTAGGGCTTGTGCGTCGTCCGGCGCGAGGCGGCTGAACCAGGGGTTGTCGTGGAAAACGGACATCGGCGCGAATTGAAAAGAATCGACAGTCTGCGGCGGGCCAGTCTAGCACAATGGTTCCCACAACAATGAGGAGACATGTCCCATGACTTTTACCCGTATGGACCAGACCACGCGTGAAGACTGGCAGATCATCGGCCGCGAATTCATGCACCTGGCGCAGGGCTTGCCCGAGCGCGTGATGGCGCATCTGCGCCTGCTGGAGGGCGACTTCGGCGGCTTCCCGGTGGACCGCTACACGCACTCGCTGCAGACCGCCACGCTGGCGCTGCAGGACGGCCGCGACGAAGAGTACGTGGTGTGCGCGCTGCTGCACGATATCGGCGATACGCTGGGCAGCTACAACCATCCCGACATCGCGGCGGCGATCCTGCAGCCCTTTGTCTTGGAAGAGAATCTGTGGATGATCCGTCATCACGGCATCTTCCAGGGGCACTACTTCTTCCATCATATCGGCATGGACCGCGACAGGCGCGAGCAGTTCCGCGGCCATCCCTGTTTTGCGCGCACGGAGGAGTTCTGCGCGCTGTATGATAATCCCGCATTCAACCCGGACGGCCCGACCTTGCCGCTGTCCACATTCGAACCCATGCTGCGCAGCGTGTTCGCCAAGCCGCGCCGCAGCTTCTACCAGGAGGCCAAGGCATGAAAGAGCAATTCACTCCCGAAGAATGGGCTTTGCGCGTCGACCTGGCGGCCTGCTATCGCCTGATCGCCCTGTATGGTTGGAGCGACCTGGTGTTCACCCACATCAGCGCGCGCCTTCCCGGCCCGGAGCATCACTTCCTGATCAATCCCTATGGCCTGATGTTCGACGAGATCACGGCGTCCAGCCTGATCAAGGTAGACCAGGACTGCAACAAGCTGAGCGACTCGCCGTATGCCGTCAATCCAGCGGGCTTCATCATTCATAGCGCGATCCATGCCGGGCGCGAGGATGTGGGCTGCGTGCTGCACACGCATACGCGCGCGGGCGTGGCCGTGAGCGCGCAGAAGGGCGGCCTGCTGCCGATCAGCCAGCAGTCGACCGTGATCATGTCCGCGCTGGCCTATCACGATTACGAAGGCGTGGCGGTGCGCGAGGATGAAAAGGCGCGGCTGCAGGAAGACCTGGGCCGCAAGTCCTTCATGATCCTGCGGAATCACGGCCTGCTGACGGTGGGCGCCAGCGTGGCCGATGCCTTCCTCGCCATGTACACGCTGGAGACTGCCTGCCAGATCCAGATTTCCGCGCAGGCGGGCGGGGCAGAGCTGATCCAGGTGGGGCAGCCCATCATCGACGGCGTGCGCCAGGCGCTCAAGGTGCAGGGTGCAGGCGGTTCCTTCGTGTGGCCGGCGCTGCTGCGCAAGCTGGACCGGGTCGATCCCGGCTACAAGGACTGAGCGCCATGGCCAAGCGCTTAATGATCGAAGGGCGCGTGCAGGGCGTGGGCTACCGCGCCTCGTTCGCGGCGCAGGCGCGCATGCTGGGACTGGCGGGCTGGGTGCGCAACCGGCACGATGGGGCGGTAGAGGCTTGCGTCAGCGGCAATCAGCCTGCCGAGGAAGCCATCATTGCCTGGGCCCAGCAGGGGCCGCCTGCGGCGCAAGTCAAGCAGGTACAGGTGAGCGAAGTGGACGAAGGGGACGAGGCCAGCGTGGCGGCTGGCCCGTTTGCCATCCTGCCGACCGTTTAAGCTTCAGTAGACCGGGGTGAACTGGGATTCCACGCCCGAGGTGACGTAGTCGACGATCTGCTCGACGCAGCTTTCGGCAATTTCAACGAAGCGGGCGCCGTTGCGGAAGTGGGCGGTCTCGCCCACCTGGCGGCTATACACCATCTTGATCACGGCTTCGCAGGGGAAATTGGTCCCGGGGAACATGAAGCTGAAGTGGAAATGATCGTCCGTCACCAGCTGTTCGCTGGTGATAAAGGCCACGCCCATGCGCGAAATGTCGATGATCTGGGCGTGCCAGGTCCGGCCCCTGTCCTCGTCAGTGACGGAGGCAGCGGCTTGCAGCAGGCGCCGGACATGTTCGCGTTGGTGATTCATTACTGCCATCTAAAGCTTTAAAGGATTGCCGTAGTGCACATCGTACCCTATGCGGGCTTAACGGTTGGTAAAAATCTTCTTCGGAAGCATGGCATGGACGCCAACATTGCCGTCCACTAGCTGAGTGATCTCCATGTCCACGGCCACACTGGCCAGCATATAGGCTTCGTCGCGGCTGAGGTGCTTTTCGGTCACCAGAAAGTCCAGCATATCGCGCAGGGCGTGTTCGGTAGCGACTTTCAGATCGGGACTGAAGCCCATGGAAATGTAGTGCGACGGGGTTTCCGCGCGCGGCCAGACCAGGTGCTTGTCCTTGTGGACGATGAAGCGGAAGGTGCCGGTCAGATAGGTTTCCAGGGCGGTGATGTCGACTTCGCCATTGCCTTGTGCGGCGTGGCCGTCGCCGGCCTGGAACAAGGCGCCCTTGGCCGCCACCGGGATGTACAGCGTGCTGCCGGCCACCAGTTCCTTGTTGTCCATATTACCCGCGTGGGCGAAAGGCGGCGCACTGTCGATCTTGCCGCCTGCCGGGGCCAGGCCCATGCTGCCAAAGAAGGGCTTTAAAGGAATTTCGATGCCGGGCGCGAAGTGGGCCAGCATGGCCTTGCGGTCGAGCGGAATGATCTTGCTGCGGCTGTAGGGATATTCCATCGGCAGGAAGCCCTTGTTGAGCGAGAAACCGTTGCAGGCAAAGTCGGTGTCCAGCTCGACCTTGAGGATCTGCACTTCCAGCACGTCGCCGGGCTCGGCTCCGGCAATCGCGACCGGGCCGGTAAGGATGTGGCCGCCTGGGCCTTTATCCTTGACCTCGTTATAGATCGGCGCCGTGTAGGCAGGGATGTCTTCCGGCTTGACGCCGTTGGCGATCATGCGTTCCGGCGCGCCGCAGGTGGACAGGGTCTGCATGCGCACGCTGTCGCCGCTGTGCACCGTCAGCACGGGCTTGGATTGGCCCGAGTAGTAGCCCCAGGCCACCGTGTCCGGACGGGCCGGCAGGGTGTAGTCGGCGGCCAGGGCGGGCAGGGTGGCGAACAGTGCGGCGGTCAGCAGGGCAAGGCGCATCGAGGACTCCGTGAGTGGACTGGAACTGAGTACGAACGCAGACAGTGTCATAGCTGCCGCGTTCCTGTCAATCCGCCGCAGCTCAGGCGTCGACTTCGGCGCCCACCAGGAAGGCGGCGATCAGCGGATTGACCGCGGCGCCGTGGGTGATGGGGGCCATGTGGCCGCCCTTGGTCTGGCTGGCGCTGGCGTTCGGCAGGGCGGCGGCCAGCTGCTCGGCCAGGCGGCGCGTGGACAGCGGGCTGTGCTGGCCGGACATGACCAGCACCGGCAGCTCCATGCCTGCCAGGTCGGCCAGCGCGGCCGGCTCGCCCAGCAGGGCCTGGAAGTCCAGTTTGACCTTGCCGATCTGGGCGGTGAACTTGTCCTGCAGCGCGGACGGCATGGCTTCAAACGCGCCGGCGCCGTTCCAGTAGTTGAGGAACTGGCGAGTGGCTTCGCGCTCGCTGGCGGCGGCCTGGATGCCGGCCACCACGCTTTCGATCTCGCGCCGCGCCACGTCGCTGGCGGGCAGCAGGTGGAAGGCCACCGGCTCGAATACGGCCAGCGACAGCACGCGCGTGCGCATGGTGCGCGCCAGGCGCAGGGCGGTGGCGCCGCCATAGGAGTGGCCGACCAGGTGGAAAGGCTCGCCCGGTTCCAGGCGCGCGGCGATGGCGGCGTTGACCGCATCCGTTTCGTGCGCCAGGGTGTAGGGACCGTCGACATCGGGGAAGGGCGACTTGCCGTAGCCTTGCAGGTCGACGGCGATGCAGCGGAATTGCGTTTCCAGCTGGGCAGTCAACTCGGCCCACTGGGCGCGGGAACTCATGGAACTGTGAAGCAGAACAACTGCAGGCCGCAGATCCGGCGGCGAGGCGGTGACGATCATAAAGCGGTGCAAAAAAATTAAAACGCAGAATTATACCCCGGGCCCCGGGCATTGAAGACCAGCGCGGCCGACCCCATGTGTTCGTTGTGTACCTGCCGCGCCACGCTGCGGCAAATTTTCTGCGCGCGCGGCTGTGTCGGCGCTTGTCTCGGGAGTAGAGTAGATCTCATGAAGCATTCGAAAAAAATCGCCGGGGCGGCCGGTCTTGCCAGCATGTTGTGGATGGCGTTGACCGCAGCAGTAGCCGCCAATCAGAAGCGTATCCTGTTCAATCCCGCCAGCAAGCGCGAGGTGGACCGGCCGGCCAGCAGCGGCCATCGCACCCGCCCCATCGTGCTGCGCTCCAAGGACGGCACGCGCCTGTCGGGCTGGCTGATGACGCCCAATGTGCCGGGCCCGCATCCGGGCGTGGTGTATTTTGGCGGGCGTTCCGAAGAAGTGTCCTGGGTGGCGCGCGACGCGGGCCGCCTGTTCCCCGGCATGGCCGTGCTGGCGGTGAATTATCGCGGCTATGGCGAATCGCATGGCGATCCGGCCGAGCAGCACATCGTCGACGATGGCCGTCTCTTGTTCGACTGGCTGGCCGAGCGCCACCATGTCGATCCCAAGCGCATTGCCGTGGTGGGCCGCAGCCTGGGTTCCGGCGTGGCGGTGCAGGTGGCGATGGAGCGCGACGCCCATTCCATCGTGCTGATCACGCCTTACGATTCCATTCTCTCGCTGGCCAAGCGCAAATTCCGCGCGCTGCCGGTGGAATATGTGCTGCGGCATAAATTTGAATCGGTGAAATACGCCCCGCAGCTGAAGGCGCCCACCTATGTGCTGCGCGCCGCCTCGGACGACGTGGTGCCGCATTCGCATACGGACGAGCTGGTGCAGCAGCTGGGCACCACCCTGCATGCGGATGAAACCGTGCCCGACTCGGACCACATGAACATTCCTTATCTCGAATCGACGCAGGCGCGCATCGCCAGCTTCCTGGCTGGACAGTTCAGCTTGTCGCGCGCATAAAAAAAACCGGGAACGGCAAGCCGCCCCCGGCAAAAGCCCCGAATGGGATACGGGGCCCATCTTCAACGGATTGCGCCGTTAGAACTTGTAGCCAGCCGTCAGGTAGAAAGTACGGCCCAGCGGATCGGTATAGCGGCCGTCATAGCCAACCTGGTTGCCGCCGCCCGAGTTACGGATCGACAGTGGCGGATCCTGGTCCAGCAGGTTGCGGATGCCGGCGGTCAGGGTCAGGTTTTTCACCGGCGCGATCTTGGCCTGCCAGTCCAGCGTGGTGTAGGACTTCACGTCGCGGGTGACGTCGGTAAAGCCGCCGATGCTGCCATCGGCATTGACCGCGCGCACGGCGCCGTCGTCGGCCGTGATCGGCTGGTCGTGGTAGCCGCTGCGGTAGTTGACGGTGAGCGAGTTGGTCATCTTGTCGGAGGACTTGAGCGCGAAGGTCAGGCGGGTAATCAGGCGGAACACCACGTCGTTGTACGAGTCGAAGCGGCCGATCGATTTTTCCACGCCGGTGTAAGGCACATCCTGCTCAGCCTTGAGCATGTAGGTGCCGTTCCAGTTGACGGTCAGCTTGCCGACCGGCGTGTTGTGCTTCCAGGTGCTGTCGAAGTCGATGCCGCGGAAGTGCGAGCTGGACAGGTTGACCGGGCTCAGCGTCGCCACCAGCACTTTCGATTTCTGGATCGGATCGTAGTAGATCGAGATGTACTTGTCGGCCAGCGCAGGGTTGTTGAAGATCTGGTCTTCCGACAGGGTCTTGATCTGGTTTTCCAGCTTGACGTCCCACAGGTCCAGGCCGATCGACAGCGCGCTGGTCGGCTCGACGCGGAAGCCCACCGACGCCTGCTTGGACTCTTCCGCCTTCAGGCCGGCGGCGCCGGTGGCTGGGTTACCGTTGGTCAGCAGGCCGTACTCCGAAGTGCCACGGCAGTAGATGTAGCGCGGATCGCTTGGCGCGGTGATCGGGCAGGCGTGGTTGTTGGACGAACCGGCGTTCTTCAGCGGATCGGCGATGTTGTTCATGGTCGGCGCCTTGAAGCCGGTGCCGTAGGAAGCGCGCACCAGCAGCGACTGGGTCGGGGTGTAGCGCAGCGACAGCTTGTAGGTGGCCTTGGCGACGTCTTCGCCCACCTGCCCCGGCTTGCTGGCCACGCCATTGATGTCGTAGCTGGTGTTGTGCTTTTCGACGGCGTCGTAGCTGTCGTAGCGCACCGCGCCGGTCAGCTCCAGATCCTTCATCACCGGCATCAGCAGCTCGGCAAAGCTGCCCCAGTTGTTGCGGGTGGCGTCCAGCGCCTGGGCGCCGGTGCCGCCGCCGATTTCCACGTCGGTCCAGCCGGGATTGCCGGGGCCCGGACCCTGGGCGATGGCCGATGGTTCGTCCTGGTAGCTCTGGCGGGTGAAGTCCGCACCCAGGCCCAGGGCAGCGGCGCCGCCTGGCAGGTCGAACACTTCACGCGAGCCATGCAGGCTGGCCACGTCGATCTTGGAGCGGGTCACTTCCAGCGACTGGCGCAGCACGGCGGGCGCCAGCGTGGCCGAGGCGTCCGCCGTGTAGATGAAGGGGTTGTAGGCGCCCGAGGCGACCAGCGACTCGAACTTGTCGCCGCTCATGTAGCCGGCCAGCGCGGTGTCGGTCTGCCGGTTCTGCGAATGGGTGTAGGCCGCGCCCACGTCCCAGTTGGCCACGTGGCTGTCGATGCCGGTGACGAAGTGTACGGCGTCGGTACGGTATTCGTCGGTACGGCCGCCGGCGTCAGCGCCACGGTAGTTGAGGAACACTCCGGTGATGTCGGACTGCTTGATGCCCAGGCCGGCCAGCAGCGGCACCACCGACTTGTTGTAGGCGGCCATATAGGCCTGGTTGACGGTGCGTACGCCGGTGGCCGGGTCGGTATCGAACACGGTCAGCGGCTGCGCGGCCGGCGCGTAGCGGGCGGTGTTGGTGAACTTGGACAGGGCCAGTTCGCTGAAGGCGGTGGTGTCCGGATTCAGGCGCAGGCTGCCGTTGGCGAAGAAGCTGTCGCGCTTCAGTTCCGGCAGCAGCTGCACGGTGGCGGCATAGTCGAAGCGGCACACGCTGCCACGGGCGAAGGTGTTGGGCGCATTGCAGTGGCCGGTGCTGACCAGGTCGGCCGAGAAGCCGGTGCCGTCCGGATTGTCCTTGGTGGCGACGGTGACGTTGGCCGGCGACGAGTTGATACTGGTCTGGTAGATGGCGTACTGCTTGCCATCCTGGCTAAAGCGGTGTACGCCGGAGCTGGCGAAGTCGCGCTGCGATGCGTTCAGCTGCTTTTGCTCGTCGTGGCTGTAGGCCAGCAGCACGTTGTAACCGTCGCTATCGAGGTCGCCGAAGCCCTTGGACACGGCCAGGTTGCCGCTCTTGCCGCCAGCTTTCTGCGGCGAGGTGTAGGTGGCGTCGATGTTGAAGTCGTGCTGGTTCTTCTTCAGGATGAAGTTGACCACGCCGGCAATCGCATCCGAACCGTACAGGGTGGAAGCGCCGTCGGTCAGGATCTCCACGCGCTCGACGGCGGAGAGGGGAATGCTGGCCAGGTTGACCGCGCTGCCGGTGCCGTAAGGCGCCATGCGGCGGCCGTTCAGCAGCACCAGGGTGTAGGCGGTGCCGATGGCGTGCACCGAAGCGGTCTGCACGCCGCCGCCGCCGCCGTTGACGGAAGCGGAAGAGGTGACGAAGCCTTGCATCGAAGGCAGGGTGGCGACCAGGTCGGCCACGCTGGTGGCGCCGGTCTGGTCGATCTCGGCGCGGCTCAGGGTCTGTACCGGCAGGGAACCTTCCTTGGCAATACGCTTGATGGAGGAGCCGGTGATCTCCACGCGCTGGATATTGTCACTGGTAGCGCTACCATCACCGGCCTGCTGAGCCAGCGCAGGATAGGCCAGCAAGCCTAGGCCGACAGCCAGGCCGCTCGAGTACATCACGCGCAAAGACCGCGCGAGAACGGTTTCTTTCATTGACATATGGTGTTCCCTTGTGAATTTTGTATAAGTTTATTGACCAGTAGTTACAGTCCTTCAGCATCAAAACATATACAAAAAGTTACAGTCAATGGGCTTATTCAGTTATGTACTTGAATAGTGAGAAACCGTTTTTAAAAACCAACAGTTTGTTACTTTTCGCACTTAAATGGTGCAAAAAAAAGCCCCGCATGCGGGGCTGAAAGATAGAGAAAAGGTGGAATTTATTGTTTGCGGCGGCGGACCATCAGGCCCAGCAGGCCGAAGCCGGCTGCCAGCATGGCCCAGCTTTCCGGTTCCGGCACAGGCGCGGCGGTGCCATTGGCCTGGAATTCCGAGACGGCATACAGGTTGTCGCCATTGACGCCGGTGATACGGAAGCCGTCAGCGGTGACGGCGGCGCCCAAGGTGTAGGAGACGTTGCCCAGGCCATAGTTGATGGGAGGATTGGGCGGCGCCAGGGTGGTCAGGTCATGCCACAGATGGTCGGTGCCGTGGTATTCGACCTTGTACTGATCGTTGTTGTCGGCTTGCAGGAAGATGCTGTTGATGATGGAGGTATGGCCCAGCGCGATCAGGATGGTGTCGCTGGCCTGGGTGTCGTGCCAGTAGACCGTGTTCAGGTTCCAGCGGTGGCCCAGCTCGAAGGTATTGCCGTCGGTGACCGTCGAACCGGCGGCCAGGACGCCGTTGCCCCAGCCAGGATCCTGGCCGAAGTCGCTGCCGTTCAACAGGACGGCGGCGCCCAGGGCAACGTTGGTGTCGGCGTGTGCCATCCCCATGGCGCCGAGCGCTGCGGCGGAAGCGGTCAGCGCAATAATTGCTTTCTTCATATGATAATCCTCGATTAAATATTATAAAAATTACATCGAGATAAGATTATCTGTGGAATTTTTGCACCGCGCAATTAACAATCTCAATCGTGCGGCTGAGTTCCCTTGCATTTATTGATGGGGTGATTTAGCCAGGGAGCTGGCCGCCGCCTTGAGCTGGTGGTGCAGCTTGCGCAGGAAGTACCACACGCCCACCACCACGGCCGGCACCATCAGCCCGGTCAGCGCTTCCGGATTGACCGGCAGGCCGGCCGCCTTGAGCGCCTTGCCGCCGTAGCCCACCAGGCCCAGGGTGTAGTAGGAGATCGCCACCACCGACAGGCCTTCCACCGCCTGCTGCAGGTGCAGCTGCTGGGCCGCGCGGGTATCGAGTGATTGCAGGATCTTGCGGTTCTGGCCTTCCTGTTCGATGCCGACGCGGGTGCGCAGCAGGTCATTGCTGCGCGCGATACGCTTGGCCAGCGTCTCCTGGCGCTGCGCCACCGAGACGCAGGTCTGCATGGCGGGGCCGAGGCGGCGCCCCATGAATTCGGCCAGCGTCGGCATGCCTTCGATGCGTACTTCGCGCAGTTCCTGGATGCGCGACTGCACCAGGCTGAAATAGGCTTGCGAGGCGGCGAAGCGGTAGCTGTTGCTGACCGAGAGCTTCTCCAGCCGCGCGGCCAGGCTGGTGATCTGGTGCAGCAGTTCCTGCTCGCTGCCGGCGCCGTCGGGCTGTTCCTGCACCAGGGCGGCGGTCAGCTGCGACAGTTCGTTCTCGATGCCGTTCAATTCGGGCTGGGTGGCTTCTGCCTGCGGCAGGCCGAGCAGGGCCATCATGCGGTAGGTTTCGATTTCCAGCAGGCGGCCAACCAGGCGGCCCGCTTGCGCTTCGCGCAGGCCGATGTCGCGCACCACGAAGCGGCTGAAGCCATCGGGCTGAATCAGGAAGTCGGTCCACAGCTGGCCGCCGTTGGCGACGTTGCTGCCCACCAGCGATTTGCCGTGGAAAAGCTCGCGCACATCGTAGCTGTCGGCGCCATCGAGCGGGTCGCGGCGCAGCGCCACGTGGGAGGCGACGATGATCTTGCCGTGCAGGCTGGCCAGCCATTCCTGCGGCACGTGCTGCAGGGGCGGCTGTTCGAAGGCGGCTTGCCAGCCCTGGCCTTCCTGGCCGCGCTCGACGAAGGTGTAGGTGGCGAATTCGGTATGGCTCTCCCACTTGAGGCGGAAGGGGCCGAAGTCGTGGAAGAAGTAGCGCGCCTGGGCGTTTGGCGCGGTCACGCCGAAGTGCACGCACAGCTCTTCCAGGATGCGCAGCTGGGTGGCGCGGTGCTGCTTCTGCGAAGGCTGCTCCTGCGGCACGTAGAGCGCAAAGTGGGTCAGCGTTTCCGGTGCTTCCAGCTGCAGGAAGGGGCGCGAGTGGATCTCCGCGGAGAGCGGTACGCGCAGCGGGTGGTTCAACTTGGCGAAATCGGCGTTTGGCCGGTAAACAGCGTGCATGGTGATCCCCTGATCAGGCAAGCGAAGTACCAGTGTAACGATGGAGCACTGCGCGGGCAACCGCGCAGTGTCCATATCTGTTATGCGCTGGCGTGATGGCTAGTGCAGGCGCACCGGCGGCGACAGGCGCGCACGCAGCCAGTCAGAGACCGATTGCAGCGACATGCGCAGCATGCCGTGCAGGGCCAGCATGTGCTTCTGGTACATCAGGGCGTACAGCGTGCGTGCGGTGAGCCCGGCGACGGGGATGCTGCGGCCGGTCATGGTCCCTTGCAGCATGCCGACGGCCTTGGTGGGGCCGAGCGAGACCAGCGAGCCGTAGTCGCGGTACTGGAATACAGGGGCCTTCTTGCTGCTGGCGTTCGCCGGGCGGGCCAGCAGCTCGGCCAGGAAGACTGCCTGCTGGTGGGCCACCTGCGCGCGGGGCGGCACCACGCCGCGTACCGGGCAGTCGTAGCTGGCGCAGTCGCCGAAGGCGTAGACGTTGGCGTCGCTCTGCGTGCGCAGCGAGGAATCGACCAGGATCTGGTTCTGGCGGTTGGTGCTCAGACCCAGCGAGGCGCACAGCTTTGGCGCTTCCACACCAGCTGCCCACAGAGTCAGGTCGGCGCGCAGTTCGTGGCCGACTTCTCCGCTGACCACATGGACCGAACGGGGCGCCACGCTGGCCACGGTGGTGGCGGTCAGCACCTCCACGCCCATCGAGCGCAGATGGTTGGCGGCGTGGCGCGACTGGCGCGGTTTCAGATGCGGCAGCAGGTAGGGACCGCGTTCGACGATGCTGATGCGGATGTCGCGCATCGGATCCAGCGCCGCCACCTTGTAGCGCGCCAGCGTGCGCGCGCTGTGGTGCAGCTCGGCCGCCAGCTCGACGCCGGTGGCGCCGCCGCCGACAATGGCCACGTGGACCTCGCCGATGCGGTATTTGTGGGGCCACAGCTTCTTGCGCTCGGCGGCCTGGATGCAGGCGTTGACGAAGCGGCGGCGGAAGGTCTCCGCCTGAGCCACGTTGTCCAGCGTGAGGGCGTGTTCGGCCACGCCGGGGACGCCGTAGAAGTTGGTCACCGAACCCAGTGCCAGCACCAGCTTGTCATAAGCCAGCGTACGCCGTGGCTGGACTTCTTCGCCGTCGATGCTGCGCGGCGCCAGTTCCACGCTGCGGGCGTTGCGGTCCACGCCGACCACGTCGCCTTGCACGAATTCGAAGTGGTGGTCCGCGGCCTGGGCCGAGAAGGCGATCTGCGAGACGTGCGGATCGCGCGCGCCGGAGGCCACGGTGTGCAGCAGGGGCTTCCAGAAGTGGCCGGGAGAACGATCCACCAGTACGATGCGTGCGCGTCCTGCTTTACCTGCGGTGTCGCCGAGGCGCGTTGCCAGTTCCAGTCCACCGGCGCCGCCGCCGACAATGACTATGCTCTCCATGATGGTCTCCTATTGGGGGGAAGCTATGCCGCTCGCCCGGCGCCGATTTCACGGCGCGGGTTGGCGCTGAACGGGCTGCGTGCGTCGCGCAGCGCGTCGAAAGTGATGAACTGCTGCGGGCGGACGATGTCGCCGAAGGGCGCCACGGAGACGGTCCACAATCCCGCTTCCTGTGCCGCGCGCAGGCTGGGCGCGGCGGTATCGACTACCACGGCGGCAGAAGGCTCGATGCCCATGGCGTGCAGGGCGCGCGCATACGGGCCGGTTCCGGCCGGACCTTCGAAACTGACGCCGCCGCCGACCACGCTGAACAGGCTGTTGACGTCGGGGCCGAAGCACTGTTCCAGCAGCAGCGAGGCCACCGGCGCGGGCAGGTCGGTCAGTACGCACAGCTTGCAGCCTGCTTCCAGCGCGTCGACGATCAGCGACAGGGCGGAGGCGGAAGCCTGCGGCGGCTGTGCCGTGACAGCGTCCTGGAACAGGCTGTGTTTGAGGTCGAACAGCTGCGCCACGCGGGCTTTGTCACGTGACAGGGGTTCGCAGGCGATGGCGGTGCCGATGGCGCGGGCGTAGCCGTGGGTCTGGGCCGCTGCGCGCAGGGCGGGCAGGGTCCAGCGAATGGAGAGATCCGCTTCTGCAAAGGCGCCGTTGCAGGCCGCCAGATGCAGTGGCTCGGTGTCGAACAAAACGCCGTCCAGGCCGAGGAAGATCGCTTCGATGCTCATGCTCGTCTCTCCAGAAAATTGATCAGTTGAGGACGAATATAAAGGTAGAATGGCTGAAAGAAAAATTAAACATTTTCGATAATTGATAAGGATTGGCTTATGTATCACGCCAGCTTCCGCCAGCTTCAGTCGCTGGTTCTGATTGCGCGCCACGAGAGCGTGTCGCGCGCGGCCGACGCTTTGCACGTCACGCAGCCTGCGGTTTCGTTGCAATTACGCACACTGGAGGAAATCGCCGGCCTGCCGCTGACGCGCAAGGTGGGGCGCAATATCCAGCTGACGGCGGCGGGCGAGGTGATGGTCAAGTTTTCGGAGCGCATCCTGCGCCTGTGGGAGCAGGCCGGGGACGAGCTGGCGGCGCTGCAGGGCGTGACCTCCGGTACGCTGCGCATCGGCGCGGTGACCACGGCGGAGCACTTGCTGCCGCCGCTGCTGGTGCCGTTCACCCTGGAGCGTCCGGACGTGCGCCTGAAGCTACAGGTGGGTAACCGTTCGGAAGTCATTAGCATGCTGGCGCGGCAGGAGATCGACCTGGCCATCATGGGCACGCCGCCGCGCGAGCTGCGCACCAACGCGGCCCGCTTTGCGCGCCACCCGATGGCGTTTGTCGCCAGCCCTTCGCATCCGCTGATGAAGAAGAAGCGTGTGACCCTGAATGATGTGATGGCGTCCAACCTGATGGTGCGCGAACGGGGTTCGGGTACGCGCACGGCGATTGAGCGGCTGTTTCACGAGAGCGGAAATCCGCTGGAGATCGGTTCTGAAGTGTCGAGTAACGAGGCAATCAAGCGCATGGTGTCGGCGGGGCTGGGCGTGGGCTTCCTGTCAGTGCACGCCTGCGGGCTGGAGTTCGAGGCGGGGCTGCTGGCGATTCTGCCGATGCAGGAAAACCCGGTGGAGGCGGATTGGCGCATCATGCACTTGAGCGATGAGCCGATTCCGAAAGTGGCGGCGGCCTTCCAGGACTTCGTGATCGAGAATGGCCAGGAGCTGGTGCGGCGCGAGCTGGAAGGCTTCTACAAGCTGCTGGGGCGTCGACGCAAAGCCTGATCAAGCCCGGCGCGGCAGGTGCGAGGCGTCGCCCAGGTGGTGGAAGTCGTCGATGCCTGGATTGGCGGAGGCTTGCCCCAGCAGGTAGCCGCGCGCGAAGCTGACGGCGTGGCCGATGCCGCCGCTGGCGTAGCTTTGCTGTAGCTCGCCCAGCAGGCGGCTTGCCACCATGACGTCATTGTGGCGGCCCAGCGCGTCCTGCATATCGGTCAGCGCTTCCAAATAACGCGCGCTGCTGGCCTGGCGGTATAGCACCGCAAAGAACTCCAGCGCATAGCGGACTCGCTTACCCGCGATGCGCAGGCGATGTACCGCGCGCTCTTCGCCGCTGGCGGCCTTCTCGGCACGTTGCAGCATCTTCTTGTGCAGGCCGCGCATGGTGCGATGTGCGAAATGCGCGACGGGTGCGGCAAGTTCCGCGTCGTCGTTCGTGCTGTTGCTGGCGCTGATTTCCTGCATCCACAAGGCCAACGAAAGTTGAAGGCGCGTGTAGCGGGGCGAGAGAATGGCTTGCACCGCTTGGGCGCGTTGTTCGCGCGCGGTCTGTTGGGCGACGGCGCGCAGACTCGCCAAGCCGGTATCATTGGTGGCGTCATCCGGAACGCGCGGCAGCGAGATATCCCGCAGCACTTCCCAATCGCGCGCGGCGCCGAGCATGCTGCCCAGCCATTCGATCTCATTCTGCAGTGCAGCCGGGCATGGCGCCACGTTGCAGAACAGTTTTAAAGCAGAGCGCAGCCGGCGCACGCCAACCCGCATCTGATGCACGCTTTCAGGATCGGCGCTGCCGGTGACACCTGCCTCGTTGCCCTGGATCTGCTGCAGGCAATTGGACAGGATGGAGACCAGCGCCTGCGCCGTGCTGGCTTCGTGCGGCAGCACCACCGGCGCCGCTTTGGCGATGACGCCGCCGCTGTTGCGGCACAGCGCATAGCCGCGCAAGGCCTTGTTGGTGTAGCTGAGACGCAGAGGGATGTCGTCCAGCAGACGCAAGGCGAAGGCAAACAGGCTGGCGGGCGTGCCCGATTTTAGCTCCAGTTCCACCTCGTTGACGGGCACGCGCTGACCTTCGCGTTCAATATGGCCGTGGTCCAGCGCCAGTTCGATGTGCGTGCCTTCAAAGTCGATATCCCAGCGCGTGCGCTGCACGGCGACGGTGAACAGCACCTCCAGATGATTCTTCAGATCGGGCAGATCGAGCACCTCGCGCCGCTTGTCATCCACGGCCTTGCGCAGCTTGCCCAGCTGCGGCCAGGCGCGAATGACGGGCGTCTCCCATTCGTGCTGCTGTTGCAGGCCGCTTAGCGTGTTGCCGCCGGCCTTCATGGTCTGGATCCAGATACCGTCCATCTGGCGCACGCGCAGGCCGGCGCGATGGCGCATCAGGTGCAGATTGGGCGTATCGAAGTAGTGCGCGGTCAGATCGTCCTTGCGCGCAGGCCCGCGCGCGTGGGCGCGGATCAGCGGATGTTTTAGCAGCTGCGCGTTGTGCGCAGGATCCATCAGCAATTGCAGTTCGATTTCCATCATGCGTGCTCCTTCAGTACGCGCGCCCATGCTGGAACGGCGGCGCGCCAGAAGCTGTCCAGATCATCGGCCTGGATATCCATGCCAAGAAAGCGCGCGGCGGGAAGGATGGCTTCACGCAGCAGCTGCGGCAGCGGCGAGCCGTTGTCGAAGGCTTGCGCGCCGGTCTGTTTGGACAGCTTGTCGCCCACTTCGTTCACCACCACGGGCACGTGCAGATAGCTGGGCAGTGGCAGGCCAAGCAGCTGCTGCAGATAAAGCTGGCGCGGTGTGGAATCCAGCAGGTCGGCGCCGCGTACGATGTCGGTGATGCCTTGCGCGCCGTCGTCCACCACCACGGCCAGCTGATAGGCCCAGTAGCCGTCGGCGCGGAGGATGACGAAGTCGCCCACCTCATCGGTCAAGTCCTGGCTGTAAGGGCCTGCCCAGCGGTCGGTAAAAGCCATCACGCAGTGCGGCTCTTGCGGCACCTTCAGGCGCTGGGCGCGCGCGGCCTTGCCCGGCGCGAGGCCGTGGCGGCAGGTGCCGGGATAAACCAGCGTCTGCGCCTGGCGGCCCGTCAGGCGAGTTTGCGAATCGGCGATCTCGCGGCGCGAACAGCCGCAGGGATAGACGTTGTCGCCCAGCTGGCGCAGCGCCGCTTCATATAAATCGGTGCGCTTGCTCTGCCAGGTGACTTCGCCGTCCCACTGCATGCCGCAGCGGAGCAGCGAAGCGAGGATGTGCTGGTCGGCGCCATCCACGTTGCGGTCGCCGTCGACGTCCTCGATACGCACCAGCCATTGGCCCTGGTGGACCTTGGCGTCCAGGTAGCTGGCCATGGCGGCGACCAGGGAACCGATGTGCAGAGGTCCGGTAGGCGAAGGGGCAAAGCGGCCGATGTAGGGTGTAATGCGGGTCATGGCCGCCATTTTATCGCGTCGGGCTTGCTGCACTGCGCAAGCAATGGTGGTCGGCAGCGGCGCTCAGTTGTCATACAATGTGCGGCGCGGCGAATTGATGAGACCGCAACTAACCCTTTTGCACCAGGATCCCAAGTGAAAATCAAATCCACTCTCTTTGCCTCCGCGCTGGTCACGAGCCTTGCGCTGGCATTCCCGGCCCATGCGGGCAGCAGCTCCCCGGTTGTGCAGGAAGCGCCGCTGCGCGGCTACCTGCAATTCCTGTCCGACGATGTGATGGAAGGCCGTGGCACCGGCCAGCGCGGCGCCGACCTGACCGTGGCTTACCTGGAATCGCAGGCACTGGCTGCTGGCCTGAAGCCGGCCAATGGCAAGAGCTTCCGCCAGTCGGTGAAGATCGCGGGCGTCAAGACGCTGCCGGAAGAGAGCACGCTGCAGCTGGTCGCGGGCGGCAAGGCGCTGCCGCTGAGCTTTGGCAAGGACTGGGTGTTCGCACCGGGCGATGCGCAGGCGGAGCACAGCTTCAATGCGGACCTGGTGTTCGTCGGCTACGGCATTACCGCGCCGGATGAGGACTGGAACGATTTCAAGGGCCAGGATTTGAAGGGCAAGATGCTGGTCATGATGGTCAACGATCCGCAGCCGACTGCCGAGCAGCCGAACCGCTTCAACGGCAAGGGCCTGACCTACTACGGCCGCTGGACCTACAAGTTTGAAGAAGCCAAGCGCCAGGGCGCGGCTGGTGTTCTGCTGATCCACACCACCCCGACCGCCTCGTATGGCTGGAGCGTGGTGCAAAACAGCTGGTCCGGCGTGGAGCGCTTCCAGCTGACCGAGGGCGTGCTAGGTGGCCCGCTGCAAGGCTGGATGACGGAAGATACGGCGCGTGCGCTGTTCTCGGCTGCTGGCCAGGATCTGGACAAGCTGCGCGCCGCTGCCGAGCGCAAGGACTTCCAGCCGGTGCCGCTGGCCGCCAAGCTGAATGGCGAGATGAAGGCTGCCGTGCGCAAGCTGGAGCAGTTCAATATCGCTGGCGTGGTGCCGGGCACTGATCCGAAGCTGAAGGATCAGGTGGTGATCTACAGCGCGCACTGGGACCACCTGGGCAAGCAAGGCACCACTGGTGACACGATCTTCAACGGCGCGGTGGATAACGCCTCCGGCTCGGCAGCGCTGCTGGCGATGGCCAAGGAAGCCGTGCGCGCGCCGGCCAAGCGTAGCCAGATGTTCCTGTGGGTGGCGGCGGAAGAGCAGGGCCTGCTGGGTAGCGCGGCCTACGCTGCATCGCCGCTGTGGCCTCTGAATAAGACTGCGGCGAATCTGAATCTGGACAGCCTGAACTTCGTCGGCAAGACCCGCGATATCGGCACCCAGGGCAGCGAGCGCACCGAATTGGGCAAGATGGCCGAGCAGGCCGCCAAGGCGATGGGCATGCATATCGCGGAAGCGGAGCCTGATCTGGCGGGCGGCTACTTCCGCAGCGATCACTTCAACTTCGCCAAGGCGGGCGTGCCGGCCTTCTCGATCGAAGCGGGCCGCGAGTACATCAACGATCCTGCCGGTTCCAAGGCCAAGGTGGATGCGTACTCGAAGCGCTATCACCAGGTGACCGATGAATACGATGCGAGCTGGGATCTGGCGGGCATGGTGCAGCAGGCGCAGTACACGCTGAACCTGGGCCGCATCATCGCCGATGCGCCCAAAATGCCGGAGTGGAAAGCGGGCGACGCGTTCGCCAAACCGCGCAATACCAAGTAATCATCAAGTAATCGCCAAACCGCCCACCCGGGCGGTTTTTTTATGGATGATCATGAAGAAGATTCTCACTGTAGCGGGAGTTGTGCTGGCGGCGCTTGCTGTCTTTGGCGCGTATCGGCTGTATGAGCTGCACCAGCGCAGAGAGGCTGCGCATGTGGCGTTTCAGGCGAAGATGGCGGCCTGGCCGGGTGCGCGTAGCTCAGTGCCCTTTGCTTACAAGGCTCCCAATGCGCGGCAGGTTTTCCTGGCTGGCGAAATGACGGATTGGGATCACGAGAAGATCGCCATGACGCGCGATGAGAGCGGCGTGTGGCGGACGTCGATCTCGCTGCCGCCGGGGCAGTGGATCTACAAGTTTGTGGTGGATGGCGAGTGGGTGGCGGATCCGGAGAATCCCTTGTCGGACAAGGACGGGCAGGGCGGCAGGCATTCGCTTCTGCTGCTGGGCGACGGGGATTGGATTGTGCCTGCGGGCGCACCGCATGGTGTGGTCAAGACCTTTAGCTCGCCGGCCGGGACGCTGACCAATGTGTATCTGCCGCCGGGCTATTAGGCGGGAAAGTCGTATCCCCTGCTGGTACTGCTGCATGGCTCGGGCGCGGATGCGGATCAGTGGTACAGGACCGGCATGGTGGACCACTTCATGGACAGCATGATCGCGCGGGGAGCAGTTCAGCCTTTCATCGTCGTGATGCCTTCAGTTGGCCATGGTTATGGCGGGGAGAATGAAACGGCCATCATCGGCCAGCTGCTGCCTTTGCTGAAGAAGGAATATGGCGTCAGCCTGAAGACCAGCGAGACGGCGATCAGCGGCATGTCGATGGGCGGCCTGGGCGCGTTCTATCTGGCGTATCAGCATCCGGATATCTTCGGCCTGTCGATTCCTGTTTCGGGCGTGTATCGCGAAGCTTATCTGGCCAGTCTGGCGCGGCCAGTACGGCTGCCGTTCCAGTTGGAGATCCTGTGTGGCAGCAGCGACTTCCTCATCGACGACAACCGCGCCTTGCAGCGCTTGCTGAAGGCGGAGGGCGTCGCGTTCAATTATCAGGAATCGAATGGCGGGCATGAGTGGCATTACTGGAATGCACAGCTGCCCTTCATTCTGTCTCGCGCCAGCCGCTTCTTCCAGTCGGGCCAGTGATAAGGTATCTCTTATTGCGGTGCTTTTTCGTTAGGGCGCAGCGTCAGGATCTGGACGCCGGTGCTGGTGACGGCGACGGTGTGCTCGAACTGGGCGGAGAGCTTGCCGTCGGTGGTGACCACGGTCCAGCCATCGTCTTCGGTCTCGACGTCGTGGCGGCCCTGGTTCAGCATGGGCTCGATGGTGAAGACCATGCCTTCGCGTAGCGTCAGGCCGGTGCGGGCCTTGCCCCAATGGAGCACTTGCGGTGCTTCGTGCATTTCGCGGCCGATGCCGTGGCCGCAGTATTCGCGCACCACGGAGTAGCCGTGCTTGCGGGCGTGCTGCTCGATGGCGAAGCCGATGTCGCCCAGTTTGGCGCCGGGACGAACGGCCTTGATGCCCTTCCACATGGCTTCGTACGTGACGCGCACCAGCTGGCGCGCCTGCGCCGATACCTCGCCCACCAGATAGGTCTTGCTGGAGTCGGCGATGAAGCCGTTCTTTTCCAGCGTGATGTCGAAGTTGACGATGTCGCCGCTTTTCAGGATGTCCTCGTGGGAGGGCACGCCATGGCAGACCACATGGTTAAGCGAAGCATTGAGGGCGTAGGCATAGCCGTACTGCCCTTTGCTGGCGGGCCGTGACTGCAGCTGCTCGACGATAAAGCTGTCCACCATATCGTTGACCTGCATGGTGGACATGCCGATCAACTCAAACTGGTCGAGATAGGTGAACACGCTGGCCAGCAGCTTGCCCGACTCGGCCATCAGGGCAATTTCTTCCGGAAGCTTGGTCATGCCAGTGCCGCCCTTAAGGCTTGCGGTTCGACCCCGGCGGCGCGCAATTCTGCCGCAATGACGTCATTGAAGGACAGCGTAGGATTCATTTCGCACAGCATGCCGATCTTGATCCAGAAAGCGGCCTGTGCATTGATGGAACGGCAACCGACCGCGCTGGCTTTGCGGATCTGGTCGTGCAGTTCTTCGTCGATATTTACAATACCCATTATTTAATCCATATATGAAACGTATATGGATTGTATATTCAACGGGCGTAACAAGGCAAGCGGGGATGGGCCAGCATGTGCGCTGGCCCCGGAGGTGTTTAGTGGTGCAGGCCGACGGTGATGGTGGTGCCGGTCAGGTCGATGTTGCGGATGGCGATGCTGCCGAAGCTGGGGCCGTCCGAGCCTTTGACGCGGATGTTGTTGAAGGCGATCTCGCCAATCGAGGTCGGCATGCTCAGGGTCATCGAGCCATCCTTGTTGATGGTCGCCACCGCCTTGTTGGGATCGTAGACCACGTCCTTCATGGTGGTGTCCGCTTCCAGCAGGCCCAGCATGGGGTTGAGCAGCTTGGCCATGTCGCCCACCACCTGCAGGCCGCCGCCCTTGCCATGGTCCTTGACGGCCATGACCAGGTCGTCGCTCAGGCCCTGTGCGGTGGTGTCGCTCAGTTCGTCCTCGCTCATGGCTTGCAGGCCGTGCGGGGTGCCGGCCGCCGCGGCGGGCACTTCGCTGATCTGCAGGCCGGATTGCTCCTTGCTGAGCAGGACCGGGGTGGTGACGGCAATCGCCGGCAGGGCTTCGGCCGCATAGGTTTCCAGCGGCGCCAGCAGGGAGGTGGCAATGGCCGCAGCCAGACGCAGATTGCGCTGCTTGCGCAGTGCCGCTTCCACGTGCTGCTGCGTAATCAGGTTCCATTCCGCAAAAATGTCACCCAGACGCTGGCCGGTGGCGCGCTGGTGTTCAATTGCTCGTTGCAGCTGTTCGTCGGTAATCAGCTTCTGCTTAACCAGCAGCTGACCCAGCATCGACTTTTTCTGATTACTTGATAGCCATCCCATGTTTTGGTCTCCTGGTAATTATTATGCGCTGTGTTGCAGCGACGGCGTCGGTTCGTGCAATTCGGGCCCGGGCTGGTGCGCCATGTGGACGATGTCCGATGGCGCCATGCCAAACCAGCGCTTGCAGGCGCGGTAGAAGGCGCTTGGCTCGGAGAAGCCCAGCTGGAAGCTGAGCATCTTCAGCGACAGGTCGCCGCTGCTGAGCGACTGGCGCGCCAGTTCGCGGCGGGTGTCGTCGACCAGGTTGGTGAAGCTGGTGCCTTCCTCAGCCAGGCGGCGCTGCAGGGTGCGCTCGCTCATCATCAGCAGGGCGGCGACGTCGTCGCGGTGCGGCGGACCCTTTGGCAGCATGGTGGCCAGCAGGGCCTGCACCTTGGCGCCCAGGGTGGGCGGCTCGGCGCGCGCGAGATTGGCCAGCACGGGCTGGCCGGAGCCGTTTTCCAGCGATTGCGCGGGCGGCAGCGCCATCACCAGGTCGGTATCGGAAAACTCCATGACGTTGTGCGGCATGTTGAACTTGACGGGACAGCCGAACACTTCTTCATAGATGCGGGCATTGGCCGGCTCGGGGAAGTTGTACTCCACCACCACCGGATGGGCGTCGTCGCGGCCGGCGGCGCAGCGCAGGGTGCGCAGCAGCACGCACCAGACGAAGTCGTAGCGCTGCTGCGGCACGGCGCGCTGGGCGCCCGGCAGCACCAGGCCGACCCGGGTGTGGCCGTGGCAGCGCTCGATGGTGCTTTGCACGGTGGGCGAGACCAGCATGATGTGGCCGGTCACGCCCAGCCAGCCGAGGCGGTGCGGGGTCGAGACCTTCAGGCCCAGCAGCGGGTCGCCGGATTTTTCCACCAGCAGTTCCCACAGGTGGCTCAGTTTATCGGACATGGTGAGGGCGTCGCAGGCCAGGCCGTCGCCTTCGTCCAGGCCGGCAATGGCAAACAGCTCCTCGGCGTCGACACCGGAATTGGCCAGGCGCGACTTGACGCCTCGGACCAGGTGCAGGGCGGAAGAATAGGTCATGGCGCCACCTCCATCATGGTTTGGGATAGATCGTGCGGATTCATCAGCTTGGACATTCAGCCTCCTACATCATAGCGCGCGCAGCAGCGTGGAATTCAAAGCGGATCAAGCTGCGGCTTATGGCAGCAGGGCCGTCTGCAGGCGGGTACCGATACGTTCGTTCAATTCTTTCAGCTTTGGATTGATGGCGGCGCCCGCATCGGCAGAGACCGCCGGCCCCAGCTTGTGTTCCGCTTCCAGCACCAGGGCGTCGAAACGCTGGCGCACGGGCGATTGCAGCAGGGCGATGATCTGGCGCAGTTCGTCTTCATTGAAGCGTTCGATCAGGGCCGGGGCCAGGATGCCCGGGCTGAGCTTGTCGGTGCTGGCGTTGGCGATCGGGCCGGCCGCGTCCATGAAGGTCTTGGCTTCCTTGATCACGTCGTTCATGGCGGCGTCGCGCTTTTCCGGATTGCCGCGGCTTTGCAGCACCACGCGGGCCTGCTGCACGGCTTCGTTGACGCGCTGCTGCAACATCTTCTGGCCGACGTATTCCATATTGCTCAACTTGAGGATCTGGTTGACCAGTTCTTGCTTGGCGGGCGAGACGGCGGGCTCGGCGGCCGAAGCGACGCCGGCGGCCAGGAACAGGGCGGCCAAGGTGGAGGTGAGGATCAGTTTGCGCATAATAAATACTCCTGGGTGTTAAAAGCGGCGGTTGAATTCCATGCCGAGGTAACGCACGTGGATGTCGCCCTGGACGTCCAGGCCGGCATACGGGTTGTAAATAATGTTCAAGAAGGTGTTGCAGTTCAGGCTGCAGTCAGTGTTGGCCGGTACGTTGAAGTGGCCCTTCATGTACGAGGCGGTCATGCTGAAGTCGGTATTCTTGTTGATCTTGAAGTTCAGGCCGGCACCATACAGGCGGGTGTCGGGCAGCGGCGCCAGCAAGTCGATCTTGTTGTTGGGGATCGAGCTCTTGCGCGGTTCAAAGCCCAGGCGCATGGTCAGGCGCTCGGTTGGATACAGCACCAGGCCGTAGGCCATATTGACCTTGTCGGTATAGCCGCGCGGCATGGTCAGCTTGGTGGAGTCGGGAATACCATACAGGCGCGCCACTTCCAGCAGCTTGACGCTCTGGTCGAACTGGAAGGTGAACTGGCTCCACTCGCTCCACTTGGCATAGCTGGCGTCGACATTCAGCTGCACATAGCGCACCGGCCTGAGTTTGATGCCAACCTGCACGTGCATGGGGAAGGGCAGGGTGGCGCTCATATTGCCGTGCTGCTCGGGCGGAATCGAGGACGGGAAGCCCAGCACCGCGCCCGCGATCGGGCCCAGCAGGCTGGAGTTCATGCCCTGGATGAAGTTGCGCAGCATCTTCTCGGTCTTGAAGCTGTAGGTGCCGGTGTAGTGCGTGTTGGAACCGCCCTGGTAGACCGCGCCCAGCGAGAACCACTCGCGCGGCTCCCACAGCACGCCCAGGTTGAGGGTGGGGTCGAACGGCGCCGTCATCTCGATGTGGGCATTGGCGGCCTTCTTGAACGGGCTGACCATGCCATCCTTGCCGCCGCCGCAGATGCCGAAGCCGAAGGTGTCGATGATGTTGCCGCCATTCTCGGGGCACCAGCCCTTTTGCAGATTGCCGAAGATGCCCAGCAGCTCGTTGGGGAAGCGCATGTCGGTGTCGACCATGAAGGCGGCGTGGGCGATCGGCACCGCCATGCCGAAGCTGAGCGTGTCGGAATACTTGTAGCCCACCGAGGGCGCGGCATACACCAGGCGCTGGATCTGTTCCTGGCGGCCCTGGTAGGCGCCGGGATCGTTGAGCGCGGTCGTGCGGTCGAGCGACATTGCCTGGGTCAGGTAGCTGTTGGTGGCAAAGGTCCAGGGCGAGCCGGCCTTGTGCCAGGCCATGCCGACGCCCGGCACAGCCACCGCCGGCAGGCGCCAGCCGGGCACGCCGTAGCCCGGCACGAACATGATCTGGCGCACCGGCCCGGTGTGGGTGTTGTTGAGCGGGTCGTCGGTCCAGCCGCCGATGTCGAAGCCGGGCGGCTGGTGGAAGCTGGCGCTGGTGCGGATCGAGGCGATGAAGTTGTGGATGCTTTCCGCGTCGCTGGTGATATGGGTCAGGCCGGCCGGATTGGCGTGGATCGAATCGATGCCGGGCGGGTCGGCCGTGACGGCATTGCCCAGCGCCATGGCGGTCACGCTCGAGGTCAGGTTTTCCGTCAGGGCGGCCTGGGCCAGGTCGGGCCACAGCAGGGCGCAGGCGCCCGCCACGGCGGCGGCCAGCACCGCGCCCTGGCGCAGGCGGCGTTGGATCACGGTGGGGCGCAGCGGGCGCGCCCGTTTGAAGCGGGGTCGCATCTTAGAACGACAGCGGAATATTCAGGCCCACCGTCAGGTTCGGCGAGTCCGTGGTCAGGCCGATGCCGACCGACAGGTTGACGGTGGTCTTGGGCGAGACGCGGTAGCCCAGGCCCATGTTGAGGATGCCGGAGGTCTGCATGCTGGTCTTGGCCACCAGGCCGTCGGCAAAGGTCAGCTTGGAGCCGGCCGAGATGCTTTCCTGGAAGGACATGGTGGTGGTGATGCCATACGACAGGGCATACGCGAAGCCCATGCCGAAGCCGACCGAGGTGCCCGGCGCCACCTTGGTCAGGATGCGGGTGCCGTTGACCTGGTACAGGTGCTTGGCGGGCAGGGCGGCGGTCAGGTTCAGCGAGCCGAACAGTGCGACCGGATCGACGATGCGGTTGACGTTGACGCCGCCCGAGAACGAGGTCACGCCGCCGCCGGTGGCTTCGCCGCTGCCGGCGATGATCTTGAAGGGGCTGCGGCCGGTCGGCAGGCGCACGTTGCCGGTCAGGGTCAGGCCGGGCGCGTCGCGCTTGGCTTCAAACGGCTGGAAGCGCGCGCCCAGGCTGATGTCGCCCACCGAGTTGGAGACGCCGTTGACGCCCTGGGCTTCGGAATACTTGGAGATCACGGGCAGGGTCAGGTTGCCGGTCAGGTTGTCCAGCAGGCCGTAGTCGCCCGAGAAGGTGTTGGTGATGGTGTGCGAGCTGGTGTTCTCGATTTCAAACAGGCTGACGCCGCCGCCGGCCAGGTCGGTGACGATTTTTTCCTGGCCGATGTAGGTGTAGGTGACGTCGTAGCTGAACTGGAACGCATTGCGGCGGATCAGCGAGTACTGTTTGTCGACGGCGGTCAGGGCGGTCTTCAGTTCGCTGCTGGAATCGCCTTCGCCTTCCTTCTTGGCCAGGGCGTCGCGCGCGGCGTCGGCGGAAGCGGGGGCGGCGTTGCTTTGCGAGCCAGGGCCGGGTTGCGGCGCCTGTTGCGCACTAGCTGGGGCGGCAAACACCATCAGGGCGGAAGCAACTGCGGCGGCGATGGTATTCACAGCGGCGGGTAGTGTGCGAAAAATCATGTCGTAGTCCTTGTAGAAGTGGTGCGCTGCTGATTATTGATGGTGCATCCAGGTGCCTGCTGCGCCCGAGTTGACGGCGCGGTCGAGCAGGAAGGCTGCGTTGTTGAGGGCGTCCAGGCGCCCCCGGTTGGTGACGCGGTCCATGTCGACCACGCCCAGTTCGCGGTCGGTCAGGGCCAGTTGGGCCACCGGCTGCTTGCCCTTGGCGGGCGAAATGATGAACAGGGTGTTCTTGTCCCACCAGCGGGAGAACTCGTCGACCGAGAAGACAATGTTGCCGGCCGAGGGGTCGGCAATGAAGACCACGCCGTCGCGGATGCCGCGCAGCACGACGAAGTGCTTGGAGCCGCCGTATTCGATCGGCACGATGGCCGGTTCGGTCAGTTCCTTGAGGTCTTTGATTTCGGCCTTGTAGCCGGCGCCATTCATGCCCAGCGAGGCGACGTAGCGTTTCATGTCGAGCAGGGAAAAGCCGCGGCGCTCGATGATTTTTTCTTTTTCGCCCTTTTCCAGCATGCCTTCCATGGCTTGCTGCTCGTTGACCATCACGCCCAGGTGGAAATTGAGGATGGTCACCAGCGCGGCCGAACCGCAGCTGAAATCGAAAGCCTGGCGCACGATGTGCTTGTACTTGAGCTCGGAATACGGCTCCATGGCGAAGGTCTGCGCGTAGTGTCCATCGCCCAGCAGGGCCTGGGGCATGACGAACTGGTCCTTCGGACGGTCGACCGGCTCATGGCGCGACATCACGCCCGCACCACTGATCAGGGCGGCCACAACGCCCAGCAAGATCATCAGCATGATGAGATCAGCCAGCGCTCTGGGCCAGTGCCCGGAACGGGCATCCCATAGACGCGCGCGCGCGAGAAAAAAAAGCGGGTAAGTTTAAGGCGGTGCCCCGGGGCGAGCATCCGCAGGACGCCTGGCGTCCCGTCACTGCATCCATCTTGTCTCCGTGTCAACTAATACGAACGATCGTGCTTTATTTAGGCAGCAATAGTTCTGATTTTTTTTGTAACGTATTAACGCATGGTTGAAAGAAGCACGGCACGCAAATTATTAGAACTGTGACTCTAATACTTTGACCGGAAGTTATGCTACAGGCTGCAACAAAGACAAATACGCAACAGCCTTCCCAATCCCCCCGAACTTCCCTCTGTGTGGCCGCAAGGGTCAAGAACTTGGCTTTGCAGGCCAGTCCGAAAAGGTGGACCGTCGCCAAGAGCGGCTCATATCATGGATTTAATTAATATTTAAATATTAAGATTTCTCACGGAGGACCGTGAACGAGACACATAATTTTTAAATAACACTCTTGGAGATAAAACAATGAAACTGATCAAATCCGCACTGGCAGCAGCACTGGCAACCCTGGCCCTGTCCGCATCGGCCATGACCCCAATCCAGGACAACGAACTGAGCACCGTAAGCGGTCAGGACGGCGTATCGATCGCCGCTGACCTGCACGTGAACATCGGCTCGTTCGTGTACACCGACACGGACGCTAACGGTGGTTCCGTCAGCTTCAACAACATCAAAGTGAACGGCCTGCTGGCTGCTCAGATCGACATCATCAACGCCACCACCTTCGCCACCGAAATGGGCGCGCTGCTGGTTGACCCGGCATCGGCTGTCTCGACCGGCTTCTACGACGGCACCAGCGACGTGGTGAAAATCGCCATCCCGAAAGTGACCACCGGTACCCTGCTGAACATGTCGGTTGACTCGATCAAGATGGGCAACAGCACCAAGTCCTACGGTTCGTTCGCCATGAACAACCTGGACCTGCGCGGCACCAACGTTTACATCTGGGCTCACTAATTGCTCAAAAGCACTGGCTTCCGGGGCCATTTCGTTGGCCTGAAAAGTCAGTGTGCAACGCTAGACCGGGCGGCTGGCCCGCCCGTAAGATGGCTTCGCAGTCTTGAATAAATATAAATACCGATTGTAAATCAATTAATAATTTTTGGAGACGATAAAAATGAAAGCAGTTAAAACCGCAATCGCAGCAGCACTGGCAACCCTGGCCCTGTCCGCATCGGCCATGACCCCAATCCAGGACACCGAACTGAGCACCGTAAGCGGCCAGGACGGCGTGTCGATCGCTGCCGATCTGCATGTGAACATCGGTTCGTTCGTGTACACCGACACGGACACCAACGGTGGTTCCGTCAGCTTCAACAACATCAAAGTGAACGGCCTGCTGGCTGCTCAGATCGACATCATCAACGCCACCACCTTCGGTACCGAAATGGCTGCCCTGCTGGTTGACCCAGCTTCGGCCGTATCGACCGGCTTCTACGATGGCACCAGCGATGTCGTGAAAATCGCTATCCCTAAAGTCACCACCGGCACCCTGCTGAACATGTCGGTTGACTCGATCAAGATGGGCAACAGCAGCAAGTCCTTCGGTTCGTTCGCCATGAACAACCTGGATCTGCGCGGCACCAACGTCTACATCTGGGCTCACTAATCTCACTGGCGTGCCGGCTGCGACAGCCGGCACGTTCAATGCGTAAGCGGCACCCCTGGCAGTAAAAAAACGTGCTTCAAGCACACACAATAAAATCTTTGGAGATAGAGAAAAATGAAACTGATTCAATCCGCAATCGCAGCAGCTCTGGCAACCCTGGCCCTGTCGGCATCGGCCATGACCCCAATCCAGGACACCGAACTGAGCGCCGTAAGCGGCCAGGACGGCGTGTCGATCGCTGCTGACCTGCATGTGAACATCGGTTCGTTCGTGTACACCGACACGGACACCAACGGTGGTTCCGTCAGCTTCAACAACATCAAGGTTAACGGCCTGCTGGCTGCTCAGATCGACATCATCAACAAGGCAACCTTCGCCACCGAGATGATCGCTCTGACCGTTGACCCAACCAGCGCTGTGACCACCGGCTTCTACGATGGCACCAGCGATGTTGTGAAAATCGCTATCCCTAAAGTCACCACCGGCACCCTGCTGAACATGTCGGTCGACTCGATCAAGATGGGCAACAGCGCCAAGTCCTTCGGTTCGTTCGCCATGAACAACCTGGACCTGCGCGGCACCAACGTCTACATCTGGGCGCACTAATCGTCTATTCCGGACCCCTGGCTCGCGGTTGCCGGTGGTCCGGCTTTTCCTCGCAACCCGCCTGCGCAGCGCGCAAGCGGCGTTCCGTCTCCTAGCCTGAACCTTCATCCCATGAAGACTTTGCTTCCTTCTTTGCCGAGCTGGCGTCATGCCCTGGTACTGCTGTGTGGCTGTCTCAGTCTGCAGCTGGCCTCGGCGCAAATGCGCGCCCTGAGCGAAGAGGAGCTGTCCAATACGCGTGGGCAGGGCTTGCTGGAAGTGACCAACAGCAGCCTGAACGGATTTGATTTCACCAAGGTGGCACTCGATGCGGACATCACGCTGAGCGCCAACTTCTACAATATGCGCCTGGGCGAGTACAACTACGCGCCGCGCAACGGCACCGGCGCCGACCTCGATATCTCGGCCCTGCAGTTTGGCCGCAGCAACGGCACCGACGCCAACCGCCTGGTGCAGATCACCAACCCTTATTTTGAATTCGTCTACCAGAACGCTGCCGATGGCGCCACGCGCCAGGTGGTGGGTATGCGTCTGGGCTTTGATTCCATCAGCGGCGACATCGGCCTGAAGATCAACAGCCTGTCCGGCTCGATGCTGGTGAACGGCACCGACGCCAGCGGCAACCCGGTGGTGCTCGATTCGCGCACCGACACCGGCGGCGGCAAGCGCTGGGACGGCAGCTGCACCGCGCCATGCCTGCCGCTGTCGCAGCTGGGCGCGGTGACGGCCGGCGATGCCAGCGGCCCCAGCCGCGATTTCTGGATTTCCGTGCTGAAGACCGGTGTGCAGTTCTCCGCTCCGGCTGGCAGCACCCAGCAGCCCGATCCGGCCCAGGCCGGCGTGTGGCTGAACTGGCGCGACAAGCTGACGGCGCTGTCCGCCACCTTGCCGGCCAATCTGCCGAAGGGCCACTAAGATGCGCGCCCGTCTGCTGACCGGTGTGCTGGCGCTGCTGTGCGGCGCCTCCGCCCAGGCCATGCAGCCCATGAGCGACGGCGCCATGTCGGCGGTCAGCGGCGGCGATGGCGTCAGCTTCAACCTGAACGGCTTTACCATGGGCGGCGACGCGCGCCTGACCTACACGGCGCCCAGCGGCGCCAGCCTGTACGTGGAAAAATTTTCCGCCTCGCGCAGCGACGCCAGCCTGCCGTTTGCCGATCCCTACCTGCTCGACATCGTGCCCGGTGCGGCCGGCCTGGCGGACGTCGTCAATATCAGCTTTCCCGCCAACGCCACGGGCGAACAGCGCTGGCAATTTGCCTACGACTGGGGCGTGAACGCCAACGGCATCGCGCGCCAGGCGGGCGCGGTGGTGGTCAAGGACATGGTATTTACCGGCGGCGGCCTGCAGTTCTCGACGCCGCAGGCGACTGACGGCGTGGCCTTTGGCGCCGCCATCAAGCTGGACATCGGCCAGATCGCCTTCCAGCCGCGCGGCCGTACCGACGCCACCGAACAGATGGCGCTGAGCGGCGTGCACGTGGGCGCGGTCGACGCCAACGGCAACTTTACCGGTGCACCCTGGGTGATCGCCGACGTCGCGGCCCAGCCCGCCGTGATCAATGCGCTGACCGATGAAACCGGCGAGCGCCTGCACATCAACATCGACTGGCCGGACGCCCGCTACGGCAGCGGCCAGGCCAGCAGCGGCGGTGTGGTCATCGACAACATCAGCTTCAACAGTCCCGGCCAGCCGACGGTGGATCTCGGTTCCTCGCGCATCGGCTCGATGCAGATCCAGTACCTCGACATCAAATTCCACCGATGAACCTGCGCCTCCGACAGGCCGCCCTGGCCATCCTCGCCGCCTGCAGCTGCGCTGCGGCCCTGGCCCAGCCGCGCGCGCTGGATGACCAGGAGCTGGAGCAGGTCACCGGCCAGGACGGCATCAGCTTTGCGGCGCACGTCTCGATCAACGATCCGAGCCTGGTGGGCGCGGTGACCGACAGCCGCCTGTCGCTGGGTTTCAATGGCGACGGCTCCAACCGCTACCTGGTGATCAAGAACCTGCGCGGCACGGTCGACATGTACGCCGTGTCGCTGGGCGTGCACAGCCGCGGCGACGGCAGCGGCAGCGACTACATCGCCATTGGCTTGCCGGGCTATGTGCGCTACACCAATTTCGGTTTCGAATCGCTCAGCGTGCAGACCGATCCCACCGCACCCGTTACGGGCAACCTCGGCAGCATGAACCTGAATGGCACGGTCTCCCTGACGGGGGAAGTGCGCATCTGGACCCACTGAGTTTTATCAGGCTCGGCGTTCAGTCGAGAACAAAGCCAGCGCCACGCAGGGGAAAGCCAGTCCCGTCAGCAGCACGCCTTGCCAGCCGTGCGCGGCAAACATCCATCCGCCCAGCGAAGAACCGAGCGCGCCGCCCATGAAGAACAGTGCCATGTACAGGCCGTTGAGGCGGCTGCGGATTTCCGGCGGCAGGGCAAAGATGGCGCGCTGTCCCGTCACCAGGTTGGCCGAAACGCCCGCGTCCAGCAGAATCGAGGCCGTCACCAGGATGCCCAGATCCACCACGCGGTTGACATGTAGCAGCAGCGGCAGCAGGAAAGCCACCGCCGCCAGCGACAGCGCGATGATGGTGTTGGAGCGGCTCTTGCCATGGTCGGCGCGGCGTCCGGCGATGGGCGAGGCAATCGCACCGGCCACGCCCACCAGGGCAAAGATGGCCACGCCGGTCTGGCTCAGTTCAAAGTCGGGGCCGGTCAGTTCCAGCGAGACGCAGGTCCAGAACAGGCTGAAGGCGCCGAACATGCAGGCCTGGTAGGCGGCGCGGCGGCGCAGGATAGGCGTGGTCTTGAGCAGATGCCACATCGAGGCCAGCAGCTCGAAGTAATGCATGCCGCCTTCCGGTTCGCGCAGCGGCAGGCGGCTGCGCAGCAGGAAGGCCAGCGCCGTCATGCCGGCGGCCGACAGCATGAAGATGGCGTGCCAGCCCAGCGCGTCGGTCACCAGGCTGGAGACCGGGCGGGCCAGCATGATCCCCAGCAGCAGTCCGCTCATCACCTTGCCCACGCTTTGGCCGCGCGTTTCCGGGCGCGACAGGTGGGCCGCAAACGGCACCTGGATCTGCGCCGCCACGGAACCGAGGCCGATGCAGAAGGCTGCCAGCAGGAACAGCGGCGCGCTGCTGGTGATGGAGGCGGCCAGCAGCGCCAGGGCGCTGGCCAGCAGGGCGACGAAAATCAGGCGGCGGTTTTCCACCAGGTCGCCCAGCGGGACGATGAACAGCAGACCGAGGCAATAGCCGATCTGGGTCAGGGTGACGATCAGGCCGGCCGCGCCGGGATCGAGGCGGGTGGCGTGGCTGATCAAGCCGATCAGGGGCTGGGCGTAGTAGAGGTTGGCAACGACCAGGCCGGTGGCGGTGGCCAGCAGCCAGACCATGCCGGAAGAAATATCGTGGTGTTGCGACTGGCTCACGATGGCTCCTGCTGGACTGAAGAGCCGGATATTTTACAGTCGGCAAAAAAATCCTGCTGAGGCCGCCCCATTTTTGCGGGCGGCCTTAGCGGCTTTGTCAACATTACAGGCGGGTGCGGATATCGGCTGTGAGCTGGTAGGAGTGCATGCGCGCCGCATGGTCGAACATGGGCGAGTTGATCATCAGCTCATTGGCGCCGGTGCGGGCGATGAAGGCTTGCAGCTGTTGCGCCACCTTGGGCGGCGCGCCGATGGCGGAGCAGGGCATCACGCTGTCGATGATGGCGCGTTCCTGCGGGCCGATCTGTTCCAGGTAGCTGGGGCGGGGCGGCGGCAGCTGGCCCGGATTGCCGGTGCGCAGATTGACGAAGGATTGCTGCTGCGAGGTGGCCAGCAGGGCGGCCTGTTCGTCGCTGTCGGCGGCAAACACATTAAAGCCCAGCATGACGTAAGGCTGGTCCAGCTGCGCCGAGGGCTGGAAGTTGGCGCGGTACAGTTCCAGCGCCTGCATCATCATCTGCGGCGCGAAGTGGGAAGCGAAGGCAAACGGCAGGCCCAGGTGCGCCGCCAGCTGGGCGCCGAAGGTGCTGGAGCCGAGGATCCACAGCGGCACCTTGGCGCCTTTGCCGGGCACGGCCAGCACGCGCTGGCGCGGCGTGTCGGACATGTAATCTTGCAGTTCCAATACGTCTTGCGGGAACTGGTCCGAGTCGGAGGCGAGGTTGCGGCGCAGGGCGCGCGCGGTGGTGTGGTCGGAACCGGGCGCGCGGCCCAGGCCCAGGTCGATGCGGCCGGGGTAGAGCGCTTCCAGCGTGCCGAACTGTTCGGCGATCACCAGCGGCGAGTGATTCGGCAGCATGATGCCGCCCGCGCCCACGCGAATGGTGGAAGTGCCGGCCGCCACGTGCGCCATCACCACCGAGGTGGCGGCGCTGGCAATGCCGGGCATGCCGTGGTGCTCGGCCAGCCAGTAGCGCTGGTAGCCCAGGCGCTCGGCGTGGCGCGCCAGCGCGAGCGTATTGGTAAACGAAGCGGAAGCGGTGCTGCCTTCGGCGATCGGCGAGAGGTCGAGGATGGAAAATGGGATCATGATGTGCGGCATATTGTGACGCCGGGCCAGGAATCAATGAATTCCATGGCAGGCTCATGGTTATGCAAAGGCGGCATATAATCATCTCATGGATCGAAGCGTCAACCTTATCGGACGTATCACAGTTTGCCTGGCGGTGTTGCTGGCGCTGCCCGCGCTGTCCGCGCGCGCGGCCGATTTGCGCGTGCTGGTGGACACCGGCACCGAGATGCCGCTGGCAGCCTTCCACGATGGCAAAGTGGTCGACGGCATCCACAAGGATCTGGGCGAGGCGCTGGCGCAGAATATGGGGCGCCAGGCGGTGTTCCTGAGCTTGCCGCGCAAGCGCATCGCGATGGCATTGGAGCATGGCGAAGCCGACATCATCTGCATGTACATCGAGCCCTGGCTGCCGGGCAGTTTTCTGTGGAGCCAGCCCTTCTTCCCCATGACGGAAGTGGTGGTGACCGACACCAGCGTGCCGCGTCCCCAGACCCTGAAGGACTTGTATGGCCAGCGCGTGGCCACCGTGCTGGGCTACTACCATCCGGAGATGGAGCAGGTGCTGGGGGCGGGCTTCCTGCGCGACGATGGCCCTTCCAGTTCCAGCAATCTGCGCAAGATGGCGGTGGGCCGCCTGCACCACGCGCTGACGCAGCAAAGCTCCTTCGACTATCAGCAGAAAGTGGGCGCCAAGTTGTCGGTCTATCCACCGCTGGTGGTGAAGACCTATATGGGCCAGTGTGCCGTTTCACCCCATGGCCAAGTCAGTGTTGGTGAAGTCAACAAGGCTATTACGCAACTGGTGAAAGATAACGGCATACATCACATCAGTTCCCGCTATCAATAAACGCAGTCCTGATTTACCATTGGAAAGCCAGTGCTCATCAGGATTCCCCCATGTTGTTCAGATTGCTTCTCGCCTTCACCCTGGCGGTGACGGCTTGTTCCTCCGCATACGCCAACCACGGCCAACTCTACCGCGTCACCCATGATGGCAAAACGGCATATCTGTTTGGCACCATCCACGTAGGCAAGCAGGGCGCACTGCCGCTGGCGCCGGAAGCGGCGCAGGCGCTGCTGTCGGCGCACTCGCTGGTGCTGGAACTGGACATCCGCCAAAGCGAACCCTTCCAGCAGGCGCTGGCGCGCCACGGCCGTTATGCCGATGGCGACAGCGTGCAGCGTCACCTCTCGCCGGATGCCTTGCGCCTGCTGGTGCAGGCGCTGTCGCGCGCGGGACTGTCGCTGGCCTCGATGGAGCAGTACAAGCCATGGCTGCTGGCCAATATGCTGGTCAGCATGGAGCTGGACCATCACGGCTTCCAGCGCGCCGATGCGGTGGAATACGTGCTGCTCGATGCGGCCAGCAAGCAGGACAAATCCGTACGCGAGCTGGAAAGCGCAGAGTACCAATTGGCCCTGTTCGACACCATGGACGAGCGCCAGCAAGAGCAGTACATGCTCGAAAATCTGGCCGAGCTGGCCGATGGCGAGTCGCTCAAAAAATCGCAAGCCCTGGTCGATGCCTGGGACTCTGCCGACGGCAGCCGCATCACCGACGCCTGGCGCGAGCTGACCAGCGGCGACAGCGTTTCCGCAGGCTTTATGCAGCGCACCTTGCTGGGCAAGCGTAATCCCGAAATGGCCAGCACCATCGAGCGCATCCTGCAGCAGGACCAGGTCGCCTTTGTGGGCGTAGGCCTGCTGCACCTGGTGGGCGAGAACGGCTTGCCGCAGCTGCTGCGCCAGCGCGGCTATCAGGTCGAGCAGCTTTACTGAGCCGTGGACTGCAGGCTGCCGTTGTTGTAGCGGACCCGGTCACCCACCTTGTAGCTGCTGGGCATGGTATCCACAACGATGCTCTGCGAGCTGCCGTCATCCATGCGCACCGTGACGCGGTAGACCTTGTCGCTGGGTGATCCCATGCTGCCGCCCGCTGCCGCCGCGCCCAGCGTGCCCACCCCGATATCCTGCCGCGTACCCGGATCGATCGATTGCACGGTCCCGTAGCTGGTGGTGCTGGCCATCGTGCTGCCGCCGGTGCCGCTGCCCATGCTGCTGCCGCTGTTATTCATGGTGCTGGCGGAATTGCTGTCATAGCCGTGATTGGTGCTGCACGCGGTGATGGCCGTGCACAGCAGCACCATCCCGCCACGCTGTTTCAATGTACTCATGCTGACCTCCTGTCGTTGTTCTTGACCTGCACAGGTAAGAGCCGCGCCGCGCCGATTTGTTCGGAGATCAAAGGCGGACATTGAGACAGATCAAGCCCGATGTGGACTTTCTGACGATTTCATTTCGCTATCGAAATAATTGAGGCGCATCAAGGCCGCCCTGGAAGGCCAGCCCATAATCGATCGGTACACATTTCCAGGGAACCATAATGTTGACAAGCCGGATAGATATGATGATCGAGGAGCTCACTTCCGCCATCTGCGAAGCCCATACTGACCAGCGCAACCGGCATGCGCTGTTTCAGGCCCTGCAAGGGTTGGTGCGCCTGGCCAGGGTGGAGCAGCTGCAGCAGATGCGGCGCGACGTGGCGCTGGCCACCGGGCAGTTGTTCAGTGCTTCAGGCAGGCGTGACCTTGAAGCGGGTCCACAGCCCCCACATCAGCAGCGAAGCCAGCAGGGCGGCAGTGCAATCGACCAGCCAGTCGCTGACGGCGGCGTGGCGATAGGGGAAGAAGCTCTGTACGGTTTCATCCAGGGCGCCCATCAGGGCCACGGTCAGCACCGCCTTGACGCCGCGCCAGGCAGCGCTGCCGCTGCCGCCGGTGAACAGCAGGAAAGCCAGGCCGCCGTAGGCACAGGAATGCAGCACCACGCCGGAAGCGACCTCGCCGATGTCGGCGCGTGCGTTCGGGATCGAGCCGAGCACCAGGATCATCAGGTAGAGCACGATGGCGCTCCAGTAGCGCAGGCGGGCATGGCGGGTGGTCAGGAAGATTTGGCTCAGCACGGCAGGCAGTCGGCGGATTGAAAGAGCAGCCACGATACCAGCGGCCCGGGCAAAAAAAAAGTCCGCCGATGAAGGCGGACTGTAAGAACCCTGTGTGGGCCAAGAGACTCGGAACGGGGTGCAGTCTCGGCTGCACCCGGGAATTCGGGTTGGTGCACCGTACGGCGCACCGTCTCTGCCGCCATGCCTATCAGGTGCATGTGCAGCAGATGGAATGAAGTATAGGGAGACTTTGTGACGCCCTCATGACAGCGCGGGCAAAAAAAAGCCCGCTGTTTTAGCGGGCTTAAACTATTTTCTTGGAGGAGAATAGTGGAGACAGGTGTAATTATGCTGCGTCGCCACATATTCGTCCAATTGTAGTTTTAGATACCAGTCATTGATTTTTCGTATATCTCAGTCCTTGACGGGGACCGTGTAGTTCAGCGCCATGCGGCCGCCGTCCACGTAGATGGTTTGGCCGGTCATGTAGCTGGCGTCGTCGCTGGCCAGGAAGGCGGCGATGGAGGCCACTTCTTCCGGCTCGCCGCAGCGGCCCATCGGGGTGCGCGACAGGATGGTCTTGCGCGATTCAGGGCTGGCCATCACGGCTTTCTTGGCCAGTTCGGTCAGGATGGTGCCGGGACCGATGCCGTTCACGCGGATGCCGTGGTTGACCAGGTTCAGCGACATCACCTTGGTCAGCTGGTTGATCGCGCCCTTGGACACCACGTAAGGCACCTGGTTGGGGATGGCCAGCTCCGCGTTCACACTGGACATATTGATGATGCAGCCGCTCTGCTGCTTGACCATCTCGCGCGCCGCGGCCTGGCCGCACAGGAACATGGATTTCAGGTTGATGCGGATGACGCGGTCGAAGTCTTCTTCCTTGACGTCGAGGAAGTCGGCGGCGCAGGTCACGCCGGCGTTATTGACCAGGATGTCAATGCGGCCGAATTCTTTCAGGGTGGCGGCCACCATGGCGTCGACGTCGGCTTTCTGGCTGACGTCGGCGGCAAAGAAACGGGCCTGATCGCCCAGTTCGGTCGCAGCCTGCTCGCCTTCCTGCTTGATATCGACCAGCATGACCTTGGCGCCTTCGGCCAGCAGACGCTGGGCGCAGGCCAGGCCAATGCCCTGGGTGGCGCCAGTGACAATAGCGACTTTTTGGGATAATTTCATTGGATTCGCTTCCTCGCTGAAGGTTGAGGACGCTCGTGGCGTCCTGTAGAGAAGAGTGAATTCTACTCCACCGTGGCCATCCTCAGGCAGGGCTATTTGGGCGCCGTGAAGCTGGACATGATGGCTTTCGCCAGCGCCGATTGCTGCGCCTGAGCGCCGCTGCCTTCGCCGGCATTGGCGGCGATCAGTATCCCGTCTTCGCTGCCCGGCGCCAGCGCGATCAGCGCGTGCCAATAGCCGTTCGAGCCGAGGTGGGTCAGGACGCGTTGCGGCGACTGGGGCGGAAACTGCATCACGCCCCAACCGAGCGCGGCATTGGTCTGGCCTTGCGGCGTATGCAGGAATACATAAGTCGAGGTTTGCAGCAGCTTCCCCTTGCCGTGCTCGCCAGCCATCTGGTCGAGGGCGAACTTGGCCCAGTCTTCGATGCTCATGATCATCTCGCCATCCGGCGCCATCACCAGCGGATTACCGGCTTTGAGGCCGGTGATCGGCTTGCCGTCCTTGTGGCCCTGGGTTTGTCCCGGGCCGGTGGGCGCATATCGGACCGTCATCCGCAGCGGGCCGAACACCTCGGCCTGGATCAGCTCCTCGAAGCTTTTGCCGGTGGCGCGTTCGGCGATGGCCGCCGCGATCACGGCGCCGCTGTTGGAATAGCTGAAGTCCTGCTGCGGCGGGCCGACCGGCGCGTCGCTTAAGGCCAGGCGGGCATAAGCCTGGCGCAGCGCTGGCAGCGGGCGCGGGTCGGTGTAGGTGGAGTTGATCCAGTTTTCGTCGGGATTCGCTGGCAGGCCGGCCCGGTGCGCTAGCAAGTCGACCAGGGTGACATTGCAATACTCGGGACGCATGCCAGCGGCCAGCTCGGGCAGCATGGCGGAGAGCGGCGCCTGCCATGACAGCACGCCCCGCTCGACCAGGCGCGCGATCAAGGTCACGGTCATGGCCTTGCCGTCAGAGCCGATGTTCCAGACGTCGCCGGCGCGGGCGGGCTCGCTGCTGCCGCTGGCGCGGACGCCGCCGATGGCTTGTTCCACCACCACGCCATGGCGGATCAGCAGCGCCGCCATGGCCGGGATGGTCTTGTCTTCCAATGCGTGATCCAGTTGCGTTTGCAGCTCGCCCGCATGCAGCGGTGTGGAGAGCAGGCTGGCCAGCAGGCAGGCCAGTGCGGACAAGGTCTTTTTCATGAGGTCTCCTATGTTAAAATAATCGCTAAACAAGAATTTATTACTGTTTTACGATAATTTATTATACCTAAGCTTCCAAATGAGCAAAGCTAAAATTGATCCTGCCAGCTTGAGCCGGCGGCTGCGTTGTGGCGCGGCCGTTTTTTTCTCGCTGTATCTCATCGCCGAGTGCCTGGGCTGGCTGGCCCCGCACCCGCTGCGCCAGGGGACGGCGCAAATGGTGCTGGCCTTGCAGAATGTGCCGCTGGCCCAGCTGGATGCCATGCCGTTGTGGCAGCGGTTGCTGGGTCTGGTGCTGGGGCTGCCCGCCCTGGGTGCGCTGGGCGCGGCTGTTTGGCAGCTGAACGCGGTGTTGCGCAGCTTTGAGCAGGCGGCCTTTTTCACCCCGCAAGTCCGGCGCCATTTCCGCCGTTTCGCGGCGTTTTTACTGACCGGAACCGGCTTGAGCATGCTGGAGCCGACGCTGCGCAGCGCTGTTTTTGGCTTGCTGTTGAATCCGCCCGGCGCCCGCCTGGCGCTGGAGGTGGACTTCAACGGCAGCGACTTGTGGACCTTGCTGCTGTGTGCGGTGTTCTACGCGCTCGCCCACATCCTTGACGAAGGCCAGCGCCTGGCCGATGAAAACAGCGGGTTCGTGTAATGGGGATCGTCGTGCGTTTGAACCTGGTGCTGGCCAGGAAGAAGATCAAGTCCAAGGATCTGGCGGCGTTTGTCGGGATCACCGAGCAGAATTTGTCCCTGCTTAAATCGGGCAAGGTACGTGGTGTGCGCTTCGATACGCTGGCCAAAATTTGCCAGATGCTGGAGTGTCAACCCGGCGATATTCTGGAATACGACCCGTCCATCCCGGATGAGGATGACGGCGGCGCGGTACAATAGCGGGTTTGCAATTTAAAAAGGAGGGATTGTCGTGAATTTCATCAACAAATTAAGCGCCGCGTGGGCGGCCAACGACTCCCTGCTGTGCGTCGGGCTGGATCCCGACATGGACAAGCTGCCGGCCCAGTTCAAAGGCACGCCGGACGGCATCTACCAGTTCTGCCGCGAGATCATCGACGCGACCGCCGACCTGGCCTGCTCCTTCAAGCCGCAGATCGCCTACTTTGCCGCGCTGGGTGCGGAACAGCAGCTGGAGCAGATCTGCGCCTACGCGCGCGAGCACTATCCGCATATCCCGCTGATCCTGGACGCCAAGCGCGGCGACATCGGCGCCACCGCGCGCCAGTACGCGCGCGAAGCCTATGACCGCTATGGCGCCGATGCGGTGACCGTCAATCCCTACATGGGTTCGGACTCGGTCGAGCCGTATATGGAATGGACCGACCGCGGTGTGATCATCCTGTGCCGCACCTCGAATGCGGGCGGCTCGGACCTGCAGTTCCTGGACGTCGGCGGCAAGCCGCTGTACCAGCATGTGGCGCGCCTGGTAGCGGAGAAGTGGAACCAGAATGGCCAGTGCGCACTGGTGGTGGGCGCCACCTTCCCGGAAGAACTGGCGCAGGTACGGGCGATCGTGGGCGATATGCCGCTGCTGGTGCCGGGCATCGGCGCGCAAGGCGGCGATATCGCGGCCACGGTGAAATCGGGCCGCACCGCGAATGGCGCGGGCATGATGATCAACTCTTCGCGCGCGATTCTGTACGCGCCGCAGCAGGCTGGCGAAGACTTCGCCACCGCAGCGCGCCGCGTCGCGCAAGAAACGCGCGACGCCATCAACCAGTACCGCTAATTCAAACCGGGGTCAGTACCGGCAATCGGACACGGGCTCGGCCGTAGTGCCTACTACGGCCGAGCCCGTGTCCGATTGCCGGTACTGACCCCGGTTTTTTAGTGAGCGGGAGCCACCAGCTCCGCGTATTCATACAGCTCGGCCAGAATCTGTTCGGCGCGCTCGTCGGCCTCCTGCTGCAGGTGGTCGATCTCGCCGAAGTACTGGTCGATGCTGCGCGCACCGCCCGCTCCTTCGTAGAAGCGCGCCGCGCGGTGCTGTTCCCAGTGCTCCATCTCCGCTTCCGACAGTGACTCGGGGAAGTTGCGCGCGCGGTAACGGAACAGCATCTCGGCCAGGCGGCTGTCGCTGAAGGCCGGCGACGCCTGCGCCAGGCGCGCCGGGCTTTCTCCGCGCAGCTTATCCAGCAGGCGGCGGTCCTCGCGGCTGACAAAGCCGTTATATAGATCTTCATCCACGTCGGCGCCATCCTGCGCGTCACGGTGGAATACCTGCTCCCACACCACGCTCATGTCCGGGCCCGCTGCCACAATGGCGGCGTGCGCGCGCGACTGTTCGATGTCGATCTGCCAGCGCTCGGCCATCGCAGGCGTCAGCGTCTTCAGGTTCGCCACCAGCATCGGCGATTTGTTGAGGTGGATGCTCTTCACCGGCAGGCGCGTCATCCCTTCCGGCAGGTCGGCCGCTCGGGTGAACAGGCGGGTGCGGATGGTGTCCGCATCGAGCGAGAACAACTCGCTCGGATCGTAGCGGCAGTCCCACACCAGCACTTCATTCTTGTTCGTTGGATGCACGCCCAGCGGCATCACCAGGCCCAGGCAGCCATGCTCCACCGGGAACATGCCCGATACATGCAGGAAGGGCGCGCGCAGCTGCGGCGCCAGGTGCATGCCGATTTCGTCGGCCACGCGGTCCTTCTTGTGCAGGGCCAGGCAGAAGTCGAACAGTTTTGGATTCTTCTGTTTGATCAGGCGCGCCAAAGCGATGGTGGCGCGCACGTCGGACAGCGCATCGTGCGCTGCTTCGTGCACCAGGCCATTGGCGGCCGAGAGATGCTCCAGGCGGAAGCTCGGTTTGCCGTCTTCGCGCTTGGGCCATTCGATGCCTTCCGGGCGCAGGGCATAGGTCATGCGCACCACGTCCAGCAAGTCCCAGCGGCCGCACTGGTTCTGCCACTCGCGCGCATACGGATCGATCAGATTGCGCCAGAACAGGAAGCGGGTCACTTCATCGTCGAAGCGGATGGTGTTGTAGCCGACACCGATGGTGCCCGGCTGCGAGAAGGCTTGCTCGATGGTGGCGGCAAACTGGTGCTCGGGCACGCCCCGTTCCAGGCATTGCTGCGGCGTGATGCCGGTGATCAGGCAGGACTGCGGATCGGGCAGGAAGTCATTGGCCGGACGGCAGTACAGCATGATCGGATCGCCGATCTCATTCAGGTCGGCGTCGGTGCGGATCGCCGCAAACTGGGCCGGGCGGTCGCGCCGGGGCTGGGCGCCAAAAGTCTCGTAATCGTGCCAGAGGAAGGTGTGGGTCATGGTCGCATTGCAGTGTAAAGGCTGCGGCATTGTAGCGCCGCCGGCCGTATTTTACGATGCGCCGTGCTGCATGACCTGATTGCGGCCGTGCTCCTTGGCGCGATACAGGGCGGCGTCGGCGCAGTCGATCAGGGCTTGCTCGTCCTGGCCGTCCTGCAGGCTTGCCACGCCCAGCGAGGCGGTGATGTGCGGCAGCTCCAGCCGCATATCGTTAAAGACGCAGGCCTGGCGCATGCGTTCGCACAGGCGCTGGGCCACCGTCACGGCCACGTGGTCGGGCGTATCGGGCAGCAGCACCATCATCTCTTCGCCGCCGTAGCGCACCGCAAAGTCGGTTGGACGCAGGGCGGTGGTCAGCACGTGGGCGGCCGTGCGCAGGGCCTGGTCGCCGGCCAGGTGGCCGTGGGAGTCGTTGAATTTCTTGAAGTGATCCAGGTCGATCATGATCAGCGACAGCGGCGCATGGGAGCCGTGCGCGGTCGCCACCATGGTGGGCAGCAGGTCGTTCAGCCAGGCGCGGTTGTACAGGCCAGTGAGGCCGTCGATCATCGACAGCTGGCGATAGAACTCGCCCAGCTTCTGGCGCCGCCGCAGCTGCGCATTGGCGGCGCGGATGCGAAAGGACAGAAGGCGCAGCAGGTTGCGCGCCAGCGCATTGGATTCGTCGATCAGCTGCCACACCAGGTCCGCTTCGATCACCAGCACTTCGCTCGCTTCCAGCGCGGTGATGGCGGACAGGTTGCCGACGTCGTCCAGCACCGACTGTTCGCCCACGCTTTCGCCGGGCAGCACTTTGCTGACGGTGCCGTCGGCCATGCCGGTGCGGGTATCGGCCGCCACCGACAGGGCGCCGCTCAGGACGATGTACAGGCGCGCCCGCTGCGCCTCGGTCACCACTTCGCCCGCTTCCACCTGCATCACGGGGCAGGGCGAGAGCAGCTTGTGCAGGGTGGCTTCGTCGTCGGAGTCGCGCAGCAGCTGCAGGTCGCTGATGCGATAGGCGGAAGCGCCGAAGGTGCAGATCTGTTTCAAGATGGTCTTTCAATAACAGCTGGTGCAGAAATGCAAACAGTCTTGCCATCATAAACGAAACCCCTGCCGCGTCAAACCTGTGTTTCAATACTGGTTTTTTGCCGCCACATCATGACCTATATCGACGCTCTGGGCACCGCCCACGCGCCCGCGCCGGGCGCCCGCATCGTCTCGCTGGTGCCCTCGATTACCGAGCTGCTATGCGAGCTGGGACTGGCGCCGCAGCTGGTGGGGCGCACCGGCTTCTGCATCCATCCGGCCGAGGTGGTGCGCGAGATTCCCAAGGTGGGCGGCACCAAGGACGTCAACATCGAAAGGATCCGCAAGCTGGCGCCCACCCACGTGGTGATGAACATCGACGAAAACGAAAAGCCCACCGCTGATCTGCTGGCGGAGTTTGTGCCGAATATCGTGGTGACGCATCCGCTGGTCCCGCATGACAATGTGGCGCTGGCGCGTTTGATGGGCGGCATATTCTGCGCCGAAGCCAGGGCGGAAGAATGGTGCGAGCAGTTCGAGCAGGCCTATGCCGAGTTGAAGGCGCTGCTGCTGTCGGCACCATCTGCGCCGCGCAAGCTGTTGTACTGCATCTGGCAGGATCCGTGGATGAGCGTTTCGCGCGATACCTATATCGCGGCGATGATGCGGGAAATCGGCTGGGACATACCGCATCTGGGTGAGGCGCGCTATCCCGAGTTTTCCTGGTCGTCCGAACTGGTGGCGGAGATCGATGGCGTGCTGCTGTCGACCGAACCGTATCGCTTCACGGAAGCGCATGCCGATGCGCTGGAGCGCCAGATCGGCAAACCGGTGCTGCTGGTGGATGGGGAGATGATGTCGTGGTACGGCAGCCGCGCTTTGCAGGGTGTGCGTTACCTGTCTGCGCTGCGCGGCATGCTATAGAAATAATTAAGCTTCGCTTTCCTCTTCGATGTCGGCGCGCGGCGCACCGCGCTTGCTGTCGTGCAGACGGCCCAGCGCACTGTCGACAGCGCGTTTCAGCTTGTCGGCGCAGCCGCTGATGGCCTGGTGCAGGGTGCCGGCGTGGTCGCTGACTGCGATGGGCTGGTAGCCGCTGACGCGGGCTTCCATCATGCAGCGGTTATCGCCGTCTTGGGATTTGGCGCTCTTGTTGTCGCTCAGGTGCACTTCCACTCGGCTGATCTGTTCGCCGAAGTGATGCAGGGCGGTGTGGACGACGGTTTGTACGTGATCGTCCAGGCCTGCGTGGCGTTCAATGGTCTTGTCGGTGTTGACGTTGATTTGCATATTTGAACTCCCTTTTGTTGAACTGCGCTTTTATCTTACTCCTTTTCAGCGCAGCCGGAAGTTATCAAGATCAAGTATTAATTAAAGACGCGGCGATGTTGATCGACAGGCCCAGGATGGCCAGGTTGAAGAAGAAGCACAGCACCGACTGGCCCAGCACCACGCGGCGCATTTCGCGGCTGCGCACCGTGACATCGGAAGTCTGCGCCGCCACCGAGATGGTGAACGAAAAATACAGGAAGTCCCAGTAGTCGGGCGCCGCCTGCTCATCGGGGAAGGTGAGCGGCGGCTGCACCGCTTCGTCGTTGTAGTAGAGGTGGGCGTAGTGCACGGTGAAGATGGTCCCGACCAGGAACCATGATCCCAGCAGGGTAATCACCACGAACAGGTAGTGCAGGGCGCGGTCCGCCGCCGGCACGTTCGGCAGCGAGGAGAGCTGCGAGACGATCGCCACCAGGCTGGCTACGGCAGCAAACGACAGTACAGCCATAATGACCGGCTGACGCTCGTCCTCGCGTTCCGCGCGCTCGCGTACGTCGCGGTGATCGGCGCGCATCATCATCCACGCCATGCTGACCAGGTAGAACCACACGGCGGCATTCCAGCACACCAGGCCGCGTGTCAGCGTGGTCCAGTCATGCGGCAGGAAAGGGCCGAGCAAGGCGCCCAGCAGCACCGCGCTGCTCAGGTGCGGACGGCTGCGGATAAAGTGCTGCAGAGGATTGGTCATCAGGCGGCTTGTTCCTGTTCTTGTTTGCTCAGATGCGGGAAGCGGTCCATGCGCGACAGCACCGGGAATAGCCAGGCCCACACACCCGTCACGACCAGTGTAGCAGCGCCGCCGAACAGGATCGCGCGCACCAGGCCAAACCAGTCCGCCGTCACGCCGGACTCGAATTCGCCCAGCTCATTGGAGGCGCCGATGAACACCGCGTTGACCGCGCTGACGCGGCCGCGGATGGCGTCCGGCGTTTCGTACTGTACCAGCAGGTGGCGTACGTAGACGCTGATCATGTCGCCCGCGCCCATCAGGAACAGCGCCGCCAGCGCGACGATCATGCTGCTGGTCGCGCCCAGCGTGACGGTGCAGACCCCGAACAGCGCAACGCCGCCGAACATCCACAGGCCGACGCGGCGCGTGATGGGGTAGAAGGCCAGCGCCACCGAGCATAAAGCCGCGCCGATGCCGGGCGCGGAACGCAGCATGCCCAGGCCGGTGGGGCCGATGTGCAGCACGTCATGCGCCAGCGCGGGCAGCAGGGCGGTGGCGCCACCAAACAGCACGGCAAACAGGTCGAGCGAAATGGCGCCCAGGACGATCGGGCGCGAGAACACGAAGCGCAAGCCTTCCAGCACGCTGTGCCAGCTGGCCGGCTCGCGGTTGGTGGCCTGCTTGATGGCGCTGGTCATGCACATCAGCGTCACCGAAATCACCAGCAGCAGCGAGGTGCACAGGTAGACCGTCTTCGGTCCCGCGATGTAGAGCAGGCCGCCCAGCGTCGGGCCGAGAATCACGGCGACGTGGAAGGTGGAGGAGCTGAGCGCCACTGCCTTGCTGAAGTCTTCCGGCGGCACCATATTGACCAGCACCGCCTGGGTGGCGGGCATCATGAAGGCGCGCGCGCTGCCATATACGGCCAGCACGGCAAACACCGGCCAGACGACGGTGGAACCGCTCAGGGTAAACGCCAGCAGCAGCAGGCCGCACAGCAGCTGCGCGCTCAGACATAAGGCGATGATGTTGCGGCGGTTGTAGCGGTCGGCCGCATGGCCCGCGTACAGGATCAGCAGCAGGAAGGGCGCGAACTGGGCAAGGCCTATCAGGCCCAGGTCCAGCACCTTGTGCGTCATGGCATACACCTGCCAGCCGATGGCCACGCTCTGCATCTGCACGGCCAGCGTGCCCAGGATACGGGCCGCCAGATAAAAACTGAAATTGCGATGACGCAGAACGGAGAAACCGGAGCTGGCAGGATTCAATGACATGGGCGCTTAGGGTTTGTTGATATCGGCTTCCGTGGTGAAGGCGTCGGCGTAGAACTCGTCCTCCGGCAGCTGGCACTGGGCGACGAAATCGCGCTTGGCCGATTCCACCACGATCGGCGCGCCGCAGGCATATACCTGGTGGCCCGACAGATCCGGCAGGTCTTCCATCACGGCGCTGTGGACGAAGCCGGTGCGGCCGTTCCAGCCGTCTTCCGGCAGCGCGGCCGATACCACCGGCACGTACTTGAAGTTGGCATGCTGCTCGGTCCAGCTGCGGCACAGCGCGTCCATGTACAGGTCTTGCGGACGGCGGCCGCCCCAGTAAAGCGTCATCTGGCGCGTGGAGCCTTGTGCGAACAGGTGTTCGGCGATGGCCTTGATCGGTGCGAAGCCGGTGCCCGATGCCAGCAGCACGATCGGCTTGTCGCTGTCCTCGCGGATGAAGAAGGTGCCCATCGGGCCTTCAAAGCGCAGGATGTCACGTTCCTTCAGGGTGCTGAACACCTGGTCGGTGAACAGGCCACCCGGCATGTGGCGGATATGCAGGGTGACCGGCTGGTCCTGGTCCGGCGGCGTCGCCATCGAATAGCTGCGGCGCTTACCGTCGCGCAGCATGAACTCGATGTACTGGCCGGCGCGGTACTTCAGCGTTTCATTGGCAGGCAGCTGCAGCGACATCACGACCACGTCCGGCGCCACTTTTTCCAGCGTCGCTACGCGTGACGGCATCTTGCGGATCGGGTAATCTTCGCTGCCGGCCACTTCGCGCGCTTCGATCACCAGGTCGCCCTGCGGTACAGCGCAGCAGAACAGCGAGACGCCGGCGGCTTCTTCATCCTTGCTCAGGGCGCGTTCCTGGTGCGGCTTGTGGGTGACGGCGCCGCTGACTACCTTGCCTTTGCAGGAGCTGCATGCGCCGTTCTTGCAGCCGTAGGGCAGGCCGATACCGGCGCGCATGGCGGCTGCCAGAACGGTTTCGTCTTCGTCGCAGGCGAACTGGTGGCCGCTCGGCTGTACAGTGATTTGAAACGTCATACAATCCTTCAAATGAAAATATCTAGCAATCAAAAATTCTCGCGGAAGTTCTCACTTCCTCGCCTGCTGGTGCTGGGCTGCGGCGACGTCGGCATGCGCATGCTGCCTTTGCTGCGCGGCCGTTTCCGCATCTTTGCGGTCACCAGCCAGCCAGCGCGCTGCGCTGAACTGCGCGCTGCCGGGGCCGTGCCGGTGGTGGCCAATCTCGATCAGCCGGGCGCCTTGCGCCGCCTGGCCGGGCTGGCGCACTACGTGGTGCACCTGGCGCCGCCCCAGACGGATGGGCTGCAGGACCGCCGTACGCGGCATGCGACCGCCATTTTACCTGAGCGGTGCAGGGTGGTTTATGTCAGCACCACTGGCGTATACGGCGATTGCGGCGGCGCGCTGGTGGATGAGAGCCGCCCGGCCGCGCCGCGCAACGCCCGCGCCCATCGCCGCGTCGATGCCGAGCAGGTGCTGCGGGCCTGGGGCCAGCGCAGCGGCGCCACGGTGGCGATCCTGCGTGCGCCCGGCATCTATGCGGGCGACCGCCTGCCGCTGCAGCGCCTGCGCGACGGCACGCCGGCGCTGGCGGAGGAAGACGACGTCCATACCAACCATATTCACGCCGACGACCTGGCGCGTCTGTGCGTGCGGGCGCTGTTCCGTGGCCGCGCAGGGCGGGTCTACCATGCGGTGGATGACAGCGATATGAAGATGGCGCAATATTTCGATGCGGTGGCGGATGCTTTCCAGCTGCCGCGCCCGCCGCGCCTGCCGCGTGCGGAGCTGGCCAAGGTGGTATCGCCCACGCTGCTGTCCTTTATGTCCGAGTCGCGCCGCCTGAGCAATACGCGGCTGAAAAAGGAGCTGGGCCTGCGCCTGCGCTATCCCACGGTGGCGGCCACCCTGGGCAGCCGGGTAAGGTAAAATTCGGTAAAATTTGGTAAAGATTGTTGAAAACTTCAAGTAGTGGAAGCAAGTCCTGTTGGTTTTGTGGCAAAATCGCCGCGCCCTACGTGATTCAAATCAAGCAACTCATCGGATGATGCGGTATCGTGGTGGGCAACGGTTTATAACCAAGGAGCGCGCCATGCAAAACGGAATGCACCCTACCAAGGAGCAAGTTCGGGCTTATATGCATGCGCGCGAAAGCGCCCACCGTCCTCCCCCGACCCCGGAGGAAATCCGCCGCCAGCTGGGCTGGTATGGCGCTGCCGAGCCCCATCTGCTCTTCCCTGCGGGCGCCAGCCTGCTCTTTCCGAGCGCCATTGCGCAACTGGCAACATTGCTTGCCGTCGAATGGTGTTTCCGCGTCTCAGGTGTCAGCCGCTGGCGTTGATACCCTGGGGCTAACCTTAAGTTTTACTTAGGGTTACTACTTATTTGCTAAGAAAAAACTTCCTAGCATAAAAAATAGGCGTAGAATCTCACTAAATCTCACAGAAATGTCTGATGAGTTACTTATTCCTTAACGAAAACGTGTATTATCTTGGTTGTGCGCTAAAAACCGATATAAATGTCTGAGTTTTGTAGCGCTCCGCTGGAATTTGAGCTAAAAATTTTTTGACTACAGTGTCGCTTTTTTTGCACAAGCGGCCGGAACCTATCTAAATATCATGTCGTCTCTTAAAGAAATCACCTCGTCGCCTTCCTACAACCCTAACCGTGTGCTGGACGCGATCATTGAAAAGCTGCAACTGAAGAACGACGCGGCCCTGTCGCGTGCGCTGGAAGTTGCACCACCCGTGATCAGCAAGATCCGCCACAACACCCTGCCAATCGGCGCCACCATCCTGATCCGCATGCACGAAATCAGCGATTTCAGCATCCGCGAACTGCGCGACATGATGGCAGCCTGATCCAGGAAAAAAACAACCGGCCCCGAGGCCGGTTTTTTTTAGCCCGAGGTTTCAGGCCGTGGTGCTGATGGTGGTGCCGATGGTTTGCCCGCTGCTGTTCACCGTAGGCGGCGGGTTGCTCTGCTGCTGTGGCTGCGCCTGCTATGGCGGCGGAGGTGGTGGCGCAGGCTGCTGATTCTGCACCTGCGGCGGCGGAGTTGCCTGGGTAGCGGCGGTACTGGATGCCACGCTGTTGATCGCCATGATGCACTCCCTGGTTGGTCGTTCAGTATCCGCTAGTATGCCACTTTTTTGAGCAGAATGCCCACCGCCGCTGCGCTGCCCGGTTCAGCTCAGCGCACCCAGGCGGGGACGCTCGCTGTAAAAGCCCGTCAGTGCAGCGCCCGGCGCCACGCCGGAAAACGCGATCTCCGTCTTGCCGCCCGGCGTGGTCGCACCGGAGAAGGCCATGCGCTGGCCGGCCAGCTGATAGGCCTCGCCGAAAGTGGATTCGTACAGCTCGCCCATGCGCCGGCCAACCCGGGCGTGGGCCGCCAGATCGTCCTCGCCGCGCAGGCCGATATAAGGGAAGTGGTGCAGGAAGTAGCCGAACACCTTCTCGCAGTCGGCCGCATATTTCATCGTGTCGAGAATATGGTAGTGCCAGAAGGTGTCGACATCGGCCAGCGGCGCGGTCGGTTCATTGGGGTGGCGCTTCATCAGGAACAGGAAACGGCGGTACTCGAATTCCACCGCGTTGGCGCGTTCCAGGCTCCAGCCTTCGCCCGACTCCTGGTGCATCAGCTTGACCTTGATCGGTTCCAGGTCCAGTGCGTTGATTTCCGTCATGGTGCATCCTTTCGAGAAGTTGTTTAAGAAAAAGCAAGCCTGTTTATTTTTACGTGGCTTACAGAAACTACATTTGATTTTTCTCAACACTTCTCGGAATTTTCCTAACGCATGAGGTCTTCCAGTTCGGCACTCAGCGGCGCCCGGGTTAGCGGCGTGACCGGGACCGAGACCATCACCGTGGTGCCGCCGTCGGGCGTGCCGCTGATGGTGCAGGCGCCGCCCAGGATGCTGATGCGCTCCTCGATGCCCACCAGGCCGAAGGAACCCACCTTGTTGCGGCTGGCCTCCGGCAGACCCACGCCGTTGTCGCTGATGGTCATGCTGAGCATGCCGCCATAGTGGGCCAGCTCCACCCGCGCCTGGCTGGCTTTGGCGTGCTGCTGGATATTGCTGAGCGACTCCTGCAGTATGCGGAACAGGGCGGTGGCGCAGTGGTCGCTGATGGCCAGGTCGCTGTCGCGCTCGATCAGCTCGCAGGCGATGCCGCTGCGCTGGCGGAACTGGGCGATCTGCCATTCCACCGCCGCGCCCAGGCCCAGGTCCAGCACGGTGGGGCGCAGGTCGTTGATGATGTTGCGCACGCTCTTGATGGTGCTGTCGATCTGCGCACGGGTGCTGACGGCGCGCGCGTACAGGCGCGGATGGCGCCCTCGCGTGCGCCCGGCCAGCAGGTCGGCGTCGATGCGCAGGGCCAGCAGGTTCTGGCCCAGGTCGTCGTGGATTTCGCGCGCGATGCGCTTGCGTTCCTCTTCCTTGATCTGGTCGGCGTGGGCGGCCAAGCCGCGCAGCTTCTGGTGCGACTGCTGCAGCCGGGACTGGCTTTCGCGCAGCTCGCGCGTCATGGCGTCGGCCAGCTGGATGGCGCGCTGGCGCGACGACGCCAGGGTATTGAACAGCAGGTAGAACAGCACGCTGCCGGTGAAGCCGGTCAGCATGGCCAGCCAGGGCAGGTAGGTGTCAAAACCACGTATCCATTCCGCTTGCGGCGCGCTGAAGTAAGCCTTCCACAGACGGCCGTTGAAGTTCAGCGGCAGCATGATGTCGAAGCTGGGCGCGTCGGCCATGCGCTGCAGGCCGGGCTTGCTCGTGTGGCTGTCGAACAGCAGCGCTTCGCCGGCGGGATCGACCGGCTGGCGGACTTCGCCGCCATCAAACAGGCGCAGGCGGGTCTGGTGTTCCGGCATTTCGTCCAGCGCCGACTGCACCAGGCCTTGCACGCTGAAGCCGATGCCGACCGAGCCGCGATAGGCGGCGCGCCGCTGCGCCACCGTGTACATCGGCATGCCATTGCGGTAGATGGGCAGGCGCATGGCCAGCCAGGGCCGGTTACTCTTGTGGCTGCTGTCGATCAGGCTGCCGGAGGCGCTCAGGCCGCCGTAATCGCGTGAATGGTCGAGCGCTTCGGCCACGCGCGGCTTGGCGGTGATATCGAAACCGACCTTTTCGCTGAAGACGTCGATCGGCTCGATCAGGGTAATCACGTTATAGCCCTGGCGCCGTCCGGCCGGCGCCAGGGTGATGCTGCGCGGGTAGCCGGGCGGTCCGGCATCGCTGTCGTCGCGGTAGGCTTGCTCGAAGGCGGCGCGGTCTTCGTCGCGCACGAATTCGGTGTAGTTGATGCTGTCCAGGGCAGCAAAGTGGATCGGCAAGTCCAGCCCCGTTACATAGCGGTGGAAGTCGGTGCGCGTGACGTGCTCGCAGGCCTGGAAGTAGCTGGCCGTACCGCGCAGCACGTCGGTGTAGGCCTTGATGCGGGCAGAGATGCTGTACTGGGCGTTGCGGGTCTGCTGGCCGAAACGTTCGCGTGCATCATGCTCGATGGTGCGGTCGGCCGCCACGTAGAACAGGCCGCCCACCGATAGCGACAGCAGCAGCCCCTTCCACCAGACCGCGCGAATGGGGAGGGAAAGAGGCACCTGCGGGAGTGATGCGGTCATGGGCAACAATCTGAAACATTAGCAATGTTGCCGAAATATATAAACCATTGTGACTTGGCGTCAAGGAATTATCGGAAAAGCTGACTTGGCCACGACAAAGTGTGGCGATGAGGCGAAAAAAAACCGCCCGAAGGCGGTTTGTGTATTCAGTTGGCGCTTACTTCGCGCCCCAGGTGTCCTTGAGGGTGACGATGCGGTTGAATACCGGCTTGCCTGGCTGCGAGTCGACGCGGTCGGCGACGAAGTAGCCGTGGCGCTCGAACTGGAAGCGCTGGTCCGGCTGGGCGGCCGTCATGCCCGGTTCGAGGTAAGCGGTCACTACTTCTTTGGCGTTTGGATTCAGCACGGTCTTGAAGTCTTTGCCGCCAGCGTCCGGCTGCGGATCGGTGAACAGGCGGTCGTACAGGCGCACTTCGGCTTCCAGCGCGGTGGCGGCGGAAACCCAGTGGATATTGCCCTTGACCTTGTAGTTGTCCGAGCCCGGGGTGCCCGACTTGGAGTCCTCGAAGTACTTCACGCGCACGGCGGTGACCTTGCCGTTTTCGTCCTTGTCGTAGCCGGTGCACTCGGTCACGTAGCCGTGGCGCAGGCGCACGCGCGCGCCGGGCTGGTCGCCAATTGGCGGGTAGTAGCGGAAGTAGCCCTTGGTCGGCGCTTCCATGAAGTCTTCTTCTTCGATCCACAGCTCGCGCGTGATCGGGAAGGTGCGAACGCCCATTTCCGGATGGTGCGGGTGGACCGGCGAGCTGCATTCTTCGCTCAGATCGGCGGGATAGTTCTCGATGATCAGCTTGAGCGGACGCAGCACCGCGGTGGCGCGCGGCGCTTTCGGATCCAGGTCTTCGCGCACGCAACCTTCCAGGGTGCTCATGTCGATCCAGCCGTCCGACTTGGTCACGCCGATGCGTTCGCAGAACAGGTGGATGGCTTCCGGCGTATAGCCGCGGCGGCGCAGGCCGACGATGGTTGGCATGCGCGGATCGTCCCAGCCGTCCACCACCTTCTCGTCCACCAGGGCGCGCAGCTTGCGCTTGGAGGTCACCACGTAGGTCAGGTTCAGGCGCGAGAATTCGTACTGGCGCGGCACCGGCACTTTGAAGAAGCCGCCTTTCGACAGGGTTTCCAGCAGCCAGTCGTAGAACGGGCGGTGGTCCTGGAACTCCAGCGTGCAGATCGAGTGGGTGATGTTCTCCAGCGCGTCCGAGATCGGGTGCGTGTAGTCGTACATCGGATAGATGCACCAGGCGTCGCCCGTGCGCACGTGGTGAGCGTGGCGGATGCGGTAGATGGCCGGGTCGCGCATGTTCATGTTCGGCGAGGCCATCGAATCTTCTGCGATTTTGGCGCGCAGGATGTGGGCGCCATCCGGGAACTTACCGGCGCGCATATCGCGGAACATCTGCAGCGATTCTTCGCGCGGACGGTTGCGGAACGGCGAGTTGGTGCCCGGCGTGCTGAAATTGCCGCGGTTGGCCGCCATTTGTTCGGCGCTCTGACTGTCCACGTAGGCGTAGCCTTGCTGGATCAGGTACTCGGCCATCTGGTACAGCTGCTCGAAGTAGTCCGACGCATAGTGCAGGTGGTGGCCGTTGTCTTCGCCATTGGCCGGGTAATCCCAGGTAAAGCCCAGCCACTGCACCGAATCCTTGATGGTGTCGACGTATTCCTGTTCTTCCTTTTCCGGATTGGTATCGTCAAAGCGCAGGTTGCAGCGGCCTTGATAATCGCGCGCCAGCCCAAAATTCAGGCAGATGGACTTGGCGTGGCCCACGTGCAGGTAGCCGTTTGGCTCGGGCGGGAAGCGGGTGATCACCGACGGCATACCCTCTTTGGTGTGGGTGCCGGCCGCCAGGTCGGATTCGACGATGGCGCGCAGGAAGTTGGAAGGCAGTGCCGGCGCAGCCGGGCTGTTTTTGTCGTTGCTCATCTGTTGATTGGTTAGCAAAAGTGTCGAGTATCGAGCATTTTACCGTATCCATTGCTCTGGCAGAAATTGCGTGGGCCGGGACGGTATAATGCTGGTTTGAGTCCGGAGAAAAAGTTAATGGAAAATTATTACAATGTACTGGGTGTTGCACCCAATGCAACGGACGAGGAAATCAAGAAGGTCTACCGCTCGCTGGCGATGCGCTACCACCCCGACCGCAACCAGGAGCCGGGCGCCGACGCCCGCTTCAAGGCGATCGGCAAAGCGTATGAAGTCCTGTCGGATCCAGTCAAGCGCGAAGAATTCAACCAGAGCCTGAACCACCGCATCATCATCGACCCGGAGGCGGAAGCCTATCAGTTGTGGCGTTCGGTGTTCGGCCTGCAGGGCGTGACCTTGCCGCCTGCCTAAGCACCACGAAAGAAAGCAAAGCAATGAGAAAAGTACATCCCGAATTCGCCTACCAGTCGCGTGAGCTGGAGGGCCAGATCGAAGGCATCCTGGGCGACCCGCCGGATCGCAAGAACTACAAGATGATGCTGGACGCGCTGGTGTCCGAATACGCCAGCGGCGGCGGCATCGAAGACGTCAACATGCTGGCCTTCGCGCTGGTCGATCACATCGAGTTCAGCGATCCGAAAGGCCTGCTGGCCGAAGCGGAAGACTACGAGTTCGGCGATCCTTCGCGCGTGTTCGCCATGGCTTCCTGCAAAGGCGATGAGCCGGCCCGCATGTACGAGGCGCTGCAGGACAGCTTCCCCGAGCTGGCGCGCCAGGCCATCATCACGGCCTTCCTCTACAAGAATCCGCGCAAGTGGGATGACGACGACCAGTCGCTGGAACAGCTGTCGGCCAACGATGACGGCGACGACGACTACGAAGAAGACCAGGCTACCGACGACTTCGCCCAGATGTTCGACCAGGAAGGAGAGTGAGCATGACGGAAAAAAGCAATCTGCCCGCACTGAGCAAGCAAGTGACCGAGCTGGTATTGGCCGGTTCGCTGAGCCACGCCGAGCAAGCCTTTGCCGAAGCAGCCGACCAGCATGGCGACTACGCCGTGGTGGAAGTGCTGACCACGCTGCCGCCGCATGTGACCGCGCTGCATATGGCCGGCTTCGACGGCGGTAAGATGTCGTTGGCGACCCTGCTGGTGCCGCCGAAGGCCTGGGCTGACAGCCTGGCCTTCTTTGCCGCCACCTGGGCCGACGACATGATCGAGGACGATCCCGAGCGCATCGCCGAATCGTTGTTCGCCCACGTGCACGGCGTGGTGTTCTCCGGCGATGACGAAGAGCGTCGCAACGAGCTGCTGCAGGAAGCCTCCGCCACCGACCATGGCGCAACCATCTTCGCCATCCTGTTCTCGATGGCGCCGCGCGAAGTGCTGGAAGTGGCGGGCGAGATCATCTCCAAAGGCCCATACCTGACCGGCCAGACCACTTACGACAACGACATCGTGCCGGTGGCGATCGCGCTGGCGCAGGCTTCGGAAGATGGCTGGGACCGCGCGCTGTTCGAGCTGTTCCCCGAGTTCCGCCACAGCGCGGACCTGGCCGACGCCGAGTTCAGCGACGATCCGGATGAAGAAGAACCGAAAGTGCTGCAGCGCTCCACCAAGGAGCTGCTGTACCGCCTGCGCAAGCAAGTGCCGTCGACGCGTACCGCGCGTGCTGGCGCCCGCCGCAGCATGGGCACCAAGATCTTCTCGTAAAGGACGGAGCACACATGCTGCCTGCATTAGTAAGCGAATCGCTGCCCCGCCTGACGCGCGCCATCAAGCTGCTGGCGTCCGAGCCGGACGAGGATGCTGCGCTCGGCCTGGCCGATGAGCTGTCCGGCATCACGGCCATGGTGGCGGAGAAGTTCACCAACGACCGTACCTCGGAAGGCATCCAGCGCGCGCTGCAGCTGACCGTGGGCTGCGTTTCGCTGGGCCTGGAGCAGACCATCCAGGCCGGTAGTGACGAAGCCGCGCTGGACTTCCTGATCGAAGAGGGCGCGGAACACGCCTTCCAGGTCGGCTTCCGCATGCTGAAGGATCTGTCGGCGCTGCCGGAAGATGCGCTGGTGGGCGAGTACGACCAGGATCCGGTGTATGCGCAGCGCCGCCTGCGCGATCTGTTCGTGGACATCTGCCAGACCGACCCGAATCAGAACTGGACCGGTCCGGAGAAGTACGCCACCCAGCTCAAGCAGCGCAAGGAAGTGCAGGCCATCGTGCGCCTGGCCAACTGGCTGCGCCGCCACAACTCCGAAGGTCCGGTTTCTGACGTCGACCTGAACGCGGAAGGCGTGATTGCGCTGGCCGTGATCTTTGCGGTGGAAGGCACCAGCCAGATCGTCGCGCGCACGGGGCAGAAGGGCTTCGAGCGTTTCGTCAAGGCGATCCGCAAGACCCGTCCCGACTTCGAGGACGGCTGGAAGCAGCTGGTGGCGGCCGTACCTGCGCAGCACCATCCCGTGCTGCTGCAGCGTATCGACCACTATCGCCAGAACTGCACGCTGATGAAGACCATCACCAGCCGCACCGCCATGCGCACGCTGTTCACCGAGCTGGAGACTTACGCCGGCTCCGAGCTGGAAGCGGACTACTCGTAAGGCTCTTGTTCCCTTCGGCAGCGGCTTCCTCCGCCACCGCCACAAAGCCCGCCGCCAGGGACGAGCTATCGTCCTTGCGGCGCGCCAGCATCAAGGCAGTATTGGCCGACGCGTCTTGCAGCGCACGGTACTGCACTCCCTCCATCGCGATCACGCCGAACGACGGCGGCAGAATCGCAATCCCGCAATTTGCCGCCACCAGGCCGATCATGGTGGAAGCTTCCTTGGCCTCCATCGCCACGGTGGGCAGGAAGCCCGCTTCGCGGCATAGGCGGAAAATCTGCGAATAGATCCCCGTGCCCGCATCCTTGGGGAACATCACGAACGGCAGACTCTCCAGATCCTTGATGGCGATGGCGCGCTTTGCCGTCAGCGGATGGGCGGCTGGCAGCACCAGGATCAGGCGGTCCTCGCGCAGCACGGTGGTGACGATGCTGTCGGGGATGGGAATCTCGGGCGGGCGGATCAGGCCCAGGTCCAGCTCGCGCGCGGCGAGGGCGTCCAGTTGGTGGCGCGTGGTGACTTCGTGCAGGGTCAAGGTCACGTCGGGATAGCGCTCGCGGTAGCGGTTCACCACCGTGGCGAACAAGGGCGTCAGCGGCGTCGAGTAAGTGAAGCCGACGCGCAGTTCGCCGGCCTCGCCGCGCTGCACTTTGCGTGCGGTGTCCTTGGCCTGCTCGGACAGGGCCAGCACCCGGCGCGCATCATCCAGAAACTGCTTGCCCGCCTCGGTCAGCCTCACCCAGCGCTTGCTGCGTTCCAGCAGCTGCGCGCCCACTTCGGCTTCCAGCGCCTGGATCTGGTGGCTCAGCGGCGGCTGGCCGATGTGCAGGCGCTCGGCGGCGCGGGTAAAGCTCAGCTCTTCAGCGACGGCGACGAAGTAGCGCAGGTGGCGGAGTTCCATTATCTTTTTAAAGTATAAGTATCGACTTAAATATATATTGGACAGTGGTACTGCGCAATCCTAAGATGAGTCATCGTATGTCTTTGCTGGAGTTGCCATGACCGCCACTGCCGTTTCCGCTGCCGCCGCTGTGCCATCTTTTGCGCCGCCTGCTGCTGCGCCACGGATCGCCGCAGGCAGCCCGGAATTCAAGCGCACCAACCGCGCGCTGTTCTTTGGCGGCTTCTCCTGTTTCGCACTGCTGTACTGCGTGCAGCCGCTGATGCCGGTGCTGTCACACGAGTTCGCGCTGACGGCGACGCAGAGCAGTATGGTGCTGTCCATCTCCACCGGCGCGCTGGCCTTTGCGCTGCTGGCTTCCAGCGTGCTGTCCGAACGCCTGGGCCGCAAGACCCTGATGGTGGCGGCGCTGGCGCTGTCCGCCGTGCTGACCGTGCTGTGCGCCTTCAGCCAGGGCTATGGCCAGCTGCTGGCGCTGCGCGCCGTCATGGGCCTGACGCTGGGCGGTATTCCCGCCATCGCCATGGCCTACCTGGGCGAGGAGATCGAACCCGCTTCGCTGGGATTGTCGATGGGCCTCTACATCAGCGGCAGCGCGTTTGGCGGCATGGCGGGGCGGGTGGTGTCCTCGGTACTGAGCGACTACTTCTCCTGGCGGCTGGCGCTGGCCGCGATGGGCGTATCGGGCCTGTTCGCCGCGTGGGAATTCTGGCGCAGCCTGCCGCAGTCTCGCCACTTCACGCCAAGCCGCGACGGCTGGCGCGCCTGGCCTGCGGCGGTCAAGTCGCATATGTCTGATCGCGCCATGCCCTGGCTGTTCCTGCTGGCCTTTCTGCTGATGGGCGCTTACGTCAGCCTGTACAACTACATCAACTACCGCCTGCAGGCCGCGCCGTATGGACTGGGCCAGAGCGCGATGGGCGCGATCTCCTTCATGTACCTGCTGGGCATGTACAGCTCCGTGTGGTCCGGACGTCTTGCCGACCGCATGGGCCGCCGCGGCGTGCTGTGGGCGGTGATGACCATCATGATCGGCGGCCTGCTGCTGACCCTGTCGTCCTCGCTGGTGCTGATCCTGCTGGGGATTGCGCTGTACACCTTCGGCTTCTTCGCCACCCACTCGGTGGCCAGCAGCTGGGTGGGACGCCGCGCCTTGTCTGCCAAGGCGGTGGCGTCAGCGCTGTACCTGTTCTGCTACTACATGGGCTCCAGCGTGGTTGGTTCCGCCACCGGCGTCATGTGGGGACGCGGCGGCTGGAATGGCGTGGTGGCCGTGCTGGGCGCGGCGCTGATGCTGGCGCTGGTGGTCGCGCTGCGTCTGCGCCAAGTCGCGCCGGTGGGGCAGGGCGAACTGGCGCAGGCAGGCTAGCGGGGGCAGTTGGTATAGGATTTCTGACCGTCTTCCCGGATCGTGATGCAGTACGTGACCAGGGCGGTCTGTATCTTGTACACGCGGGTGTGGGCGGCGTTGCTGTTGCCAGCCCCGCTGGGCTGCTGGATCTCCGTGATTTTTGCGCCCTGATACCACTTCGGCGGCACCGCCTCATGCGCCGCGTCGAAAGCTCTTTCCAGTCTGGCCTGAACTGAATCGCCGGGTTTGTACGGGTCTGGAACCTGCCCTTCCTTGCGCAGCTCCCTGTCGATTTTTCCTACGTCCAGCTTGGCCTGGCGGACAACGTCGGTCACGCTTGGCTTGGGCATGGCGAAGGGATCGTCCGCAGGCGTGGCCGCTGGCTGCGGCGGCTGTATGGCTGGCGATGTGATCGCCTGTGGCGCGGCGGCTGGCGGCGCCACAACCTTCGGCGCCGATGCTGGCGCTGGCAGCCGCCCGGGCAGCGCTTTGGGCGCCGGTGCGGCGTGTTGTGCTACCGTGAGCGGCGGCATGGGAAGCAGCCATTGAATCGCCACCCGCTCGCCGTGCTGCGCCGCTGCGCGCTGCCGCTGGACGGTCCATGAGGCGACCAGCGCCGCGTGCAGCGCAAGGATCAGTAGCAGGGCGGGCCAGCGGATTCGGGTCATGCGGCATCCTGTCTTAATGTTTTTATACTTGCGTATTTTGTAACACGTGCTTACATGTAAGGTAAGCGCCTGCCGCGCGACCAATGGCTATCAATCCAATGAGGAGACGCCATGAAACAACTGATCCTGCCGCTGCTGGCCGCGGTGGCATTGAATATCGGGCCGGCGCTGGCCGCCGGTAGCTGCACCGCGCAAAGCCCCGCCTATCGCGTCGCGCTGCTGGAGCTTTACACCTCCGAAGGCTGCAGCAGCTGTCCTCCGGCCGACCAATTCGTGCGCGAGCTGCGCGGTGCCGGTGTCACGCCACAGCAGGCGGTGGTGATGTCGATGCACGTCGACTACTGGAACTACATCGGCTGGAAGGATCCGTTTTCGCGCGCGGCCTTCACCGAGCGCCAGCGCTGGCTGTCCGACCTGGCCGGATCGCGCACCATCTACACGCCCGAGTTTTTTGTCGGAGGCAAAGAGCTGCGCGGCTGGAGCAATGGCGTACCGGCGGCGGTCAAGCGTGTGAACGATATGCCTGCGCAGGCCAATATCGGCATTAGCGTCGGCGCAGCAGGCAGCAGCGGCTTGCCGGTCGAAGTGAAAGCCAGCGCCGTGCACGACGCCAAGCTGTATATCGCCCTGGTGGAAGGCGGTGTCGCCAGCCAGGTCAATGCAGGCGAAAACAAGGGCCGCCTGCTGCATCACGACTTTGTGGTGCGCGAATGGCTGCCGCCGGTATCGCTTGCCGCCGGCAGCACAGCCGCTACCGTCTCGCGCACGATCGCTTTACCTGCGGGCGCTTCTCCGGCCAAGCTGGGCGTCAGCGCCTTTGTGCAGTCCGACAAAGGCGAGGTGCTGCAGGCGCTTAACCTGCCGGTTTGCGGTGGCTAGTGGACGCGGGCTGTCCCAGCCATTCGCGCGGACTGGCGCCAGTCTTGCGGCGGAAGACGCGCGCCAGGGCCGACGGACTTTCGTAGCCCACTTGGGCGGCGATGAGCGACATCGGCTGGCCCTCGCGCAGCAGCTTTTGTGCGAGGCTGATGCGCCAATTGGCGAGATAGTCGGCGGGCGTCTGTCCCACAGCCTGCTTGAAGTGCGCCGCAAAGCCCGCGCGCGACATGGCCGCTTCGGCCGCCAGTTCCTCCACGCTGAGGGCGCGCTGCGGCTGCGTGTGCATCAGGTGCAGGGCGCGCGCGAGGCGGGCGTCGGCGAGTCCTGCCAGTACGCCCTGGCCGATGCTCCCGCTTTGCAGCAACTGCCGCAGCAGCTGAATGACCAGCAGTTCAAACAGACGGTCGGTCACCGCGCCGCGTCCATACTCCTCGCCAAAGGCTTCGCGGAACAGCCACTCCAGCGTCGTGCCCAGCGCGGGCGCATCGGCCAGGCGCAGGATCAGGCAGGGCGGCAGTGCCGCCGCCAACGGATTGCCGCCGCCAACGCGCAAGGTGGCGCAGACCAGCTCCGCCTTGTCCCTGGGTTTGGCGACGATGCGGTGGCGGTAAGGGCCGGGGAAAAAAATCAGCGCGGGCTGGTCGACGTCGTACTCGATGCCTTCCGCCTCCAGCACCACACGCACACGCCCGCTGCGCAGCAGATGCAGGTGGCCGTGCGGCTGTTCGTCGTCGAAGGCCGTCAGCCCGCAGAAACTCCCGCTGTGAAAACTCCCGGCCTGCACTCCCAGCTGGTTCAGCAAAGCCGACGCATGATCCATATTGCCACTCTATTCTTAGACGATCAGGCGCATAGTATGGATGAAATGCATCCAAAACGATAGCGGCGGTTGATACTGTAACGGTATGGAAAAAATTCTATCCACCCTCATTTTGCTGGGAGCGTCCATGTTCGCGCACGCAGAAGACAAGGGCATCGTCACGCTGCCCAGCCCCTATCCGGTCAACATCACCATCAATCGCCTGGCGGGTCTGGTGCTGGCGAAGAACATGCAGGTATTTGCCCGCATCGACTTTGCCGCCGACGCGCGCAAGGCTGGCCTGGCCATGCACGACAGCCAGCTGCTGGTGTTCGGTAATCCCAAGGGTGGCACGCCGGTGATGCAGGCGACGCCGCAAGCGGCGCTGGACCTGCCGCTGAAAGTGCTGGCCTGGCAGGATGATCAGGGCAAGATCTGGGTCAGCTACAACGCTCCGTCTTACTTGGGCACGCGCCACGGCATTGCGCCGGAACTTCTCAAGCCGCTGGAGGGCATTAAAGCCCTGGTGCAGCAAGCAGTCACGGCGGAGTAAGGCAGTATGAAGAAAACATGGATTGCAGTGCTGCTGGCACTGTGTGGCGGCGGCATGGCCTTTGCCGCCAGCGACACCGACCGTATCAAAGCGCGCCTGAACCAGCTGGCGCCGGAAGTCAAAATCGACAAGATCACTCCGATTGAAGTGCCAGGCATGTTCGAGGTACAGAGCGGCCGCCACATTTTCTATACCGATGCGACCGGGCGCTATGTGTTTGAAGGCAGCCTGATTGATGTCGAGCGCAAGGTCAATCTCACCGAGGCGCGGGTTGATCGCCTGAGCCGCGTGGACTTCAGCAGCTTGCCGCTGGCCGACGCCATTGTCAGCGTCAAGGGTAACGGCAAGCGCAAGCTGGCGATCTTCTCCGATCCTGATTGTCCATATTGCCGCAAGCTGGAAACGCAGCTGGCCAGCGTCGACAACGTGACCATCTACACCTTCCTGTTCCCGATCGCGCAGCTGCATGCCAACGCGACCGAGCGCGCCATCAGCGTGTGGTGTTCACCGGACCGCGTCAAAGCCTGGGGCATTGCAATGAAAGGCGGCGCGCTACCGTCGCTGCATTGCGATACGCCGGTGGAGCGCAATATCGCACTGGGCACAAAGCTGGGTGTGAACGGCACGCCGACCCTGATCTTTGCCGACGGCCGTCGCGTGCCGGGCGCGATCCCCGCCGAAAAGATCGAGTCGCTGCTGAACTAATTCGCCCCGCTTATTGCGGCTTCACGCCATTCGAGCGGTAGGTCGCGCCGCCCCAGCCGTCGGCATTGAAGGTCATCTGGATTACGGCGGTCTTGCCGCAGCCGGCAAAGGTCCAGGACTCCGTCCAGCTACCCTGGACCAGATAGCTGTTTTCCAGCGGCTGGTTCAGCGGCAGGTAGACGGCATCGGCCACCGGCGCACCGGCTTCCGTCTTGACGATCTTGATGTCCTTGCCGTCGCAGCCGTTCTTGCCCAGTCCCGTCAATTGGAAGAAGGCGGCCTGCTGCGCCGAGCCATAGGCATTCTTGAAGATCAGCAGCGAGGCTTGCGTACCGCCCATCTGCTTGATGGTGCGGGCCAGCTTGAGGTCATTTTCCTGCTGCGGAGGGATCATGATCTTCGCGCCCTGCATCAACTCGGCCAGCCTGATGGTGCGATCCAGGTTGCGCGGTCCTGCGGTTTCGGTGAAGTAGGCCAGCGTGGCGCGCACCGCGCCTTCATGCCCCTTTGTGACGGCTGCGGCGAGGCCGTTGAGCGCCTCGGTTTGTTCGCTGCGCTGCGCTACCGGCGTAGCGGCCAGCGCGTTGTACTTGTTCATATCGACCTTGCCGTCGGGACGGTAGCTGTACTTGGGGTCCAGCAGGAACGTCTCGTAGAGTCCCAGTCCACCCCAGGATGGATCCTTGGCGCTGGCCTTGCGGGCGATCTGGCGCGCCAGCGAGAATGGTTCGTTGGCCTTTTCAGCGCCGGTAATCAGGCATTCCACGCGGGTCAGAGCCGCCAGGGGATCGCCGGCATCCGCCGCTTCGTGCGCCAGTACGCAGCCGCGCGCGGCGTCGCGCAGGGGCGGCGGGAAGGCGCGCAGATAGCTCGCCAGTTGGGCCTTGGCTGCGACATCGCCTTTGGCGGAGGCCTCTTCCAGCAATTTGACGGCGCCTGCCAGGTCGCCTTGCCTGACGTGCGTGACGGCGTCGGTGACAGTATCAGCGTGGGCGAGTGGGCTGGTGGCGATGAATGCCAGGCCGAGGCTGGCGGCTATCGATGTTTTAATTTTCATGGTGAGTGATTCAGGGGATCGATAAGAAGCAGGTGGGTTGAATGGGCTGATCGCGGCTGTCGTCATAAGCCTTGGACCAGTCAGCGTGCAAATAGTTGTAGCCAAATACGGCGGAGGCAATGCCGGCCCAGGCCAGCCCGGCGGCGATCAGCTTGGATATTTTCATGAGGCGAGGATAGCAGAGCAGCCATCGTGAAAAACTCTTCGATTGTCACAGATAGCGTACTGATCCACATCAAGCGGATGACTTGAACTTGCCTCGAACGGGGGAGTCGAACCAGTCGTGTCCGTTCACTCGTGAAAAGGAGTCCATCATGCTGCAAGCAAGCGAAATTCAACGCCGCTTTCATTTTGTTGAACGTGCGATTGGTGAGGCGGCGCAGGCCTGTTCGGCCGAGCGCAATGTGCCGCGCGAGCTGCGCGACTGCATCCAGCGGCTGGACAAGCAGGCCGACCTGGCCAGGCAGGTGATCCAGTCGCACGATGAGCCGCGCATCCGCAAGATGGTCGATGAGCTGGAGCTGCTGGGCGACCGCGCCGAACGTGTTTGCGCCAGCGGGCTACCGCTGACGCCACAGATGAAAAGCGCCGTGCATCACATGCACAGCCAGCTCAGCGAGTTAAAACACGATCTGCATTAAAGCACGCCTTTGGCCCGTAGGGCGGCGATGTCTTCCGCCGAGTGGCCCAGCATGTTGCGCAGGATCTCGTCGGTGTGTTGGCCCAGCAGCGGCGGCGCCACCTGGTTGTCGGTGGGCGAGCCGGACATGCGCATCGGGCTGCGCACCAGCTTCATGCTGCCAGCGGTCGGATGCGGCACTTCGACCACCATGCCGCGCGCCTGCACCTGCGGGTTCTGATAGACCTGGCCGACATCGTTGATCGGGCCGCAGGGCACGCCCACTTCTTCCAGCTTCTCGATCCAGAAATCGCGCGTTTGCGTCAGCACCATCTCCGCCAGGATCGGCACCAGCACGTCGCGGTTTTTCACGCGCTCGGGATTGGTAGCGTAGCGCGGATCGGTGGCCAGCTCGGGACGGCCGCCCACTTCGACAAACTTCTGATACTGGCCATCGTTGCCGGTGGCGACGATGATGTGGCCATCGGCGCAGGCGAAGGTCTGGTAGGGCACGATGTTGGGATGCGCATTGCCCCAGCGCTTGGGCGGCTTGCCGCTGTTGAGGTAATTGCTGCCCACGTTGGCCAGCATCGCCACCTGCACGTCCAGCAGGGCCATGTCGATGTACTGGCCTTCGCCGCTGCGGTCGCGGTGCGTCAGCGCGGCCAGGATGGCGATGGTGGCATACATGCCCGTCATCAGATCGGTCAGCGCTACGCCGACTTTCTGCGGACCGCCGCCCGGCTGGTCATCGCGCTCGCCGGTCACGGACATCAGGCCGCCCATGCCCTGGATCAGGAAGTCGTAGCCGGCGCGGTGCGCGTAGGGACCGTCCTGGCCAAAGCCGGTGACGGAGCAGTACACCAGATCCGGCTTGATGGCTTTCAGCGAATCGTAATCGAGGCCGTAGCGTTTCAGCTGGCCGACCTTGTAGTTTTCCAGTACGACGTCGCAATGCTTGACCAGTTCGCGCAGCAGTTGCTGGCCTTCGGCGCTGGCGATGTCCATCGTGACGGATCGCTTGCCGCGATTGGCGGACAGGTAGTAGGCCGCTTCGGTGGTGTCCTTGCCGTCGGCGTCCTTGGCGTAGGGAGGGCCCCAGGCGCGCGTGTCGTCGCCGCTGCCGGGACGTTCGATCTTGATCACGTCGGCGCCCAGATCGGCCAGATTTTGCGAACACCATGGTCCTGCCAGCACGCGGCTCAGATCGAGAACGCGAATGTGGCTCAGCGCTTTTGGTACTGACATGTCGTACAACCTTTTGAGTAGTTTGATCAGGGCGCTAGTGTAGCAGCCAAAGTGCCGGCCAAGGCGTGCATTGCCTGCCATCGGCTTTGCGGCGAGGGATGCGTGGCGGAGTCCAGGCCGGGCCAGCCGCTGTTGCGCACCAGCTTGCGGTAATAGCCCGCCAGGCGCACGGGCGCCCAGCCGGCGTGGTAAGCCAGCAGCATGCCGGCGCGGTCGGCTTCCTCTTCCTGCGCGCGGCCGAGCGGCGCGAGCTTGTCCATCAGGGCGGCGTCGTGATCGACCGCGTCCCACAATTCGCTGAAGGGACGCGCGGCGCGGGCCGGTTCGATGCGCAAGGCTTCCTGGTATTCCAGCAGGTTGTGGCGCAGGACGGCGTGGGCGATTTCGTGCGACAGCAGCATGGCCAGTTCGGCGTCGCTCAGTTGCAGGCGCTCGGCATAGGTCTGGCCGACCAGCAGTTTGCCGCCAGCCATGCAGTCGGCGTCCTGGTCGGGCGCGCTGCTGGTGTGCAGCTCCCAATGCCAGCGGGCGGATTCAGGATAGTCGCGCGCAGCCTGCGCGATCAGGGGCGCGGCGATGCGGCGCAGGCGCAGCAGGAAGGTTTCGTCGGCATCCAGCGCGGCGCGGCCGGAGAGTTCGGCAAGGCGCCCGGCATAGGCTTCGGCGGCGTGGACGATGACCATGTCCTGCGTGAGCGCGCCGGCGTTTGGTTCCGGCTGTGCGGACGCCGCCACCATTGTCGCTAACGCAGCCGCGCACACCATGCTTCGCACTCGTGATAAGGTTGCTGTTCCAGTCATTATTCCCGATACAACCATGTGGCCTTATCCTCGCATTGTGGCACATCGCGGCGGCGGCAAGCTGGCGCCGGAAAATACCATCGCCGGCCTGCGCGCGGGCCTGGCTTACGGCTTTCACGCCGTGGAGTTCGACGTCATGCTGTCCAGCGACGGCATCGGCGTGGTGATGCACGATCCGGACTTTGGCCGCACCGTGGCGGGGCAGGGCAGCGTGGCCACCAGCACCGCGCTGGCGCTGTCGCAGATGGATGCGGGCAGCTGGTTCGGCCCCGAGTTCCGCAATGAACCGGTGCCGTTCTTCAGCCAGTTCATCGAGTATTGCCAATCACAGAACATCTGGATGAATATCGAGATCAAGCCTGCGCCTGGCCATGATGAAGCCACCGGCCGCTGGGTCGCGCAGATCGCGCGCGCCAGTTTCGCGCAGCAGATCGCGGCGGGCGAGGTGGCCAAGGCGCCGCTGCTGTCCTCCTTTAGCATGGAGGCGCTGGCCGCAGCGCGCGATGCGGCGCCGGACTTGCCGCGCGGCTGCCTGTTCGATACGCTGCCCGCCGATTGGGAGGCCATCGCGCGCGACTTGCAAGCGGTGGCGATCCACACCAACCACAAGCACCTGACGCCGCAGCTGGCGCAAGCCATCAAGGCCGCAGGCTTCGGTCTGTTCTGCTACACCGTCAACGAGCCTGAGCGCGCGCGCGAAATCCTGGCATGGGGCGTGGACGGCTTCTGCACCGACCGTATCGATTTGATCGGCCCGGACTTCGCCTGACAGCAATCCCATAAAAACAATTAATACCGTTTGTTACTATTTGCGTATTTCTGCCGCAGGTCGGGATATAAGCTAAGTCCCAATCACGGAGGGAATATGCAGCTGGTGCTGACATCGAACGCCGTTGCCACTTACCTGGACGCCGCCCTGAATCATATCGATACAGGCGTCTTCCTGGTGGACGGCGAGCTGCACCTGCTGCATGCCAACGCTGCTGCCGTCGCCCTGCTGGAACGTGATACGGTTTTACGCCTCCATGGTGACAAGCTGTTACAGGACGCGGGCTGCGGCGAGCGTTCGCTGGCGCGCGTGGTGCGCGCTGTGCTGGCGGCCGGGCAGGGCCCGCAGGCGCTTTGCCTGCTGCGCTGCCAGCATCAGCCACTGCTGCTGACTGTGGCGCCGTTCCAGCCGCAGGACGTGCTGCCGGTGCTGCCGCCTTGCGCCATCGTGATGGTGGCCGATCCGGAGTCGCGCCGTTTGTCGCGCGATATCCTGCGCCAGCTGTTCGACCTCACGCCAGCAGAAGCCAGCGTGGCCCAGGCGCTGGCGCATGGCGAGGCGCTGGAGGATATCGCCGCCGAACTTGCGGTCAGCCTCGCCACCATCAAGACCCATCTGCAAAAGCTCTTCCGAAAGACAGGCACCTGCCGTCAGGGCGAACTGGTGGCGATGCTGCATGGCTCGCCCGCCGCGTTGCCTGCTCATCCGTTTGAATGATGTCGCCGTCCCGCCCCCTGCCTATGCTTGAGTGGTCGCTGCGCCAGTGACGATGGCCGCAGTTGGCATCCACCACAATTAGGGGAATCACCATGAAGACTCAACTGCTGTTGGGCGTGGCGCTGTGCGCCGCCGCCCTGGGATCGAACGCCCAAACGCGACAGGATGGCGAAAGCGTGACCATTCCTGCGCCACATTTGCAGATTGTCGTGCCGGCGCGGACCTATCACATGGACCGCCGCGACTTCGATGAATACAGCGGCGGCTACGAGCTGTCCAACGGCCAGACGCTGACCCTGCGCCACAACGGCTTTGCCATGTATGCCTCGCTGGATGGCCAGGAGCCGCACCGCATCGTCGCCACCGGCCGCAATGCCTTTGTGGCGCTGGACCGCAAGCTGCAGGTCAAGATCGAGCTGCAGCCGGACGGCAAAGTGGGCGGCGAAGTGCTGATCGCTGTGCCCTTGCAAAAGCTGGCGGATGGCTCGCCGCAGGTAGAAGTGGTCCGCCTGGCCATGCGTTAGGGCTGGGAAAGGGGGCTGGCTGTGGCATAATCAATCTTTTGCCCTGCCAGCTACTTCTGCTAAGACGACATGAAATCTTCTGAAATCCGCGAAAAGTTCCTGAAATTCTTCGAATCCAAGGGTCATACCATTGTTCGTTCCAGCTCGCTGGTACCAGCCAACGATCCAACCCTGCTGCTGACCAACTCCGGCATGGTGCAATTCAAGGACGTGTTCCTGGGCCAGGACACCCGCCCGTACACCCGTGCCACCACCGTGCAGCGCTGCGTGCGCGCCGGCGGCAAGCACAATGACCTGGAAAACGTCGGCTACACCGCGCGCCACCACACCTTCTTCGAAATGCTGGGTAACTTCAGCTTCGGCGACTACTTCAAGCGCGACGCCATCCACTATGCGTGGGAACTGCTGACCAAGGTCTACGGCCTGCCAGCGGAAAAGCTGACCGTCACCGTCTACATCGAAGACGATGAAGCCTACGACATCTGGGCCAAGGAAATCGGCGTACCGACCGAGCGCATCATCCGCATCGGCGACAACAAAGGCTCGCGCTACGCATCGGATAACTTCTGGCAGATGGCCGACACCGGCCCATGCGGTCCTTGCACCGAGATCTTCTACGACCACGGCGCCGACATCTGGGGTGGCCCTCCAGGCTCGCCGGAAGAAGACGGCGACCGCTTTATCGAAATCTGGAACCTGGTGTTCATGCAGTTCAACCGCGACGAAGCGGGCGTGATGCACAAGCTGCCGAAGCCTTGCGTCGACACTGGCATGGGCATGGAACGTCTGGCCGCCGTGCTGCAGCACGTGCACTCGAACTACGAGATCGACTCCTTCCAGGCGCTGATCAAGGCCGCTGCGCGCGAAACCGGCGCCACCGACCTGGAAAACAAATCCCTGCGCGTGATCGCCGACCACATCCGCGCTTCGTCCTTCATGATCGTCGACGGCATCATCCCTGGCCCTGAAGGCCATGGCTATGTCCTGCGCCGCATCATCCGCCGCGCGCTGCGTCACGGCCACAAGCTGGGCCAGAGCAAAGCCTTCTTCTACAAGCTGGTGGAAGACCTGAACAAGGAAATGGGCGCCGCCTATCCGGAACTGGCTGAAGCCAAGGACCGCGTGGCCCAGGTGCTGAAGGCCGAAGAAGAGCGTTTCGGCGAGACCCTGGAACACGGCATGAAGATCCTGGAAGCGCAGCTGGCCAAGGATCCGAAGAACCTGGACGGCGCTACCGCCTTCACCCTGTACGACACCTACGGCTTCCCGCTGGACCTGACCGCCGACATCTGCCGCGAACGCGAAGTGACGCTGGACGAAGCAGGCTTCAACACCGCCATGGAAGCGCAGAAGCAGAAAGCGCGCGAAGGCGGCAAGTTCAAGAAGATGGCCGCCAACGTGGAATACAGCGGCGAGAAGAACAAGTTCGTCGGCTACGACCAGCTGCAGCACAACTCGAAAGTGATCGCCCTGTACGCCAACGGCGCGCCGGTGCAGGAACTGAAGACGGGCGAGCAGGGCATCGTGGTGCTGGACACCACCCCGTTCTACGCTGAATCGGGCGGCCAGGTCGGCGACCAGGGTGTGATCCAATCCGCTGGCGCCAGGTTCGCCGTGGAAGACACGCTGAAGATCCAGGCGGACGTATTCGGCCACCACGGCGTGGTTGCCAGCGGCTCGCTGAAAGTGGGCGACGCCGTCGGCGCGGAAGTGGACCAGCATTCTCGCGGCCGCACCATCCGTAACCACTCGGCGACCCACCTGATGCACAAGGCCCTGCGCGAAGTGCTGGGTTCCCACGTGGCACAGAAAGGCTCGCTGGTCGATCCGGACAAGGCCCGTTTCGACTTCTCCCACAATGCGCCGATGACCGCAGAGGAAATCGGCAAGGTGGAAGCCATCGTCAATGCCGAGATCCTGGCGAATGCCGCGACCCAGTCGCACCACATGTCCTTCGATGACGCGGTCAAGCACGGCGCCATGGCGCTGTTCGGCGAGAAGTACGGCGACGAAGTGCGCGTGATGGACATCGGCTCGTCCAAAGAGCTGTGCGGCGGCGTGCACGTGCACCGCACCGGCGATATCGGCCTGTTCAAGATCATTTCCGAAGGCGGCGTCGCTGCGGGTATCCGCCGCGTGGAAGCCGTCACGGGCGAGGGCGCGCTGGCGCTGGTGCAGGGCATGGCGCGCAAGCTGAACGAAGCCGCCGCCGCGCTGAAGTCGAATCCTGAAGAGCTGACCGCCAAGATCACCGGCGTGCAGGACCAGGTCAAGGCGCTGGAAAAGGAACTGGCCGCGCTGAAGTCGAAACTGGCTGCCGGCCAGGGCGACGAACTGGTCACCAAGGCCGTGGACGTGAAAGGCATCAAGGTGCTGGCCGCGACCCTGGACGGCGCCGACGTCACCGCCCTGCGCGAAACCATGGACAAGCTGAAGGACAAGCTGAAGACCGCTGCCATCGTGCTGGCCAGCGTGACCGACGGCAAAGTCAGCCTGATCGCAGGCGTGACGGCGGACTCCATCGGCAAGGTCAAAGCAGGCGAGCTGGTCAACTTCGTTGCACAACAAGTGGGCGGCAAAGGCGGCGGACGCCCTGATATGGCGCAGGCTGGCGGCACCGATGCTGCGGCGCTGCCCGCTGCCCTGGGCGGTGTTGTCGCCTGGGTAGAAGGGAAGCTCTAAGCTTATCTAAACACTAAATCTAGGGCGTAAGCCCTTATAAAGCAGTAAATAGACGGCCCGCGTGACTCACGTGGGCCGTTGCTCATTAGGGGCTTGCGTTGTATACTCGCCACCTCTCGTTGTGAACTTGCAACGTAATACGAACTATTTTGGTGCAGCGCGTCATCGGCCCTGAATTGGAGTAGTATGACGCAGGTCAGTACAAAAAATTTCGGGATGAAGCGATGAGCGACACGATACTTGAAAACGAAATCATGGATGTCCACAAGGAACTCGACGCGCGCGGTTTGAATTGTCCGCTGCCGATCCTGAAAGCCAAAAAGGCGCTGGCAGAACTGCAGAGTGGTGAAGTGCTGCGCATTATGGCAACCGATCCCGGTTCGGTGCGTGATTTCCAGGCTTTTTGCAAGCAAACTGGTAACGTCCTGCTGTCGCACGTGCAAAACGGCTTTGAGTTTGTCTTTTTGATGCAGCGCAAATAACGTTTGTTGCCTGACTGCTTCCAATTCCCCCAAGCCCTGTTGTAGAAAGCGTCTTTTTAGACGTTTTCTACTAGCTAAAAAACGCACGATCGTGCTTTAATTTCGTCTGACAGCCGAAAATCCCATATAATTTAGCCCACAATTTTTCTTTCTTTTTCCAAAGGCACAGCTATGAAAGTCTTGGTACCCGTCAAACGCGTGGTCGACTACAACGTCAAGGTGCGCGTCAAATCCGACGGCACTGGCGTGGATATCGCTAACGTCAAAATGTCGATGAACCCGTTCGACGAGATCGCGCTCGAAGAAGCGATGCGCCTGAAAGAAGCCGGCAAAGTGGCCGAGGTGGTGGCTGTGTCCTGCGGCGTGACCCAGGCTCAGGAAACCCTGCGTACCGGCATGGCGATCGGCGCCGACCGCGGCATCCTGGTGGAAACCGCTGTGGAACTGGAGCCGCTGGCAGTGGCCAAGCTGCTGAAGGCCGTGGCCGAGAAAGAGCAGCCACAGCTGATCATCCTGGGCAAGCAGGCGATTGACGACGACTCCAACCAGACCGGCCAGATGCTGGCTGCGCTGCTGGGCTGGCCACAAGCGACCTTCGCCTCGAAAGTGGTGCTGGAAGACGGCAAAGTGACCGTCACCCGTGAAGTAGACGGCGGCCTGGAAACCGTGGCCCTGACTCTGCCAGCCATCGTCACCACCGACCTGCGCCTGAACGAGCCACGCTATGTGACCCTGCCGAACATCATGAAGGCGAAGAAGAAGCCGCTGGACGTGACCAAGCCGGAAGACCTGGGCGTCGACGTGACCCCACGCCTGAAGACCCTGAGCGTTGCAGAACCTGCGAAGCGCTCCGCTGGTATCAAGGTACCGGACGTTGCCACCCTGGTCGCGAAACTGCGCACCGAAGCTAAAGTAATCTAAGCCTAAGGATCGAACCATCATGACCGCATTAGTCATCGCAGAACACGACAACGCTTCCCTGAAGGGCAGCACCCTGAACACCGTGACCGCAGCCGCCCAGTGCGGCGGCGACGTGCACGTGCTGGTCGCCGGCTCGAACGCTGGCGCCGCTGCTGCCGCTGCCGCGCAAATCGCCGGCGTGTCGAAAGTGATCGTGGCAGACGCCGCCCACTTCGCCGACGGCCTGGCTGAAAACGTCGCGGAACAAGTGCTGGCAATCGCTGGCGCCTACTCGCACATCCTGGCGCCTGCTACCGCCTACGGCAAGAACATCCTGCCGCGCGTAGCCGCCAAGCTGGACGTGGCCCAGGTTTCGGAAATCACCAAAGTGGTTTCGCCTGACACCTTCGAGCGCCCAATCTACGCCGGTAACGCCATCGCTACCGTGCAGTCGTCGGACAAAGTGAAAGTCATCACCGTGCGTACCACCGGCTTCGACGCCGCTGCCGCCACCGGTGGTTCGGCTGCCACTGAAACCGCTGCCGCCGTTGCCGATTCGGGCAAGTCGGTCTTTGTTGGCCGCGAACTGGCCAAGTCGGACCGTCCAGAACTGACCGCCGCCAAAGTCATCGTTTCCGGTGGCCGTGGCATGGGTTCGGGCGAAGCCTTCAAGATCCTGGAGCCGCTGGCCGACAAGCTGGGCGCCGCCATGGGTGCATCGCGCGCCGCTGTCGACGCAGGCTTCGTGCCGAACGACTGGCAGGTTGGCCAGACCGGCAAGATCGTCGCGCCTTCGCTGTACATCGCCGTCGGTATCTCCGGCGCGATCCAGCACTTGGCCGGTATGAAGGATTCCAAAGTGATCGTCGCCGTGAACAAAGACCCTGAAGCACCGATCTTCTCCGTTGCCGACTACGGCATCGTGGGCGATCTGTTCGAAGTGGTCCCACAGCTGGTCGCCGAACTGGGTTAAACAAGTTTAAAAGTATCGAACAAGCCACGCTGATCCGACCGGACACCGTGGCTTGTTTTTTGGAGAGAGATAGAAGATGCCATATCAAGCACCGATCAAAGACATGCTGTTCGTGATGAACGAACTGGCCAATCTGGACGCCGTGAGCAAGCTGCCAGGCTGCGAGGACGCCACCGCTGAAACGGCGGAAGCCGTACTGGAAGAAAGCGCCAAGTTCGTGGCGGGCGAAATCGCGCCGCTGAACCATCCTGGCGATATCGCGCCGAGCTACTGGAAAGACGGTAACGTCTACACCTCCAAGGGCTTCAAGGAAGCCTTCAAGCAGTTCGCGGAAGCGGGCTGGCAAGGCCTGCAGCACCCGACCGATTTCGGCGGCCAGGGCCTGCCAAAACTGATCGGCACCCCATGCGTGGAGATGCTGCACGGTGCTAACCTGGCGTTCGCGCTGGTGGCGCTGCTGTCGGACGGCGCGATCGAAGCGCTGCTGACCGCAGGCAGCGACGAGCAGAAAGCCGTCTACCTGGAGCCTCTGGTCACCGGCAAGTGGACCGGCACCATGAACCTGACCGAACCTCAGGCTGGTTCCGACCTGGCCGCCGTGCGCACCCGCGCCGAGCCGCAGGCTGACGGCACCTTCAAGATTTTCGGCACCAAGATCTTCATCACCTACGGCGAGCACGATATGGCCGAGAACATCGTCCACCTGGTGCTGGCGCGTACGCCGAATGCACCGGAAGGCGTGAAGGGTATCTCGCTGTTCATCGTGCCGAAGTTCATGGTCAATGCCGACGGTTCGCTGGGCGCGCGCAATGATGCGCACTGCGTATCGATCGAACACAAGCTGGGCATCAAGGCCTCGCCAACCGCCGTGCTGCAATTCGGCGACAACGGCGGCGCCATCGGCACCCTGGTGGGTGAAGAGAACCGCGGCCTGGAATACATGTTCATCATGATGAACGCAGCCCGCTTCGGCGTCGGCATGCAAGGTATCGGCCTGTCGGAGCACGCTTACCAGCAAGCCGTGGCCTACGCCAAGGACCGCGTGCAGTCGCGCGACCTGGCCGGTTCGGCTGGCGGCGTGGCGATCATCAACCATCCTGACGTGCGCCGCCTGCTGATGAACATGCGTTCGCAGACCGAAGCCGCGCGTGCGCTGGCCTACGTTGGCGCCTCGCTGTACGACGCCGCTCACCACAGCGCCGATCCTGAGACCCGCGCTCAGAACCAGGCGGTGTATGAGTATCTGGTGCCGATCATCAAAGGCTGGTCGACCGAACTGTCGCAAGACGTGGCGCGCGACGGCGTGCAGATCCACGGTGGCATGGGCTTCATCGAAGAAACCGGCGCAGCACAGCACTACCGCGACGCCAAGATCCTGACCATCTACGAAGGCACCACCGCGATCCAGGCGAACGACCTGGTCGGCCGCAAGACCGTGCGTGACGGCGGCAAAGTAGCCAAGGGCCTGATCGCCCAAGTGCGCGCGATCGAAGCGGAACTGGCCAAGCTGGATGGCGCCGATTTCGCCGCGATCCGCAAGCACCTGGCACAGGGCGCGGCCGATCTGGAAGCGGTGGTGGAGTACGTGGCTGGCAATATGAAGACCGACATCAAGGCGGTATTCTCGGGCAGCGTGCCTTACCTGAAGCTGGCCGGCATCGTGCTGGGCGGCTGGCAGATGGCCCGCGCGGCCCTGGTCTCGCAGCAGAAGCTGAACGGCGGCGACGGCGATGCAGCCTTCTACAAAGCCAAGATCAGCACCGCGCGCTTCTTCGCCGACCACTTCCTGACCCAGTCCTCGGGCATCCGCGCCTCGATCCTGGAAGGCAGCGCCGGCGTGCTGGCGCTGGACGTCGATCAGTTCTGATCTTCCGCCGCTTCGCTAAAGAGCAGCCTTCGGGCTGCTTTTTTTCGCCTGCTTTCCTATTCTGCATAGCAGTTTTAATATTTGGCATACCTGGTGGGTCGATGAGCCTCTTATGATGTATTTATCATAAAAGGAGACCAATATGGGGACAGCTTTTGTTGGACGGTACACCTGGCGTCATCTGCTGATGTCGCTGCTGATCGGCGTCATATCCCTGCAGGCGCAGGCGGACGGTGGGCGCGAGCGCTTGTCGCTGGACCGCGACTGGCGCTTCCACCTGGGCGATATCCCCACGCCGCCTGCCATCACGCAGGACGACACCTATTTTGCCACCAAGGCTGGCCGTGCCGGCGGCGCCGCCGCTCCCGGCTTTGACGACGCAGGCTGGCGCCAGCTCGATCTGCCGCATGACTGGGCGGTGGAAAGCCCTTTCGATGAACACGCCAATATCTCGCAGGGCTATCGCCAGCGCGGCATCGGCTGGTATCGCCGCCCGCTGACCCTGCCCGAGAGCGATCGCGGCCGCCACGTCGAACTCGAATTCGACGCCATCGCCACCCATGCCACGGTCTGGGTGAACGGCAATCTGGTCAACCGCAACTGGTCCGGCTACAACGAAATCCGCATCGACATTACGCCCTATCTGACTTACGGCGACAAGAACCCGAACAGCGTGGCGGTCCGCGTCGACGCCGACGCCATGGAGGGCTGGTGGTACGAAGGGGCGGGCATGTATCGCCACACCTGGCTGATCAAGAGCGACGCCGTGCACGTGGCGCCGGATGGCCTGAACGTCACGCCGCGCCAGGTCAAGCCGGGCGTATGGCAGATTCCAGCCGCCGTCACCCTGTCCAACGACGGCAAGCAGGCCGCGCGCGTCGAGGTCGAACTGGTTGTGACGGACCCCGGCGGCAAGCAGGTGGCGCGCCGCACGGCGAGCGTTAGCGTGCCGGTGTTGGGCGAGGCGACGGCCCGGCTGCCGGTGGAAATCCTGCGTCCGCAACTGTGGTCGCTGGCGAAGACCAATCTTTACCATGTCAGCGCGCTGGTGCGCCGCGACGGCAAGGTGCTCGACCAGGTGGCGCTCGATGCCGGCCTGCGCGATATCCGCTTCGACGCCGCCAAGGGCTTTTTCCTCAATGGCGAACATATCAAGCTGCAGGGCGTGTGCCTGCACCAGGATCATGCCGGGGTCGGCGTGGCCGTGCCGGATGCGATCTGGGCCTACCGTCTGCGCCGTCTGAAGGAGCTGGGCGTGAACGCGATCCGCTTCTCGCATAACGCGCCGGCGGCGGAAGTGCTCAACATGGCGGACCGCATGGGCTTCCTGGTGATGGACGAGAACCGCAACTTCAATCCCTCGCCCGATTACATGCGGCAGTTCGAGTGGATGCTCAAGCGCGACCGCCATCATCCTGCCGTGATCCTGTGGTCGGTGTTTAACGAGGAGCCGATGCAGGCCACCGAGGCGGGCTACGAAATGGCGCGCCGCCTGGTGGCTGTGGCGAAGGCGCTGGACGGCACCCGTCCCACCACGGCGGCCATGAATGGCGGCCACTTCACGCCGCTCAACGTCTCGCACGCGGTCGACGTGGTCGGCTCCAACTACAATGTGCCGAGCTATGACAAATTCCACGCCGCCTACCCGGACAAGCCCTTCACCAGTTCCGAGGACACTTCGGCCTTCATGACGCGCGGCGAATTTACCACCGATCAGGAGCGCCATATCTCCGCCAGCTACGACGACGATTTCGCCGAATGGGGCAACAGCCACCGCGACGGCTGGCAAGCCATCGCCACGCGCGATTATGTCGCCGGTGGCTTCGTCTGGACCGGCTTCGACTACCGTGGCGAGCCGACGCCGTTCAAGTGGCCGTCGGTCAGCTCCTACTTCGGCATCATGGACCTGAACGGCTTCCCCAAGACGGCCTACTACATGCATCAGGTACAGTGGATCAAGGACCGTCCGCTGGTGCATATCGCGCCGCACTGGAACTGGCCGGGCAAGGAAGGGCAGAACGTCCGCGTGATGGTGATGGCGAATGTGGAGCGCGTCCAGCTGTTCCTCAACGGACGCGAGATCGGCGAACAGAAGGTGGACAATTACCGGATGAACTTCTTCCAGGTGCCCTATGCGCCGGGCAAGCTGGAGGCGGTTGGCTATAGCGGCGGTAAGGAAGTGGCGCGCACCAGCGTCGAAACCACCGGCCCCGCCGTCGCGCTGGAGCTGGTCCCGGACCGCCAGTCGCTGGCCGGCGATGGCCAGGACGCCATGCCGATTGCCGTGCGCGCGGTCGATGCCCAGGGTCGTCCGGTGCCCGTCGCCAATCCGCTGGTGACGTTCGAAGTCAGTGGCGCTGGCCGCTCGATCGGCCATGGCAACGGCGACCCGACCTCGCACGAAGATGAAAAGGGCCGGACCCGCACGCTGTTCAACGGCCTGGCGCAGCTGATCGTGCAAAGCCAGCGCGACACCCATGGCCGCATCGAGATCCGTGCCACGGCCGATGGCTTGAAGCCGGCGGCGCTCGCCATTCCGGTCGACTAAGCGCCGGCTTATTTGGCCATCAGGTCGGTCACGGCCTGGTAGAGGCGGATCGGTTCTTCGGCGATGCGGTTCAGCACGTACAGGAAGTGCTCTTCGCCGAAGACGGCATATTCGCGTGTCGGGAAGCCTCGGTCCTTCAAATCGTTGATTTGCTCGGTGCCGAGGCCGATCAGCGATTCGAATTCATACCAGCGCGGGTCGAGGCGCTCCTCCAGGATCAAGCTGCTGATGTCGCGCTGGATGCTGCGGTCGTGCGTGGCAATCGAGCATTTGTGGCCGCTCAGCAGAAGCTCGCGCGCGTATTGGCGATAAGCCGCCGCCAGTTCCGAACTGTTGCGCTCATGCGAGACGCCTTCCGGATCCTGGAACGCCCCTTTCACCAGGCGGATGCGGCCGGGGATCTTCATCAGCGCAGGCAGATCCTGCGCCGTGCGCAGGCGCTTTGCGGGCACGGTGATGCCGACGTTGCGCAGGTCATCTTCCTTGTGCAGCCGCGCATAGATGGCGTAGATGTCGTCGGTGCGATCAGCCGCCTCCATCGAGATCATCACTTCGCGGTTGATCTCCGCCGCCGCCAGCGCGATGCGGCGCGCGTTGCGGTAGCCCAGTTCCGGATCCACCAGCGAACCCACATGCGACAGGTCGAAGGAGATCGAGCATTTCAGATGCTGTTCGCCGATCGCTTTTACCAGCTGCATGAAGACTTCCGCCTCCGCCATCGCAAAGGCTTCGTCGCGGCAGCTCTCGCCCATGTACTCGGCCGATGCTGCGTGGCCGGCGGCGTTGATCTGCGCCACGCGCTGCAAGGCCTGCTCCACGGTCTGTCCCGCCACATAGCGCTGCGAGACCTTGTGCATGAAAGGCTTTAGTAGCGGATCGTTGCAGAACTTTTCTTTTGCCGTTTCGTCCAGCGCCAGGGTGCGCAATGCGGCGGCGGCCTGATCGACCAGGGGCTGCCATTCGGCTGGGAAGGTGGGGTGCACAGAGTCTCCTTATTTGCTGGCCGCCTCGCGGTCGTGGCGTGCCTCGTAGGTTTTCAAATGCGCGTAGGCCATCGCCAGCGTCGGCGCGCTGGCAGCCTGTCCGCGGCGCAGAAAATCGCCGATGATGTGGTCCGATTCGATCGCGCCGCCGCGCTCCAGATCCTTGAGCATGGAGGCCGTCAGCGGCGAACCCGCCGTCGTCATGCGCGCCCGTACGAAATCAATTGATGCCGCACGCGGCGCAAAGCCATACTGCGCAGCGATGGCGCCGCATTCCTCCTGCAGCGCCAGCGCCACGCCGGTCTGGCCCGATACCACCATATCGCCCACCGAGCCACGCAGCAGGCAGGTGGCGCCGGCCAGCGTGGCGATGAAGATCCACTTCTCCCACATCTCCTGCAGCATCTCGCCGCTGATGCGGTGGTCGAAGTTGGCGCTGGCCATGGCGGCGGCAATCGCTTCCACCCGTGCAGAGCTAGATTGGTTCAGCTCACCGAATATCAAGCCGTGCAGATCGTTCAGGTGATGTACTGCGCCGTGTTCGTCCAGCGTGGCGGAGATCAGGCACAAGCCGCCCAGCACCCGCTCCGTGCCAAAGCGGGCGCTCAGCGTGTCGATGTGGCTCAAGCCGTTCAGCATGGGCAGGATGGCGGTGTCCGGGCCGACTGCTGCGGCAAAGGAATCCATGGTGGCGCCGAGGTCGTAGGCTTTGCAGCTGACGATGATGACGTCGTAGTGTTCGGTGATCTGTTCGGACAGCAGCAGGGGAGGGCACTTGACGTTGATGTCGCCGCGCGGGCTGACGATCTGCAGGCCATGCTGCCGGAGTTGTTCCGCGCGGCGCGGCCGCACGAGGAAGGTAACGTCTTGCGCAGCGGCCAACAGACGGCCGCCGAAATAGCCACCCAGCGCGCCTGCGCCGACAATAAGGAATCGCATGACTGAGCTCCGGCAAATAAAGACGGAGCCCAGTCTAGCACCGCACGAAAACTCGTGCAGCGAGCCTGCTTAGTTCTGCTTAGTTGCGGACGATCGAGCCGTTGGCGTTCTTCACATGGTCGCCGGCGATCATGCCAGGATCATGGTCGAAGTGGTAGCTGGCCTGGTGGCCGTCTTCGTATTGCACCTGTACGGTCCAGACTTTGCTGGACTTGGCTTTCTTCTCGATCTGGTTGCCTGCATAGGCGCCGCCTGCCGCGCCGGCCACGGTAGCCAGCTGACGGCCATGGCCGCTGCCGACCTGGTTGCCCAGCAGGGCGCCGGCCACGCCGCCGGCGATCACGCCCAGCGCGCTGCCTTCGCCTTCTTTTTCACCGACGTTCACCGCCAGCACTTTGGCGCAGTCGGCGCAGTAGCCGCCCGCTTTGCCGGAGCTGGCGTGCAGCGCGGTCTTGGCGTTGGCCATGGCCTTGTCATACTCGGTCTTGGCGTCGCGGTTGCATTGCATGCGGGTGGCGGAATCGCCTTCGCTGGCGCAGATCTTCTTGTCGTCCGCGTAGCGGGCGGCGATGCGCTTGGAATCGGCGTCGTACTGTTCTTTCGCGTTAGGCTGGGCCTGGGCCACGTTGGACAGCAGGCCTGCGGCGGCGAATGCGATGGCGATCAGTTTCGGATGCTTGGTCATTGTTGTTCTCCCTGTGTGGTTAGCCATAAGCCCCTCCAGTGTACAGCAGGTCAAACAGGCGCGAGATGGTGGCGATCAAGCTGCCCGCGCCCAGCATCAGGGTGGCCACCAGCAGCAGCGCCAGCGGCCAGTTCGATTCGGTTTTGCGGCCGGATTGCGGATTGCGTTGTGCATCCCACTTTTCGTCCGGTGTCAGGCCCAGTACCAGCGCCTCCAGAAAGCCGGCCAGGATGGACAGGATCAGCGGCAGCAGCTTGTAAAAGGGATCGGCGTGCGGCGCGGCCAGCGCCACGATCACGCAGACGGGCAGGGAGGCCAGGTGCAGCCACAGGCCCTTGTCCTTGGCGCCGCGCAGGTAGAGGCGGTGCATGCCGAGGCCGCCTGCCAGGAAAGCGAGAAGTGTCGCCAGGGTTTTGTTTTTATGCATGGAAAAAGCTGCAACATTGCTGGAAAACATCCAGTATGGAGCAAATTCCGTCTCCGGGACCAGCTTTTTTCGCCGTCAGGCCGCCATGCCCCTTGCCTGAACGGCAGGAACAAGGGATAATTTCCGATTACCTCAAACCGCCCGATTATTTCTTAACGCTTGCTGCTTCGCGGCAAAGCGCGCTATAATTGCGGGCTTTTTCCGTCCTAGCACATTTTTTTGGAAATATTATGGTCGTTATTCGTTTAGCTCGTGGTGGCGCAAAAAAGCGTCCGTTCTTCAACATCGTTGCAACC